>WNFW01000640.1_pt1 | contig 31225 bp, 23 predicted proteins | sample 5400131 | NCBI WGS metagenome assembly WNFW01 (sample SAMN13153362, study PRJNA577476) | soil metagenome | isolation source: 20 cm soil or saprolite under grassland replicate 1 | place: USA:California | collected 2016-06-15 | reverse complement strand
GGCGCCGGCGAACACCACGCTCGGCTCGATCGGCTTAGGCTACATCTACACCGACTGGCTGGCGCAGATCGACTACACGACGCCGGACTTTTCCGGGTTGAACTTCACGATCGGGATCTTCGATCCGATCAACGCGCTGGGTGTCGCCGGCCCGGTCGGCAAGAAGGCGCCGGGCTTTCACGGCAAGGTGGCCTGGACGGTGCCGATCTCCAACACAATGAAGTTCTACGGGTCCGCCACGTTCATCTCGCAGAAGCAGAACTTCGTCACCGGCGGCACCCCGTACGACTACAATGGTACGGGATTCGACGTGTTCGCCAAGATTGACGTGGAAGATCTCGAGGCGTTCGCCTACTACTACCACGGCAGCGGCCTGGGCACGACCGGCCTGTTCGTCATGTCGGCCGACGCCGTGGGTAACACGCGCGACTCGGACGGGTTCCTGGTTCAGGCGACCTACAAGGTGGGCGCCGTGAAGTTCGGTGTCAACTACGGGGAAAGCAAGCTCGACCTCGCCAACGCCGGCGACTCGCCCACCCTGGTGTCCAAGAACCGCAAGGTCACCGGCGGCATCTACGACTCGCTGACCAAGAATCTGACGCTGCTGGCTGAGGTCAGCGATGTGCATGCCGACGCGCACAACGGCAACAGCGACCACAGCACCAACTTCAACATCGGGGCGTTCCTGTCGTTCTGAGGCGATGGCGCCGGCGGTTGTCCAACCGCCGGCGCCTGCGGCGGTAGCCCGCAAGCTGACCCTGGTAGCGCTGCATTTCCTGCTCGAGGAAGCTCTCGAGCGAGCCGCCCTCGTGGCGGCTGGTCTTGTAGTCGATCACCCAGCGCGTGCCGGCCTCGTCCACGAAGCAGCGATCGATCACCACGCTGCGCAGCCGGCCGGCGGTGAGGCCGGTCAGGGCCAGCTCGCTGTGCGCCTCGGCGTGTCCGGCGCCGAGTATCCAGCGGCCGCGCTCGTCGCCGAGGGTGCGCGCGAGGGCCGTGAGCACCAGGCTCGCCGCCTCCCCTGCCTCGCGCTCAGGCACGCCCGCGCGGCGCAGCTGCCGCAGCACCGCCTCGCGCTGCGCCTGGAGCTGCGCGCCGGTGGGCAGCGCAGGCGCGTCCGCGATCTGCGCCAGCAGCGCATGCACCACGGTGCCGATGTGACGCTGAGTTTCCCCGACCCAGCTGAATTCGGGAGTCTCGATCGAGGAGCGCTCGAGGGGCAGATGCGGTAACGGGTCGGCCGCGGGCAGCTCCGGCGAGCGCCACGCATCGTGCAGTCGCCGCAGCGGCAATGCCTGGGCGCGTCCTGCGCTTGGTGCGCCGGCAGGCGGCGCCGCCTGTGCCTGGAAGCGCTCGGCGAGCGCCGGCCACAGGCACGCGAGGAGCGAGCGCGGGTCCGGGTCGAGGCGAGCGCCGCTCTTCATCTTCGGGGCGCCGGACAGATGCAGCGTCTCCCGGGCACGGGTCGCCGCCACGTACATGAGGCGCGTGCGCTCGTGCCGGGCACGGGTCGTGAGCAGCCCGGCGAGGAACGCATTCAACTCGCCCCCGCCCTCCTCCCCGATGGCCGCAGCAGGCGCCACGATGAGATCGCTCGCACCGCGCTCGCGCGGCAGGTCGATCCAGCGCAACAGGGGCCGCTCGCCGGCGCCGACGCTGCGGTCGAGTCCCGGCACCAGCACATGATCGAACTCCAGACCCTTGGCGCGGTGAATGGTCATGACCTGGACGGGATTTGCGCCCGGAGCATCCGCGGCGCTGTACAGGTCCTGCAGCAGGACCGGGAAGTCCTCGGGCCCGCGCCACTCGAAGGCCGCCGCGCGCTCGGCGAGGGCGGAGAAGAACACGCGCGCGTCCCGCAGCTCCGAGCGCGGGTACGCATCCGGCGCGCCCAGCTGTACCCAGGTCGCCTCGAGCCAGTCTGCCGCCGGTGCGGCATCGCGCTGCTCGAGCGCCCCGGCCAGCACTTCGTGTACGCGCGCCAGGCGCGCCAGATCGCGCGGCGCACAGCGGGCCAGGCGAGCGGTGTCCGCGAGCGCTTCCCAGAGGAGCTGCGGATCCTCGGGACCCGAGAGTGCGGTGAGCGTCGCCAGGCTCGCGCCACACCAGGGAGCGCGCAGCACGGCGAGCCAGGCGCTGCGGTCGCCGAGATCGTGCAACGCCCGGGCGAGCTGCACCAGGTCGCGCACGATCGGCCGCTCCGCCAACGGCACCAGATCCACCCCGAGCACCTCGACACCGGCCGTCCGCAGCGCATTCACGATCGGAACGGCGTGCGCGTGCGCCGCTACCAGCACCGCCACGCGCGCTTCGGGCTCGCGGCCCCGCAGCGCGCTGATGTGCGCGGCAATCGAGCGCGCCTCGGCGTCGCGGTCGCCGGGAAACAGGCGCAGCTGCACGCTCGCGTGCGCAGGGGGCGACCTCTCGCCCCGCACCCGGGCGGGGACACTGGCGCTGAAGGCGATCGCCCCGGCGCGCAGCTCGTCGGCGGCGGGGAACACCTGCGCAAACACCTCGTTGCTCCAGTCGACGAGCGCGGGCGTGGCGCGGAAATTGCGCGTGAGCCGCAGCGGTGTGAGGCGCACGTTGCCGATACCATGCTCGCGCGCGCTGATGAACAGGCCGACCTCCGCGTCACGGAAGCGGTAGATCGACTGCATCGGATCGCCCACGATGAACAGCGTGCGCCCATCGCCCTCCTCCCAGGCCGCGGTCAGCGATTCGAGCAGCTGGAACTGCGCCAGCGAGGTGTCCTGGAACTCATCGACCAGAATGTGGGTGAAGGCCAGGCCGGTGCGCAGCGCGAGCTCCGTGGGGAGCCCTGCGTCCGCGAGCGCCGCGCGCGCCGCACCGGTGACGTAGGTGTAATCGACGCGCCCGGCTTGCGCGAATTCCACGTGCAGCTCGCGCGCCGCGTGCTCGAGCACGCGCGACAGCGCCGCGATCGCCGCCTCGTCCGCCGCACTCAGGGCCGCCGCCGGCAGTGCAGCCACGGCCTGCAGCAGCCGCGCGCTCCCCGCTACGCGGCTCAACTGAGCGATGCAGGAGCGCAGCGCCTCGCGCGCCGGGGACGCCGCGTACTCGGGTCCGAGCAGCTCCTCGGTGAGGCGCACACGCCAGCGCGCCCCCGTCAGGGTGCAGTGCGCGAGGCGCTTCCAGGCGGGAAGGTGCGCGGGATCGCCCCCCAGCGCTCCGACGCCGGGGAGCTGCTGCGCGGCGAGCCGCAGCGCGGGCGGCAGAGCTGCACGGGCCGCCGCCAGGTGATCGCGGATGATGTCGGCGAGACTCGCGTTGACGCGCGCGCACAGCTGCCCCGGCCCGGTCTCAAGCACGTAGCGCAGCCAGTGAGCGCGCTCAGCCAGCATGTCCGCGAGCAGCCTCTCGACGTTGTTCCAATGGTTGTCGAGACGCTCGAACAGCAGCTCGGTGTCGGCGCCGAGCACGGCATCGGCCTCCGCGGCCAGCAGCGTGCGGCGCGCCGCACGCCGATACAGCTCCCGCGGCGTCTCGGTGACCCGCAGCGCGCCGCCGGAGCGGGCGGCGATCGGCAGCTGGCTCGCGAGCCAATAGGTGAACGAGTCGATGGTCTGGATTCGCAGCGCGCCCGGGTCCTGCTCGAGATTCCAGCCGCGCGCCGCGCCATGGCGCAGCGCCGCCGCGGCGAGCGCGCGCAACTGCCCGGCGCACGGGTCATCGGCTGCACTCTCCCCGCGCAGCGCCTGGGTCACGCGGGCGCGCATCTCGGCCGCGGCCTTGCGCGTGAAGGTGATGGCGAGGATCGCGCCCGGCTGGTCCACCGTGCACAGCAGGCGCAGGAAGCGCTGCGTGAGCATGGAGGTCTTGCCGGATCCGGCCGGCGCCTGCAGCAGGATCGAGCGCCGCGGGTCGACGGCGCGCTCGCGCGCCTCGGCATCGGCGCGGGCGAGCTCATTCATCGGCGGCCTCGGGCGCGGCGCCGGGTGGATCCACGCCGCCCGCGCGTTCGCTGATGCGGCAGATGTCGATGACGTGACAGAAGTCGCAGGCTCCGGGCCGCGGGTCGACGGCCGCCTCGCCGGCGAGGAAGCCGCGGATCAGACCCGTGAGGAGGGCCCGCCAGGCGCGCCGCTGCTCTGTCCAGGCATCCGCGGCGCCCGCCGCTCGCACGGGCCTGACCGCGGGCAGCAGATGCGGCGCGCGCGCGATGCCATCGAAACGCACCTCGCGCGCGTTCACGCTCACGGTGGCGAGGGCCACCACCCCCTCGCCGAGGGCTTCCCCGTAGGCGAGCAATTGCGGATGCGTCGGCCGCTCGCCGTACCAATCCGCGCTCACACGCCGCCCGCTCTTGTAATCGAGGATCGCGCGCCCGCCGCCGGCGAGGGCGTCGACGCGATCGATGCGCATACGCAGCCTCGCCCCCGCGAGAGCGAGCTCGGCGTCACTCTCGAGCGAGTGCACGCTGAAGGGCGCGCGTTCGCGCTCGCGCTCGCATAACCGCAAGATCAGGCGCGCCGCGCGGCGGCACTCGCGCGCCAGCGCGGGCGGCATCTCCACGAACAGGTCCAGCTGCGCTTCGGCGAGGGCGCGCTGCCGGCGGCCCCGGCCCGCAGGACCTGCCAGCATGGCCTGCGCCGCCCGCTCGACGCTCGCCGCGATGAGCGCGTCCAGCGCCGCAGCGGACAGCGCCCCGAGCGAGCGCGAGTCGCGCAACCGCTCCCACAGTTTCTGCAGCGCCGCGTGCAGCAGCTCACCGCGGCGGTGCGGCGCGATGCCCGGCTCCACGCTCTCGCGCCGCGTGCTGCCGAGCCGCAATTCAGCGTAGGCGCGAAACGGACACTGGTTCTGCAGATCGAGACTCCTCGTGCCCCGCGGCAACGGCTGGGCGGGGGCCCACGGACGTCCGGTGGCGTCGATGAGCGATTCGGTCAGACCCTCGCGATGCAGACTCGCCGGCAGCCACGGGGCGCTGTGCGCGGGCGGTTCGAGCTCGGCGCCTGCCAAGAGCGGGCTGGGCAGCAACTGCAGGTCCTGGGAATACAGCGGCGCGGACAGCACCAGCTCAGCACTCGCGCGGCTCAAGGCCGCGAGCAGCGCGCGCGCCTGCGCCAGGCGTCCCGCGGCACTCGCGGCCGGGATGCCCGCAGCCACCTGGGCGGGCAGCGGCAGGAACGGGTCCGGCTGGACCGGTTGCGGAAACACCTCGGCGTGAAGCCCCGCCACCCAGGTGCCGTCGTACTGCACGACCGGGTCGGCGAGCGCGGGCGAGACGGTGACGGTCGGGTCCGCATCGGCCGGCCGGAAGGCGCGGCTTGCAGCGAGCTCCCTCAGGAGGCCGAGCGCCTGCGCGCGCGCCACGGACCCCAGGCTCCCGCCGAGCTCCCCGAGCTCCTCGAGCAGCTCATGCCAGCGCATGAGGGTCTGCTGGCCGGCGCTGTGCGCAGCAGCGGGCCCGGGCCAGCCGGCCGCGGTGAGCGCCGCGGCGAAGCGCTCCGACCAAGCGCGCGGTGAGCCGCTCCCCTCCCCGAGGGCGGCGGCGGCGTTGGTGAGCTGCGCGCTGAATTCGCGCGCCGCGGCCTGCAGCTGCGGCGCTGCCAGCCGCAGCCCCCCCAGGAGCTCGCGCAGGCGCAGGCTGGGTGAGGCGCGCTCGCGTAACGTGAGATCCAGTCGCGCGCGCGCGGCGGCAGACGGAGCGCTCCAGTGCGGCGCGCGCAGCCAGCCGCTGAAGGCTTCAAAATCTCCCTCGCGGCCTGCGAGCCACTCGAGCGTCGTGAGCGCATGCGCGATCATCGGCAGCTGGGCGAGGGGCTGACCGCCCTCGATGGCGACCGGCGTATCGGCAGGCGCTGCGCCGGCGAGCACGCTGCGTGGATCGAGCGCCTGGCGAACGAGTGTCGCGAGCCGCTCGCGTGGTCCGGGCGCACCGGGCAGGATGACCAGCAGCCGCGCGTCGGGTTGGGCCAGAACACGCTCGCGGCACCACGCGGCGATTCGCTCGAGCTCCTCCTGCGTATCGGCGGCGCGCAGGACCTTGGTTGCGGCGGATGGGGCACGCGCCTCCGGGGCCTGCGGCGTGGCGCGCGGCTGGCGCGCCGCCGCGATCGCGCGCAGGCGCGGCGCGAGGCTATCGAAGCCGCGCAGGAGCAGCGCGCGGCCCCCGCCCGCCGCCGCGATCCGCTGCAGGAGCGAGCCCACGCTCGCCGCGCGCAGTGAGCGGCAGCGCTCGTCAAACACCTGCTGGGCCTCGCACAGCACAGTCGCCTCGCTGTCGGGGGCCCCCGCCTTGGGAGCGATACCGTAGTGCGCCGCGAGCTCACTCGAGTGCTGCAGCGACTGCGCCAGCGCGCCGCCGTTCACGAGGGCGAAGCGGCGCGTGGCCGCCGCCGCGTATTCCCGCCACAGCAGCCACTCCTCGGCGCTCGTGAGCAGCCGCGGCCACTCGCTCGCCTCGGCGGCCGCGCAGCGCTCGGCTTCGCGCCGCAGCCACACCGCGCTCGAGTGCACATCCGCGCTCGCCCAGACGCGTCTGCCTGCCTGCAGCCTTGCCGCCGCGTGCGCGAGCCGCACCGCGTGTGCGCGCTGCGGGGACGGCACGACGAGGGTGCCGTGATCGCGCAGATGCTCGGTTACGTCGGTTGGAAGCCTAAACAAAACAGGCTATTAGAATATCTTTAGATAAGTTACTTGAAGCGCGAGCTTGCACTCACCACGTTGCTCGCCGTGCCCTCGGCAGCCAGGTTCTCGCGCGAGCCGGCCGCGTAGGTGTCGAGCAGCTCCTCGATGCGAGCGAAGACATCCCGCAGCGTCGCCGCATCGGGAAGGTTGGTGATGCGGAAGTGGTTGCGGTACGGCACGTTGAAGCTGACGCCCGGCGCGACCAGCACGTGCTTGTGCTCGAGCAGGTCGAGCGTGAATTGCTGATCGTCGAAATCCGGCAGCACACTCGGCTCCACCCCGACGAAGGCGTACATCGCCCCGCCGGGAGGCGCGAGCCGCAGAAACCGGCTCCCCTGCACTGCCGTGAGGATCGCGGCGCGCGAGTCGTGCAGCCGCCCGCCCGGGGCGATGAGCTCGCGAATGCTCTGATGACCGCCGAGCGCGGTCTGCACCGCCCACTGCGCGAGCACGTTGCTGCACAGGCGCAGCGACGCGAGCAGCTCCAGCGCGTTCAGGTATTCGGCCGCCGCATGGGTGCGCCCCGAGAACACCGCCCAGCCCACGCGGTAGCCGCAGGCGCGATAGACCTTGGACAGGCCCGAGAGTGTCGCGCACAGCGTATCGCGCACCAGAGTCGCCATGGGCACGAACTCGGCGCCGTCGTACGTCATCTGGTCGTAGATCTCGTCGCTGAACACGATCAGACCGCGCCGCTCGGCCAGTTGCGCGAGCGCTTCCAGAACCGCACGCGGATAGACCGCGCCGGTGGGGTTGTTGGGATTGATGATGACCAGGGCGCGCGTCCTGGCCGTCACCAGCTGCGCCACTTCCTGCGGGTCGGGCACGAAGGCGTTGCCGGGGCGGCACGGATAGTGCACGGGGCGGCCGCGGTTGAGGGTGACGGCCGCGGTCCACAGGGGATAGTCCGGGCTCGGCACCAGCACTTCGTCGCCCTCGTCGAGGAGCGCGCGCAGCACCAGATCGATGAGCTCGCTCACGCCGTTGCCGATGAAGACATCTTCGGCGGTGACGCCGGTGATGCCGCGGGCCTGCTGCTGCATGACCACCGCTTCGCGCGCCGGAAAGATGCCCTTCTGATGGCAGTACCCTTCCGCCTCCGCGAGGTTCTCGATCATGGCGAGTCGCATGGTCTCGGGCGTACGCAGGCCGAAGGCTCTGGGGTTGCCGATGTTGAGGGAGACGATCTCGTAGCCCTGGCGCTCGAGCTCGTGCGCGCGCCGCGCGAGGCGCCCGCGGATCTCATAGCGCACGTGCCTGAGGCTGTCGCTGGGGCGGATTCCCGCTTCGCTCATCATGGGCAAAGAATAGCAGTCCTGCGTTAGGTTCCCTAAGACTCTAGGGCAGCTCGCGCCAGCGGTGACACGCCACGCGCCGTGTGTCCGGGAGCTCTTCCCACTCGGGAATGCGCTCGGCGCACACCGGGGCCGCGTGCGGGCAGCGGGTGCGGTACACGCAGCCGCTCGGCGGCGACAGCGGTGAGGGCGGCTCGCCGGGCCGCGCGCGCGCCAGGCGCGCGGGCTGAATGTCGGGGTCGGGAATGGGGACCGCCGCCAGCAGCTCGCGGGTGTAGGGATGGTGCGGCCGCGTATACAGGCTGTGCGCGGGTGCGAGCTCCATCATGCGTCCGAGATACAGCACCAGTACGCGCTCGCACAGCTGCCTCACCAGCGCCAGATTGTGACTGACGAACAGCAGGCACATGTCCGACTCGCGCTTCAGGTGCGCGAGCAGGGTCACGATCTGCTGCTGGGTCGGGACATCCAGCGCACTGACCGGCTCGTCGCAGATGAGCAGGCGGGGCTTGAGGATCGTGGCGCGGGCGATGCCGACACGCTGGCACTGTCCGCCGGAGAGCTCGTGCGGGTAGCGGCTCGCGAGCTCGGCGGTGAGTCCCACGCGGCGCAGCACCGCGGCGAGTTGCGCGGCGCGCGCGGCGCGATCGAGATGCGGGGCGTGCACCCGCAGCGGCTCGCCCACGATCTCCCCGACCGTCATGCGCGGATCGAGGCTTCCCAGCGGGTGCAGCACACCCTGGGGCAGATCCGCGAGCGCCTGCCCCATCCACACGACGCGACCGGCGGCGGGTCGCAGCAGCTGCAGCGCGGCGCGCACGAGGGTCGACTTGCCGCAGCCGGATTCGCCCACCACCCCGAGCGACTCGCCAGCGTACAGCTCCAGACTCACCGCGCTCACGGCCGTGAGCCGTGCGTGTGGGCCGAACCAACCGCGGCCGACATTGAAGCGCACGGTGAGGTCCGTCAGCCTCAGGGCCGCGGGGGATCCGGGCGGCGCCGCTGCGGCGCCGGGCGGTGCGCCATCGGCGTCCAGGCGCGGCGTATCGCGCAGCAGGGTACGGGTGTAGGGATCGCGCGGGGTCTTGAGAACCGCCGCGACCGGGCCCGTCTCGACGATACACCCCTCGCGCAGGACCGCGACGCGGTCGGCGACGCCGGCCACCGCTCCCAGGTCGTGGGTGATGAGCACCATGCCCATGGCGCGCTCGCGCTTGAGCTCGGCGAGCAGCGCGAGGATCTGCGCCTGGACGGTGACGTCCAGTGAGGTGGTCGGCTCGTCGGCGATCAGCAGCTGCGGCTCGCTGCTCAAGGCAATCGCGATCATCACGCGCTGGCGCAGACCTCCGGAGAGCTCGTGCGGATACTGCTGCATGCGCCGCTCGGGATCGGAGACCTGCACGCGCTCAAGCAGCGTGAGCGCCGCGGCGTGCGCCGCGGCCCGACCCACTCCCCGGTGGCGCCTGATGACTTCGGCGATCTGCCCGCCTACGGTCAGGTGCGGGGTGAGCGAGGTCATCGGATCCTGGAACACCATGCCGATACCGGCGCCGCGCACGCGATCCAGCGCCGCGGGCGCGAGCTTCAGCAGCTCGGTGCCGAGAAAGCGGGCACTGCCCTGCGCGCGGCCGTTCGCCGCCAGCAGGCCCAGCACGGCGAGAAACACCTGGCTCTTGCCGGCGCCGGATTCCCCCACCACGCCCAGGCACTCACCGCGCTCGACGGCGAGGGTGACGTCGCGCGCGGCCGTGATGCGGCCCCGGGGCGTGTCGAAGGTGACGCTGAGCCCGGACAGGCTCAGCACGGCCGGCGCCGCCGCGGCCTCAGCGCTCGCGCGGATCGAAGGCATCACGTAAACCGTCGCCGAGGAAATTGAAGCACACGAGCAGCACCACCAGGAAAGCCGCGGGCACCAGCAGCATCCACGGCGCCGACTCCATCTCCTGCGCCCCCGTCAGGATCAGATTGCCGAGGCTCGCGTGCGGCTCCTGCACTCCGAGGCCCAGGAAACTCAAAAAGCTCTCGAACACGATGATCTGCGGAACGATGAGCGTCGCGTAGACCAGCACCGGCCCCAGCAGGTTCGGCACGATGTGGCGCAACAGGATGGCCGGCGCGGGAACCCCCACCGCGCGCGCCGCCTCGATGAACTCGCGGTGCTTCAGGGCGAGCGCCTGGCCGCGCACGATGCGCGCGGTGGTGAGCCACCCCACCGCGCCGAGCGCCAGCAGCAGCGCCGCGATGCTGCCGCGCTGCCACAGCGTCGTCAGGATGATGACGATGAACAGGTACGGCAGCGAGTACAACACATCCACCAGGCGCATCATCCATCCATCGGTGCGCCCGCCGGCCAGTCCCGCCACCGCGCCCCACAGCACTCCGATCACCAGACTCACCAGGCTCGCGAGCACGCTGATGAGCAGCGACAGACGCACGCCATGGAGCGTGCGTACGAACAGATCGCGGCCCAGGCGGTCGGTGCCGAGCCAGTGCGCAGCGCTTGCTCCGGGTGGCAGCGCGAGGTGCTGCCAGTCGAGGCTCTCGTAGCCCCAGGGGCTGAGCGCCGGCGCCAGGAGCGCGAACAGCGCCACGAGCACGATGACGCCGAGGGCTGCCAGGGCGACGCGGTCGCGCCTCAGCCGCCGCCCGGCGTCGCCCCACAGTCCGCGCGCGCCTCTTGGCGAGTGTTCATTCACGCCGGAGGCCCGGGTCCAGAGCGCCGTAGATCAGGTCGGCGATGAGGTTGAGAAGGAGCGTGAGTGCGCCGTAAACCACGACCATGCCCATGACGAGCGGATAGTCGCGATCGATCGCGCCCTCGACCAGGTAGCGGCCGGTGCCCGGCAGACCAAACACCGTCTCCACGACCAGCGAGCCGGTCATCACGAATGCCACCGCCGGACCCAAGTAGCTCACCACCGGCATCAGGGCCGGGCGCAGCGCATGACGCCACAGCACGCGCGCCGCGCCCAGCCCCCGGGCCCGAGCGCTGAGCACGTAGTGCGCGGCGAGCACCTCGAGCAGACTCGCGCGGGTGAGCCTCGCCAGGTACGCCGCCACCGGCAGCGCCAGCGTCAGCACCGGCAGCACCAGATAGCGCGGCGCGCCGTGCTGCCAGCCCGCCACCGGCAGCCAGCGCAGGTACAGTCCGAACAGGAGCGCGAACAGCGGGCCGGTGACGAAGCTCGGCAGCGCGAGCGCCACGGCGGCGAGCGTCGTGATGCAGTAGTCGGCGGCGCGGTTGCGCCACAGCGCCGCGAGGACCCCGGCGGGAACTCCCGTGAGCACGGCCAGCAGAATCGCCGCAAGGCCCAGGGTCGCCGACAGCGGCAGGCCCTGGGCGATGAGCTCGGACACGGTGAAATCGCGCTGCCTGAGCGAGGGCCCGAAATCACCGCGCAGCAGGCCGCGCAGGTAGTGTGCGTACTGCACAGTGAGCGGCTCATCGAGTCCGTAGAGGCGCTCGAGGTTGGCCCGCACGGGGGGCGGCAGCGCCTGCTCCTGCGCGAACGGCCCGCCGGGGGCCAGGCGCACGACGCAGAACGAGACGCTGATGATGACGAGCAGGGTGGGGACAGTTCCGGCGATGCGCCGGAGCGCGTAGCTCAGCATGATCGGACTTTAGGGAGGCGGCGCGCAATCCGTCAACGGCGCGGCACGTCCCGTCAACACCCCAACGGGCCTGCCGCTATACTCCAGGCCCTATGAAACGCATCCTGGTCGGAATCAAGCGCGTCGTGGATTACAACGTGCGCATCCGGGTGAAGCCCGATGGGAGCGGCGTCATCACCGACGGGGTCAAGATGAGCGTCAACCCCTTCGATGAGATCGCGCTCGAGGAGGCGCTGCGCATCAAGGAACGCGGCCTCGCCGAGGAAGTCATCGTCGCCACGGTGGGAGCGGCGGACTGCCAGCAGCAGCTGCGCACCGCGCTGGCGATGGGGGCGGATCGCGCCCTGCACGTGCAGGCGGACGGCGTGGTCGAACCGCTGGTTGCGGCGCGGGCGCTGCTGAAGCTCATCGAGCGCGAGCAGCCGCTGCTGGTCATCCTCGGCAAACAGGCGATCGACGACGACAACGGCCAGACCGGCCAGGTGCTGGCAGCGCTGTGGAACCGCCCCCAGGCCACCTACGCTTCGAAGATCGAGCTCAACGCGGGCACGGCGCGCGTCACGCGCGAGGTGGATGCGGGGCTCGAGACCCTGGAGGTGGACCTGCCGGCGGTCATCACCACCGACCTGCGCCTGAACGAGCCGCGCTACGTCAAGCTCCCGGACATCATGAAGGCGAAGAAAAAACCACTCGACACTCTCACCCTGAGCGCCCTCGGGGTAGAGCAGCGCCAGCAGCTGAAGCTCGTGCGCTTCGACCCCCCGCCGCAGCGGCAGAAGGGCATCAGAGTAACGGACGCCGCGGAGCTGCTCGCGGCGCTCAAGAGCAAGGGTTTGCTGTGAGCAGCCGCGTCCTCATCGTCGCCGAGCACGAGGGCGCGAAGCTCAACCCCAGCACCGCCAAGTGCGTCACCTGCGCCCAGGGCATCCCCGGCGCACAGATCACCATCGTGGTGTGCGCGGTGGATGCGGCGGCGGTCGCCGCGCAGGCGGCGCAGCTGTCGGGCGTCGCCCGCGTGCTGTGCGTCGAGAATCCGGCCAACGCCCATGCGCTCGCCGCGGTGTGGGCGCCGCAGGTGCTCGCCATCGCCGCTCCGTTCAGCCACATCCTCGGTCCCTCGACCACCTTCGGCAAGGACCTGATGGCGCGCATCGCCGGGTTCCTCGGGGCGCCGCAGGTGAGCGACATCATGGCCATCGAGAGCGCCACGCGCTTTCGCAGACCGGTCTACGCCGGCAACGCGCTGCTCACGGTCGAGAGCAGTGGCGAGGGCCAGCTCGTGGGCACGGTGCGCACCGCCTCGTTCCAGGCGGCCGCGGGCGGCGGGGCCGCGCCGATCGAGAAGGCGGCCGTGAGCGTCGAGCTGCCCACCCACACGCGCTTCGTGTCGGTGTCGGCCGCCAGGAGCGACCGCCCGGATCTGCAGACCGCCCGGCGGGTGGTTTCCGGTGGCCGCGCGCTCGGCAGCGCCGAGGGCTTCAAGATCCTCTACCGCCTGGCGGACAAGCTGGGTGCCGCGGTGGGGGCTTCGCGCGCCGCCGTGGACGCCGGTTACGCACCCAACGAGATGCAGGTCGGACAGACCGGCAAGATCATCGCCCCCGAGCTGTACGTCGCGGTCGGCATCTCGGGTGCGATCCAGCACCTGACGGGCATCAAGGACGCGCGCACCATCGTCGCCATCAACAAGGACGGCGAGGCGCCGATTTTCGAGGTCGCCGACATCGGCCTGGTGGGGGATCTGTTCCAGATCATCCCCGAGATCGAGCGGCTGCTGTAGCGATTGCCGAACCGGCCGGCGGCCGTTGCAGCGCGGCGGGCGAAAGGCGTGGCCTTCGCTCGCCTGGCGCTCGCCTAGAGCTGGCCGAGGACGTATTCGGCCGCGGACACCTTGAACTGACCGGGCGCCTCGACGTTGACGTGCGTGGCCAGGCCGTCGCGCACGATGAGCGCGAAGCGCTGGCCACGCGTGCCCATGCCAAAGCCCTTGGCGTCGAGCTCCAGTCCGAGCGCGCGCGCGTAGTCGCCGTTGCCGTCCGCCAGCATCACAATCCTGTCCCCCACTCCCGAGGCCTTGCCCCAGGCGTTCATGACGAACACGTCGTTCACGGCCATGCAGGCGATGGTGTCGACGCCCTTGGCGCGGATCTGATCGGCGAGCTGCACGAATCCGGGCAGGTGCTTCGCGTCGCAGGTCGGGGTGAAGGCCCCCGGCACCGAGAACAGCACCACCAGCTTGCCCTTGAAGAGCTCATCGGTCGAGAGGTCCTTGGGCCCCTCCTTGGTCATTTTCTTGAGCGTGCCCCGGGGCATGCGCTCACCTGCCTTGATTGCCATGGTCCCTCCCATCATGCCTGCTTCGCGTGCAGGCTCCACAGGTTGGCGAGACGCTCGAGCGAGGGATCCCCCTTCACCTCGTGGAAAGACTTGGTCGCATCCTCCTTGTGGCCGGCCTTGAGCTGCGCGATGCCGAGCAACAGCCGCGCCTCGGTTTCGTTGCGCAGACCCCCCTTGGTCAGGCCCTTGGCGAGCTGGTCCGCGGCCTTGTCATACTGCCCGTAGCCGAGGTAGGCGAGGCCCACCCCGACGTTCTTCACACCGGTAGGCGCGGCGTCCGCATCCTTCTCGATCTTCGGCAGATTCGCCTGGTCGGTGGCGGCGGCTTTCCTGGCGGTCTCGAGCAGCCGCTGATTCTTCGCCTTGGCGCGCGCGTCGGTGAACACACCCTTGGCGAGGCCCTTTTCCAGAACGCGCTGCGCCTCACCGGGCGAGCCGGCCTCGAGAGCGAGCTGCGCCATCTCGGTGTAGTCGTCCGGGCTCTTCAGCACGTCGACTTCCGACATGAGGCGGTAGGTCTGCAGCGTGTTGGCGTCATTGCCAGAGGTCTGCTGGCGCATGGTGTACAGCAGCTGGTACCAGTAGTCGGGCTTGGGGTAGTAGGTGACGACCTTCTCCAGCGCACGGGTCTCGCAGGCCGTATCATTGAGCTTCACGCAGGCGCTCAGTATCAGCTGCAGCGATTCGCTCTTGGGCGTCTGGCCGTTCTTGGCCTGGGTGTCGACCATGCCTTCCTCGAAGTGCAGCGTGCCCTTCCAGTCACCCTTGAGGTAGTACGCCTGGCCCACGAGGGTTCTGAGCTCCTGGTCTGCGAACCCTCCCTTGATGGCGCGATTACCGAACTCGATCGCCTTGTCGTAGTTCTTGACCTGGTAGTTCGCTTCGGCCAGCTGGCGCACGCGGGTAGGGATTTCGGACTGTGGCGTGAAGCCGTCATCGAGCTCCGCCTCCCACGCCTTGGCGGCCTCCGCGTAGTTCTGGGTGCGGGCGTAGGCGAAGCCCAGCATGTCATTGATCAGGTGCTGGTCATAGGCGGTCTTGCCGCTGATGCCCTCCGCTTCGCGCAGCTTCGCGATCGCATCGGCATACTTTTTCGCATTGAGGTCGTCGTGGGCCTCCTTGAGAGGCTTCGCCAGCTTGGCGCTGTTGGTCTGCTTGCCCTCCGCGCCGGCCGCCGTCACCGGCACCAGGCCCGCGATGATGACGGCGCCCGCAAGCAGCGTCCGGACGGATCGAGCAGTGAGCTTCATGGTGGTGTCTTGCATGGCTCGCTAGTCCCTGAATTCAGCCACGTTGACGAAGCCGATCTTCTTCATGTGGTCGCGTTGCGCAGCCGCCAGCACCTTGGCCACGACATCGTACTTGGCGCGGCGATCGGGGCGCAGGTGAATCTCCGGCTGCGGGTCCTTGTCCCTCTCGGCGTGAAAATAGCTCTCCAGCTGCGGCAGACCCGAGACCTGAGAGCCGTTCCACACCACCGCGCCGTCGAAGTCGATCTCGAGGTCGATGACCTCCGGAGGCGTCGGTGGGGGCGGCGGCGGGTTGGTCACGTTCGGCATGTCGAGCTTGACCGCGTGGGTCATGACGGGCAGCGTCACGATGAGGGTGACCAGCAGCACCAGCATCACGTCGATGAGGGGCGTCGTGTTGATGTCGCAGAAGGTGGCCCCGGAGGCTGTGCCGACACTCATTGCCATGTTGAGCTCCTCGCTTCAGCGGTAGCCGCGGATGCCGTGGTCGGGCTCGGTCAGAAAGCCGACCTTTTGGATGCCACCGCGCTGGATCGCGTACATGACGCGGCCGATCGCCTCGTAGCGCGTATCCTTGTCGCCGCGGATCTGAATCTCCGGCTGCGGCTTCCTGACCGCGGCCTCCTTGACGAACGCGAGCAGCGCGTTGCGATCGGCCACGCGCTTATCGTTCCAGTAGACATTGCCGTCCTTGTCCACCGCGATGGTGATGTTCTCGGGCTTGGTCTTCGTCGGGATATTGACGGCCTTCGGCAGAGCGACCGGGACGGTCTTGGTGATCACGGGAATGGTGATGAGAAAGATGATCAGCAGCACCAGCATGACGTCCACCAGCGGCGTCGTGTTGATGTTCGACATCACGGTGTTCTCGTCCGAACTTCCACCGACACTCATTGACATGGGTCAGTCCTCGCGCTTCGCCTTGGCAGCCGCCGCACGCGCACCGCCGCCGCTCTCGCTGCCCATGCGGGCGCCGCTCACCAGATAGGCGTGCAGGTCGCTGGCAAAGTTCCGCAGCGCCTCCTGGAGCAGCTTGTTGCGCCCGAGCAGCCAGTTGTAACCCATGACCGCCGGTACCGCGACGAACAGGCCGATGGCGGTCATGATGAGCGCCTCACCCACCGGGCCCGCGACCTTGTCGATGCTCGCCTGGCCGGCGATGCCGATCGACACCAGCGCGTTGAGGATGCCCCAGACCGTGCCGAACAGGCCCACGAACGGCGCCACGGACCCGACCGTGGCGAGCAGGCCCAGGCCGCCGTTCAGCTTGCTGTTGACCTGGTCGACGGCGCGCTGCAGCGACATGGTGATCCACTCGTGCAGATCGATGCGGTCGGTGAGGCGACCGTCGTGATGCGAGGCGGCGCGCAGGCCGTCCTCGGCGATGCCGCGGAAGTCATCGCCCTTCTTCAGGCGGTCGACCCCGTCCTTGATCGAGGGTGCGCTCCAGAACTGCCTCTCGACGACACGTGCGGACTGCTTGAGCTTGCGCTGGTCCCACAGCTTGGTGAGCATGACGTACCACGAGGCCAGCGACATGATGAGCAGCAGCACCAGCACGGCGCGGGCGATGATGTCGCCGGTCGCCCAGAGCGCCGCGAGACCATACGGGTTGTCGGTTGAGACGGTGGCTTGGTTTTCCATGGTTTTCCTCGAAGCAAAAAAAGCGCCGCATCTGCGGGTGCGGCGTTGCGAATCATTTGGTCATCTGGAACTTGATGCGGAAATCGAAACAACCGTCGACGGGCTTGCCATCCTCGGTGGCGGCTACGTAGTGTCCGGCGCCGGCCTTGGCGAGATTGACCGCCCCTTCATCCAGGCGTGCGCTGCCTGAGCTCTGGGTGATCGTCGGGGGTGCGCTCAGCTTGCCGTTGGCGCCGATGCACACGTGCAGAGTCGGCGTGCCCTCTTCCCCCAACCGCTTGGACGCCGCGGGGTAATAATCCTCGGTGTTCGGGAACCCCTTGCCCAGCTTCGGCGCCGTGCGGGAGCTCGGCCGCGGCGGTGCCGGCGGATGCGGCGTGGCGGCCACGGCCGTGATGGCGGTGGTCTGCGGGGCTTCCACCGGCATGTCGATCGTGACGTCCGGCGGCGGCACTTCCACCGGCGGCTTCTCGAACTCCGGCGGCGGCGGCGGCGGCGGCTCCTTCTCGACCTTGCGCTCCTCGACGATGTCGGTCTGGATGGGAGGGGCGATCACTTCGAGCGCGCGGCGCGCCAGCCCGGTGGCGAGCGCCCAGGCGATGAACACGTGCAGGGCGATGATGGTCACGAGCACCGCGCCACGGCGCGTCATGAACTGGGAATCGTGTGCGTAGACAGCCATGAGTTGTTATCGCGACCTTACTCTGGACACACCAGGCCCTGGTGAGCACAAACTGACGTCTTTTTCGTAACTCTCAGCCCGAAGGACCCGACCCCGGTCCCGGCAGCTGCGCCTGCCGGACTCCTTATCATACTTACCAACGCACCCATCTTCGGCATTCTGGCCGGCGGGCGCGTGATTTCTGTCTTCCCCCCGGACGATACTCGCGGCGTGCACGCAGTGTCGAATGCTGCGCGAACTGTAACCGCTGCCGAGGGGCACTGACAACTGCGGCGCCGCCTTCAGGAATTGCGCCGACGTGGCTGTATCGGCTCAGTCACCGCTCCGCGCGAGGCGCTGCCGACGAGATGCGCGTACTTGGCGAGCACGCCGGTGAGCGCGTAGGGCTTCGCCGGCCGCCACGCCGCGCGCCGGCGCCGCAGCTCCGCAGCCGGCAGGTGCACGCGGATCTCGCGCCTTGCGGCATCGATGCTGATGCGGTCCCCGCTGCGCAGCAGCCCGATCGGCCCGCCGACTGCCGCCTCGGGGCAGATGTGTCCAACAACAAAGCCGTGACTGCCGCCGGAGAAGCGCCCGTCGGTGATCAGAGCCACCTGCGTTCCCAGGCCTCGTCCGGTGATGGCGCTCGTCGGGCTGAGCATCTCGGGCATGCCGGGCGCCCCGCGTGGGCCCTCCTGGCGGATCACCACCACGTCGCCGGCGCGCACCCGACCGGCGAGAATCGCCCGGGTGGCGCGCTCCTCGCCCTCGAACACGCGCGCCGGCCCCTCGAAGCGTGCCCCCTCCTTGCCGGTGATCTTGGCGACGGCGCCCTCGGGGGCGAGGTTCCCGTACAGGACCACGAGATGGCTGTCCTTCTTCAGGGGGTCAGACAGAGGACGAATAATCTCTTGGCCACTCATATACATGGGAACCTTTTCAAGATTCTCCCGTAACGTATGACCGGTGACGGTGAGGCACTCCGGATGCAGCAGCCCCGCGCTCAGCAGCATTTTCATGAGCGGTTGAATGCCGCCGATCGCCACCAGCTCCGACATCAGGTAGCGGCCACTGGGCTTGAGGTCCGCGAGCACCGGCACCCGCCGTCCGATGCGCGTGAAGTCATCGAGCTCGAGCCGCACGCCCGCCTCATGCGCGATGGCCAGCAGATGCAGCACCGCATTCGTCGAGCCACCGAGCGCGATCACCACGGTGATGGCGTTCTCGAACGAGCGGCGCGTGAGGATCTCGCGCGGCTTCAAGCCCTCGCGCACCAGTCTCACCACCGCCTCGCCCGCGCGGCGGCAGTCGGAGCGCTTGTCCTCGCCCACGGCCTCCTGCGCCGAGCTGCCGGGCAAGGACAAGCCCAAGGCCTCGATCGCGGAGGCCATGGTGTTCGCGGTGTACATGCCGGCGCAGCTGCCGGGACCGGGGATGGCGGTGCGCTCGATCTCCAGCAGCCCCGCAGCCGAGAGCTTTCCCGCCGCGTGCGCCCCGACCGCTTCGAACACCGAAATGATGTCGCGCCGCTGCACGCCCGGGCGGATCGTTCCTCCGTAGACGAACACCGCCGGGCGGTTGAGCCGTGCCATGGCCATCGCACAGCCGGGCATGTTCTTGTCGCAGCCCCCGATTGCCACCAAGCCGTCAAAGCCCGCCGCGCCCGCCACCGCCTCGATGGAGTCGGCGATGATCTCGCGCGACACCAGCGAATAGCGCATGCCCGGGGTGCCCATCGAGATGCCGTCCGACACCGTGATGGTGTTGAACAGCACGCTCTTGCCACCGCCGCCGTCGATGCCGGCGCACGCCTCGCGTGCCAGATCGCCGATGTGCATGTTGCAGGGCGTGAGGTTCGCCCAGGTGGAGGCCACGCCGATCTGCGGCCTGTGGAAGTCCTCATCGGCAAAGCCGACCGCCCGCAGCATGGCCCGTGCGGGGGCCTGCGTGTCCCCGTCCACCACCCGGCGCGAGTGCCGGCGCGGATCGATGCTTCGTTTCACAGCTCTCGCCCTCGTGTTTACGCTCATTCACCGAACGCGCCGCGCATGCGGTTGAAGCCGATGGCCCCGGTGGCCGTCATGGCGAGCGGCAGCAGCAGCGCGAATTCTCCGGCACCGCGATGCCACCACTCGAGGCCCATGTACGCGAGCACGCCGATGGGCGGCGCCACGCCTCCGCGCAATCCCGTGAGCGTGACGTGCACGCCCATGTAGTGCTGCGCGCGCCCGATGGAGGCAAAGTCGTTGTGGCCGAGATTCCAGCCAAGATTAGCACCTGACTGAGCCGCACCGAGCAGTACCGCGCCCACCCACAGGAGCGGGCGCATGCCGCTGAACACCCCGAGACACATGGCGGCCGACGCCAGCACGATCGCCCAGCCCTGGCGCGAGCGATAACGCACCACGTGCGAGCCGTCGAACAGCCGCGCCCACCAGGGCAGGAAGATCGGCTGGGTGATGAGCGGCACCACCGCGAGCAGCCCGATCTGCGTCGCGCTGGAGAGGCGCAGCTGCTCGGAGAACACCAGCACCAGCTGCGCGGTCAGGATCAGACTGCCGGCGCCGAAGACCCCCATCCACAGCATGTACTCGCGGTAGGCGGGATCCTCCTTCAGGATCTGCCGCAGCATCCCCAGGGAGAACGGCTCGCTGAAGCCGCCGCTGGCGGCTTCCGCGGCCAGCAGGCGGAACTCGCGCCGCACGCGCATGGCCCGATACAGCCAGGCCCCGGCGAGCCCCGCCGCCGCGCCCGCGCCGTACAGCCAGCGCGCATCGATCACATGCGCCTCCAGCGCCCAGCCCACCAGCGCCGCGGCGGCCGCCACCGCGATCGCATTGACGATGACGATGCGCCCGGTGATGCGCGCCAGCACGTTGCGTGGATAGTTCGCGGTCCAGATGGCCGCGCGCACGGTGAGGATGCCCGCCCACAGCACCCGGGCCGATACGATCGAGGCGACCGTGATGAGCAGTCCCCCGGCCGCCCGCGAGGCAAACGACACGCAGCCCACCAGCAGCGCAAACCCGGCCTGCAGGGCGACCATCAGGCGCACGCGCGCGCGCCCGTGCGCCAGGTTGGCCCACACGAAACTCAGCACGTTGGAAAAGGCCGGGGCGCCGCTCACCAGCGCCACGGCGAGATTGACCACGAAGCGCGGCGCGACCCCGGCAAAGTGCTGCTTGACCAGTACCGCCGCGGTGGCGCCCTCGACCAGCCCGAGCGCGAGGCCCAGAAGTCCCCAGGAGAGAATCTCGCGGCGGAAGATGCCTTCCGCGAGCGCGCTGGGTCTGACGATACGGCTCTCGGGCACAGCGGGAGCTTAATCGCCCGCGGGCGGGCCCGAATACTCACTCGTTGACAAGACGTTGGTCCCTGTGCTCCCATCGGCCGATCAGGCTTGGTTCGCATCCATGACATCCAACGCAACGACGGCCCTGCCCTGCGCCGCGGCTCACGCGCCGCGCCGGCCGCTGCTGCTGGCACTGCCTGTGCTGCTGCTCCTTGGCGGGAGTGAGCGGTGCGGGGTACGCGCGAACGCCTGATCAAGAACGTAAGGCACGAGCGAAGCAAGAAAGCAAGACCCCGCACCGGCTCAAGGCCGCTGCGGGGTTTTTTATGCGCGCAACGAGCGCCATGAGGCCTCGAGGAGTGGTCAGATGAGGTTGTACTCGCAGAAGGACGTGGACAAGAAAGCCCTCAAGGGGGCGCGCATCGCCATCCTCGGCTACGGCAGCCAGGGGCGGGCTCACGCCCTGAACCTCAAGGACAGCGGCTGCGACGTCGTGGTCGGTGTGCGCAAGGGCGGGGTGAGCTGGAAGAAAGCGCGCCGCGACGGCCTGGAGGTCGCCGAGCCCTCCCTCGCCGTGGCCGGGGCGGACGTGATCGCCATGCTGGTGCCGGATCTGGCGCAGAAGGATCTCTACCAGAGCATCAGGAAGGGCCTCAAGAGCGGCGCCACGCTGCTGTTCGCGCACGGCTTCAACGTCCATTTCCGCCAGATCAAACCGCGCCCGGATCTCGACGTGGTGCTCATCGCCCCCAAGGGACCCGGCGACCTGGTCCGCCGCCAGTACAGCCAGGGGCGCGGCGTGCCGTGTCTGCTCGCGGTCGCCCAGGATGCCAGCGGCAAGGCGCACGCACGCGCCCTCGCCTACGCGCACGGCATCGGCGGCACGCGCGGCGGGGTGCTCGAGACCAGCTTTGCCGAGGAGACCGAGACGGACCTGTTCGGCGAGCAGGCGGTGCTGTGCGGCGGCGCCACCGAGCTCGTGGTGAAGGGCTTCGAGACTCTCGTGGAGGCGGGCTATCAGCCCGAGGTCGCCTACTACGAGTGCCTGCACGAGCTGAAGCTGATCGTCGACCTGCTGCACGAGGGCGGGCTCGCCAAGATGCATCAGTTCATCAGCGAGACCGCCAAGTATGGCGATCTCACCCGCGGTCCGCGCATCGTCGATGAGCGCGTGAAGAACGAGATGCGCAAGGTGCTCAAGGAAGTGCAGAGCGGCAAGTTCGCGCGCCAGTGGATCCGCGAAAACGCGGCCGGCCGCGCCAACTACCAGCGGCTCCTCCGTGAGGACGTCGATCGGCAGATCGAGAAGGTCGGCGCGGCGCTGCGGGCGCGCATGCCCTGGCTCAACGAGAAGCGTGCTTGAGAGGATCTGAGGTTCCGAGGGAGTTCCCATGGTTGCCAACCCCGATCGAGTGCTGATCTTCGACACCACGCTGCGCGACGGCGAGCAGTCCCCGGGCTGCAGCATGACCCGGCCCGAGAAGCTGCGGGTGGCGCGCGCGCTCGCCGAGCTCGGCGTGGACGTCATCGAGGCGGGCTTCCCGGCCGCTTCGCGCGGTGACTTCGAGTCGGTGCAGGCGGTGGCGCGCGAGGTGCAGGGGCCGATCATCTGCGCCCTGGCGCGCTGCAACTTCGAGGACATCGAGCTCGCCGCACGTGCGTTGTCGGACGCTCCCCGTCACCGCCTGCACGTGTTCCTCGCCACCAGCGCCATCCACCGCCAGTACAAGCTCAACATGGCGCAGGAGGAGATCCTGCGTCTGTGCGCCGCCGGCGTTACCCGGGCGCGCGAGCTGTGCGCGGACGTGGAGTTCTCCCCCGAAGACGCCTCGCGCACCGAGCTGGAGTTCCTCGCTCAGGTGATCGAGGTGGCGATCGCCGCCGGGGCCACCACGGTGAATATTCCGGATACCGTCGGCTACACCGTACCGGATGAGTTCGCGGAGCTGTTTCGCTACCTGCGCAAGAACGTACGCGGCATCGAGGGGGTGCGGCTCTCGGTCCACTGCCACGACGACCTCGGCATGGCGGTCGCCAACAGCCTCACCGCGGTGGTCGCGGGCGCACGGCAGATCGAGTGCACCATCAACGGGATCGGCGAGCGCGCCGGCAACTGTTCGCTGGAGGAAGTGGTGATGGCGCTGAAGACGCGCGCCGCGTTCTTCAACGTCAGCACCGCCATCAACACCAGCCGCCTCTACCCCACCTCGCGGCTCATTTCCAGCATCACCGGCATGCCGATCCCGCGCAACAAGGCGGTGGTGGGTGAGAACGCCTTCGCGCACGAGGCCGGCATCCACCAGCACGGCATGCTCAAGCACCACTCGACCTACGAGATCCTGCGTCCCGAGGACGTCGGCCTGTCGCGCAGCCATCTGGTGCTCGGCAAGCACAGCGGCCGGCACGCGTTCCGCGAGCGTGTCAGCGCGCTCGGCTTCGAGCTCGATGAGCTGGAATTCAATCGCGTGTTCGAGGAATTCAAGGCGCTCGCCGACAAGAAGAAGGAGCTGTTCGACGGCGACATCGAGGCGCTGGTGCTGCGCTCGGAGGGCTGCGCCAGCGGGCCCTGGACTCTGATCGAGCTCGCGACCGAGGCGCGCAGCAACTGCCCCGCTCGCGCGCTGGTGCTTCTCACGCACAGCGACGGGCGCAGCGTCGAGCTCAGCGCCTCGGGCGACGGCCCGGTGGACGCGGCCTTCAAGGCCATCGAGGCCGCGACCGGCATCGCGGTGGTGCTGCGCAAGTTCGAGGTGCACGCGGTATCGGAGGGCGAGGACGCCCAGGGCGAGGCACGGGTGTACGTGGAGTACAATCACAAGACCTATCGGGGCGCGAGCGTGAGCACCAATATCGTCGAGTCCGGCACCCGGGCGTTCCTGGAAGTGATCAATCGCATCGAGCTGGCGCAGGCCGGCGCCCGCGTGCGCGAGGAGCGCAGCGCCACCACGCCCGCCGCCACCACGCCTGCCTGAAGGAGTCGGCATGCCCATTCCCGCCACGCAGTTCATCTGGTTCAACGGCAAGCTGGTGCCGTGGGAGAAGGCCACCGTGCACGTGCTGTCGCACGCCCTGCACTACGGCTCCTCGGTGTTCGAGGGCGTGCGTGCCTACGAGACCCCGCGCGGCGTGGCCATCTTCCGGCTGCGCGATCACACCCGGCGGCTGTTCGACTCGGCCAAGATCTATCGCATCACCATTCCGTTCTCCGCCGAACAGCTGAACGAGGCCTGCCGCCAGGTGATCGCGGCGAACGCGCTCAAGCGCGGCGCCTATATCCGCCCGGTGGTGTTCCGCGGCTACGGCGAGATCGGCGTGACCCCGAAGATCGAGCCGCCGACGGAAGTGGCGGTGGCGGCCTGGGAATGGGACAAGTATCTCGGCCACGAGGCCGAGGAAGCGGGCGTGGACGCGTGCGTGTCCTCCTGGCAGCGGGTGGCCCCGAATACGCTGCCGGCGCTCGCCAAGGCCGGCGGCAACTACCTCTCGAGCCAGCTGATCGGCATGGAGGCGCGCCGGCTCGGCTTCGCGGAAGGCATCGGGCTGGCCGCCGACGGCACTGTGAGCGAAGGCGCGGGCGAGAATCTGTTCCTGGTGAAGGACGGCGTGCTGCTCACGCCGGCGCTCGCGCACTCGGTGCTCGGGGGCCTGACACGCGACACGGTCATGCGGCTGGCGCGCGAGCGGGGCCTGGACGTGCGCGAGTGCGCCATTCCCCGCGAGCTCCTGTACCTCGCGGACGAGGCGTTCTTCACCGGTACCGCGGTGGAGATCACGGCCATCCGCTCGGTGGACCGCCTCGCGATAGGCTCGGGCAGGCGCGGGCCGGTCACCGAGTCGCTGCAGAACGCCTTCTTCGGCCTGTTCTCGGGCAAGACCGCCGACAAGTGGGGCTGGCTCGACTACGTGGACATGTCGGCGCCGCGCGTCGCGGCCTCCGGCTGAAAGCGCAGGTCGCTGCGATGGCGGGCGCGCCGCAGACCCTGTTCGACAAGGTGTGGCGAGCTCACGAGGTGCGCCCCGAGAGCGCGGACTCCCCCGCCGTGCTCTACATCGACCTGCACCTGATCCACGAGGTCACCTCCCCGCAGGCCTTCACGGTGCTGCGCGAGCGCGGCCTCAGCGTACGGCGCCCCGAGCGCACGCTCGCCACCATGGATCATTCCACGCCGACGCTCACTGCCCAGGTGTTCGGCGGCGCGCCGATCGCGCTGGAGGCAGCCCGGCGGCAGGTGCGCGAGCTCGAGGCGAACTGCGCCGAGTTCGGCGTGGAGCTGCTCGGCCTCACCCACAGTGAGCGCGGCATCGTGCACATCATTGGCCCGGAGCTGGGCCTCACGCAGCCGGGCAAGACCATCGTGTGCGGCGACAGCCACACCAGCACGCACGGCGCCGTCGGGGCGCTCGCCTTCGGCATCGGCACCACCGAGGTCGGTCACGTGCTCGCGACGCAGTGCCTGCTGCAGCGCAAGCCGCGCACGCTCGCCGTCAACCTGAGCGGTGAGCTGCGCGCGGGTGTGACCGCCAAGGATCTCATCCTGGCGATCATCGGGCGGCTCGGCGTCTCGGGCGGCACGGGGCACGTGATCGAGTACCGCGGCGACACCATCCGCGCACTCGACATGGACGAGCGCATGACGGTATGCAACATGTCCATCGAGGCCGGAGCGCGCGCCGGCATGATCGCCCCGGACGAGACGACTTACCGCTACCTCGAGGGCCGCCCGCGCGCGCCCCGGGGCGAAGCCTGGGAGCGCGCACTCGAGGCCTGGCGCGCCTTGCCGACGGATGCGCTCGCGCGCTTCGACCGCGAGGTGGAGCTGGACGCCGCCGCGGTCGAGCCGATGATCACCTACGGCACCAATCCGGGCATGGTCATCCCGATCGGCGGGGCGATCCCGCAGCGCTGCGGCGACGCCGCATTCACCCAGGCGCTCGCCTACATGGGGCTCGCGCCCGGGGAGCCGATCCGGGATCGGCCCGTGAACGTGGTGTTCCTCGGCAGCTGCACCAATGCGCGCCTGTCCGACCTGCGCAGCGCCGCGCGCCTGCTGCGGGGCCGGCGCATCGCGCCGGGACTGCGCATGCTGGTGGTCCCCGGCTCGCAGCAGGTCAAGCGGCAGGCGGAAGCCGAAGGCCTCGACCGCGTGTTTCTCGAGGCCGGCGCCGAGTGGCGCGAGTCGGGCTGCTCCATGTGCCTGGGCATGAACGGCGATGTGGTCGGACGCGGCGAGTACGCCGTCAGCACCAGCAACCGCAACTTCGAGGGCCGCCAGGGGAGCGGTGCGCGGACGCTCCTCGCCAGTCCTCTCACCGCCGCCGCCTGCGCGGTGCGCGGCCGGGTCACCGACCCGCGCGAGCTCATGTGAGGGCCAGACGTGCCGATCGAACCCTTCACCATCCTGACCTCGCGCACCGTGGTGCTGCCGGGTGCGAACATCGACACCGATCAGATCATTCCGGCGCGCTTCCTCACCACCACCACGCGCGCAGGTCTCGGCGAGCACCTGTTCGCCGACTGGCGCTACCTGCCGGACGGCACGCCGCGCAGCGACTTCGTGCTCAACCGCCCGGAGGCGCACGGCTGCCGCATCCTCGTGGCCGGGGGTAACTTCGGCTGCGGCTCATCGCGTGAGCACGCGCCCTGGGCGCTCGCCGACTACGGCTTTCGCGCCGTGATCAGCACCGAGCTCGCCGATATCTTCCGCAGCAATTGCCTGAAGAACGGCCTGCTGCCGGTCATCGTCGATGAACCGACCAGCGCCTGGCTCATCGAGCATCCCGGCGCGCAGGTGACGCTCGACGTGCTCGCGGGCACACTCACCCTGCCCCGCGGCGCCGCCGTGCCCTTTGCCCTGGAAGCCTTCGCGCGCCACTGCCTGCTGCGCGGCCTCGATGAGCTGGACTATCTGCTCGAGCGCCGCAACGAGATCGAGGCGTTCGAGCGCCGCGCGTGAGAGCCCGCCGCACATGACAGCCCGCCGCGTATGAGATCCCGTCGCACATGAGGCCCCCCCGCGCATGAAGGCCCGGGTGGCCGTGCTCGCCGGTGATGGCATCGGACCTGAAGTCATCGCCGAAGGCCTGCGTTGCCTGCACGCCATCGCGGAGCTGTTCGGGCACGAGTTCGAGCTCATCCCACTGCCCTTCGGGGGGGCGGCGATCGACAGCCACGCCGATCCCCTGCCCGAGCGCACGCTCTCGGCCTGTCGCGCGGCGGATGCCGTGTTGCTCGGCGCCGTCGGGGGTCCGCAGTGGGCGGCGCCGCAGGCAGCGCTGCGGCCGGAGGAGGGGCTCCTGCGGCTGCGCGCCGCGCTCGGCACCTTCGCCAACCTCAGGCCGGTGAAGGTTCACGCGGCGCTCGCGGACGCCTCGACGCTCAAGGCCGAGGTCGTGCACGGGGTCGATCTGCTGTTCGTGCGCGAGCTCACCGGCGGCATCTACTTCGGCGACAAGCACCGCGACGCGCACCGCGCCACCGACGTGTGCAGCTACACCGCCGCCGAGATCGAGCGCATCACGCGCGTCGCTGGGCGCCTGGCGCAGTCACGGCGCCGCCGGCTCACCTCGATCGACAAGGCGAACGTACTGGAGACTTCACGGCTGTGGCGCGAGGTGTGCACGCGGGTGGTGGCGCGCGAATTCCCCGATCTCACCCTGGAGCACGTGCTGGTGGACGCGGCGGCCATGCACCTGATCCGCGCACCAAGGGACTTCGACGTGCTCCTCACCGAGAACCTGTTCGGCGACATCCTCACCGATGAGGCGGCGATGCTCGCGGGCTCCCTCGGACTGCTGCCGTCGGCCTGCCTCGGTGAGGGGCGGCGCGGCATCTACGAGCCCATCCACGGCTCCGCGCCCGACATCGCCGGCCGCGGCATCGCCAACCCCTACGGCACCATCCTGAGCGTCGCCTTGTTGCTGCGGCATTCGCTCGAGCTGGGCGCAGAGGCCGCCGCGCTCGAGCAGGCGGTGGAGGCGGCGCTGGGCGACGGCGCACGCACGAGCGACATCGCCCCCGCCGGCACCCGCGCCCTGTCCACCCGCGAGGCGGGTGAGGCCGTGATCAGCAGGCTGCAGCGGCCCGGCTGAGGGCGGGCTGCGGCACGACGGCGGCGGCCCGGGCGAGCCCGCGCCGCAGGTCCTCGCGCAGGTCTTCGAGCGCCTCGATCCCGACCGACAGGCGGATGAGCCCGTCGGCGAGGCCCGCCCTCTCGCGCGCCGCCGGGTCCATCGCGGCGTGGGTCATGGTCGCCGGATGCGCCACCAGGCTCTCCACGCCCCCCAGGGATTCCGCCAGCGAGAAGGATTCCAGTCCCGCGAGGAACTCACGCACCGCGGCGTGCCCGCCTTCGATCTCGAGCGTCACGATCGCGCCGAAGCCGCGCTGCTGGCGCTGCGCCACCTCGTGCCCCGGGTGCGTGGCAAGCCCGGGGTACCACACGCGCCTCACGTTCGCCTCGCCCTGCAGCCAGTGAGCGAGCGCGTGCGCGTTACGCGCGTGGTGATCCAGGCGCGCGTGCAGGGTGCGCAGGCCCCGCAGCGTCAGGTAGCTGTCGAAGGGGGCGCCGGTCAGCCCCAGGCAGTTGGCCCACCAGACGAGCTGCTCGTGCAGCCCCTTGTCGCGCGCCACGACCGCCCCGCCGACGACGTCGCTGTGACCGTTGAGGTACTTGGTGGTCGAATGCACCACCAGGTCCGCACCGAGCGCGAGCGGCTGCTGCCAGGCGGGGGACAGGAAGGTGTTGTCCACCACGATGAGCGCACCGGCGGCGCGTCCCAGGGCGGCGAACCTGGCGATGTCGGTGATGCGCAGCAGCGGGTTGCTCGGGGTCTCGATCCACAGCAGCGCCGCAGGTGCGGTGAGCGCGGCGCGCACCGCCGCCTCGTCGCCAAAATCCACGAACTCGACCTGCCGTTCGCCGCGGCGCCGCCAGGCATCGAACAACCGGTAGGTGCCGCCATAACAGTCATGCGGCGCGACGATGCGACCGAGCGCCGGCACCAGGTAGCCGACCAGCGTGACCGCCGCCATGCCGCTCGCGGTCACCACCGCACCGGCCCCCCGCTCGAGCTCGGCGAGCGCCGCCCCCAGCAGGTCGCGCGTCGGGTTCCCCGAGCGCGTGTAGTCGTAGGCACCCTTGTCGGCGAAGCCGCGGAAGGCAAACGTCGAGCTCAGGTGCAGCGGGGGTATGACACAGCCGGTCGCGTCCCCGCACTCGATGCCGGCACGCACGGTCTGCGTGACCTGGCTCGTGGACGTGTCGGCCGCCGCTTTGAGCGCGGCGGGTGCCCGAGGTGTGACCGGAATCGATTCGACCGAGGCTTTCATCGGAGGCTCCGCTTATGGTTAGCACGGTCTCACCGGCCTCCCGCGGAGCGCGCCCGCCCAGGACGGGCAGGCTTGTCGCGTCCATCCTCGAGCCGCCCTTGAGGCGCCCCGAGGCCACGCTGACCGCTCATCTGTCGACGTCCGCCAGGGCGGGCATCGCAGGAGTTGGCACCTTTCCAGTGTGGTTAGCCCTGGCGGTTGCCCCGGCGTCTAAGGGCCTTATCCCTCAGCCGGTCTCGATGAGTAATCCGCAGTTTAGGGTGCCGTCGCGCGCCGCGCAAGCGCTCGGGGCGCCAGCGCCTGCACCGCCGGCGGATCCACGAAACGCCTCACGCCGATCGCCTCGTAGACCTCGGCGGGGAAATAGATGACCCCGTCCTTCATGACCAGGCTGATGCGGCGGATGTCGCTGATGGTCTGCGTCGGATCGCCGTCGATCAGGATCAGGTCGGCCCGCTTGTGGGGCTCGATCGAGCCCAGTTGCGCGACCCGGCCGGTGTAGCGGGCACCATTCCAGGTCGCGATCTGCAGCGCCTGGGCCGGGGAGAGGCCCGCGCGCACATACAGCTCGAGCTCGCGGTGCAGGGTGAAACCCGCGATGCCGTCGGTGCCGGCCTCGAGCGGCACACCGGCGCGATACAGCTGGCCGACGAGCTGCACCATCTTGTCATAAGAGGCGCGGTACCTGGCCGCGTTCTGCGCGGTGACGTTCATCGAGTTCTCGTGCCAGCCCCGCTGGACTGCCACCGGCACGTGATCGGCCACCGCGGCGTAGCTCGGGTCGATCTCCCCCTGTTTTTGCGTGAAGTTGCCCTCGAAGGCCGTGAGCGTCGTGTCGAGCACCGTGTGGTGCTGCTTCATCAGCTCGATGAGGTCGGTGACGCGCTGCGAGGAGAGGTCGAGTGTGTCGGCGTGGTCGGCCAGCAGATAGAAGCGCGCCAGCGTGCGCGTGTCGTCCTTGGGTCCCACGAAGAAGGTGAGCATGAGCTGGTTGATGTGCTGGATCTCGTCGTAGCCGGCGCGAATGGCCTCTTCCGAGCGCATGAACGCCGGCACGTGGCCGCTCACGCGCATGCCGTACTGGTGCGCGCGGGCGGCGGTCGCCTGCACCCACTCGGGATGGAAGGAGTTGTAGATCTTGATCTGCCCGTAGCCGTGCTGCGCGTACCAGTCCACCGCGTCGAGCGCTCCCTGCAGATCCTTGACGCGGAAGCCGCCGCTCGCCGAGTACGGGCTGTCGCCCTCGATGAAGCCGCAAGGGATGATGCGCGGGCCGACGATCTCGCCGCTCTCGAGCTGGGAGATGATCTCCTGCAGGCGCGTGTTGTCGTTGCCCATGTCGCGGCTGGTGGTGACCCCGCCCGCGATCTGCAGCAGCAGGTTCCAGGTGTCCTCGTGGGCGTGCATGTCGAACAGCGCCGGCATGAGCACGCGGCCGCCGCCCTCGATGCTCGAGGCGGCATCCCGCGCGCTGGAGCCGGCCGGGAACAGCGCCGCGATGTGGCCCCGGTATACGTACACGTCCTGCGGCGGCAGCAGGCGGGCGTTCTGCGAATCGAACACGCGCACGTTGCGGATCACGATCGGATCGGCCAGGCGGTGCGCGAGGCGGCCGGCGAGCTCGTGCAGCCAGTCGTGCTCGGCCTGTACCTGCAGCCGCTCGAGCTCGGCTCCCTGCCCCTCCCAGCCCTGCTCGATGACGCGCGCCAGACCCGGTATCACCAGGGCGAAGAACCGGTGATCCTCTGGCCCCGTGAGCCAGATGAAGTCCGGTCGCGTGTCGATACCGATTACCGCGTAGAGCGCGACCGCCAGGCTCTGGCCGCCCGACTGCAGCTGGCGGTCGAGGACCTTCCTCACCGCCAGCTCGCCTCCGGGGAGCGCGGCGATGCGCTGTCCGGGCTGGCGCAGCGCGGCCCGCACCAGCGTGGCGCCGGCTTCGAAGGAGCTGTCCACCGGTACGTAGACCGCGGGATTGGTGAGCGGGGCCTCGCCCCGGTCCGCCTGCGAGCGCCACCGCGCCTTGCCACCCTTGAGCGTATAGCTCTCGTCGATGGGAGCCCCGAAGGTGGACTTGCCCTTCACCTCGAACGACAGGAGCGTGCCGTCCGGGGCGAACCTCGAGTGCTCCTTGAGGTCCGGTCCGCGTCC
>WNFW01000285.1_pt1 | contig 31275 bp, 28 predicted proteins | sample 5400131 | NCBI WGS metagenome assembly WNFW01 (sample SAMN13153362, study PRJNA577476) | soil metagenome | isolation source: 20 cm soil or saprolite under grassland replicate 1 | place: USA:California | collected 2016-06-15 | reverse complement strand
CATGACGCGATGGCCATCGGTTGAGCGTTTGGTTGCCTTCTTGGCCTTCACGACCTCCGACGGTTCGGTCTTGGCGACCGGGGAGGTCCGTTCCGTCCTGGCGACGTCGATCCCGGTGTCGTGGAATAACAACGGCGCCAAGGCGTCTCGCAGGTGCCATTCGACGTGATAGGCCAGCATGCACAGGAAGACATGGGCGCGCACGTGCTGCGCCGTCCAGTGGCGGATCGGCCGGATTTCGAGATCGACGGTTTTCATTGATCGGAAGGCGCGCTCGACCCTCGACAAGTCCTTGTAGGCCTGGACCGCCTCTGCGGCGTCGAGATGCTGAGCGGGCATGCTGGTTCGGATGACGTAGATGCCGTCGAGACGAGCCTCTTGCTCGATCTGTTCGATCCGTCGCCGCCATGAGAGATAGCCCTCGGTCACCTCGACATCGAAGTGTTTGGCCATCTTCTTGCTGTTCAGAACCGCACCAACCGCCATGCCGATCTGGGCGGGGCTGCGCAACGCAGAGTGTTTGCGCTGGACTTGCGCTTGAACGCGGGCAAGTTCGCGTTCGGTCGCAGCCAACAGATCCTCGCGTTTGCGCGCTCGCTCAGTTGCCAGATCGCGATTGCGACAGACGATCAGCCGTTCGCCCGGGAACAGGTCAGGGGCGCTGATCTCGGCGAGATCGCGGTCATCGAACAGCGAAAGCTGCAGCGGCCCGTTCTCCGCCGCCAAGGCCTGGATCGCCGGTGCGCGCAGGCAGGTGATCCAATCGACGCCCGCCGGCTTCAGATCATCGCGGATGCGTGCCGAGGTGATCATCCCCCGATCGCCGACCAGCACCATGCGGCTGATCCCGAAGCGATCCTTGATCTTTTCCACCTGAGAACTCAGCGTCTTCGGGTCGGCCGTGTTGCCGTCAAAAACCTCAACCGCAATCGGCAGCCCCTCGCGCGTACAGAGCAGCCCGTAGACAATCTGGGGCCGGTCGCGCCGGTGGTCGCGGCTATGGCCATAGCGCGCCAGCGGACAGCAACGGCCCTCAAAGTAGGACGAACTGACGTCGTAGAGCACCAGCACGCCGTCCTTAAGATGTCGCCGCGCCAAGCCGTTCTCGATCCGGCTCTGGCGCTCGACCAGCCAATCCAGCGCCTCATAGGCCTCGCGCTCCTTTACCTTGCCCAGGCGCAGAACCGATCCAAGGCTGGAGATTGCCGTCTCCTGATCCACCGCCCGTACAAAGCCAAGCTTCGAGCGTGGTGCAATCAACCGATCCACGATCATGGCTACCACCAGATCGCAATGGCGCCGCGATGCCTCATCCTTCGTCGTGCTCAAAATCAGCCGATCCAGCGCAATCTTGCGGATCGTCCCAAGCGCCGCCGCAACATGGCCGTGAGGCAGCGAACGCTCGATTTGAATCTCGTCCGGTCCGGTGCCAATCACCGTGCCGCCCTTGAGAAGAGCCCGCAGCCCGCCAATCAAATCCCCCGGCAGCTTGCTCAGATTGGCCAGGGTGCGCTTCTGCGCGCGGCCATGCTCGTCGCGATAAGCCTCCCGCAACAGCACCGCAGGCGGCGAACTTCGATTGGGAACCGTCTCGATGAACATTCCCGAATCGAATCACATCTCGAGCGATTCGGGAATCCCGTTACATGGATACAAACCGGAAGCCATTTTCCGCCCAACAGCCCGAAAGGATTCGTCTTTCGGGTCAAACCAAGCGCAAACTTCGGGCTAGATAAGACTGACCTTGTGGAGAATGATTCACCGCAGCCGATGGTCAATAAAATTGGCATTGCGATGAAAGCGCGCGCCCTATCTGGTCTGGATAGAGGATTCGTTATGAAGACTCTATTCAAGCGGTTCGCGTTGTGGAAAGAATTGAAGGATATTCCAACAGAAACGCGCGAACATCAGCGATTGATTGAAGCCCATGATCATGCCCTGACGGTTGATGGCCATGCTTCGCGATAGTTCCGCGGTGAGCGTACTGCGACTGAACATGCTGGCCACGACGATGAAGGTCGGGATCAGCGAAAGGCTCGGCGCGCGACCAGCGCCTGAAAGATCGTCTGGCGCCGAAATGAGGGAACTTGCGCCCATGATGCTGGGGTCAGCGGCTGTACGATAGGGCTTACCGTTTTTGTCTGCCGTACCACTTCCTACCTTGCGCAAAGATAGTTCGGTCTAAGGGTAGGCCGATTACCGGTCTGCGATTGGGCGAGGGTTTTGGGAATTGGACGAGACCCTGACGTCGTTCGCTTAATGGGCGGTTCTGGGAAGTGGTTCCATCAAGAAATGTCGGCTCAGCGGCGCTCCAAAAGAAGTCATTGCGCGTGCCTTGATGACCGGCGCAACCGATGCCTTACACGGTATCTTCGAGGATGTGGCCCGAAAGACTTCGGGAAATAAGTTTGTTCAGGTTCAAAACAGATCCAGCCTGCCGATCAAAGCTTATTCCATGCAGCTCCACAACGTCTTTATTGGTGGTCATGGTCGTGCCCGCGAATAAGGTCTTGCGATTCCGGACCAAAATGGTAAACTTATATCGACCGCGATTAAGCAAAGTCGTTGCCATCGCAGTTTCCGCTGGCGCACCAATGATGTTGCGCTGGCACGGCTGGGAAGCCCGAGAGATCCGCGAGGATCTGTCGGGCTTTTTTGTTTCTGCCGATCGAAATTCTGACAATTGGAATTGTCCGCCTGCAGAACATCGGCGGTCCGTCTCGAACGGGAAGGGGATTTCGCGCAATGCTGCGCATCGACAAAGTGTTGGGTAGCCGGCTTGAAGCGGCCTTCGCGGCAAGAATTCATGACCTCGAGCACCGTAGTGCCGTCGATATCGTGGATGTTCCAGTGGCGGACCTTGCCCGTCGTCGCCTGTTGATCACCAGCCGCAGCGGCGAAGAACTGGCGATTGTTTTGTCACGCGACCAAAAACTGTTCGATGGAGCGATCCTTCTCATCGACGCCGATCGGGCGATCGTGGTGCGGGCAGCCACCGAGCGCTGGCTTCGTCTCGAACCGCGCTCGATAAGTGACGCGATCGAACTCGGCTACCACGCCGGCAATCTTCACTGGCGCGTCCGGTTCGAGGGCGAAATCCTGTTTGTTGCACTGGAAGGGAGACTGGAGGACTATACGGCCCGGCTCGGCGCGTTGATTTCGACAAGCCGGGTCGGCATTAGCGCGCTCGACGAGGAAAAGAGCGCCCATCATCATGGCCATTCGCATGCTCACAGGCACGTCCCTCATCACATCCACGATGATGACGCTCAGCACGATCACGGGCATTAGCCATGCTGTCGCTTTTGCAGACGATCTGGCAGGCGGACGGAACATTTCCGAGCGGCTCGTTTGCTTTCTCCTACGGAATCGAGGGAGTCATTGCTTTGCGCGGCAGGATCGATGCGGCTGGGCTGGCCGAGATGACCAGCACGATCTTGCGCCAACGCTGGGCCACGTGCGATCGGATCGCTCTGGTGCGGGCATGGCGTGCAGCCGGCGACCTTGTCGAGATCGCCGCTGTCGATCGCGACATTGAAGCATCCACATTCGGGAAAACGCTGCGCGAAGGCTCGCGGCGTAATGGCGCATCGTTCCTCGCTTCGCATGCGCGGCTTGGCGATTCCACGGCACTGCAGCTAAGCGATGCGGTCCACTCGCGGGGGTGCCTCGGACACATCGCGGTAGTGCAGGGCGCGGTCTGGCAGGCATTGGGACTTGACGAAAGGCTGATCCAGCTCGCATCGGGTTACGCTATTGCGTCGGGCGCAAGCAGCGCGGCCGTTCGCCTCGGTGCCATTGGCGCGCTCGACGCGCAAAAAGTGCTGGCTGGATGTCTGCCGTTGATCGACGAACTAGCAGCCCAGCAGGTCGAGGGCGATGTCGAACTCACGAGCTTTATGCCGTTCCTCGAAATTGCTGCCGCGCGCCACGCGCGCGCGGACCTTCGTCTCTTCGCTAATTGAAAGGCTCCAGACCATGCTGCTGACGCCAACCGAACTGGAACGTCTGACGATTTTCACGGCGGCCGAATTGTCACGCAGGCGGCGGGTCAAGGGTCTCAAGCTGAACTATCCGGAAGCGGTCGCCATCATTACAGACGAGATTTTGGAAGGTGCGCGCGAAGGACGCAGCGTCGCCGACCTGATCGGGTACGGTTCGATGATCCTGACGACCGACGATGTGCTACCCGGCATCGCCGCCATGATGCATATCATCCAGGTCGAAGGCGTGTTTCCTGACGGTACCAAGCTTGTGACGGTCCACGAGCCGATCCGGCCGGCGCCGGGTTCTGCACAAGACACCGAGCATCCGGGCGCCGTCACGGCACTTGAAGGCAGTATCGATCTCAACGCTGGGCGCCGGACCGCCAAACTCATCGCTGTTAACACTGGCGACCGGCCGATTCAGATCGGTTCGCATTTCCATTTCTTCGAGGTGAACAAGGCGCTCGACTTCGATCGCACCGTCGCATTCGGCATGCGCCTCGATGTTCCGGCCGGCACAGCGGTGCGTTTCGAGCCAGGTGCGTCGAAGGAGGTCTATCTGGTGTCGTTCGGTGGAAGCGGCGAATTGACCGGACTTAACAATCTAACGGCAGGGCAGAGCTCCGATGCCAACGTGCGCGCCGCCGCTTTGGCGCGGGCCAAGGACCGCGGCTTCAGGGGAGCTTGATAGATGGCAAGAATGGATCGCCACGATTACGCCGCCCTTTATGGGCCGACCACGGGCGATGCTGTGCGGCTTGGCGACACCTCCTTGATGGCGGTCGTTGAGAAGGATCACGCCGTGTACGGCGACGAATGCCTGCATGGCGGCGGCAAGACGCTGCGTGACGGCATCGGAATGGCCGGCATTACGAGCGCCGACGGCGCACTCGATTTCCTGCTGTGCAATGTTCTCGTGATCGATCCGGTGATCGGAATCGTCAAAGGCGATCTCGGTATCCGTCATGGGCGCATTGTTGCCATCGGCAAGGCCGGCAATCCGGCGATCATGGACGGGGTTGACCCGCGGCTCATCGTGTCGAGCGGCACCACGGTGCGCGATTGCGAGGGACTGATCGCAACGCCCGGCGCCATCGACGTGCATGTTCATTTCGACAGTGCGGGCCTTGTCGAACATGCGCTTGCCAGCGGCATTACCACCATGATTGGAGGTTCGCTCGGCCCAATCACGGTCGGTATCGATTCCGGCGGGCCTTTCAACACAGGAAAAATGCTGCAGGCGTCCGAAGCCTGGCCGATGAATTTCGGCTTCCTGGGCCGTGGCAACTCCCACCGCGTGCCGCCTCTGGTCGAGCAGCTGGAAACTGGCGTGATGGGCCTCAAGCTGCATGAAGATTGGGGCTCGATGCCGGCCGCGATCGACACCTGCCTGAAGGTTGCGGACGATCATGATTTCCAGGTTCAGATTCACACCGATACTCTGAATGAATCAGGGTTCGTCGAAAACACGCTGGAGGCGATCGGCGGCCGCACGATTCACATGTATCACACGGAGGGTGCCGGCGGCGGTCATGCGCCGGATATCATCCGCGTCGCCGGTGAGATGAACTGTCTGCCGTCGTCGACGAATCCCACCAACCCTTTCACCATTAACACCTTCGACGAACACCTCGACATGACGATGGTGTGCCATCATCTCAATCCGGCGATTCCGGAGGATGTAGCGTTCGCCGAGAGCCGCATTCGTGCCCAGACCATCGCGGCAGAGGACGTGCTGCACGACATCGGCGCTATATCGATGCTCGGCTCCGACAGTCAGGGTATGGGTCGTATCCATGAGGTGATCTGCCGGACATGGCAGCTTGCCTCGAAAATGAAGGACCAGCGCGGAACCCTTGGAGAAGACCGTCCGGGGTTCGGCGATAATGCCCGCATCCGGCGCTACATTGCCAAATACACCATCAATGCTGCACGAACGTTTGGTATCGCCGAGCACGTCGGCTCGCTGGAAAGTGGAAAGCTCGCAGACGTCGTGGTCTGGCGGCCGGCGTTTTTTGGCATCAAGCCGGAACTGGTGATCAAAAGTGGCTTCATCGCCTGGGGGGCCATGGGCGACAGCGCGGCCTCGCTGATGACATGCGAGCCAATCTTGATGCGCCCGCAGTGGGGGGCGTTCGGCCGGGCACCTGCCGCTCTATCCGCGTGTTTTGTGCACCCCTTCGCGATCGAGCGAGATATCGCCGGCACGCTCGGACTTTCAAAAAAACTCTTGCCGGTGCACGGAACACGTTCACTGTCAAAACGCGACATGCTCTGGAATGACGCCTGCCCGAACGTGACCGTCGATCCCGAGACCTTCGATGTCTTTGTCGACGGCGTGCTCGCAACCTGCGAGCCGGCGTGCGAAGTGCCGCTGGCTCGCCGCTACATGTTGAGGTGATGAGATGCTGCATGAAATAACGAGCACGACGGCGGCGCCTGCGAAGGCCTCAGTGGCGGCGCGGGTGGGAATCGGCGGTCCTGTCGGCTCCGGAAAGACGGCGCTGATCGAGGCACTGATTCCTGAGTTGCAGCGCCGCGGCGTCGATCTTGCGGTGGTGACCAACGATCTTGTCACGAAGGAAGACGCGGAGCGTTTGCGCCGCTCGGGACTGATCGATCCGGCCCGCGTGTCGGCGGTGGAGGCCGGCGCCTGTCCGCATACCGTCATCCGGGAGGACCCGACGCTCAACATCGCGGCGGGGGACGATCTCGAAGCCAAATTTCCTGGTGTGGAACTGATCCTGTTCGAGTCCGGTGGTGACAACCTCGCTTCGACATTTTCGCTTGATCTCGTCGACTGGTGGATATTCGTGATCGACGTCGCCGGCGGAGACGACATACCGCGCAAGCGAGGTCCTGGCCTGCTGCGATGCGATCTGCTGGTCGTCAACAAGATCGATCTCGCCCCATATGTCGGCGTCGATCTTGAACCAATGTTGGCCGAGGCGTTCCGGGTTCGCGAAGGGCGGGCGGTCATCGCGACCAATGCGCGCACCGGCGTCGGGATCGAGGCGGTTGCCGATGCAATCGTTGCCGCTGTCCTCTTCAGGGTTTGACACGGGCCGCGAGGCGGATGCCTTGCTGGTCGCGGAATTCGCCGGCGGCAGGACTATCCTGCGGCGCCAGCATGTAGGCTATCCGCTTCACGTCACCCGAGCGTTCTATCTCGATCGGACGCGACCGGATGTGGCGACGCTGTATCTTCAATCGGCGTCGGGCGGGCTATACGCGGGCGATCGGCTGAAGCTCGATCTCGTCATCGGCGAGAACGCGGCGCTCAATCTGACGACGCAGGCCTCGACAGTCGTGCATCACGGTCGAGGGATCGGCTCGGTCCAGCATCAGTCGGTCAGGGTCAAAGACGGCGCATTCTGTGCCGTCGTCTCGGATCCTTACGTTCTCTTCCCGCACGCCGATCTGCTGATCAGAACCACAGCGGAGGTCGCAACCGGCGGAGTGCTGATCGTCGCCGACGGTTTCGCAGTCCACGATCCGCATGGCGGAGGTGACAGCTTTGCGGGATTCTCCGCGGCCACGCGCATCCTCCGACCGAATGGTAGACTGGTTCTCTCAGATCGCGGCAGCATTCGCGGCGAGGAGTTGTTCGCACGATTTGGCGCACTCGGCGGAATGTCCGCCGCGGCGACGATGCTGGTAATCGCGCCGCCGGATCGTGTTGCTGACGTCGCGGAGATCGAAGCTGCGGTCGATGCTTGTGGATGTCTCGCGGGCGCGAGTAAGGCGCCAAATGAGGCCGGCCTCGCGATGCGGTTGCTGGCGCCGAACGGCGGCACGCTCGCGCGCGGCATCGAGGCGGCCTTCCACGTCGCAGGACAGGCGGCGCTCGGTATCGAGCTTGCGCGCCGCCGCAAATAGACTTGCGGATCCCGGTGTCCCTGTCGCAAACCTAATACGACAGGCGATTAGCTGCGAATCGGGTGAAGCTTCTGCTCGATGATCGAGTTTGGCAAACTGATCTGGTGCGGGCTGATCGGATTGTTCCGATCGCGAGCCTCGCTGGAAATCGAGATACGGGTGCTTCGCCACCAACTCAACATCCTACGGCGTAGTTCACCGAAGCGGCCGATCCTCGGAAGGATCCATCGCGTGGTATTCGTTGGGCTGTATGGCTTGGCTCCTGATGTGCTGAACGCCTTCGCAATTGTCAGACCAGAAACCGTTATCCGTTGGCAACGTGCAGGTTTTCGCTTGTATAGGCGATGGAAATCGTGGCCTCGTGGCGGCCGTCGGAAGGTGCCTCTGGACGTTAGGCAGTTGATCCGCGACATCAGCATCGCCAACCCGCTCTAGGGCGCTCCAAGGATCCACGGCGAACTCCTCAAGCTTGGCATCGAGGTCGGGCAGACGACGGTTGCCAAGTACATGGTTCGGGGGAGACGACCTCCGAGCCAGGGATGGAAGACGTTTCTTCGCAACCATGCTGACGGCGTTGCGTCGATGGACCTGTTTGTGGTCCCGACGATCTCATTCCGACTGCTCTACGGATTTTTGTTTCTGCACCATGGTCGCCGTGAAATCCTATAGATTGGAGCGACCGCGCAGCCGAATGCTGAAAGGGTCGCTCGCCAACTTACTGAGGCCTTCGGTTGGGAAGAAGCGCCGCTTTCCGTCAAGGATAGCATGAACGACAGACTGACTATGCAGGCAGACGAGCGTGTGCTAGGCGGCAGATGCGTTCTTTTCTGAACGAGACGAGAACATGCCACTAGGCGACGATGACGGGAACCCGATACGACGCATCGGATTTCTGCTGATAGAGAACTTCTCGCTCATGTCTTTCGCGGCCGCTGTTGAACCGCTGAGAGCGGCGAACGCGCTCGCAGGACACCAAATTTATAGCTGGGCCATTATTGCGCCGTCGGCGACTGCATCGGCAGCCTCAAGCGGAGCGCGCCTGTCCCCTGATTTCGTGGTATCAGCTTCTGGCGCGGACCGCCGGTCGTTCGACGATATCTTCGTATGTGCAGGTGGAATTCCAGCAACTTTCGTGGATGAGACGACCTTCGCCTGGCTCCGCCGAGAAGCACGGAGAGGTACGAGGTTGGGCGCTGTTTCAGGGGGAACATGGATTCTGGCGCGCGCAGGTGTTATGGCCGGCTACCGTTGCACCATTCATTGGGAGCATGTTGCGGCATTTCGTGAAGCCTTTCCCGAGATCGACGTGCGGTCAACCCTGTTTGAAATTGACCGCGACCGCCTTTCTTGCGCCGGCGGGATCGCGTCCCTCGACCTCATGCATGCGCTAATCGAGGCTGATTGCGGTGCCAATCTCGCAAGGCGGGTGAGCGAATGGTTTCTACAGACCTCTGTGCGAACCGGTGACGGTTCTCAGCGAATGGAGCCTCCTACCCGTTTCAACGTGCACAGCGCTCCGCTCGCCGCTGCGTTAGCATTGCTACAGCGCCGCTATGCCGAATCGATCGACGCAGCAGCACTTGCCCAAGCGGTCGGCATATCGACGCGGCATCTTCAGAGGCTTTTCCTCAACCATCTCGGAACCACGCTGGAGCGCTACCTTTTCGCTATCCGACTAGACCACGCCCGCCAGTTACTGCGCCAATCGACATCGCCGGTACTCGACGTTGCCCTTGCCTCCGGTTTCGTCAGCGCTAGCCATTTTTCAAGGATCTATAAAGCGCAATTCGGAATCAGCCCACGGCAAGAGCGCCGGGCACGCTCTCAGTTCGGCCGAACGCCGGATCGACCCAGGCGAGAGAAAGGTCCGAGCACCGATAGGAAGGGAGACATTGCATGAGCAAGAAAGCTCAGGACGAGGGCGCGGTTCTGTTAGGGCAGAATCCTCATGCAATTCGCGAACCTAGAGAGAACAATCTCGAATTGGCTATTGGCCATGAGGTGCGCACGCTGCGCAAGAAGCTCGGCCTCACCGTCACCGACCTGGCTAGCGCCACGGGAATTTCGTCCGGCATGCTGTCGAAGATCGAAAACGGCAACATCTCGCCGTCGCTGGCGTCGCTGCAAGCCCTTTCAGGAGCTCTTGGGATCCCGCTCACGGCACTGTTCCGCGGCTTCGAGGAGCGCCGGAGTGCAAGCTACGTAAAATCTGGCGAGGGGCTCAATCTCGAACGCCGAGGAACGCGTGCTGGGCATCAGTACAGCCTGCTCGGTCACATCGACAATAACAGCAGTGGTGTAATGGTAGAACCATATCTCATCACACTGACGGCAGAGTCAGATGTCTTCCCGACCTTCCAGCACGAAGGCCTTGAGTTTCTTTACATGCTGTCGGGCGAAGTGATCTACCGTCACGCCAACCTGCTTTACCGCATGCGCGCCGGTGACAGCCTGTTTTTCGACGCTGATGCTCCTCACGGCCCCGAAGAACTTGTGCGGTTGCCAGCCCGTTATTTGTCGATCATCTGCTACCGCCGCGATCAGGCGGAATAGTTTCTCCGAGGTTGCGGAAAAGTTTCCCTTGGAGAAACTTTTATTCTCTCCGGTTGATTTCCGCAAGTACTCTGCTCTAGTCTTTTCTGCCGGAATTACGCGGAGAGCACCTAGATCGTGCCATTGCGTCGCACTGTCGCGTGCTCCTACGACAGGAGGTAGAGATGACGTTGAGTGGTGAAAGGACGCCGGTCGCGACCATCCGTCCGATTTCTCGACGCAAGGCACTGAAGCTCACGGTCGGCAGCGCTGCAGCGGCGGTCGCCGGCCTCGCGGCCCCGGCGGTAATCGCTGCCGACAAAGGCAAACTTCTAATCGGCGTTCCCTCATCTCTGTCCACCCCCTATGGAGTCGCTGACGACACTGACCACCTCAATGGTACCAATTTGGCGGTTGAGGAAATAAATGCCGCCGGCGGGGTGCTCGGTCGCCAGATCGAACTATTCGTGCCGGATGTCGACAAGTTGAATCCTGAGAGTTGCCGCCAGGCGATCGCAGCCTGCACCGACAAGAAGGTTCACGCGATCTCAAATGCGTTTCTCTTCGCCCCGATCCCGGCGATGGACGAGGCTGCCAAGTACAAATGCCCTTATCTGCAGGGTAACACGCAGCGGAATGCGACACTCGCTTACAAGGCGGATCCCAAAAAATACAGCAACATACTTCAGACCGATCCATCCGAGGTCAACTACGGATGGACCTACCCGCTTTGGCTGACGAAGATGGAACAGACGGGGGTCTGGAAGCCAAAGAACCGCAAGATCCATATCGTCGCGGAGCAGGTGGGGTATTGTCAAACGATCCTCAAGGCGGCCCGGGAATCCATTCCGAAATACAATTTCGAACTCGCAGCGGTAACCGACATTCAGTACCCGGTTAATGACTGGAGTCCCGTCATTCAGAAGCTGAAAGAAGTCGACGCGGGCGCTATCATGATCGATCATTGGGTCGCTGCTGAATATGCAGCTTTCTGCAAACAGTTCTCTGCGGACCCTGTGGCCGGTTCAATCGTCTATCTGCAATATGGTCCTTCGCAACCTGAATTCCTGGAACTCGGTGGATCGGCCACAGAGGGTTTTTGCTGGAGCACCGTGCTCGGAGTCTACGGCGACAAGATAGGACAAGACTTCCGTGCCAAGTACCTAAAGCGCTTCCCGAAATTCGTGGGCAACATGGGCCTCGTCTATACGGGCAACGGTTACGACATCGTGCAGTATCTCAAGCTCTCATGGGAAGCGACCAAAAACCCGGAAGATTTCGAGGCCAATTGCAAGTGGATACGCGAAAATCCGTACCGCGGCGTCTGCGGCATGATGAACATGAATAACGAATTCCAGGAAGCGCTTCATTACCCCGACAATGGTTTCGGCAATCAGGCAGCCGAGGTCGAGAAGGGAATGAGCCAGCTTTACGTCCAGGTGCAAGACGGTCTTCACAAGATAATTTGGCCAAACGAAATCGCGGAATCCAAGCTTCGCCCGGCTCCTTGGTGGTAGTTGGAAGGCCCGGGGGTTCATGCCGGACACACCGTTCTTCTTTTGCGAAGATCTGTCTCTGGACCTGGGCGGGCGCGAGGTGCTGAGAAATATCAGCCTCGAACTTCGTCCGGGCGAGGTCCTTGGGATCATTGGCCCGAATGGGGCCGGCAAGACCAGCCTGCTGGAAATCCTCTCGGGGCGTTATCTCCCCAAGACAGGCAAAGTCTTTCTCGAGGGACAGAACATAAATGATCTGTCTCTCTTCCAGCGGGCCCGACTTGGAATCGGCCGCACCTATCAAACACCAATCGTGCCCGAAGAACTCACGGTCGGCGAGACCCTGAAGGCGGCACGTCAATCGTTCCGTCCCTGGCTGACCCGCTTTGATGCCGAATACGGCGCCGATCTAGTGCACTTTCGGGTACCCTACGACCGGCCTACGATCAGTCTAAAAACTTTTGAGCGGCGCAAGCTGCTCATGGCCTGTCTGCTGATGCGTCGGCCCAACATCCTCTTAATGGACGAGCCCGCTGCCGGGCTCATCAACGCCGAGATCGATGAAATCGATCAGATCCTGCGCATGTTGTCGAAGGAGATGAACGTTGCGGTTCTTATCGTGGAGCACCGCATAGAGCTTCTGGAGACCATCGCAGACCGCGTGATTGTGATGGATGCCGGTGAGATCATTGCTCGCGGCGAACTCGCTGAGATCATCAATAGCCCGGCCGTCCGCGCAGCCTATTTCGAGACACACTGAGCAGGGCAATGACCGAAATTCTGAAAATTGAAGGTCTCTCCGCCGGCTACGGACCGTTACGGGTCATTCATGATCTCGACCTTGTTATTCGTCCAGGAGAAAGAGTCGGCATCGTCGGCCTCAATGGTCACGGAAAGACGACGCTCTTCTACGCTATCGCCGGGCTAACGGGCTGGCAGCGGGGATCAATCCTTCTCAGCGGCAAGCAGATCGGGCGGACCCGCAGCCAAGGTCCGGGTCGCTATACCCACCAGATTGTCCGACAAGGATTAGCCATCATGCCGCAGGGAGATGAAATCTTCCAGGGGCTTACTGTGGAGGAACATCTCGATTCCGGCGCCTTCACACCCGAGGCCTGGCGGACACGCAAACAACGCAAAGAACGCGTGCTGAGCATCTTCGATCCATTACGCAAGCTTATGAAGACGCCAGTCGGACGGCTCTCTGGCGGCGAGCGGCGGATGGTCTCGATCGGCCGCGGCCTGATGATTGACGCCAAGCTTTACCTTGCAGACGAGCCATCCCTTGGACTCGCACCGAAAATTGGCACAGCAGTCATGGAGGCCCTACTTGCGATTGACCTCAAAGACAGCGCGATGTTCATTGCTGAACAGAACGTCGCTCTTCTCGAAGGTAAAGTCGATCGGATCATCGGAATGCATGCGGGCAAGTTGAAGGGCGAGGCCTCGTCTTCCTTCCGTCTGTCGTCCAGCCACTGAGCGGTCGGAATGGACATCGCTTTCGTCATCATCAACGCTATCACGGTGGCAGCGATTTACGGCCTCATTGCGATCGCTGTCTCGATCACCTGGTCGAGTCTCGGACTCGTCAATCTCGCCTATGGCTTCATCTTTTCCTTTGCCGGGTATGCTGCTTGGCTGTTCGCAACGCAGGTATCCAAAGACCCATTTCTGATCGCAGGCACAGGTATTGCGGCCGGAGCGGTTGCCGGCATTATCGTCTGTCTGCTTGCCTTCATTCCGCTCTACGACAAACCAGCCTTTACCTCACGCGGCATGATCGCCACCCTGGCCATCAGCTTGATCGGCAGTCAGCTGTTCCTCATGACCTTCGGGCCGACATCGAAATCCCTGCCCGATCTGTTCGGCCGATGGAAGGTGAAGCTTTTCGACATCACGCTGACCGCCGACAAGATTGGCATCGTGCTGTGCTCGGTCGCCATGCTGATCATCGTGGTGATGTGGATGCGCTCAAGCCGGCGGGGACTGGAAATCAGGGCGATGATGATGAACCCGCACGCGGCCTCAATTGTCGGCATAGGCATCCGCCGGACAGGACTCTCGGTAATGGCGTTGACTGGCGCGATGGCAGGTCTCGCTGCGGTGCTCCTCTCCCAGACCTACTACATCGCACCATTCTCAGGGCTCACTCCGCTCATCAAGGGCGTCTCGATCGCACTCTGTGGCGGGCTCGGTTCTGTGCAGGGGGCGGTGATTGCCGCGATCCTTCTCGGCTTCGTTGAGGCGCTCACCAACAAGTTCTTGGGTGGTCAGTATGTTCTAATGACCCAATTTCTCTTCATTATCCTCATTCTGGTTGTGAGGCCTCGTGGCATTTCCGGGTTGATTGACAAAGCACGCGAACAATAGGCATGACTGATCAAACGTCTCCGAAGCCTTATGTCTGGAAAAATCCGCTTGCCGTCTGGGGAACAGATACAGGCAATGCTGAGGCTCCAACAATTCAGGTACCCGATCCATGCGAAACCTGGCGCAAGAATATAGCGTTCAAAGTACCGACCTACCCGGTCGGGCGGTTCAAATACTTCGTGATCTGGTCAAGCCACGGCAGTCGGACCTGGAACCGCGGGCGCTGGTGGCCGACTCGCCGCAATCTGCTCAATATCAAGGGCCTTTATAATCCAAAGACGGCGATCCCCGAAAAGAAAATACTCGACCGCCGACCAATTTACTGGGTCTTTGCTCTTTTTCTGCTTCTGATCGGACCGCTCCTGTTTCCCCCGGCACAGATGAATGTGCTGTTAACTGCGGGAGCCACTTTCGGTATTTTCGCAGCGATAAATGTCTGCTGGACGCTCATCCTTGGTACAGCGTCGATTTTTTCACTGGCTACCTATGCGGTCGTTGGAACGGCAGCCTTCGTCACTTCGCTTATCTCCATCCGTGCGGGGGTCCCGTGGTTCGCCCTGCCTCCGATCGGCGCCGCCATTGGGCTTGTGTTCGGCGTTCTCATTGCTGCGCCAGCTCTCCGTCTCGACGGCTTCTACTACGCCCTGCTCACGCTAGGCCTTAACGAACTCTTCCGCGTGTTCTTTACGACGTCAAAGCAATTCGGCTCCGCCTCAGGCGGCCTCTATGGAGCCGACTCCTTCATCAACCAAAACTGGCAACCAATCGTGCAGTCGCTGGTGGCCTATTACGCCTCGCTCAGCCTGCTTATTGCGTCGCTTTTTGTTTTCCGCTTCATCAATGGCAAAAGGCTCGGCCGTGTGCTGCGGATGGCTCCCGAGAAACACGAAGCCTTCGCCGCAGCCTGCGGAGTGGACTACAAGCGGGCGCGCATTACCATCTTTCTTCTGACCTCCGTGATGCTCGGATTTATCGGCGGCTTCTACGCCGCTCAGTACCGCGGGGTCGCATATTCGATTTTCGATTTCCAGACCGTGCTGCTGGGCCTCGCGATGATGACCATTGGCGGCATTGGCCGGGCTGAAGGCGCGGTGCTCGGCACATTGGTTGTTATCTTTCTGCGTGACGTTCTGCTCGAACTCGGCCCTTGGCGCTATCTGATCATCGGCGCAGCGATGCTTGGCGTCGTTCTGTTTCTTAACAACGGATTTTTCGGCATTCGCCGGCAATTCAATGCCTGGCGAGCGAAGAAACGTGGCGAATGGCGGTCGACGCGTACAGAGAAAGGCGGTGAGTCGCTTCCTGAAGAGGCGACGGAGTGTGGCGATAAGGATACGCTCTACGTTCGGCGCTTTGACAAAGTGCAGCGCGACTATTTGAAGGGTCTGGTCACGCCCGAAACTATTGAGGAACACAGGCGACAGCCGCTCGGGCAACATTCCGAGGCACTCGAACGCGTCCTGCTTTATTTCCGGCGAGCCAAGATGGAGGACAAATATGCGCTTCACAGCGCTGGTCCCAAGGGGCCGTACAAGATTATCGCCTTCTCAGGCGCTCGCGGTGTGTCGCCCCGACTGGTCGATGATCGTGAATTCGGCACGCTCGATGAGGCCTATCACGCCGTTTTCATGCGACGTGTCCACGATCTGTTGGAAAGCTGATGGAACATCACATGTCGGAAGACGATACTCGTCGGCTGGATAAGGACATTCATGTTCGCGCTCATTTCGACCGAATGACGCGCACATATCTTCTCACAGTGTTGAGCGATGAATTGATCGAGGAGCACCGGAACGGCGATGCCGGCCACACGAGCGAGCCACTCGCAAGGCTTCTTGCTTGGTGCCAACGTCGCCCGCTGATCGAGCAATACGCTGTCAAGGCCGAATCTGATGGCACCTTTCGCCTGATCAGATTTACGGGCCGACGTGGGGATCGACCACTCTACGTAGGTGACGAGCGCTTCTCGACCTTGCAGGAGGCGCGCCATGGCGCTTTTCTTCGCCACATCAGTGATCTGACAGAGAAATAGAAATGGCCCAACAAAAGATCTTCGGGTACGCCAATCGTATCTCTGTTCGTCCCGGGGAAGAAATTTCCTTTCACGTCAATTGCGACGGCGCCGGTGAGGCCGATGCGCAGCTTGTCAGATTGATCCACGGCGACACTCACGAAGCTGGTCCTGGGCATATCGAAGTCGAGGTGGACAGCCCCGTTAACGGACGGTGGGCGGTCAAGAAGCAGTTCACGCAGCTTGGCAGCTTTCTGGAGGTATCAGATCCTGAGAACAAGCTCGCGGTTTCCGGAAGTTTGTCGCTCATGGCCTTTATCTGGCCGACCATCCCCCAGCACGGCAGCCGTCAGACAATTTTGGGCCGCTGGGATACGCTACGAAACGCTGGCTATGCTCTCGGTATCAACCCGGCCGGGCATCTCGAGTTTTGGATCGGCAACGGATCTGAGGTCGACTACGTCACCGCGGAACTGCCCTTGCTTGCCAAAGTCTGGTATTTCGTCGGCGTCTCATACGATCGCGACACCGGACGTGCACAGCTCTACCAAGAAGGTGTACTGAACCGTTACAATTCGCTTGTAGGCAAGGTCGTTCCCTACGATTTCGCGAGCCATGTGATCCAGAAATTCAGGTTTAAGCCCGAAAACAGGCCGGATGTGCCGTTCATCGTTGCGGGGGCGCGCGACGAGCACTCCCTTCGCGGCCCATTCGTGAACGACCTTTATGGCGGAAAGATCGACCGTCCCGCGATCTGCCGACGTGCTCTCGACCGAGCCGAATTCGACGTCTGTCGAAAGGGCGGATCGCCACCCGCGGATTCAATACTCGCCTATTGGGACACCTCCGAAGGTTACACGGCCAATGGCATCGGGCATGAGGTGATCGATACCGGCGCCCATCGCCTTAATGCAAAGGGGGTCAATCACCCCGTGCGCGGGATGACCGGGTGGAACTGGAACGGCAAGGACGATTGCTTTCGCATCGATCCTTCGCAGTTCGGCGGAATTGAATTCCATCCCGATGCCTTGACCGATTGCCGCTGGGAAGTGACCAACCGCATGACCGTGCCGGCCAGTCTGAAGAGCGGTATCTATGCAGTGCGCCTGAGAATCGGTCCGGGTACCGGCGTCGCCGAGGAATACATCGTGTTCGTTGTCCGGCCTGCCAAGCCCAAAGCGAAACTCTGCTTTCTCGTACCGACGGCAAGCTACCTCGCCTACGCCAACGAAACTTTGAGTTTCGACGCACATATTATTCAGCCGATGACCGGCCAACCGCCCGTCGTCACCGACATCGATGTCGAGACTTACGAACACCGCGAATACGGGCTATCGACCTACGATCATTACGAAGACGATGCCGGCGTTTGCTTCTCCTCCTATCTGCGGCCAATCATCAACATGCGACCGAAATATCGCATGTCGAGCATGAACATCACGTGGCAGTTTCCCGCGGATCTCTCGATCGTGGCCTGGATTGATCATATGGGCTACGAGTGCGACTTCATCACCGACGAGGATCTGGATCGAGAGGGCGTGGATCTCCTTCGTCCCTATCTCTGTATCATCACCGGCACCCACCCCGAATACGTGTCCGAGCGAATGCTCGACGCACAGGAGGATTATGTCGCTGGCGGTGGACGGCTTGTCTACATGGGCGGCAATGGTTATTATTGGGTGACAGGCTTCGACCGCGAAGCGCCTGCATGCATGGAGGTGCGCAAGCTCGATTCCGGCATGCGTGCCTGGGCTGCCAAGCCAGGCGAACACTACTTGCAAACCACCGGCGAAAAGAGCGGGCTCTGGCGTAACCGTGGTCGTGCGCCCCAAAAGCTGACTGGCGTCGGCTTTATTGCCGAGGGATTCGAAACTTCTGCTCAGTATCGCAAGATGCCTGATGCCTGGCACCGTACGGCGTCCTGGATCACCGAAGGCGTGGAAGGAGAAGTCATCGGAGATGCCGGTCTTGCCTATAATGGCGCAGCCGGTGTCGAACTCGATCGCTACGACCTTTCACTCGGAACGCCACCACATACCAAGATTATCGCGTCGTCCGGAGGGCATTCCGACAACTACGTGCTTGTCACCGAGGAACTGCTCTACGCCTATGCAGGCCTCACTGGTTCCCTCGACTATCGGATCCGCGGTGACATCACCTATTTCACGGCCCCAAATGATGGCGGCGTCTTTTCAACGGGCTCGATCGCTTACGGTCAGGCGCTTCCAGCAAATGGATTCAATAATTCCGCCGCGCGTGTGCTTGCAAACGTGGTCAATGCCTTTCTGAAGCTCGGCCGCCTGCCGGGTAGTCAATGGACCGTCGAGGAAAAACAGTGGCGATAGACCTATGCTCTCGTCTGCATAGCCTGACAGCGAAGGTGAATGTCATAGGGCCGTTCAGGGCTGGAGGTCGGTCATCAGGACGGGACCGTCCACCGTCTGGCTGACGAGGATCTTGCGGCAGGATCGTCGCAGCCTAGATGGGAGTCGGCGCGCGTTCAGCAACGACGGCGAGCCCGAATTCGGCCGCACTTTCTTCGATAAAATGCCAGAGGCTGCGCGCGAGACTTCGGAACACCGCCGTCTCGAAAACGGCCAGGCCATTGTCGTCCTCAAGCCTCCAAAGAATGACGCCAATATGCATACAACTGGTGACCGCCGCACAGCCCGGAACGAAGACATGGTCGTGTAGATCGATGGAAACGCCCTTCTCCAGGAGATCCCGTGCGAGCGGCCCCGTCAGCCTCAAGACCCCGTAACCATCCGACTGATCTGTCACGGCGGCAGCGTCGCCGAGGACTTCGACGAGTTCCGGCTCTAGGGGCGGACCCGCCTCCCGCTGAAACAACCATGTTCTCGGGCCCAGACCAATCACCGCCGAGACGCCGTTCGCTCGGCGCTGCGGGCCATCCGGCAACGACAGCGCATAGTTGGTCTTCAATTGGGCAAATATATCCGAGCGGCGTCCCTTGTACGCCATCACCGTCGCCAGCTGCGGCTTCCGCTCGCTCACCCAGGCACCCGCTCGGGATGGTTCGACAGATATTGGCAAACCGGGAAATGGCGTTGCTGCTTTCAGCTTCAAAGGTGCATGCTCAGGCATGAAGACGCTCTCCCTTCGGATCGACGAAAACAGGTGAGACGATGTCGACCTCGATGTCGCCGTTTCGGACGGGATCGAACGCGCGCATGCGCGTGCCAATGCGGGTCATCCCTCCCTTTACCAACGCGAGTCCAATCCAGGATCCTACTGTCGGCGAATAGACCACGGAGGTGAGGTAGCCTAAATCGTTTTCAGCGGCCGGAGCTGCACCCAGCGCCAGAACGTGTGCCCCGGCCCGCAACCGCTCCATAGGTTCTGCAGGTCGCACACCAACAAGCCGTGGGCGGTCGGCGTCCATGAGCGCGGGACGTCCGGCCATGATCCGACCGACATAGTCCTTCTCGGTGGATGCCATTCGTCCGAGCCCGAGATCGCTGGCGATGGTCTGGCCGCTCAATTCGTTGCCTGCGATGTGCCCCTTCTCGACCCGCATCACGCCAAGAGCCTCCGTACCGTAGGCGCAACCGCCGCACGCGACGGCTTCCCGCATAAGCTCTTCGAGCAGGCTCTCGCCGTATCGCGCGGGAACGGCGATCTCGTAAGCGAGTTCACCCGAGAATGATAACCGGAACAGCCGCGTCGGGATTTTGCCCAGAGCAATCTCGCGGCAGCCCAGGTACGGAAAAGCCGAATTCGAGATATCCGCCGCCGTGCCGTAAATCGCCTGGATAACCTCACGGGAGCGGGGTCCGGCGACCGCATATTGCGACCAGTGCTCCGTAACCGACACCATCGCGACATCGAGCTCCGGCCAAACGACCTGATGAAAAAACTCAAGATGCTGCATCACCTTCGCAGCGTTAGCTGTCGTGGTCGTCATCAGATAGTGCTGCGGGCCGAGACGCGCGGTCGTACCATCATCCATAACGAACCCGTCTTCGCGCAGCATGACGCCGTAGCGTGTCTTTCCGATGGGCAGTTTGGAGAAATGGTTGATGTAAATCCGGTCGAGAAAAACTCCGGCATCCCGACCTTTCATGTCGATCTTGCCGAGCGTCGAGACGTCGCAAACTCCGACCGCCGAGCGGGTCGTCTTGACCTCGCGGGTAACGCTGGCCAGCCAGTCTTTCTCTCCAGGCGCCGAGAACCACTGCGGCCGGAGCCACTGACCGGCATCGACCATGGTTGCACCGTTGCGAAGGGCCCAGTCGTGCCCGGCCGAAAACCGTGTCGGCTTGAAGTGTCGCCCGCGAAGCCGACCGGCGAAGGCCCCGATGGCGACGGGAAGATGCGGTGGACGCATGACGGTTGTTCCAACGTCCTCCATCGGCCGACCTGTCAGCTCGGCCATGATGGCGTGGCCGATGACTCCACCAGTCTTGCCCTGGTCTGTCGCCATCCCCAACGTCGTATATCGCTTGAGGTGCTCGACAGCACGGAAGCCTTCGCGCCATGCTATCTCGATGTCTGCCACGGTGACATCGTTCTGCAGGTCGACGAACGATTTTCCACGCCCGCCACGGACATGCCAGAGCGGACTGAAGCCTGCGGGCTCGTCATGTGCACGAGGCACGTCCAATGCGGCTGCCTTGAATCCGCAGTCTTCAGCCGCAGCTGCGCCCGCGTTGCAGCCCGACCGCAAGCAAGCTGACAGCCCGTACTCTCCTGAAACAGCGCCAACTGCGACCATACCCTCGGGAAGCGAAGATGGAACGAATGCGGACAGTTCCGGCGACCACAGCGGACGGCCGCCTTTATGGGTCGTCAGACCGATCTGCGGGTTCCACCCGCCCGATACAGCCAAGCCATCCGCATCGATTCTGAAAAAGGAGCTGCCTTGAGCGATATCGACGGCCTTGAGTCCTCTCGATCCACCATGAACCTTTCTGACTTTGGCTCCGAGCAGCAAGCGCACATTAGAACGCGCCAAAGGCGCCGTAAGAGAAGTCGGCAACTCGGCACGCGGGTCGATCACGGCGGTAACTTTAGTCCCGGCGGCGATGAGGTCCTGCGCCGTCCGCCAACCATCGTCTGAAGCCGTAAATATGATCGTCTTGGAGGCAGGAACGGCGGAGAAACGGTTGACGTAAGTCCTTACCGCCGACGCCAGCATGATGCCGGGTCGATCGTTGTCGGCAAATGCAATTGGCCGTTCGATTGCGCCCATCGCGTTGACGCATCGCTTTGCCACGAAACGCCACAGCCGCTGGCGGGGTAATCCCGGTGGCGGCATGGGACGATGATCGGTCACCCGCTCCAACGCTCCGTAGGTGCCGCCATCATATGCACCGAACACCTGAGTTCGCCTGAAGATGCGAACCTCCGGCATCGCAGCCAGTTCGTCCTCGATCGATTTGGCAAAGACCGTTGCAGGCTGGCCGTCGACTTCGTCCCGTTCCGCCAGAAGACGGCCGCCAAGACGAAAATCATCTTCGCTCAAAATGACCCGCGCACCGGACCGCGCCGCCGTTCTGGCCGCCATCAGGCCTGCAGGGCCAGCGCCAATCACGAGTACATCGCAGAAGGCCGTGGCCTTCTCATAGGTGTCGGGGTCGGGCAAGCCACTCGCGCGACCAAGGCCCGATGCGCGCCGGATGAGCGGCTCATACAGCTTTTCCCAGAAGGACGCCGGCCACATGAACGTCTTGTAGTAGAAGCCAGCAGCCAAAATAGGCGAGAAAAGCTGGCTTATGGACATGAGATCGAAGGCCAGCGTGGGCCAGCGGTTCTGGCTCGATGCGGTAAGGCCGTCGAACAGTTCAACGGTGGTTGCACGCGTATTCGGCTCGCGCCGTGCGCCCGTGCCGAGTTCAACAAGCGCATTCGGTTCTTCACTGCCGGCAGCGAGGATACCGCGCGGGCGATGGTACTTGAACGAGCGACCGACGAGCTTCACGTCATTGGCGACAAGGGCGGAAGCCAGAGTATCACCGACAAAGCCCCCATAAATCTTTCCATCGAACGTAAACTTCAACGGCCGTTCACGATCGATCAGTCCTCCGACCGGATTTCGGCTCATGGCGCAGTCTCCATCGCGAGAGTGGCGCGCTCAATGACGTGCGTACGGGTGTCCCGGGTGACGATCAGCCAGGAACGACATCCGCTGGCGTGGTACCAGAGCTCCCGGATCGGCCCGGCGGGATTCTCTCGCAGATAGACGTAATTATAGAAGAGCTCAGGCGCGTTCTCCTTCATCGGATCGGGGCGCTTCGGTGTCGCATCACCGTGATAGACGAACTCGGAAAGATCTCGCGAGCCACAATGGGGACATGGGATGCGCATTGGATCGCTTCAGTGGAGATTGGGATGGGCGCCTGCGCCCTTTTCGTCGATCAGCGCACCGGTCGCGAAGCGCTCCAGACGATAGCTGGCTGCGGCTGGATGGGTTGCGTCCTGCGCGATCAGGTGTGCGAAACACAGGCCCGAGGCTGGTGTCGCCTTGAAGCCACCATAGCACCAGCCACAGTTGAGATAGAGACCATGAATCGGGCTCAGATCGATGATGGGCGAGCCATCCATGGACATGTCCAGGAGGCCGCCCCAATTGCGCAGCACCCTTATCCGGCCGATCATCGGCATTAGCGCCATCCCACCCTCGCACACGTCCTCCACTACGGGCAGATTTCCTCGCTGTGCGTAGGTGTTGTATCCGTCGATGTCACCGCCAAACACCAGCCCGCCCTTGTCCGACTGGCTGATATAAAAATGACCAGCGCCGAATGTGATCACGCCGGGAATCAAGGGTTTGATTCCCTCCGACACAAAGGCCTGGATGACATGGCTCTCGATCGGAAGCGTGAGCCCGGCCATCTTCGCCACCCGCGACGTCGAACCCGCGACCGCCATGGCCACCTTTCGCGCGCGGATCGCCCCTCGGCTTGTCAGCACCTCGGTGACCCGCCCCTGGACGATTCCAAAACCTGTGACCTCGCAATTCTGAATGATATCAACGCCGCGACTGGAGGCGCCGCGAGCGTAACCCCACGCCACCGCATCATGTCGTACTGTCCCGCCCCGCGGCTGCAGCAAACCACCCTGGATTGGAAATCGAGCGTCGTCAAAGTTCAAAAATGGAGCGATGTTCCGGACGCCCCCCTGATCGAGGAGCTCAGCGTCAACGCCGTGCAGGCGCATCGCGTTGCCACGCCTTGCGTAAGCGTCTCTTTGAGCATCGGAGTGGTAAATGTTCAACACTCCTCGCTGGCTCACCATCGCGTTGTAATTGAAATCCTGCTCCAGTCCCTCCCAAAGCTTCATCGATAGCTCGTAAAACGGAATGTTGCCCGGCAGCAGATAGTTCGAGCGCACGATGGTGGTGTTTCGACCGACGTTACCGCTACCGATCCATCCCTTCTCGAGGACGGCGACATTCGAAATCCCGTACTCCTTGGCCAGATAATAGGCGGTAGCCAGTCCATGACCGCCCCCTCCAATGACGACTATGTCATAAGCGGATCGCGGAGCGGCATCGCGCCACTGCTGTTGCCAACCGCGGTGGCCGTTCAGCGCTTCCTTCGCAAGAGTCAGGAGTGAAAAGCGCGTCATGCGGTCATGCCCGTTTGGCCCGTGGACTATGTCCAATCGATTTGCCAGCGTCTGCCGGTCGAGACAGGCTTTCTTTGCTGAAAGAGACACAAACCTGACCGAAGGAGACGTCCAAGCCTTCGATGATACTGCCCCAGAACCATGGCATTCGGATCCCTGCCACCCTCTATGAAACATTTTCCTCTTACGAAACTTTTATTCTCAGCGGTTGATTTCCCCTTTTGCTCTGCCTACTCTTTCGACCGTATCAAGCGGAGTGCATCCAAATGTGCGGCATCGTAGGGTTGTTCCTCAAGGATCAAAAACTGGAATCCCGGATTGGTGGCTTGCTTTCGGACATGCTGGTGACAATGTCCGATCGGGGCCCGGACTCCGCCGGGATTGCGATCTACGGTAATCCGACACAAGGGCGCATCAAAGTCACCGTCCAGTCGCCGGCCCCGGATCGCGACCTGAGTACACTCGCCAGTGAGTTGTCGACAACGGGTTTACAATCATCCGTCGAATTAAGGGACACGCACGCGGTTATCAACACGACTGCCGATCTGGCAGCTTTGCGGTCATTTCTGGCGGCGCACCATCCTCAGGTGCGCATTCTGAGCGCTGGCGAAAGCATCGAAATCTATAAGGAAGTCGGTCTTCCAAAAGACGTCGTCGAGCGCTTTGGCATCAGGCAGATGTCCGGAACGCATGGAATTGGCCATACCAGGATGGCAACCGAGTCTGCCGTGACGACACTTGGCGCGCATCCGTTCTCGACCGGCGCTGACCAGTGCCTCGTCCACAACGGATCTCTCTCCAATCACAACAACCTTCGACGTGAGTTGGTCCGCGAGGCGATCACCTTCGAAACGGAGAACGATACGGAGGTCGCGGCTGCTTACCTCACGGCAGAGATGGGGAAGGGGAAAAATCTCCGCGAAGCGCTTACCGGCGCGCTCGATGACCTTGACGGTTTTTTCACCTTCGTCGTTGGCACGAAATCGGGATTCGGTGTGCTGAGAGACCCGATCGCGTGCAAGCCGGCTGTCATGGCAGAGACGGATCGTTACGTCGCGTTCGGTACGGAATATCGCGCTCTCGTCGGACTCCCGGACATTGGGCGCGCGCGGGTGTGGGAGCCTGAACCAGCCACGGTCTATTTTTGGGACCTCGCAGCGGCAGCCTGAGACGGACTGCCCTTGCGCCCACGCATTCTCAGGACTTGACGCGATGCCGACCTTTGATCTGTCGATCACCTCTCTGCGGGAGCTTAACAGCGCCATGCACGGGGTGGAGGAAGGAAGTAACGATATCCTCTTTGACATCCTCAACCCGCGCGGCCATCACGCAGTGGCGGTCGGTATAGCCTCTCAGATGACGGTCGATATCAAGGGCTCCGTCGGATACTACTGTGCCGGCATGAACGACGGAGCCGATATTGTTGTCCATGGTTCGGCGGGTCCGGGCCTGGCCGAAAACATGATGTCGGGACGGGTCATCGTTGAAGGCGACGCCAGCCAATACGCCGGAGCGACTGGCTGCGGCGGGCTGCTCGTGATCCGCGGCAACGCGTCCTCCCGCTGCGGCATCTCGATGAAGGGCATCGATATAATCGTCCAGGGCAATATCGGACACATGTCGGCTTTCATGGCTCAGGCCGGCAATCTCGTTGTGCTCGGTAATGCCGGCGATGCGCTAGGTGACTCGATCTACGAAGCGCGACTGTTTGTGCGTGGACAGGTCAAAAGTCTCGGATCCGACTGCATCGAGAAGGAAATGCGCCCCGAACACCACGAGATCGTTGCTGACCTGCTCCGGCGTGCGGGCATTGCCGGAGTGGCTTCGACAGAATTCAAGCGCTACGGATCGGCACGCAAACTTTACAATTTCCATGTCGACAACGCCGATGCGTATTAGAGGGCCTACCCATGAGCTATGTCAATCCGCCCACCCCTCCGCGCAAGTCTGCGACGTTCGACGACGCGACGCTCGCTGAAATACGCCGAGCGGCAGCCACAGGAATCTACGACATACGAGGTGGCGGCACCAAACGGAAGGTCCCGAATTTTGACGACCTGCTCTTTCTTGGAGCCTCGATGTCGCGCTACCCACTCGAAGGCTATCGCGAGAAGTGCGATACGAACGTCGTGCTTGGCACGCGATATGCAAAGAAGCCGATCAAGCTCAAAATTCCGATCACGATTGCCGGCATGAGCTTCGGCTCGCTGTCTGCCCCGGCAAAGGAGGCGCTTGGACGTGGAGCAACGCTTGCCGGCACCTCCACCACAACAGGCGACGGCGGCATGACGCCGGAGGAAAGGATTCACAGCCAAACGCTGATCTATCAATACCTTCCATCGCGTTACGGCATGAATCCTCGCGATCTGCGGCGGGCCGACGCGATCGAGATTGTTATTGGGCAAGGCGCCAAGCCCGGCGGCGGCGGCATGCTTCTTGGCCAGAAAATCTCAGATCGTGTGGCGGAGATGCGCACTCTTCCCAAGGGCATCGATCAACGTTCCGCATGCCGCCATCCTGATTGGACTGGACCGGACGATCTCGAAATCAAGATACTTGAGCTGAGAGAGATAACCGATTGGGAGAAGCCGATCTATGTAAAGGTTGGCGGTGCTCGCCCCTACTACGATACTGCGCTGGCTGTGAAGTCAGGCGCGGATGTCGTCGTCATCGACGGCATGCAGGGCGGCACGGCGGCGACCCAGGAAGTCTTTATCGAGAACGTAGGCCTGCCAACGCTCGCGTGCATACGCCCGGCCGTGGAGGCGCTGCAGGACCTTGGCATGCACCGTAAGGTCCAACTCATCATCTCCGGTGGAATTCGCTCGGGTGCAGACGTCGCGAAAGCTCTAGCTCTGGGAGCTGATGCTGTGTCAATCGGAACCGCTGCCCTGGTCGCGCTGGGCGATAACGATCCGCGGTGGGAGGATGAGTATCAAAAGCTCGGTACGACGGCGGGCGCCTACGACGATTGGCATGAGGGCAGGGATCCTGCCGGCATAACGACGCAGGAGCCGGAACTCGCAGCGCGGCTCGATCCCCAGGCGGGCGGTCGACGGCTGGCGAACTATCTCGCGGTCATGACCCTCGAGGGTCAAACCATCGCGCGCGCCTGCGGCAAGAGCCACGTCCATAATCTTGAGCCCGAGGACTTGTGCGCGCTGACGCTTGAAGCCGCAGCCATGGCGAAAGTGCCGCTGGCGGGCACGAGCTGGTTTCCAGGCAAGGGGGCTTTCTGATGAGCAAACTCTCAACTTGGCTTCGCTTGAGTCCACCGCAGCGTCGGCACTGGGCGTAGCCGCATCTCAGCAGGAGGATGATATGGCGATCGATCTTTCGAAATTCGCTGCAGATCAGGGCATCAAGTATTTCATGATCAGCTATACAGACCTGTTCGGCGCACAGCGCGCCAAACTGGTCCCGGCGGCAGCCATTTCGGATATGCAGCGAGACGGAGCGGGCTTCGCCGGGTTCGCGACATGGCTCGATTTCACTCCGGCACATCCCGACATGTTCGCCCTACCTGATGCGGACTCGATCATCAAGCTGCCCTGGAAGCCCGGCGTCGCCTGGGTCCCTGCAGACTGTGTAATGGACGGCACGCCAATAGCGCAAACGCCACGGGTGGTTCTCAAGAACCTTGTCGAAACCTCTAGAGGTATGGGACTGCGTGTCAAGACCGGGGTCGAAGCGGAATTCTTCCTGCTCAATGCTGATGGCGGCGCAATCTCTGACATTTATGACTCAGCGGAAAAACCTTGCTATGATCAGCAAGCACTGATGAGACGCTACGACGTTATTGCCGAGATCTGCGATGCCATGCTGCTACTCGGCTGGAAACCGTATCAGAACGACCATGAGGACGCGAACGGCCAGTTCGAGATGAACTGGGAGTATGACGACGCACTGGCGACGGCGGACAAGCATTCGTTCTTCAAGTTCATGGTCAAGTCTATCGCCGAGAAGCACGGATTGCGCGCCACCTTCATGCCCAAGCCGTTCAAGGGCCTCACTGGAAATGGCTGCCATTGTCATGTCTCGGTATGGGACCTCGACGCGCGCACGAACGCTTTTGCCGACGACAAAGCCGAATTTGGCCTGTCGGTCCAGGGCCGCCACTTCCTGGGCGGGATTATCAAGCACGCTTCAGCGCTCGCAGCGATTACGAACCCCACGGTCAACTCTTATAAGCGTATAAACGCGCCGCGCACGTTGTCGGGAGCAACTTGGGCACCGAATACAGTGACTTGGGCCGGCAACAACCGAACGCACATGGTCCGCGTCCCGGGCCCCGGGCGCTTCGAGCTTCGACTTGCCGACGGCGCTGTTAATCCTTACCTGCTCCAAGCCGCTGTCATCGCCGCTGGTTTGAACGGGTTGAAGACAAAAGCCGACCCTGGGCCGCATTACGACATCGATATGTACAAGGACGGACATCTTGTGAAGGATGCACCTCGGTTGCCTCTGAACCTTCTGGACGCTTTACGCGCCTATGAAGGCGACGAAGTGGTCAAGGAGTCGATGGGCCAGGAATTCTCGACAGCATACTTGAAGCTCAAGCACGCAGAGTGGGACTCCTTCTGCGCGCAGTTCACGCCGTGGGAGCACGCGACGACGCTGGACATTTAGCGTCGCCAGATCTGGCGCATCTAGTTCCGGCACTTCTGGCGTATCTGACCGCTTGAGATATGATGCTTTTGGCGTATCTGTGGCGCGTCGGATTCTTTCTAACGGACCGCGCATTTTCGAGACGCCATTCAGCGGACTCTTCGGATATCCAACCGAAATCTCAGTCATTGATTCTTCCATAACCTGACGCATCGGCTTCAGGCCCATGATAACGTGAAACATAGCATTTCGAACTTGCTGGGCACTAGAATTGCGAATAGTAGCTAGGTTGCTGAGCCGTCCTGCTGATCGGATTACTGCCGCGCCCACGGGGCGCCGCTCGCTGCTGTAGCTGTCTAGCAGTTCTGGCGCATCGGAAATGCCACGACAGACAAGTGCAAGTTTCCACGCGAGATTTACCGCGGCCTGGATGCCAGTATTCATGCCTTGTCCACCCGCAGGACTGTGAACGTGCGCCGAGTCCCCTGCAAGAAAAATGCGTCCTGAGCGGTAGTTGGCAACTTGCCGCTCATTGATGCGGAAAGCAGTTGTCCAAAGCGAGTCGCTTAACACGAGGCCGCCAGGTCCGCGCTTATCTACGATCTCTTGAAATTCTTTAAGCGACGGCGGAATCGGCTCTTGATTGGTGGATGGACCGAGACTTGCGATGATGCGGTATCGGCCCGGGGCCATCGGGAAGAAGACGATAAAGCCATCCTGGTGCCAATATGTCGCGAGTTCTTCAAGACCAAAGGGCGATCCATTCATATGGAAATCTCCGAGGGTCCAGTCGATCGGCATGGTGTCACCAACGAATGGTAAACCTAACTTATGCCGGATTGTGCTATGCGCACCATCGCACCCGATCACCCACGAGAAGCGCGACGTCTCGTCTGTTCCATCCGAACGCCTAAGGGTAGTTGCTACACCGTAAGAGTCCTGCACAAAGTGAACCAGCTCAACGCCAAGCTCGGCAGAGATACCAAAGCTAGTTAGCTGTCGTTCGAGGATCGCCTCGGTATCGTACTGAGGGATCATCAACGCATATGGATAGGGTGTCTCCACGTCACTAAAATCGAGCCGCGCAATGTGCCTTCCTTGTGCCAGCATGTTCGCGGCACGCACTTTATTGCCAGCGTTAAGCAACTCGTCGCTTAATCCTGCACGTTCCAGCAACTCGAGAGAACGGCTCCAGAGGGCAACCGCCCTCGACTTATCGCTCCGCATGGCCATCTTGTCGATGAGCCGAACGGGGACTTTGTAGCGAGATAGTTCTAGTGCCAATGTGAGGCCAACCGGGCCTGCGCCAACGATGAGAACGGCATCGGTCATTGTTTTGATTCCCAATGGTAGAGGTTCATTTAGCCACCGCATGAACAGGCACGCGGCTGAGTTCGAGATAACTGTACGGCCCATAGTGGATCGTGTTGCGCGAGTAATACGGCGGCACCTGCATCTCGAATTGAGCGCGTCCGTGTGTCTGATCGCTGATCAGGAGATCAGTTCCGCTACCTAGATCCAGGCGCAATCGTTCACCTTTGCGCAGCAGCACGGGCTGCGGCGTCATGCTGAACAGAAGAGTGACCGGCTCGTTTCGCGTTAGCGGTTGCGGTGTGTCGATATCGATTGCGATTTCGGTCGCCGTGCTTCGAATCTCGTCGATCGTGCGGCATGCCGGTCGGATCGAACCCAAAGACAGCGCGTGCAAATTGCCGATTGCATCAACCCGCGATAGACGCGCAATGACGTGAGAGTCGATCTCGTTGCTGCTAAAGCTAAGACCCAGCTCGATCGGTCTGGTCAGCTCAAGATCATCCTTGATCGCGATCTCATAAGACAGGGTCTGATTGACGACTTCATCGAAGCCTGCTGTCACGAGGGCTCCCATTGGAACGGCTGCCCAACGGTTGGATCCGGCGTTCCGTCGTCCGGCGTCAGACGGTGAACGCTCGGGTCAGTTTCACCTCCCGCAAGGTAAAATCGAATCGCTTTGCCTTCTGGAATCGGAAAGTCCGAGGCGCTGCAAAAATCGCCAGCGCCGTCGCGCCAGTAACGAACGGGGGACTGGCCCCCATAGCCGTTGGCCGATCCGAAGAGAATGTGGTCGAAGAAAGCGAGTGCTTCCAGTTGCCAATGATAGCAAGGCAATTCGTAGTCCGGAGCACTAACGATCAACCACTTTCGGTTCTTCGGCGTGCTTGCTTTTTGGAAGAGCTCGTACCCGCCGAACTGGTGCAAATTGAAATGACCGGGGTTCTGGACGACAACAAACGGAATGTCGATCTCGCTCAGCGAACGTGATGGACCCTCTGCCATCGCGCTGGTCGCGCGAGTCTTGCCATCGAACACCATGTTGGCCCACAACTCTCGCATCTCTCTGGTCGGAGTCCGTTTTTGGAACCCTTTCATGATCCGCGTCAGGCGTTTGCGTACTTGCGGCCACCACCAGTGCTTAAGCGGCGAATTGAACACATGGCTCAGAATCGCCCGGACCAGCGGCGGAACATGCAGGTTCTTCTGCAAGTTTGTGAAGTTGGCGCCCATCCTGTTGGGTCATCCCTACGGCACGGGACTTCGTTTACGACGAGATGATGGTCGCGCCGGGATTTGGGGAAATCGCTCGCGTGACGACGGAGACGTTCACCACGATGGTTTCCTTGTTCGGGACCGGCGGTCTCAAACCCGGCGCAGGCCCGACTCGGGAAGAGCGCGAGAAGGGCTTCTACGACATCCTCTTCCTGGGCGAGCTGCCGAATGGCGGACGGGTCGAGGCGGTAGTCACGGGCGATCGCGATCCGGGCTA
>WNFW01000702.1_pt1 | contig 31318 bp, 26 predicted proteins | sample 5400131 | NCBI WGS metagenome assembly WNFW01 (sample SAMN13153362, study PRJNA577476) | soil metagenome | isolation source: 20 cm soil or saprolite under grassland replicate 1 | place: USA:California | collected 2016-06-15 | reverse complement strand
TCGATTTGGCCAAGCGGATGCGATCGCCGGCAATGCGCAGTTTCTCGGCAGGCGAGAGTCCGAGCAGCGCGCGCTTCAACGTCTCCTGGTCGAGCGCGATAGCCGTGGCGCCGCTCTGGGCGGGCGCGATGGCAACGTCCTCAATCGAGCGGGCCTGAACCTGATTCGTGGCGATGAAGGCCGGGGTCATCGCCCCGAGGCCGGCGACCAGCATCCTGCGAGTCTTATTCATGAGGTTCCTCCTGCTTCCCGACATTTTCGAGACGCGCACGCACGTGGCAGTCAGGCTGCATGGTCGCAGAGCAAGAAAGAGGTCAATGAAACCCGCTGAGTATGGCACTCTCCAAACCGCGGTCAAGGTAAGGATTGGCCCGTAGGTTTTCGCTATGCCTCAGTCGTCCGCACGAACACCATCCATGCCTGAGAGAACGAGAGCCGCATCCGAAGACTGGCGCTTGGGTTTGACGCTGGCCGAGCGTCTCGCCGCCATCGGTGAGACCCTGCGCCCCGTGCCGGGAGCATCGCGCCGGCGGCGGATGCATTGGCGCCAGCAGCGGCGCACCGACATCGCGCGCGCCCGCAAGCTCGCTGCGCTGATCGCGGTCGAGCCGAAATGGTGGCGGGAGTTCTGGGGCTGCTATCGGGCAAACACAGCATCCGCCCCTGCGAATGATTTGCTGGCTGCGCTTGGCCCGCTCATTGCACCGAAGGCTGCGTCGCTGCGCGCGCAATTATCTCGCGGCGGCTGCTCGCTCTATCCGGGCAGCGAAAAGTCCCGGCAGGGGCTGGCGGCAAGCTTCGAGGCGACGCTGCGCGACCGGCTTGCGCTCGCGGTCACCAAGACGCTGGTGCTTGAGCTGGCGGTCGCCGGCCGCGCGCGTCTACTCAAGGGAGACACGCCGGAAGCGCGCTTTTCGTTTTTCTGCGACTGCCTCAAGGACCCGGCTTTTGCCGCGCGCCTGCTCGCGCAATATCCCGTGCTCGTGCGCCGATGCATCGGCATCGCGAGCAGCTGGGAGCAGGCAAGCCGTAGCCTGCTCGCGCGGATTGCAGTCTCCGGGTCGAAGTTGATTTCGGTTTTCTTCGCCAACGAGCATCCCGGTGCTCTGGCCTCGGTGGAAGTATCGGGCGACGTCCACAACCGCGGACAGGCGACGCATATCCTCAGCTTCGAGAGTGGGGCGCGTCTCGTCTACAAGCCGCGGCCGATGGCCATGGAGCGATGCTATTACGACTTCGTCGCGTGGCTGAACGATCGCGGGCTCGATCCCGAGCTCAAGGTGGTCCGCACATTGGATGAGGGTGCCTTCGGCTGGATGGAGTTCGTGCCGGTCGCGCCCTGCGGCACGCACGCGGAAATCAACCGCTTCTTCGCGCGCATAGGCACGCACCTCGCGCTGACGTCGCTGCTTGGCGGCACCGATCTTCACTCGGACAACGTCGTCGCCCACGGCGAGCATCCGGTCCCGGCCGATCTCGAAACCCTGTTCCACGCCGACCCCTCGCCGGAGAATCTCAGCGGCGCCACGGCGCGCGGCTGGGCCGTATTGCGACACTCCGTCGTGCGCACGTTGATGCTGCCGGAAGCGCGCGGCTTCAGCGACAAGCCGGAGGAGTGGGTGGACATGAGCGCGCTTGGCCACAGCGACGATCAGCTCACGCCGATGCCGGTGGCCAACTGGGTGCGGGCCGAGACGGATCGCATGCGCCTGATTTACGAGCGCGCGACTATCCCTGCGGGATTCTCTCTGCCGCAATTAGACGGCCAGCAGGTTCAGTCCGCGGCTTATGCCGATGACGTCGTGCACGGGTTCGTGCAGACCTACGAATTCCTGCGAAAATTCAGGACCGAGCTGCTTGCGCCGCAAGGGCCGCTGTCCGCGTTCGCGGGCAAACCCGCTCGCCGCGTCTTTCGCGACACGGCGATTTATGAATTGACGCTGTTTGCAAGCTATCACCCGCGCTTTCAGCGCGACGCAATCGCCTGCGAGGCTATGTTGCGCGACGCCTTGCGGGCGGCCGCCGCAGATGGACAGCGGTGGCTCAGGCATCTGGAGGATGCCGAGGCGGCGGACCTGCTGGCGTGCGACATTCCCTATTTCGCTTCGACGGTGGGAAGCACCGACGTTTGCGCGATCCATGGACAGGCAGCAATCGGGCTCACCGGCGACACAGGATCCTGGCCGAGAATCGAGGGCATGAATGCGCGCGATCTCGAGCGGCAGGAATCGCTGATTCGCGTGGCGATGCAGGATCCAATGAAAGAAGCCGCCGCCGCTGCGATTAACGTCGTCCAACGTGCCGGCGCGCCTTCGCCTGAGATCCTGATCGCAACGGCGGCGCGCATCGGCGACCGCATCTGCGAGCTGGCGATCGAAGATGGCGGCCGCTGCACGTGGCTGGTGCCCGAGATCGTCAATTCGCGGCGGCTGACGACCACCGTCGCCGGATTCGATCTCTATGATGGGCTGTCCGGGATCGCGCTGTTCCTCGCGCATCTCGGCGCCATCACCGGCGAAGCTCGATATGGCCGCATTGCGGAAGCCGCGACACGCGAGGCGCTCGCGCTCTGCCGCAAGCAGGCAGCCGGCTCAGCTATAGTGGGAGCTTTCCAAGGCATCGGCAGCCTTTGCTATGCGCTCGTCCACCTGGCCGCCGTCACTGGCCGCCAAGAGCCGGCGGCGGAAGCATCCGCGATCATCCGCAAGTTTGACAAGCGCGCCGCACGCACGACCGACCTCGACCTCATTACGGGCTTGGCCGGCTTCATCGTCGCCACGCTCGTCGTCGCCCGCTTCAATCGTGACAAGGGGCTCGTTGATAACCTGCGTCCTGCTGCCGAGAGATTTTATCGGCTGACCACCTCCCCGCGCCGCGCGCTTCCAATCCTCAAGGAAAGCGAGACAGGGCTCGCCCACGGACGCGCGGGAGCAGCGCTTGCGTTTTTGCGATGGGCGGAAACGACAGGCGAAGCTCGGTTCAGGACGGCAGGCGAGGACCTCCTGCGCAAGGATTTCGCGATCATGGAAGCGGCGCGCGGCGACCCCTCCGCCAAAAATGCCGCCGACCATCCGGCAGATGCTCTCGGATGGTGCCGCGGCGCTCTCGGCATCGCGATGGCTGCGCTCGGCACGCGTTCGCCCGTGACCGACTTATTCGATGCTGCTTGGTTTGCCGGTGTCGCGCAAGACATGGCGCGCACCCGCCCCAGCCGCCCGCTGTGCCTGTGCCACGGCGCGCTCGGTTGGCTCGAGTTCCTCAGTTTCGCCGATCGGCGGTGCTTGGGCGATGACCACATGAAAGAGTTCGAAGCTTGGCGCAATGCCCTGCTCTCCGAGATCGTGGGCGGACGCTGGGTGGCCGATTGGGCCCACGCGCTTGAGAGCCCGAGCTTGATGCTGGGATTGGCAGGGACCGGCTACTCGCTGCTGCGAGAGGCCGCCGGCCATCGCGTGCCATCGGTCCTACTGCTCGAGGACGTCCCAATCGGCTAACGCGTCAACTGCTGGACCGCCGCTACTGGCAGTGCCAATCGTCCCTCACTGCGTCGACTGATAGAACGCCTTGGCGTCCGCGCTGAAGGCTTTGCGCGAGTCCGCATCGGTGTAGAACATATGCCCGCCACGATAGAGCAAGAGTTGTGTGCGCGAGGGATCGCCCATCGGCGGCAGATGATCGAGCACGTAGCGGCTCGCGGCGTATGGCGTCACCATGTCAGCGTAGCCATGCGCGATGAGCAGGCGGAAGGAGGGAATGAACGCCAGCAACTCCCTTAAGTCGTCGCTGGCGCTGGCCGAGCCGCGTCCACCTTCCCAATCCCATTTGCCTGCAATGTCGGACGCAAGCAGGATGTAACTCATGTCGGTCTTGAAGCCGAGTTCGTCGCGCGCGTAGGCGGCGTAGGCCGCGCCATAGGCGCGGGTGAAACTGTCGAGCACGGGATCGCCTCCGCGGGCGCTCTCCTGTTCCGGGAACGGGTCGGGCACTGCAAACGTCGCGTCGTAGCGGCTGACGATCTTGCCCTCCGCAGATCGCAGATGCTTGACATAAGCGTCGCGGATGAACCCGCGCGAGCGGGTGACGACCTCCTCGGGAAGTCCGGTGATCTTTGCGACACGGGCATAGAAATTGCGCGCGGCATCGCCCTGCGGTCGCGGGCCGGCGAGCGTCGTGAGATAGTCCGTGAGCGCGAAGCGCTCGGCTTCCGCCTGCGCCTCCTTGCTGAAAGCGCCTTTGCGCTCGAGCTCGGCCGCCGCCAGGGAGGGCAACTGGAGGGCGGCGCTCAGCGCGGAACGATTGCTGCCGAAGGTCAAGCCGCCCTCGATGACCGGCGACACCATGATGACCCCCGACATCATGATGCCCTGCTCGTGCTGCAACAGTTGCGCCAGTTTGGCGGCACGATAGCCGCCATAGCTTTCGCCCAGGAGGTATTTGGGCGAAGAGCTGCGGCCATTCTTGGCAAGATAGAGGGCGACGACTTTGGCCATGGCCTGCGCATCTTGGCGCACGCCGTAGAAAGCATTGCCGCCGTCGGGTTTGGCCGGCCTGCTCCAGCCGGCGCCAACCGGATCGATCATGACCAGATCGGTAAATGCGAGCCAGGTGGCGGGATTGTCGCGCAGGCGCGCGGCGGCAGCGTCGTTGCCGGGAAACTCGAGGACGCGCGGACCGGCGAGTCCCAAATTGAGGTAGGCCGACGCCGCCCCAGGCCCGCCGTTGAAGGCGAACGTGACGGGGCGGCTCGCCGCGTCGGCGTTCTTGGCGACATAGGCGGTGTAATAGACTGCGGCCGAACGCTCGCCCGATTGATCGAACAGCGAGAACGTTCCCGCGGTCGCACTGTAAAGCAGCGTGCCGCCTGGGATCGCGACAGCATGCTCGGTGACGGAGTCCGCCGGCAATAGCCGCAGCACGCTCTCGCGGGCTTGCTCCCCTTGCCGCGGCTCGCTCGCGTGCTGTTCGCTCTGTTGGGCCGGGGGCCGGCGGGGGCGCTCCTGCGCGATCGCGAGCGTGGCTGTGCCGGCGATTGATAACGCCACCAGCGTCCGGCTGAGCTTAGTTAGGGACGGGAGGATCAGCGGGGGCGTGGCCATCAAAGCGTCCAATCTTGCGATGTTGCAGCGCCCCACTTGGACAGACCATAGCGGATAGAGCGCTGCTTGCTCAAACCCTCTCCTCCGTGCACAACAGAAGGCGAGAGATGGGGCAATATCGGGTTCCCGGCGCCCGCCGGGCAAGGGAAATGCAGCAAGAAATGCAGCAAAAAGAAACAATGCGAAGGGTGCCGAAGGCCAGACCCTTTCCCAGCGCCTCCCGCGCGCTCCAACGCTTCACCGTCCTTGACCTGACCCGCGTCCGCGCCGGCCCCACCTGCGTGCGCCAGCTCGCAGATTGGGGCGCCAACGTCATCAAAATCGAGTTACCCCCCGAGCCTGGCGGCGGCGATCCGCTTGGTGGTCCGCGCGAAGGATCCGATTTTCAGAATCTGCATCGCAACAAGCGCAGCATGACGCTCAACCTCAAGGCGCCCGAAGCCTTGGCGGCGTTCAAGCGCATGGTGAAGAAAGCTGACGTCGTAGTCGAGAATTTTCGTCCCGATGTGAAGCGGCGGCTCGGGATCGACTATCCGCAGCTGCGCAAGGTCAATCCGAAGCTCATCTATGCGAGCATTTCCGGCTTCGGGCAGACCGGCCCCTACGCCGACCGGCCGGGCTTCGACCAGATCGCGCAAGGCATGGGGGGGCTGATGTCGATCACCGGCCTGCCGGGGCAAGGGCCGGTGCGTGTCGGCATTCCGGTCGCTGATCTCTGTGCTGGATTGTTTTGCGCGCTCGGCATTCTGGTTGCCCTGCTCGAGCGCGAGAAGTCGAAGAAGGGGCAATACGTCGCGACCTCGCTGCTGGAAGCGCAGATCTTCATGCTCGACTTCCAAGGCGCGCGCTGGCTGATCGGCGGCGAGGTGCCGAAGCAGGCCGGCAACAATCATCCGACCAGCATCCCGACCGGCGTATTCAAGACCGCCGACGGACACATCAACATCGCCTCGACCGGCTCTAAGATATGGGCGCGGTTCTGCAACGCGGCCAACGCGACTGACCTGATGCAGCGTCCGGAATATCAAACCGCCGCCGAGCGCTCGAAGCACCGTGACGCGCTCAATGCCGATATGGAGAAATATACGATCAAGCGCACGAGCGCGGAGTGGATCGAGCTGCTCAATAAGGCCGGGGTACCCTGCGGCCCGATCTACACGATCGACCAGGTTTACGCCGACCCGCAGGTCATGCATCTCGGCATTGCGCAGCCGGTTAAGACCAAGAGCAGGTCCACGCTGCGCATGGCCCGCCAGCCGGTCTCGCTGTCGCGTACGCCGAGCCGGTTCGCGGCTCCGCCGCCGGAGCTCGGGGAGCATACCCACGCCATACTCAAGGAATTCGGCTTCAGCGCGAAACAGATCGCCGCGCTGCGCAAGGCGAGTGCTGTTTGACGAGCTCGAACTGGTGCGCGAGGCGCGGAGGACAAGCGATGGACGATGTGACCAAGAGTGACAAGATGCTCGCGCGCAAGGACGGACGTATCGGATACGTCATCTTCAACAATCCTGAGCGTCACAACGCGGTGTCGCTCGATATGTGGGCGGCAACGAGCCGCATACTCGAGGGCTTCGCCGCGGATGATGAGGTTCGCGTGGTGGTGCTCACGGGCGCCGGCGGCAAGGCGTTCGTCTCCGGCGCCGATATCTCGAAATTCGAGAGCGAACGCGCCACCCTCGAGGCGACCAGGCACTACAATGCAACGGTCGAGAAGTGCGCGCTTCGCGGTACCGGCGGCAAAGCTTGGGCTCGGCTATTCCTACGCCGGGCTGCGTCGGCTCGTCGACGTCGTCGGACCAGCGTTTGCGCGCGAGATCTTCTTTACCGCGCGCCAGTTCGATGCTGAGGACGCCCGCCAGATGGGCCTCGTCAATCGGGTCGTGCCGCAGGCGGAGCTCGAGACCTATGTCAAGGATTACGCGGAGACGATCGCCGTCAACGCGCCGCTGACGGTGAAGGCGGTCAAGTACATTGTCGGCGAAGTGATGAAGGATGACTCTGCGCGCAACGTGGCGCAGTGCGGTGAGCTGGTGGAACAGTGCTTTACCAGCAACGACTTCATCGAAGGCCGCCGCGCTTTCATGGAGAAGCGCAAGCCGGCATTTACCGGCACCTGAAGGAGTGGCGGCAAGCTGTCGCGGATACCAATCGCCGGTTTAGTGTTGACGTGTCGCTCACCATCGAGCACGGCCGGCTCGTGTGCCTGCTCGGCCCCTCCGGCTGCGGCAAGACGACGACGCTGCGCTTGATCGCAGGCTTCGTCGAGCCATCCGCGGGCGAGATCCGGGTTGGCGACCGGCTCGTCTCCTCGCCGGCACGGACGCTGCCGCCGGAGCGGCGCAACATGTCCATGATCTTCCAGAGCTACGCGCTGTGGCCGCACATGACGGTCGCAGAGAACGTCGCCTATGGACTGAAACTGCGCAAGCTTGACCGCGCGAGCATCGAGCGCAAGCTCGCTGCCATACTGGATACTACTCACCTGCGCGCGCTCGCCGACCGGTATCCGGGCGAGCTTTCGGGCGGACAGCAGCAGCGCGTAGCGCTTGCGCGCGCCCTCATTGTCGAGCCCGAGACGCTGCTCCTCGACGAGCCGCTGTCCAATCTCGATGCCAATCTGCGCGAAGAGATGCGCTTCGAGGTGCGCCGCCTGCATGACGAGTATCGCTACACCACGGTCTACGTGACCCATGACCAGTCGGAAGCGATGACCACTGCCGACCTGATCGCGGTCATGAATGCGGGCAAGATCGAGCAGGCGGGCTCGCCGGAGGACATCTACGATCGGCCGCGCTCGGAATTCGTCGCCCGCTTCATCGGCTCGAGCAACGTTCTCAGAGGACGCGCGCTCGACGACTGCCATCTATCGTCATCAGGCTCGACGCTGCGCTGCGCCGGGGGCAGATTTGCCGCCGGCAACGAGGGAGCGGTCGCAATACGCCAACATGCGGTGCGGCTAACGGCGAAGAAGCCTGAGGCAACTGAAAATGTACTGCCGGGAACCGTGGTGCGGCAGGTGTTCCTCGGGGCGAGTCGTGACTATCTGGTGGAGTTGGGCGACGGCACGCAGCTGCGCGTGGTTGCCCCCGCGGCGGAAAATATTCCCCAGGGAGCTTCGGTATGGCTCCATCTGCCGCCGGAGCGCTGCCGGGTGCTGAGCGGATGATTGGCAAGCCCAACCATGTTTCAAGCCCAACCATGTTTGATGAGGAGACGATGATGAAACGGTTTGCACGCCGGGACGTGCTGAGGGGCTCGGTGGCCATCGCGGCATCAGGCGCGTTTGCCTCGGTGACCTCGGCCGCTCCACCGCCAAGCCCGGTCACGCCGGAGCTGATCGCGGCGGCAAAGAAAGAGGGCAGGGTTGTCTACTATACCTCCATCGATCTGCCGGTTGCGGAGCGCATCGCCAAAGCGTTCGAGGCGAGATATCCGGGTATCGACGTGCGCGTGGAGCGCACCGGCGCCGAGCGCGTGTTCCAGCGGATCGGTCAAGAATATGCGAGCCGTATACACTCGGTTGACGTCGTCAATTCGTCCGATGCCGCCCACTTCGTAGTGTGGAAACGCGAAGGGATGCTCGAGCCCTACGTTCCCGAGGACGTTGCTAAATATTATCCCGCCGGGCACAAAGATCCCGACGGGACCTTCGCGAGCTTCCGCGTTTGGCTGTGCGTTATCGCCTACAACACTACCATGGTCAAAGCGGAGGAGGCGCCCAAGAGCTACGCCGACCTGCTCGATCCGAAATGGACCGGCAAGATCGTCAAAGCGCATCCGAGCTACAGCGGCACCATCATGACCGCGACCTATCAGATGTCGCGGGACCTCGGGTGGGACTATTTCGAGAAACTCGCCAAACAGAGGGTAATGCAGGTGCAGTCCTCGGCCGACCCGCCGAAGAAGCTCGCGCTGGGCGAGCGCGCGGTGATGGCGGACGGCAACGAGTACAACATTTTCATCGAGAAGGATAAGGGGACGCCGGTCGAGATCGTCTATGCGACCGAAGGGTCGCCCGTCATTGTCGGGCCCAATGGGTTGTTCAAGAACGCGCCCAATCCGAACGCGGCGCGGTTATTCCAGAGCTTCTGCTTTTCTCCGGAGGCGCAGCAGCTCTGCATCGATGCCGGAGGCCTGCGATCGGTGCATCCGCAGACCAAAGACAAGCCAGGACGCAAGCCCTTCGGCGAGATCAAGAAGATGAAGGACGATCCGGAGGCGGTCGAAAGGATGAGCGCAGAAATCAAGGCGCGTTACAGTAAGCTGTTCGGGGTGTGATCGGCCGAGGCGGACCGGGAGGAATAATGCGCGAGCGTCGGTTCTCCAGGCGCGACGTGCTCAAGTCATCGGCTGCGGTCGTTGGTGGTCTTTTCGCGTCTGCGGCTCGGGCGGCAGCGCTCGAACCGACGGCGATTACGCCTTCCCTCGTCGCGGCGGCCCTCCATCGACCTACCACTGGCAGAGAAGATTGCGAAATCGTTCGAGAGCGCCTTTCCCGGCATCGCCGTCCGTGTCGAGCGCAGCGGCGCCGAACGCGTGTTCCAGCGCATCGGCCAGGAATACGCCAGCCGCATCTACGGCGCTGATGTGGTCAATTCGTCTGACGCGGCGCATTTCATTGTCTGGAAGCGGGAGGGCATTCTAGCCCCCTTCGTCCCGGCAGACGTCGCCATGCATTATCCGGCGGACCACCATGATCCCGACGGAATGTTCGCAAGCTTCCGCGTAAGTCTGAGCCCGATCGCCTACAACACCAACCTGGTCAAGCGCGAGGAGGCGCCCAAGAGCTACGCCGACCTGCTTGATCCCAAATGGATGGGCAAGATCGTCAAGGCGCACCCCAGCTACAGCGGGACGATCCTCACCGCGACCTTCCAGATCGTGCGCGAGCTCGGCTGGGGATATCTGGAGAAGCTCGCCAAGCAGAAGGTCATGCAGGTGCAATCAGGGACCGACCCGCCCAAGAAGCTCGCGCTCGGCGAGCGCGCTGTGATGGCAGACGGTGGCGAGTACAACGTGCTCCAGAGCAAGGAGGGCGGCGGGCCGGTCGAGGTTGTCTATCCGACGGAAGGCACGCCGCTCGTCGTCGGTCCGAACGCAATGTTCAAGAACGCCCCCAACCCGAACGCGGCGCGACTGTTCCAGTGCTATTGCTTCACGCCGGAATGCCAGCAGCTGATTGTCGACTTCGGCGCCTTGCGGTCGATGCATCCGTTGGTCAAGGAGAAGACCGGCCGTAGGCCGTTCCGAGACATCAAGATCATGAAAGAAGATCCGGTGGGCGTCGAAAAGGCCAGCGAGGACATCAAAGCGCGCTACAGCAGATTGTTCGGCGTGTGAAGCCGCAGCCGCCGTGCGCTGAGGAGGATTAATGAATAGGCCTCAATTCTCGCGCCGCGAGTTGCTCGGCGCGACCATTGCGACGAGTGCGCTCGCTGCAATGGGGCCGACCCGACCAGTCCGCGCGCAAGCTCGCGCCACCGCTGCCGAGCCGATCACGCCGGCATTGGTCGAGGCGGCCAAGAAGGAAGGCAAGCTGGCCTTCTACAGCGCCATGGATCTGTCGATCGCGGAGAAGTTCGCCAAGGCCTTCGAGGCGAGGTTTCCCGGTATCACCGTTCGGGTAGAGCGCTCCGGCGCCGAGCGCGTGTTTCAGCGCATCGGGCAGGAGATGGAGAGCCGCATCTATGCGGTCGATGTGGTCAACAGCGCGGACGGCGCGCATTTCATCGTCTGGAAGCGCAACGGCTGGCTTGCGCCATATCTGCCGGAGGAGGTCGCGCGGCACTATCCCGCGCAATATTACGACCCCGACGGATTGTGGGTAACCACTCGGGTATGGCTCTCCTCGCTCGGCTACAACACGAATCTGGTGAAGCCGGAGGAGGCGCCAGCAAGCTTCGCCGATCTGCTCAATCCAAAGTGGATGGGCAAGATGGTGAAGGCGCATCCTGCTTACAGCGGCACCATCATGACGGCTACGTTCCAGATCGTGCGCGAATTCGGCTGGCAATATCTCGAGAAGCTCGCCAGGCAGAAGGTGATGCAAGTGCAGTCATCGACTGACCCACCGAAGAAACTCGCGCTCGGCGAGCGTGCGGTCATGGCTGACGGCAACGATTATAACCTGATCCAGCTCAAGGAGGCGGGCCAGCCGGTCGAGGTTGTTTATCCCAGCGAAGGTACGCCGCTAGTCACCGGCCCGAGTGCGGTATTCAATTCGGCGCCGAACCCGAACGCCGCGCGCCTGTTCCAGAACTGGCTGCATTCGCTCGAGGCGCAGCAGCTGCTGGTCGACTTTGCCCGCCAGCATTCGGTCCACCCGCTCACAAGAGAGAAGCCGAGCGCGCGCCGGCTCGACGAGATCAAATTGTGGAAGGACGATCCCGCTGGCGTCGAGCGGGTGAGCGAGGAGATCAAGGCGCGTTACGCGCAGATTTTCAAGGTGTGACTTAGTTTTTGATTGTTGCCAGACGCATAATTGCTCATTGTGCATTGCGGTCGAGCGGAGCGAGCAGATGAGGGGCATTCTCTACGGGCCGACTATGTGCGGTCTGCCCCTCGCATCAACCTTCTCCCCGCAACCGGGGAGAGCGAGCGTACGAAGGCCGGGGCTTCGTGCATGACCATTGCCTCGCCGGCGCTGGCCGTTCCTTCCACCTACAGGATCGACGTCTCCTGGCCGATCCTAATCCTATTCGCCGCATTGCTATGCGTGCTGATCATTCTGCCGATGTCGTGGCTGTTCTATTACAGCCTCGTCGACCGCAACGGCGCGTTCACCCTCGAGAACTTCAAGACTTTGGTGACCGATCCCGTGTTCGTCGAACCGTTGACGACGACCGTGATTCTGGCAACGAGCTCGAGCATCATCTGCTGCGCTTTCGCCGCGCCCATGGGCTGGCTCGTCGCCAGGACGGATATACCGCTGCGCCGCACCGTCCGCTCGCTGGTCACGGCCTCTTTTGTGACGCCACCCTTTCTCGGCGCTATCGCCTGGGAGCTACTAGCGGCTCCCAATAGCGGCCTCCTCAACAAAATGTTTCGGGCGGTGACAGGCGCATCGCAGGACGAGCACCTGTTCAACATCTACTCGCTCGCGGGACTGATCTTCGTCATCTCCGCGTATACGTTCCCTTATGTCTTCGTGCTGATCGCGAATGCGCTGGACCGCATTCCCGGCGACCTCGAGGACGCCTCCGCGATTCTCGGCGCTCGCACCTGGACGACGGCGCGGCGCGTCACGATCCCGCTAGCACTGCCGGCGCTGCTAGCCGGCGCAATCATCGCGTTCTTGCAGGCCATGACGCTGTTCGGCTCACCGGCGATTCTTGCCATTCCGGCCGGGTTCCACACCATGACCACGAAGATCTGGAGCCTGTTCAATTATCCGCCGAAGCCCGAACTCGCCGCGGCGGCTTCGGTACCGCTGCTCGTGCTCACGGTGGCCCTGCTGCGCGCTGAGCACTTGATCCTTGGACGCCGCGGCTATTCGGTCGTGGGCGGCAAGCAGGGCGATCCGAGGTTGATCCGGCTCGGGGCGCTCAAATGGGCCGCGCTTGGTTTCGTGTTCCTCGTTCTGATGTGCCCGGTGTTCCTGCCCTATAGCGCGCTCCTCAACGCCACCTTTTCACGCGTGGCCACCTCGTTCGTTACGTTTGATAATTTCACGTTGCACAACATCCACTTCGTATTTTTCGAATTGTCGGCGACCCAGCTCGCCGTGAAGAATACCTTCGTGCTCGGCCTGGCTTCGGCCACCATCGGCACGGTCATGGCGCTGGTGATCGCCTACGTCACCACCCGTCGCGCCATCACCGGGTATCGGGCACTCGGCTTCCTCGCGACTGCACCTGTTGCCATTCCCGGTATCGTACTCGGCGTGGGCCTCTTCTTGAGCTATGCGCGGCCGCCGCTCGTGCTCTACGGCACGCTGTGGATCCTGCTACTCGCCTTCGTGACGATCGCGCTGCCTGCCGCTTACCAGCAGCTGCAGTCGGCATTCCGTACCGTGCATACCGATCTCGAGGATGCCAGCCGCATCCTGGGCTCGACGCGGCTGCGCACCTTGCGCGACATCACCGCACCACTGTTGCGAACCAGCGTCATTGCAACGTGGTGCTTTATCTTCGTCGGCGTGATCCGGGAATTGTCCGCTGCGATCATGCTTTTTACCTCGGAGACGAAGGTGATCTCAGTGCTCATCTTCGACCTCAACGAGTCCGGCGACCTCGGCGCAATCTCCGTGCTGGGCCTGATCATGCTCGCTATCACTTTCGCCGTCGTAATCTTGGTCAACCGAATTCCAGGTTTCGGCGACGCTCGATTGCGCAATGTCTGATGCGCATTGATTGAGGTCATAGGAGTCGAAATAAGGATCAAAATGCAATGACCCAGGAGCTCTCAGGTCGCGTCGCGATCGTCACCGGCGCGGGGCGCAATATCGGGCGTGCCATTGCGCTCGCGTTGGCAGAGGCCGGTGCGGCAATAATGGTCAATGCTCGCTCCAACCTGAAAGAGGCCGAAGCCGTCGCCGACGAGATCGAGCGGGCCGGCGGCAAGGCACTTGCCACCACCGCAGACGTGATCGACGCCGACGCGGTCACCAAGATGGTGACATCCACAGCCTCCCGTTTCGGCCGCATTGACATTCTCGTCAATAATGCGGCGGTGCGGGCCGAGCAGCCACTTGAAACGATGACGCTGGCGGATTGGCGCGCGGTTACCGGCGTTATCCTCGACGGTGCCTTCAACTGCATAAAAGCGTGCCTACCCCATCTCAAGCACAGCGGCGCGGGCGCAGTCGTAAACATCGGCGGCCTCTCCGCCCATACCGGCGCTGCGCACCGCGCGCATGTCGTGGCAGCCAAAGCCGGGCTTATCGGATTTACGCGCGCGCTGGCGCACGAGCTCGCGCCCGACAAGATCCGCGTGAATACGGTGACGCCGGGCTTGATGGCGACGCCGCGCCCCGCGGGACAGCCGCTGCCGCAGCATCATTCGCTTGTGCGCTCACTCGTTGGCCGGCATGGGGAACCCTCGGATATCGCTGCGGCCGTGCGGTTCCTGTGCGGCCCGGGGGCGAGCTTCATTACCGGGCAAAACATCCAGGTAAACGGCGGCACGTTTTTGGCCTAGCCCACCTTCGGTGATCATGTCCGCGACGCGGGACATCCAGCAATGTCGCTCGGCCGGATGATTGCAATGAGGTGACAAGGGGTGAATTCATCGCCGAAAAATGCTAACTCGGTTGCTAACCATCGCGGCAATCACGAAACAACGAGGACGCCATGTATACCGATCTCGCGCTCTACATCGACGGCAAGTGGGTTAACGGCGGCGGTCGCAAGGGCGAGGACGTGCTCAATCCGGCGACCGAGAAGCCACTGGCTCATCTGCCTCACGCCAGCAAGGCTGATCTCGACGAAGCGCTGGAAGCCGCAAAGAAAGGCTTCGCGCTCTGGCGAGCAACTTCGGCCTATGACCGCGCCAAGATCATGCGCAAGGCTGCCGACCTCATGCGCGAGCGACACGATGCGATCTCGAAGGTGCTCGTGCAAGAGCAGGGCAAGGTCTATGCCGAGGCGCGCGCCGAGGTGATCACCTCCGCTGATATCATCGACTGGTACGCCGAGGAAGGCCGCCGCAGCTACGGCCGCATCGTGCCTGGCCGCGTCAAGGGCACGCGGCAGCTGGTAGTGACGGAGCCAGTCGGCGTCGTTGCCGCCTTCACGCCATGGAATTTTCCCGTGCTGACGCCCGCGCGCAAAATCGGAGGGGCGCTCGCCGCAGGCTGCTCGCTTATTCTTAAGGCATCGGAGGAGACTCCGGGCGCCTGCATCGAAACGGTGCGCTGCTTTGTTGACGCGGGACTGCCCGCGGGCGTGCTTAACTTGGTATTCGGCGTGCCCGCAGATGTCTCCGAGCATCTGTTGGCAAAGGACGCGGTGCGAAAAATATCATTTACGGGTTCGATCCCAGTCGGCAAGCACTTGGCCGCGCTCGCCGCCAAGGGGATGAAGCGCACCACCATGGAGCTCGGCGGCCATTCCCCGGTGGTCGTGTTTGCCGACGCCGATGCCGAGAAGGCCGCCGACACCATCGCCGCGTTCAAGTACCGCAACGCCGGCCAGGTGTGCATTTCGCCCACCCGCTTTTACGTGCAGGAGGACGCCTACAAGAAATTCCTGGCGCGCTTTACCGATTATGCCAAAGCCGTCAAGCTCGGCGACGGACTCGAAAAGGGCGTCACGATGGGGCCAATGGCCAATGCGCGTCGCATCGATGCCATGGAGAGCTTCGTGGCCGACGCGAGAAGCCGCGGGGGTAGCGTTGTTACCGGCGGCAAGCGGCACGGCAACCAGGGTTTTTTCTACGAGCCCACGATCGTGACCGAAGTGCCGGACGACTCCAAGGTTATGACCCAGGAGCCGTTCGGGCCCATCGCTCCGATCGTCACGTTCAAGACTTTCGACGAGGTGGTGGAGCGCGCGAATTCCTTGCCTTTCGGACTTGCGGCCTACGCCTTCACGAGCTCGAACGCGACTGCGGCCGCAATCGGCGACGCGATCCAATCCGGCATGGTGGGCGTCAACTCGGTTGCCGTCTCGACTCCGGAGACGCCGTTCGGCGGGGTCAAGGAATCAGGTCACGGCAGCGAAGGTGGCATCGAGGGGCTTGGCGCCTATCTCAATACGAAATTCATTTCGCAGGGTTAGGCGAAATCGCCTCTACGGCAGTCGTGCACGGGCGTGACCCGAACATCCATTTTCTTCACAAGAATGATGAGTGGCGGGATCAAGCCCCGGCGAGCGCATTAGCTTCCGCTAGGTCTTCTGCGTTTGCTGGCAGGCTTGCCAAATTTTCTCCGCGGTCGCCGGCATGTCGAGATGCGCGCCGGCGCCGCCGGGGATGGCGTCGGCAATGGCATTCATGAGTGCGGAGATCGCAGCGGTGGTTCCCGCTTCGCCCGCGCCCTTCACACCGAGCGGGTTTGTGGTCGCCGGCACCGCGTGGATCGCATCCTTGAACAGCGGCAGGTCATCGGCGCGCGGCATCGCGTAATCCATGAACGAGCCGGTGATGAGCTGCCCGCCCGATGTATCGAACACCGCCCGCTCCAGCACGGCTTGCCCGACTCCCTGCGCGATTGCGCCGTGGGTTTGGCCCTCGATGATCATGGGGTTGAGCGGCCTGCCGCAGTCGTCGACCGCGGTATAGCCGACGAGCGCAAGCGCGCCGCTCGCCGGATCGATCTCCACCTCGGCGATGTGGCAACCGTTGGGAAAAGTGAGCGGCGTCTCCGCGCTGGTTTTGGTATCGAGGTCTTCGCCGATTTCGCTTCGCTTCTTCATCTCCTTGGCACGTGCCGCCACATCGAACAGTGAGATGGCGCGGTCAGTTCCGACGACGTTGAAGCGTCCGTTGCGGTACTCGATATCGGACTCCGCAGCTTCCAGCACCGTCGCGGCGATCGCCCTGCCTTTCGCAAGCATCGCTTCCACGGTCTTGATCATCGCGTGGCTCACGGTCATGGCGGAGCGGGAGCCGACCGAGGCATAACCCGCGACTTCCATTGCCGAGTCGCCATGCCGATGCACAATCTGCTCGGGTCTTATTCCGAGTCGCTCCGCGAGTAGCGGCGTGAACACGCTGGCGTGGCCTTGCCCCGTCGATTGCACGTTCAGCCCGAGGATCAGCGTCTCGCCGCCGGGAAACGTGAGGGCAGTGCCCTCGAGCGGAACGCCGCCGGCGTGCTCGAGCATGCAGGATATGCCGAGCCCGCGGTATTTGCCGCGTTTGGCCGCCGCGCGCCGACGCTGCTTGAATCCGTCGTAATCGGCAAGCGCCAGTGCCTTATCGAGCACGGCCGCAAAGTCGCCGCTGTCGATCGTCGTGCCGATTGCCGTCTTGTAGGGCATCGCCGATGGCTTGATGAAGTTGCGCCGGCGCAGTTTCACCGGATCGATGCCGGTTACGCGCGCTGCCTCGTCGACCACGCGCTCGAGAATATAGTTCGCCTCCGGCCGTCCGGCGCCACGATAAGGTGCCGTCGGAGTCGTGTTGGTGAACACGCAGCGCGAGCTGATGTCGATGCGGGCAATATCGTACATGCCGGGCAGGCAACGCGTGAGATTCGCGGTCTGGATATTGGCGCCCACGGCGCCGATATAGGCGCCCATGTTTCCAAGGTGACGGACGCGTAGCGCCAGAAATTTGCCCCGCTCATCGAGCGCAAGCTCGACTTCGCTGAAGGCGTCGCGTGCGTGATTGTCGCTGAGGAAGGCCTCGGCCCGGTTCGACATCCAATGCACCGGCCGGCCGGTCTTGCGCGCGGCGACCAGGATGGCGAGGTATTCCGGATAGGGACCCGTTTTCAGTCCAAAGGCGCCGCCGACGTCTTCGGTGACCACCCGCAGTCGTTGGTTTGGAACACCGAGAATCGGCGCGAGCCCATCGCGCAACGTACGCGCGCTTTGCGAACCGCAGCGCAGAAAATAGCTGTCGTTTGCCGGATCGTAGCTTGCAGTGGCGCCGCGCGGCTCCATCGACTGCACCATGATGCGTTGGTGGACAAGCGAAACCCGGGCCACATACTTGGCGGATGCGATGATTCGATCGACGTCTCTCGCGTTGGCGTCGGGGTCCGCAGCCAAGCCGGGCCAGTCGACCGCGATATTGCCGGGGGCCTCGGGCCACACTTGCGGTGCGCCCTCGAGAACGGCTTCGCGCAGGTCGACCACGGGCGTGCGTTCCTGGTAATCGATGGCGACGAGCTCTGCGGCGTCCTGCGCCGCGGTCACCGTCTCGGCAATCACCACCGCCACGGCTTCGCCCACGTGGCGCACCGTCTTGGCGGCAAGGGCAGGGCGGTGCGGGACGATGAGCTTCGCCCCGCCACGCCCGGCAAGCGGCGGGTGCTGCGAGACGCTGCCGACTCCCGCCATCTCGGCGGCAGTGAGCACGTCAACGACGCCCGGCACGGCCTTGGCCGCGGTCGTGTCGATCGACCGGATATCGGCGAACGCGTGCGGGGAGCGCACGAAATACGCTTGCGCCTGCTCCGGCATGGGCGCGTCGGCCGCGTAGCGTCCAAGGCCCCGCACCAACGGATCGTCTTCCAAGCGCGGCCGGTGCGCCGCGCTGGCTTCAACGGTCTTTGCTTCCATGTCGGGTTCCGAAGTCGGGAAGGGTTTTGCCGGGCGCACGGTTATAGCCCAAAGCGAAACTGACGCGAGTCCGTTTCCCAGGCCGCAATTCCCGCATGCTCTTACCTAGTCTCCAGCGCTGCGCGGACGCGAGCGACAGTGTCGGCTGGTGTGCGGGAGACCTGTTCCACCAGCGCGGCGACCGCTTCGCCGGAGAGCGGCTCAACATCGATCTTGAGCTTGTCGGCCTCGGCCAGGTAGGCCGGATCCTTCATCGTGGCATCGAAGGCGCGGCGCAGCGCCTCCACGCGCGCGACCGGCACGTCGGGCGGCAGAAAGAACGGACGGCCATACTCGAGTCGCGCCAGCATCAGCCGCAGCGCGTCCCGTTCGGAATCGGTCTTGGCAAGGTCCATGAATAATGGAATGTCCGGCAGCTCAGCGTTTTTTTGCAGCGCCCATTGCGCGAGGATGCGAACTTTCTTGTCCGTGATCCAATCCGTGTTGATGGCCTTGAGCGTCGACCAGTTGGCAATGGTGCCGTGCACCTCGCCGCTCTCCATCGCCAGATGGATTTTCGGCGTGCTCTCGTACCCGGTCACGACCTTGAACTTGAACCCGAACAGCTTGTTGGCGAGTACGGGATAGTCAAACTGGGTCGAGCCCGGTGCCTGCCCGCCCATCACGATCTCCCTTGCGCGCGCGTCCTCCAGCACCTGGGCGGGTGCATCGTGCCAGACATACATCACCTGCGTCTCGCGGTTGCTGCTGCCCACCCAATTGATCCTCACCGGATCGAAGCGCACCCCCGCGGGTTGCAACAGTGGGGTCGTCGGCATGCCGTTGAAGGAAGCGCCCATCACGGTGCCGTCGAACGGGCCGGTGTGATAGAGCGCGTTGGTCATGGCGAGGCTGCCGGCGCCGGGCTGATTCTGCACGATGATGGTCGGTTGGCCGGGAATATGCGCGGCCATGTGGCGCGCCAATAACCGCGCATTGATGTCGTAGCCGGAGCCGACGGCGATGCCGACGATGAGCCGCAGCGTCTTGCCCCGGAAGAAGGCTTGGGCCTCCTCCTGCTGCGCAACGGCGGGAGCGGCGGCGGCGAGAACGACGAGGAGAGCGAGCGGCGCGCGTTTCATTCGTCCCCTATTTCCTGGTCATTGTCGGACTCAACCGGCAATGCATCTTGTTTCAAAACAGATGCGCACCAACTGCGCGCACGGGCGAGCGAGCGTCAGGCCGCGGCGCGTTCCTCCCCGGGCTCGAGCGGGAGCTTCACCGGCTGCTTGCGCTTGGCCGATAGATCGAGCGCCTTGGTCAGCATCAGTCGGTTGTGCGCCTCCGCCGCTGTGGCCGCCTGCGTCGGCAGCCCGAGTGCGATTCGATTGAGCCAGGAGTCGGTTTCCTCCCGCATCGGCCCGCGCAGCTCGCCGAGTGCAATGTCGCCCGGCGGGTAGCTGCCCATGAAATCGACCAGCCGGCGCTCGTCCGGCGCATAGCCCTCGTTCTGTGGCGCCGAGACCGCGAGGACCATGTCACGATGGGTATCATCGATGGTGAGCACGCCCTCGGTGCCGTTGATGCCGATCTCGAGACTGTAAACCGCGCCCGGCCAGGTCACCGGCAGCGCCCAGGAAATGTTGAGGTGATAGACGCTGCCATCGGAGAAGACGATCATGCCGGCGGTGGCATCGATGCCCTGACAAGCCGGCCCCAATACCTTGTCGATCGAGCGCGCATAGCATTCGACCGGGGTCTTGGCTTCCATGCACCACATCACGATATCGAGCGCGTGGGTGCCCGAGATCACCATCGGTGAGATTGTCTTGGGGTCATCGGTGCGCTTGTAGTTATCGATCGCGACGAGTCTATTCATGAACGCGCGCGAGGTGACGAGGGTGACGTCCCCAAGCGCGCCGCTGCGCACCTTCTCCTTGGCCGCGAGCCATTTGCGGCGAAAGCGCTGGGTGTAGCCGACCACGGCGTCGAGCCCTGCCTCATTGATCGCGTCGAGCACGCGCGCGGATTGCGCGAGATCGGTGGCAAGCGGTTTTTCGATCAGCATCGGCACGCCGCGCTCGACCGCCGCCATGATCGGGTCGACGTGGAGATGCTCGTCGGTGGCAATGATGGCGCAGGTGACTTCTGGGCGCTTGAGCAGCTCGCGGTGATCGTGCGTGACGAAATCGGCGCCGATCTTCTCCGCCACATATAGACCGCGGTTATGGTTCTTCTCGGCGATGCCGATCCACTGCACGGCGGGATGGCGCGCGGCGACCTCGCCGCGAAACAGCCCGACCCGGCCGGCGCCGATGATGGCGAGGCCGACGCCCTTCGCTTGCCGTCTCATCGCTTGCCTCCGACCATTTCGGCGACCGCGGAAAGTGCGGCGTTCGACAGCGGCAACTCGACAGGCTCGTTGCGCTCGGCGGAGAGATCGGCGGCGGTGTAGGTCTCCATGACCATGCGCGCGCTCTCCGGCGTCACCATCACCGGCCGGTCCATGATGCAGGACTCGAGAAAATGGATGGTCTCCGGTCCCATTTGCCCCGCGAACACATGATCGACCTGCTCGCCCGGCATGGTTGACATGGGAAAGCGGGTCCCTTCCGATACGGTATTGAGCCAAACGTCGCGATGGGTGTCGTCGAGGAGGAGCGCGCCTTCCGTTCCGGCGATCTCGACCCAGGTCGAGCAGAAATTGGGATATCCCGGCGGCAAGTTCCAGCCGCCGCCGATCGTGACCATCGTGCCGTTGTCCATCGTGACGATCGACCACATGACGTCATAGGAGCCGTTGATTGGCTGCATGTAACCATAGGCGCCCTGCGAATAGACGCGCACCGGCTTTGCGGGTTCGAGCAGCCAGAAGACAAAGTCGAGATCATGGGTGGATTCCATCACCACCGGCGACAGCTTCACCCGCTTGGCGATCTTCGTGCCGAGCCCCCGGCTCAGGTGCCGACTTACCATCACACTGACGATTTTTCCCAGCGTGCCGTCGGTGATTTTCTTTTTGGTGTAGGCGAATTTGGGATTGAAGCGCTGCGAATAGCCGATGGTGAATTTGAGGCGGCCACGCCTGGCAAGCGTGATCAGCTCGTCCGCCTCCCACAGCTCCATCGCGATCGGCTTCTCCAACAGCACGTGCTTGCCGGCTTTGAGGCAATCGCGCGTGATCGGGTAATGGTTCTGTTCCGGCGTGGTGCAGATATAGACCACGGATATATCGGGATTGTTCACGACCTCGCGGTAATCGAGCGTGGCGGTCGCCGGCTTGGTCAGCGCCTTGACCTCGGCCAGACGGTCGGGGCGGATTTCGCAGATGTGCAGTTTGTCGACCAGCGCGGAGCGTGAAAGCGTCTCGGCGCGAATGCCGCCGCACCAGCCGGTGCCGATCACTGCGACTTCGATACGTTGCACCTTCAATCCCCGTCTTGCTATCGACCCACAATGTCATGGCCGCGAGAGCAGGCATCCAGCAGAGACACACTGACTAACCGATGTGGCACGACCCTGCCACCCCGACCGAGACTCGATCTGCAAGGAATGCGCACGTTAAGCGACCTCAGCAACGCCGAACACCTCCGCTGCGAACCGCGGATAGACCTCGACGAGCTGCGGGGCGACGATGCTGCGCAGGGTGCGCAGCGTCTCAGCCGTGGGCGCACGCGTCACCGGTACTTGCGGGGAATGGTCGAAATCGAAACCTGTGGTCTCGATGATTTCGGCGACCGTGTGCCCCGGATGCACGCTCGCGAGTTCGAAGCGCCGACGCGCTCGATCGAAGGCGAACAGGCAGCGACTGGTGATGAGCGCGACGGGTCCGCCCGGACGATAAATGTTGCTTGCGCTCGTCCCCGGCGCGCTTACGAAATCGACCTTTTCGACCAGCGTGCGAGGGCTGTGCTCGAGGCGGAACAGGATCACCTTGGGCACGACATAGTAGAGATAGGACGAGCCGAACGAGCCGGGAAAACGTACCACCGGGCGCGCGTAGTCGCCGATGCCGACGAGATTGATGTTGCCCTCGCCGTCGATTTGTCCGCCCGAGAGAAAAAACACGTCGATACGGCCCTGGCCGGCGCAGTCGAAGAGTTCGCGTCCGCCATCGGTGAAGAAGTTTTGTTGCCGGCTGCCTAAGAGCGATACGTAGGGCCGCCCGCCGCCGCGCTCGCGCGCCAGCAGTGCGGCGGCAGCCGGAATTGGCGAGGACGCGCCGATCGCGACGTGACGGGCATCCCCGATCAGGCGAGCAATGACGTCAGCGAGCAACTCCTCGTCGCGGAAAGGCTGCAAAGGGTCACGCGGCGCGTTGGGCATACACGTGCCGATCGAGATAAGCGGCAAATCCATCGACGCTCGCGGCCATGCGCGCGTATTCGCGAAGATGCGCCGCGTCCGCGCCGTAGTGATCGGCAAGCGCGAGCGGCCAAGCGCCTTTCGGCGCAACCGCGACCGTTTCGACGTAAAGGCCCCCGAGGGCGCCGGCCGCGAGCAAGTGATCGTCGAAAAGGCTTCCCTCGTGAAGCTTCTCCACCGTCACCACCGTCTTTGCGGCGGCGTGCGCCATGGTGGCGAGCTCGCGGTCGCGGCCGATCCAGACATTGCCCTCGCGATCGGCGAGCGGGGCGTGGAACAGCGCGACATCGGGCCTGATCGCCGGGAGCAGCACGATCGGATCGTCATCGTGGAAGGGATTGCCGATGACCTTCCAGTCCTTCCGATGCGCGAGCACATCGGAGCCGAGCAGCCCGCGCAACGGCATGAACGGAACACCCTTCTCCGCCGCCTGGAACGCGGCGTGCAGCGCCGGGCAGGTCGCGTCCTTCACCCGGACCGCGCCCGACGTGACGGCCGCCGTGAAGCGCGGCGCCGGGCCGAATTCGCCGAGGCTCACCGCGGAGGTCTCGATCGTCTCCACGCAGCCCGCGCCGATGAGCAGGTCGGCTTGCAGGCTCGAGGTCGGCAGCGCAATGAGATGCAAGCCTTTGACGCCGCGCCGGATCAACGCGCGCGTCGCCGCCATGGCAACGCCCGACGCCTCGCGCGGTACGGCCAGCACACAACCATCGGTGATGGGCGCCAGAGCTTCCTCGACCGTCCGGGCGATCATGGTCAGGGCTTAGGGGCAGGGGTGATGCAGGTGGGATGACGGACGGGCATCCGTCTCGGGATCTCCGCCCGCCTGCGCTTCACTACGGCGCGCGATCCTCCCCACAAGGGAGAGCGGTGGAGCTCGCGGCGTTGCTGTCGCCTCTGTCGTCACGACAGGGCCTGCTTCACACGATCCGGCGAGAACGGCACGCGGCGAATGCGCACCCCGGTAGCATCGAAGATTGCGTTGGCGATGGCGGCCGCCACCGGACGGGTCGAGGGCTCGCCGGCGCCGCTCGGTAGCACCTCGGGATGATTGATCAGCACCACGTCGATCGTCTCCGGCGCCTCGGCGATGTCGAGGATCGGGTATGTCATCCAATCTACGCTGGTCACGTTATTGGCGTCGAATTTGACTTCCTCCCACAGGGTGCGGCTTACGCCCTGGACGATGTTGCCCTCGATGGTGTGCTTGAGCCCGTCGGGGTTGATGATTTGGCCGCAGTCGTGGGCGACCGTGAACTTGCGCGCCCAGATTTTCCCGCTGGCGCGATCCACCTCGACTTCGGCAACGATGGCGACACGCGTGCCGCTGCGTTGCGCGTAGGCGACGCCGCGGCCGCTGACGATATTGCCGGTCTGATCCTTGCGCGGCGAGGGCTGCGCCTGCCATCCGGCTTTTTCCGCCGCGGCCTTGATCACCGCGACGTCACGCGCCGCCTTGACGTGCCGCAGCCGGAACTCGATCGGGTCGAGGCCGAGTGCCGCCGCCACTTCGTCCATGAACGATTCGCTCGCGAAATGGACTTGCGGTCCGACCGGATCGCGCAGATGCGAGGTGCGCAGCGGCGAGGCGCGTCCGAGCAGCGGCGCGATCGTTTCCCACGCAAGCCGCTTATTCGCGAACTCGTAGGATTCCTCCGGCACCCGAAACGCATCGCCTGATCTGATGGCAACGCCCATCAATTGCCCGGCGAGCGTATCCGGCGGCTTTCCTTCGCGCGAGAACACGTCGAGTCGGGAGAAGCCCTTGCTCGTGAACTCGTAGGCAAAAACCTGACCGGAGCCATCGATCGCTGCCCGTGCCCGGTGGATCGACGCCGGTCCTTTTGGATCCCAGCCGGTCGCCTGTGCGCGGGTGTATTGAACACGTACGGGCCTGCTCACGGCCTTCGCCAAGACGGCGGCGTCCATCGCCGCATCGCCGGCATCGTTGCGACCGTAGGAGCCCGGCCCGGGCACCCAGATGGCGCGCACGTTTTCTACCGGCATGCCCAGCATGGCGGCGATACCGTCGCGCGCGTAGTGCGGCTTCTGCGAACCTGTCCACAACGTCGCCTGTCCGTCCTAGATCTCGACAACGGCACAGGCGGGCCCCATGCTCGCGTGCGACTGGAACGGCCATTCGTATTCGGCCTCGATGACGCGTGCGGCGGTTTTGAAGGCTTCGTCGACGTTACCGGTTTCCTTGCCGCCGACCTCGTGCTTGCGCACTGGGGCGCTGCGGATGTGATCGTAAAGCGCGGCTTGGTCCGGAAACGGTGGCTTGGTGTGCGACCATTCCACCTTGAGCTTTTGTGCCGCCTTGATTGCGTCCCACTCCTTGTCGGCGACGACGCCGAGGAACCCTTTCTCCCACACCACCCGCGCCCCGGGGATGTCCCTGATGGAGCTTTCGTCGACCTTCACCGGCACGCTGCCGGCGACGGCGGGCCTGATCATGCGGCCATGCACCATCTCCGGCCGTTTGATGTCGGTGCAGAAATCCGCTTGCGCATAGACCTTGGGCGCGATGTCCTCGCGCGCGATTGGCTGACCGACGATCCTGTGCTCCTTCCAGTCCTTCGGTTGTGCCTTGCCAGGAGCATAGAGCGCGTTATCGAGTTCCTTGTTCCAGTTGAGCTCGACGTTGAAGTAACGCCCGCCGATGAGCTCGGCGTAGGATAATTTCTTGCTTGCATCGGCTTTCGCATGCACGACGCCGTCGGTGACGGTGAGCGCGTCGGCGGATAAGCCAAGGCTCGCCGCCGCCATCTCGACGAGCACGCGGCGCGCCTCGGCGGCGGCCATGCGCAGCTGCCGGCCGCCCCGCTGGATGCCGGTCGAGCCCGATGCGCCGCCCTGGTTCACGCTGCTGGCGCTATCGCCCATGATGACTCTGACGGCCTTGAACGGCACGTCGAGCTCTTCCGCCACCATCTGGCCGATGGCAACGAACAGGCCTTGTCCCATATCCGTCTTGCCGAGGAACGCGGAGATGGTGCCGTCGCTGTTGACGGCGATGTAGGAGGACAGCTGCTCGGGCGTGAGCGGCGGCTTGCCGCCTTGCGCGAAGGCGTCGCCGACGCGCAGCACGGTATCGAACGCAACCGGCATGCCGATCGAGACCACCAGCGCGCCGCCCGTTTTGAGCAGCGAGCGCCGGGAGAGGCGAGAGAAGGGGGTGTGCACCTTGGTCATGCTCGCCTCCCTCAACCCATCATGGCAGCGGCACGCTTGACCGCGCGCAGAATGCCCATATGCGTGCCGCAGCGGCACTTGATGCCGGACAGCGCCTCCCTGATCTGCGTGTCGCTCGGTTTCTTGGTCCGCTCGAGGAACGCGGCCGCGGTCATGATCCAGCCGTTGAGGCAATAGCCGCATTGGGGCACCTGTTCCTCCACGAACGCCTTTTGCACCGGGTGCGGCTTCTCCGGCGTGCCGAGGCCAGCCAAAGTGACGACCTTGCTTTTGCCCACTGCCGACACGGGCGTCACGCAGGAGCGCACGGGCTGGCCGTCCACCTGTACGGTGCAGGCGCCGCATTGCGCCAAGCCGCAGCCGAAATGCGGATTGTTGAGCGCGAGCTCGTTGCGCAGCGCGTAGAGCAACGGTATGTCGGGGTCAGCGTCGATCGTGTGGATTTGGCCGTTCACGTCGAGATCTATTCGGGCCATGAGGGGCATCTCTCATTTGTAAGGGGCGGTCGGCGGCCGGGTCTCTTTGCTGCAATTGCGAATGCTTCTACATCGAGAAGGCTAGTCGAAGGTGCCGGCATTGGGAACAGCCTCGCTGCGCCTGTTTCCGGGCGGTAGGCACTCCTTGGATACATTCTTTCCGCGGCTCCCTCCTTCACAAGATCGAACAGCCGATCCCGTTCCCGCGGCGCATTTTCTCCGCGTCATTCCGGGGCGCAGGCGAAGCCTGCGAGCCCGGAATCCATACCCACCACTTGTGGTTATGGATTCCGGCCCCGCCGCTACCGCGGCTCGGCCGGAATGACGAACTGAAAGCGTGAGCACCAAGCAACACCTCCTCGTTCCCGCGGCGCATTTTTTGCGCCCGGGTTTTTCTTTTTTCGCTTCGCTCACCCGAAAGAGGGGTGGCGGAGCGCCGAGAGACGTACGGGTGCTTGCGAGGCACCCGTTGGGCCTGCACGTAACGCGCAGGCCAGGCGCCTAACGAGGCGCCTTGCGTCCCATGACGCGGGACGCCCGCCTCCCGGCGCTCTCACCGTGGCGATTTTAGGCTCCGGTCCCGCGCTTCCCTCACCGGAATTGCTTCCGGATCGGTCACAGCGAGCTCCTCGCGTCCGGGTCGTAGTGCCCGGCGGGCGGGGTCCCGTACCTCCCGGGGCGGCGGTTGCGAATCGCTGCCGCGGGACGCCACTCCTCGCTCCGTATTCAGGTATGCCTCGAGAACACGCCCCGAATGAGTAAGGATGAAAACTATGTAGCAACGATGCATGAAGTAGTCAAGACGAATATCTTTGATGTAGTCACATTTTCGTGAGTGCCGCTACCCACGTCCAGTTTGTAGTCATGGGCATGGCTGGAACAAGTAATCTCCCGTGAGCTGCATGCGAAAACCCAGCGCCGCGGCGAGGTGCCGTTCCAAGCACGGTTTACCGCTGCCCCTGCGCGGCGTCGAAGCGGCGCCGGGCAGCATCGATCGCGGAGCGATTCTGCCGCGCCCACAGGCCAAGACTGCTCACCGGCTCGAGAAGTGAATGCCCGAGCTTGGTCAATTCGTAATCGACGCGGGGCGGAATGGTCGGAAAAACGGTGCGCGTCACCAGCCCGTCGCGCTCGAGCGCTCGCAGTGTCAAGGTCAGCATCCGCTGCGAAATGCTGCCAAGCGCTCGACGCAGCTCGTTGAAGCGTTTGGGCCCGTCGCCGAGCGTGCTGACGACCAGCACGGTCCACTTGTCGCCGACGCGCGCGAGCACTTCGCTCACCGCCCGGCAATCCTCGGCCACGTGCAGGTTACTCGGTATCAGCGATGTGCCTTCTTGCCTTCGCCGCCCAGGCATCTATGTAGCCTTGGTATCAAATCGTAACCAAGATAGGCTTGCTATGGCAAAGGTCAAGATCGCCGTCATCGTCGGCAGCAATCGCCGCGAATCCATCAACGCCAAGCTCGCGCATGCGCTGGCGAGCCTCGGCGCCGACAGGGCAGAGTTCGAGTTCGTTCCGATCGGCGACCTGCCGCTCTATAACCAGGATCTCGAGGCCGAACTGCCGCAGAGCGTCGTGCGCTTCAAGTCGCAGATCGTCGCAGCCGATGGGTTGCTGTTCGTGACGCCCGAGCACAACCGCTCCATTCCCGCCTTGCTCAAGAACGCGATAGACTGGGGCGCCCGCCCTTATGGCCAGAACTCCTGGAGTGGAAAGCCGGCCGCCATTACCGGAACATCGCCGGGCGCCATCGGCACGGCGCTCGCGCAAGTACATCTGCGGCAGATTCTGGGGATTCTTGGGGTCCTCGTCATGGGCGGGGAAGCCTACATCTCGTTCAAGCCCGGCGTGCTCGATTCGAACGGGAACATCACCGATGAGAGTACGCGCGGATTTCTCAAAGCGTTCGTCGATCAATTCGCGACCTTTGCCGGCCGCCTGTCCCTCCCACAGCTGGCTGCTGCCTAGGCGAAATCGCGAAACCGCTGAAGGAGGTTCATCATGTCTGTTCGGCCGGTGAAGCGCATTATTGAATCCACACCCACGATGGAAGGCGCGGGGGTGAAGCTGCGTCGCGCCTTCGGCTTCGGCGATACGCACGAGTTCGATCCGTTCCTGCTGCTCGACGATTTCCGCAACGATCGTCCCGATGATTATCGGGCCGGATTTCCGTGGCATCCGCATCGGGGCATCGAGACGATCACGTATGTGCTCGCGGGAAGCGTCGACCATGGAGACAGCCTCGGAAACCGCGGCACGCTCGGCGCGGGCGACGTGCAGTGGATGACGGCCGGGAGCGGAATTCTCCACCAGGAAATGCCGCAGGGCGATGCTCGCGGACGCATGCACGGCTTCCAGCTGTGGGCGAACCTGCCCTCGTCGCTGAAGATGACGGCGCCGCGCTACCAGGATATCAAGGCGCCCGAGATTCCAGAGATCGTCGACTACGACGGGACCCGTGTCCGCGTCGTCTGCGGCGAGTTTTGGGGCCGGCGCGGTCCGGTTGAGGGGGTCGCCGCCGATCCGCGCTATCTCGACGTGTGGGTCCCGCCGCTGCGGCGCAAAACTCTCCCGGTCGAGACCGGTCGGCACGCCTTTGCCTATGTCTTCGAGGGCTCCGGGATGTTCGGTTCGGCCTCGCAGCCGTTCGGGGTCCTTACCGAAAAAGCAGTGGACGAGAACGAGCTCTTGATCCGCGAACGAACGGGAAATCGATCACTGGTGGTCTTCGACAGCGGCGATGAGGTGACGGTGCAGGCCGGCGAGGATGGAATCCGATTCCTGCTGGTATCCGGCAAACCGATCGAGGAGCCTGTTGCGTGGTACGGGCCGATCGTGATGAACACCCAAGCCGAGCTGCAGCAGGCGTTCACCGACTTGAACGATGGCACATTCATCAAGCAACGTTGAAGGTGCCTGCCCCGATCTTGAAGCAGATGCGATGGGCTCAAATCCGTTCGTCCTCGCGAAAGCGGGGACCCAGGGCGACCGCCTCCGGCCCCGCTTGCGCGGGAATGAACGGAGATTGGGCTACTGTACGGACTAGAAGATCTGTGTGCGGGCGATCGAAGCTGCACGGAGGACTGCAATGAGCTGGCTGCCCGCGGCCGATCCAGTGCTCGGCGACAAACGATCGTGTGACGCGCTCGAGCTCGTCATTGTTCCGCGCGTACGCGATCTCGGCGACGGCTTCTCGGTGCGCCGCGCGCTGCCGCATGGCAAGCGCCAGATGGTCGGTCCCTTCATCTTCTTCGATCAGATGGGACCGGTTCAGTTCATCGCTGGGCAGGGGCTCGACGTGCGCCCGCACCCGCACATCGGACTTGCCACCGTCACCTACCTGTTCGATGGCCGCGTCATGCATCGCGACAGCGAGGGCAATGCGCTCGAGATAACCCCCGGCGCGATGAACCTGATGACCGCCGGGCGCGGCATTGCCCATTCCGAGCGCAGCCCGGCGGATGCGCGGCAGGGCAGCGAGGGCATGTTCGGCATCCAAAGTTGGATTGCGCTGCCGCAAGCGCACGAGGAGACCGCGCCGTCATTTCAGCATTTCGATGCCGGAAGCCTGGCGCTGATCGAGGACGGCGGCGTGCGCGCCCGCGTCATTGCCGGGTCTGCCTTTGGCAAGACGTCGCCGGTGGGTATGCTCTCGGAATGGCTTTATGCAGAAGTCGTGCTGGCGCCGGGCGCGAGCGCGCCGCTCGATCCGGACCAGGAAGAACGGGCGATCTACGTGGCGGAAGGCGAGGTCGACATTGCGGGCGAGACATTTGAAGGCCCGCGCCTCTTGATCTTCCGTCCGGGCGACCGGATCACCGTGCGGGCACTGCGCCGCGCGCGCCTCATGTTCCTCGGCGGCGCCGCGTTGGAGGGGCCGCGCTACATTTGGTGGAACTTCGTGTCCTCGCGCAAAGAGCGCATCGAGCAGGCGAAAGAAGATTGGAAGACGGGGCGTTTCGCGCCGGTGCCCAACGAGACCGAATTCATCCCGCTTCCGCAAGGCTAAACGGCGTCCGGTTGCGCTGAAGCGGAAGTAACACCGCGATCGCTCATATTCCGTAATCCCCGCGCAAGCGGGGACCAATGACTACCGTCTCTGGAAGACGCATTCCGCACTTCGCGGGCACATCTGCGGACACTGGGACCACCGATTGATCGGATCGCGGCTCAGGTTCCTGTCTTGGCCATTTCGTCCCAGACCAGGCCCGTTTCGGCGCGCTTCGCCAGCATCTCGTAACCATCCACAATCTCGAGCAGGATCCGCCTCGCTTCAGGATCGGTGATTTTCCCGACATGCGCGCGCGCTTCGTTGCCGCGCGTGCGCCATTGCTTCGGATCGTTGAGGTAACCAAAGTGAAGCCATGTCATGACGACGTTCCCCCTTGCCCAATCGAGCAGATCACGTGAAGTGGAAGTCGCCTTGATGCTGCACGAGCTGCGCGACCGTGACGTTGTTCACCGTGATGCTGTGGTTGGCGTCGGGTGCAATCACCGAGTTGCCGTGCCCATCATCGTGCGCGGCCGCCAACAGAGCCTGGAAATCGGCAACCACCGAGTGATCGATGGCGATCACATCCGTGTCGAGTTTGAAATTGGAAATCGTGTCGTGACCGAAGTTGGCCTGGAACACGAATGTATCGTTGCCGGAGCCCGCGATCAGCACGTCGTTTCCGCTGCCGCCCTGGATCGTGTGATCGCCGTCCAACGCCAAGGCGATGAGCTTGGTGCTGTCGGCCGCGAGCGCGGCGGACGTGTTGCCTGCATCTTTGCCGCCGATCCAGACGTTGACCGAGCTCGCCGACGAGCTCCCGCTCGATTGATCCTGAGCAACCACGTCGATCGTGTAGGTCCCGCTCGCCAGGCCGTCCTTGCCCGCCGACAGCGTGCCGGAGCTGCTTAGGGTAAGCTCGGGCGCTGAGCCGGCCGCGAGCCAAAATGCGGAGGTGTGATCGCTGTCGGAGATCGCGTCGATGTGGCCGATCGCGGTGTTCGCGGCGAGGGAGCTGCCCGACGTTGCGGCGTCGATATTCGCCTC
>WNFW01000280.1_pt1 | contig 31486 bp, 26 predicted proteins | sample 5400131 | NCBI WGS metagenome assembly WNFW01 (sample SAMN13153362, study PRJNA577476) | soil metagenome | isolation source: 20 cm soil or saprolite under grassland replicate 1 | place: USA:California | collected 2016-06-15 | reverse complement strand
GAGCCGGCGGGTGCGCCTTCTGCTTTTCCAGAACTCCCGGTTGCGATCGAGCGCGGGCGGCGGCGCGGCCGGGGCGCGCAATCCAACGCCAGCGGCCGGTTCGAGGCCGAGGCGCGGGTCGCGTTCGACGATGGCTGGCAGAGCCTGGATGAATTGCCGCCGTTCAAGACCATTGTCGCGATCGATACCGCGCGCAAGGTCATCACCCGCAACGACTCGCCCGATATCGGCTTCGACCGTTCGATCAATCCTTACCGGGGCTGCGAGCACGGCTGCGTCTACTGCTTTGCGCGCCCGACCCACGCTTTTCTGGGCCTATCGCCGGGGCTCGACTTCGAATCGCGGCTGTTCGCCAAGCCGGATGCGCCGGCGCTGTTGGAAAAGGAACTGGCGGCGCAGGATTACGAACCGCGCATGATCGCGATCGGCACCAACACCGATCCCTATCAGCCGATCGAGCGCGAGCGTAAGACAATGCGCGGCATTCTCGAAGTGCTGGAGCGCGCCTCGCACCCGGTCGGCATCGTCACCAAGTCGACGCTGGTGACGCGCGACATCGACATTCTCTCGCGGATGGCGAAGCGCAATCTCGCCAAGGTCGCGCTTTCGGTCACGACGCTCGATGCCAAGCTCGCGCGCACCATGGAGCCGCGGGCCTCGACGCCGGCGCGGCGGCTCGAAGCGCTGCGGCAATTGTCGGAAGCGGGAATTCCAACCACGGTCATGGTGGCGCCGGTGATCCCGGCGCTGAACGATTCGGAGATCGAGCGCATTCTCGATGCGGCTGCGCATGCCGGTGTCAAGGAAGCGAGCTACGTGCTGCTGCGGTTGCCGCTGGAGGTGCGTGACCTGTTCCGCGAATGGCTGATGGCGAATTACCCCGACCGCTACCGCCACGTCTTCACCATGATCCGCGACATGCGCGGCGGACGCGATTACGACTCGCAATGGGGGACGCGGATGAAGGGCACCGGGCCGATGGCCTGGATGATCGGACGCCGGTTCGAGATCGCCTGCGAGAAGCTCGGGCTCAACAAGCGGCGTTCGAAATTGACCACCGACCATTTCGCGCGGCCGAAACGCAGCGGACAGCAGTTGAGTCTGTTCTAGAGCGTTTTCGGGCGAAGCATGCCCTCGGACTTGATCCGGGGGTGGGTACCGGTTCGCGTGAAGACAACGCGTCGAGACAAAAGATGGAGCACTTTCGGTTCTGATTTAATCAGGACCGAAACGGCACCAGAGTTCGAATGAGGGTGTGAGATGAGTGAGAAACTGCCGGCGCCGGTCGCAAGGCTAACGATGATCACGCTCGGCGTCAGCAACATGCGCGCCAGTATCGCCTTTTACGAAGCGCTGGGTTTTGCGCGAAAATTTCGCGCAACCGGCGAGGCCGTGGCCTTCTTCGAGACCGGCGGCACGGCGATCGGACTGTTTCCGTGGGATCAGCTCGCGCAAGACACCACGTTGCCTGAAAATCCGCGCCCGCGGGCATTTCGCGGGGTGACGCTGGCCTGGAATTGCCGCACCACCGATGAGGTCGATGCGGTGCTGAATGTTGCCATTGCGCAAGGCGCTTCGCTGTTGAAGCTGGCGCACAAGACCGATTACGGCGGTTACTCCGGATATTTTGCCGATCTCGATGGCCATCCCTGGGAGGTCGTGGTCGCACCCAAGATTGAAGTGGGCGAAGACCGGCGCCTCCATCTGCCGGACTAGCGTGTACTCATAAATTCGGCTGTGTAAGCGCGGCTCGCTGAATGTCCGCTTCGCTCCGAAAGCGACCGCATCGGTGCAATGCCGCGATGTGCCACATGCAGACGTATGAGCCACACTGATTAAGGCATTGCGAATTAGTATCCGAAATTCATTTTTTGACGAAATTCGACAAATGACGGTGAAATCAGAAAATACCAACACGTAAACAAAGGATAGATGCCGCGGTTGTTCGAATGTCCTGTTATCGGGACACCAAGGCGATCATCGCCAGCAAGCAGCGGAGAACATCATGATCGATCAAGAAATATTAGAGAGCGATGTCAAGGCGGATCGCTTCCCTTTCCCGAGCGAGGGCGACATCACGCTAGCCGTTCGCAACGCGAATTACACGCTGGGACCGGTGATGTTGCACCTCACGATGAAGCCCGGTGCGGTTATCCCGTCGCATCTGCACAAAAATGTAGCCGAAGTGCTCTACATCGTTGAGGGTGACTTCACTAACGAGGGCAAGCAGTACAAGGCCGGTACGACACTGCATGTCAAGGCCGGCATGCCACACGGTCCGCACACCACCCAGAATGGCTGCAAGCTGCTCGTCCTCTGGACGGAGCGTACCTCGCATGAGGCCGCGGATCTCAGCGACTTCATCGTCGCGACCAAAGCGCCGACCTAGCGGTAACTCAGAGCCGGAGGGCAATCCGGTATCTCTCGGCCTTGACGAGTCAGGTCCTAACCTGACGTCGCCAAGTGCCGGGAGAAACGCCAGCAAATTTGCTGAAGACGCGGGTAAAATGGCTCTGGTCGGCAAAACCGCAGGCGAGCGCGATGTCCGTCAATGAGGCATCTGTTTCCTTCATGGCCTGCCTGGCCTTCCGCACGCGGTGCTGCAATAGCCATCGGTGAGGCGGCATACCCGTTGACTTACTGAAGGCGCGCGCGAAATGGCTAACCGACAGGCCGCATTCCTGCGCCAGTAAGGTGGGGGAGATTTCGCCGTCGAGATTAGCGTCGAGGATTTCGATGGCGCGCTTCTCCTGCCAAGGCGCGAGGCCGCCACGCACAGCGCGTTGCTCGGATTTCATGCCGCCATAGGTGCTGGCGACGTGAATGCCGACCGCCAACATGACATGCTCTGTGAAAAGATGGTTTGCCTGTTCGGGATGCGCGAAGGCCGGAAGAAGTGATTGTGTTAGCCCGCGCATGACGTGATCATCTTTGCTCACCCCGGGCTGGTAGCGCAATTCGTCAATGTGTGGCGCATGCGCGTTGTCTGCGATGGCCTCCAATGCTGGGCGGGGGAAGTAAAAATGGACGGAGTGGAATACATTGTTCATGTGAAACACGGGATTGCGCTTGATGTCATAAACTATCGTATTACCGGCTTTGATGGTTGAGACGGGAGCAGGTCGACCATCCTGCCAATATTCGTAAACTGGAAAGTCCAGGAGGTGTAGCGCGACCAAAAAAGCATCTTCGCGGATTGGAGGCGAAGAGAGTATGTGTTGAGGATTGTCGTATCTCAACTCAGTGACCGCAAGTGTCGTCTTCCGCAATGCGCGCGAAACGAACGAAGTTGCTCGTGCATGCAAGCGTTGTCCGAACGCTTCGCCGTAACTACTGCTGTGTGGCATTCTGAACTCCCGCTGCGCCGGCCTCTTCGAGGCCGTACCCCGGTGTCACCCCGTTATGTCGCCCAAGAGCGGCAATTCAGAGTTGCTTTAAGTTAACGATTTGAGGGCTCTAGCTCAATCCGCCCGACGACAATCGGATATTTTGCCGATCCCGACGGTCATCCCTGGGAGGTCGTGGTCGCACCCAAGATTGAAGTGGGCGAGGACCGGCGCCTCCATCTGCCGGACTAGCGTGTACTCATAAATTCGGCTGTGTAAGCGCGGCTCGCTGAATGTCCGCTTCGCTCCGAAAGCGCCCGCATCGGTGCAATGCCGCGAAATGACGCGATGTGCCAATAAGCGGCATGCGACGACGGAAGGACGCAAGGCGCGGATTGTGGGGGCAGCTTGTCCGAGATGGGTAATTGCTGACGATTGCGATGTCCGCTATCCCTTGGCTACCCGGACTACGGCTGAAAAATACTTCATATGAAGAAATGGCCTTCTCTATTGAACGTCTATTGAACGACAAACAGCCGCCAGTCGCCTGGTATGCCCTTCAAGTTGTGCGCGCCTCGATCGGCAAACTGAAACCCGGAACCCGCCACCAGATCCTTGACCGTGCTGGAAACCAACACTTCGTCCGTTTCCGCGACTGCGGCGACCCGAGCCGCGATATGTACTGCAATGCCGCCGATATCGCCGTCGATTAGTTCGCACTCCCCGGTATGCAGTCCGGTGCGGACCTGCAGGCCTAGCGGGCGTATCTTCTCACGCATCGATCGGGCACATCGTATGGCGCGCGCCGGTCCGTCGAAAGTAGCAATTAGGCCGTCGCCCGCGGTATTGACTTCCTGGCCGCGGAATGCGGTCAATTCCTTGCGCAACACGGCATAGTAGTTGCTGAGCAGCTCGCGCCACCGCGCGTCTCCAAGTTCGACGGCACGTTGAGTAGAGCTCACGATGTCGGTGAACATGATGGTAGCGAGCACCCGGTCAGGCTCGAGCTGGCGACGTGTGCCGGTTATGAATTCCTCAATTTCGTCCGCGATGACGTCCTGCGTCTCCTGATCGAGCACCATGTGATCGGTGCCGGGAATTTCGACGTATTTTGCCCCGGGGATGTGGTCGGCCAGATAGCGACCCATTTCGACCGGAACGAGTTCATCTCCCGCTCGATGAAGGATCAGAGTGGGCGCCTGGATGGTCGCTAGCAGATGACGGACATCGATCTCGTAATTCGCTCTCATCAAGTCTCGAATGGAACCAGGACTCGCTGCTGCGCGCTCAATTCTTGCAAACCATTCCAGGAAGGCCGCGTCGTTACGCCGGCTGGGCGCGTTAAGGCGTACCAAAGCCCCTTCTCCCCAGTGCGCATCCAGACGGCCAAGAAGCCGATCGAGCGCTTCAGGAGTCACATTCCAAGGCTCATTCTTCATCGACGCAAAGGTGCCAAAAAGTACAAGCGCGGAGGTTCGCGCGGGATAGGTAGCAGCAAACATCAGGCACATGGGGCCGCCTTCCGACCACCCATAAATGGTCGCTCGATCAGAACCAGCCGCATCCATCACAGCGCGCACGTCGCCAATTCGTTCTTCGATCGTCTGTTCGGCGACGCGATCCGAAAGCCCCTGGCCGCGCTTGTCGAAAACAATTACTCTTGCGAAAGTGGTGAGCCTCTTAAGAAGATGCTCATTGCTAGGTACCTCCCACAACAATTCAACGTGCGAGATGGTACCCGGTATCAGCACAATGTCGCGGGGGCCGTGGCCAAAAATGCGGTACGCGATGGAAACATCGCCACTGCGGGCGTACTTGATCGGGCTTTCCATTTAACCCTCCATTTCGAGAAACATCGCCCCGCACCTTTGTGGCTTGCGCCAGCGTGGCTACTATTATAGCCAAGTGGGCGACCGCGGAGCGGCCGGCATATCCAAGATGTGCCAAAAGCAGACATTGCAATAAGTGCGCCTCAGTTCACCCGCTGCACCGCCGGTTGCGTCCACGAACCGTCCATGACGGCTGTCTTCGGCCAATACGCGCGGATGAACAGGGCCGCGTCGGCCGCCCTTCGGAGCCATGCTCAAAATAAAAAACCGGATTGAATAGCGGGAATTGCGCCGAGTTCCCGGTTGCGCGGCCGGGCCCACTTGCGCACGATCGCGGCATGATTCGCGATAAATCGGAAAAAGAAGCGGCCAAGCTGCCAAAGGGCGTGATCGCGGTCGCGCCGCCGAGTTTTCGCCGCGAGCGCGCGCTGATCAAGCGCGGCGTCGGGCCGGTGGCCGGTTGCGACGAGGCCGGGCGCGGTCCGCTGGCCGGTCCGGTGGTGGCCGCCGCCGTGGTGCTTGATCCCAAGCGGATCCCCAAAGGCATCGACGATTCCAAGCGGCTGACACCGGAGCGCCGCGAGCAATTGTTCGAGGAGATTTGCGCCACCGCATCATTTGCGGTCGCCATCGCCTCGCCGGCGCGGATCGATCGCGACAATATTCTGCGCGCGTCGCTGTGGGCGCTGGCGCGCGCGGTGCATGCGCTGCCGGAAATGCCGCAACATGTGTTCGTCGATGGTCGCGACCGCCTCGATACCGCTTGCGGCTGCGAAGCCGTGATTGGCGGCGATGGGCTGGTGGTCTCGATTGCGGCGGCGTCGATCATCGCCAAGGTGACGCGCGACCGCTTGATGTGCAAACTGGCCGAGGATTGCCCCGGCTACGGCTTTGAGCAGCACAAGGGCTATGCGGTGCCGGAGCACCTCGAAGCGCTCGGCCGGCTCGGACCCACCGTGCATCACCGCCGTTTTTTTGCGCCGGTCGCCGCGGCGCGGGAAAGCCATCAGGGGATCACGATCGAAACCGATGTCATCGCGCTGGAAACGCAGATCCGGAACACGGCCGTCCGGACAATTTGAGGGCGTGGTGTCAGAGCTGCCGCAACCGATAAGACGCGGCGTATCGGCGTGCCGGATCGAAATCCAGATGGCAGCACCCAAGGCCTGAGTTTGCGCTCACACCATGTGGCGAATTCGCCGGCATCCCCGAGGCTATGAAGGCGGCCGAAACCAAGCGTCGAAGCGCAACGGCGCGATCTGTCACCAAGGCTTACGCTGGTCGTCGTGTCGATTCCCGAAGGCAGCAAAATTAATGCTTTTGTCGGAACCCGACACAAGAGCCCAAACTTGTCCTTGATGCCGAAATATTTCTTCCATGTTGTCTTTCACGACGGCGCGCATTTCGATTTGGAAGGCGAGGAGCTGCCTGACAAGCATGCGGCGTGGAAGGAGGCGACCGTTACGACAGGGCAGATGATCCAGAGCCTGGATGGCAACCTGCAGCCGGGCAATGAGTGGCGAATGGACGTGACGGACGAATTTGCCAATCCGCTCTATTCCATTCACGTCAGCACCAAGCACTCACACTAGCGGTTTCGCGGTTTCAATTCTGGAACCAGCTCGCATTTGCTCTTAACCCGCGGGGCGATGTCGATGCCGTACAAGGCATTGAGCATCAGGCGATGCGGACATCCGACCCGACTGACTAGCTGGAACTGACTGGCTGGATATGGCCAGCGATCTTGGGCCAAGCGGATTCGCACAGCTGACCCGCGCAGCCGTGGTTCCACTGTGTCACTTGGTACGGAACGAACATTGCTCCTTCCGCGTTTTTCCGACGAGTCAAGGAGTGAACATGGCAAGTTCCGGATATCATCTGAGGCAGGCGCAGATCGCCGCAAGCCTCGCGCTCGCGGAGACAGACAGAGCTGCGGTCAGTCGGCTCCAGTCATTGGCGCTGAGACACTTTGACAAAGCAGAAAAGGCCAAAGCCAAGGAGCTAACTGCGCGCCCGCCGCTTTACCGCGCGAAGCCGGGGAGGTCTCACCAGCGGGCTAGCTAGGCCACACGTCGGCTGATGGCCGCGACACTGATTGTTCCACGCATGCTTTGCTGCCATTGGCCAAGCATGGCATTTGGGGACAGGTCAACCGATGGTCCGGCGCGACATGAAGCCCATCTCAGACATTCAACTTGCCGCCAATCGGTCCCGCCAATACTGCCACTTCACCGTGACTGGTCGTCCAGTTCGCGAAGCCTTTCGATTTGCGTTCTAAGGCTCTCCGGTAATTCTCGGTCTTCCTTCAGAGACGCGCGTAGCCTTTCGCCAATTTCTTCAGTGATTGCGCTGCTGTGGATTTGGTCGATATCAACGCGGTTTCGCATCAGGAAATTCCGTTCTGGCACTCCCCAATGGGGAAACCAGTCTCGGACGTGAATTGTTTCCAGTCTCGTTGGCCCAAAATCAGCCCTCTGCCATGCGAGCGTGGCCTACAGGCCCGATCTACTCGGCCAGCGAACCGCCCGAAACGGATTATGCGGCGTGGGAACGCTCAAGGCCTACTGCGGCCTGACGTCGGCACCGCACTTGCCGCACGCCTTGTGCCGCACGCCTTGCAGACCAATTGCGGCTCCAGCCACTTGACACGGACACGGTTGCCTCGGCGGCTCGCGCGCTTTATCACACCTTTGGGATCGGACGGGGCCGGCCAACGGGTTGGACCAGCAAGTTCGACTGGTCAGTTCGATTTGGGCATTCCGGACGTTTCATGCGTTTCACCTCCCTGGTCATCGAACTGATCCGCGCCCGGCCGCGGCTGGTGATCTGGATTGTAGTGCTGCTGCAGGCGGCGTTGTGGCTGATGCTGCCGCTCGCACTGTATGGAAGTCCCCCCGGCGACGTCGCGACGGTACTGGCCTATGGAAGGGAATATCAGGTCGGAACCTATCTCGGCCCGCCGCTGGCGTTCTGGCTCGGCGATATCGCGTTTCGCGCCGCCGGCAATCATATGTTCGGCGTCTATCTCTTGGCGCAGCTTTGCTCGATCGCGACGTTCTGGACATTGTATCTGCTGGCACGCGCGATTGTCGGCGGACAGCAGGCGGTGCTCGCCGTCCTGCTGACCATGACGGTGACGGCGTTCAGTTCGCCCAGCGTCGAGTTTGGTCCCCTGGTGCTTGCACGCCCGCTCTGGGCGCTGCTGCTGCTGCATTCCTGGCAATTGATCGGCCAGAACCGGCGCAACGCATGGTTCGCCTGGTCGATCGATGCCGGACTGCTGCTGCTGACGACGCCGGCCGCTATCGGCCTGTTGCTGCTGGTCGCCGGATTTGCGTTCGCGACGGAACGCGGACGGCGGATGCTGCTGGCGTCGTTCGATCCGGCATTTGCGCTATTGGTGATCGTGGTGCTGGTGCTGCCCTACATGATCTGGCTGATCCGCGCCGATACCCTGGGATCGCTGCAATGGCCGGCGATCGCGGATCTCGGCGCAAGGGCGGTGCATTGGCTTGAACTGCTCGGCGGCTTGCTGGCGGCCATTTCCGGCATCGCATTGCTGGTGGTGATCAACTCCGGCTGGTTCGGCCGCAGCGCGGAAGATGCGCCGATCATCTTTCGTCCGCCGGTCGAACCGCTGGCGCGGGATTTCGTTTATTTCTTCGCCATCGGTCCGGCGCTCGCGGGAAGCCTGATCTCCGGCCTGTTCGATCTTGATCGTGTGGCGGGCGGGGCGGGCGTCGCGCTCTCGATGTCGGGACTGGCGGTGATCGTCGCGACCGGCGATCTCGTTCATCTACGGCGTCAGCGGGTGCTGCGGCTGGTCTGGGCGGCTGCCGTCGTCGCGCCGGCGCTTGCGGTGATCGGGTCGACGCTGTTGCTGCCATGGACCGGCAGTTCGGAGGTCGCGACTTCGCTGCCCGCGACCGCGATCGCGCATTTTTTTGGCGACAGCTTTGAGCGGCGCACCAATCAGCCGCTGCGCGCGGTGACAGGCGATGCGCAGCTCGCGACCCTGATCTCGCTGGACGCGGCGCGTCCCCATCTGCTGCTCGAGGCGGCGCCGGAACGGACGCCCTGGCTTACACCGGCGAAATTCAACCAAACCGGCGGCGTCGTGGTCTGGCGCGCATCCGATACGGTCGGCACCCCGCCTGCCGATATAGCGCGACGATTTCCCGGCCTGGTGCCGGAAGTGCCGCGGGCGTTCGAGTGGCCGGTCACCGGCCGGCAGCCGCTGTTGCGGATCGGCTGGGCCATCGTGCGGCCGAAGGCGCCGTAGCTATGATGCTGCTCAAGATGAGGACCGGTCAAACCGGCTTTACTTCCTCTTTCCCCTCATGGTGAGGAGCGCGCTCTTGCGCGCATCTCGAACCATGAAGGCCCCACTCCCTCGCCATCCTTCAAGACGCGGCCAAGAGGCCGCTCCTCAGGATGAGGGCTTCGAGACGTGGCCAAGAGGCCGCTCCTCCAGCGATGAGCGCAACGGCGCTCACGCGGGGATGAGGGCACGTCTTGCAATCCTCAGAGCGGGTCGGGCTTTGTCTGCTCCAGCGCCTTCGCGATCGAACGCAGATCCTGCCACGCCATCCGCTTGTAGGACGGCGAGCGCAACAGATAGGCTGGGTGGAAGGTGGCGAGCGCCCGGATCACACGGGTGCCGGTATCGTAATCGAACCAGCGCCCGCGGGTTTTCATGATGCCCTCGCGGGTCGACAGCAGCGTCTGGGTCGATGGATTTCCGAGCGTGACCAGCACATCCGGGTTCACCAGTTCGATTTGCCGCTGAATGAACGGCAGGCAGATCTGGGTCTCCTGCGGCGTCGGCGTGCGGTTGCCCGGCGGTCGCCAGGGAATCACGTTGGCGATGTAGGCGCTGGTGCGGTCGAGCCCGATCGCAGCGATCATCCGGTCCAGCAACTTGCCCGAACGTCCGACGAACGGCAGCCCTTCGATGTCCTCCTCGCGTCCGGGGGCCTCGCCGACGAACATGATGCGCGCCTGCGGATTGCCGTCGGCGAATACCAGGCGTGTCGCGGTGTATTTCAGCGCGCAGCCGTCGAAATTCTCCAGCAGGTTGCGCAGCGCCTCCAGCGAAGACGCGGTGCGCGCGGCTTCCCGCGCCGAGATGACCGCCGCCTCCGGCGCCGGCGTTGCCTCGCCATGGGCAGCCGGGATCGCTGCAGGGATGGCCTTGGCGGGTTTGGGCAAGGTTTCGCGAGGCGAGGGGCGAGGCGAAGTGGTGGGCGCGTCGGGATCGGATAGCCGGTTGACCGGCTGTTCCGTCAGCGCGCAGTCGACCCCGGCCTCCAGATAGAAGCTCAGCAACTGCCGCACGGTGGGAGCGCGCTCAGGCGTCATGGCCGGATATCAGGGACATCCGATCATTCTAGGGCCGATCGCGCCGCAACGAAACGCCCCGACGCGCATTTCCATGGTTGTTCTTCCGGCAAAAATCGGAAACAAACAGAGGGCGATCGGCGAAGTGGCTCCGGTTTTGGGTCCGATTGCGCTCCAAACGGTAGAGGGCGCATGATCTTATCGCCAAAACCGCACACTTTGGCCGATCATGCGCCAGTACTTTCTCAACCGGGCTGAGATCAGATCATGAGCACCGAACCATTGCCGCCGCGCGAATCCATGGAATTCGACGTCGTGATCGTCGGCGCCGGGCCGTCGGGCCTTGCCGCCGCCATCCGGCTGAAGCAGCTCAATGCCGATCTGGCGATCGTCGTGGTGGAGAAGGGCTCCGAAGTCGGCGCGCATATCCTGTCGGGAGCGGTGATCGATCCGGTGGCGATCGACAAGCTGGTTCCGGACTGGCGCGACGACGCCGACTGTCCGCTGAAGACTGGGGTCAAGGACGACCGGTTCTACTGGATGACGTCAGGTAGTGCGATCCGGCTGCCGAACTTCATGATGCCGCCGCTGATGAACAATCATCATTGCTATATCGGCTCGCTCGGCAATGTCTGCCGCTGGCTGGCGCGCAAGGCCGAGGCGCTGGGCGTCGAGATCTACCCGGGCTTCGCCGCAACGGAGGTGCTTTATGACGACAAGGGCACGGTGCGCGGCATCGCCACCGGCGACATGGGCATCGCCAAGGACGGCTCCCACAAGGAGCAGTTCACCCGCGGCATGGAGTTGCTCGGCAAATATACCCTGTTCGCCGAGGGCGCGCGCGGCAGCCTGACCAAGGATCTGATCGAGAAATTCTCGCTCGACGCCAACAGCGAGCCGCCGAAATTCGGCATCGGGCTAAAGGAGGTCTGGCAGATCGACCCGGCCAGGCACCAAAAAGGCCTGATCCAGCATTCGTTTGGCTGGCCGCTGAACAATTCGACCGGCGGCGGCTCATTCCTTTATCACTATGACGATAATCTGGTGGCGGTCGGCTTCGTCGTGCATCTCAATTACGACGACCCTTATCTGTCGCCGTTCGATGAATTCCAGCGCTTCAAGACCCATCCCTCGATCCGCAACCTGTTCGAGGGCGGCAAGCGGCTCGGCTACGGCGCGCGCGCCATCACCGAGGGCGGCTACCAGTCGGTGCCGCGCCTGAGCTTTGCCGGCGGCGCGCTGATCGGCTGCGCCGCGGGCTTTGTCAACGTGCCGCGCATCAAGGGCGTGCATAATGCGATGGGTAGCGGCATGCTGGCGGCGGAACACGTCGCCACCGCGCTCGGCGCCGGCCGCGCCAACGATGAACTGGTCGACTATGAGAATGCGTGGCGCGATTCCGCGGTCGGCAAGGACCTGTACCGGGTTCGCAACGTCAAGCCGCTATGGTCGAAATTCGGCACCATCGTCGGCGTGGTCCTCGGCGGCTTCGACATGTGGTGCAATACGCTCGGGTTCTCGCTGTTCGGGACCCGGCCGCACGCCAAGCCCGACCGCAAGACGCTCGATCCGGCCAAAGCCCATGCGCCGATCGCGGCGCCCAAGCCGGACGGCAAACTCACCTTCGACAGGCTGTCGTCGGTGTTCCTTTCCAATACCAACCATGAAGAGGACCAGCCGGTTCATCTGATCGTCGCCGACATGAACCTGCAGAAGAGATCCGAACATGATGTCTATGCCGGGCCGTCCAACCGTTATTGTCCGGCCGGCGTCTATGAATGGGTGGAGGAGAGCACCGGACCACGCTTCGTCATCAACGCCCAGAATTGCGTCCATTGCAAAACCTGCGACGTGAAGGATCCGAACGGCAACATCACCTGGGTTCCCCCGGAGGGCGGTGGCGGGCCTAATTATGAGGCGATGTGACCACGATTGCGTGAGCGAGGACGCGCCAACGCGGGCCCCGGCCACGATACCGCCACACTGAAAGCGTTTCCAGCTACCGTTCCTAATGCGCCGGTCACAGCCGTCGCCGTGCCTCCCGACGAGACCTGCGGTTTCAGAAGGACATTGGAAATCCATAATTTTGGTGCGATTTTGGTTGAGAAGTTCTCTTGACGAACCCGGCGCGAAGGGGGAGAGAGTTTTCTGAACCAGAACCATAAAAGCTGGCTGAAATCCGCTTCTGTCCGAACTTTTGCCGGCAACTGATTCGCGACCCGTATCCTTGCGGTTGAACGCCAAACGCGGCATTGTCGTCAGATGGCCTGATGCCGCCGCTTGGGTTCGCATCGAGATTGATCGTAAAGATCCTGCCGTAAACTCTTGTAAACTCTTGGAGCTAGGCGAACCCTGATGTTTTCCATTCGTTTCAATCGCTGGACGATCGCCGCATTCGCCTTCACCGCGCTGGCTGTGCCCAGTTCGCTTTCGGCACAGACGCCGGATCATCCGGCCGATAACTCGGCGCAATTTCCCTCCAGGGGCGATCTGAAATCGCTGACCATGTCGGGCAGCTATCTGGCCGCCCGTCACGCCAGCGTGGAGCGGGACGCCAACTCGGCAGCCGCGTTCTATCGCTCGGCGCTTCGGACCGATCCGAAGAACAATGAACTGCTCGATCGCGCGTTCATTTCATCGCTCGCGGATGGCGATATCGACGAGGCGGTCAAGCTCGCCGATCGCATTTTGACGATCGACAAATCCAATCGCGTGGCCCGGCTGGTTGTCGGCGTGCGCGACCTGAAACTGAAGAAATATCCGGCCGCGCAGCTGAACCTCGCTCAGTCGATTCGCGGGCCGATCACCGATCTGGTGGCGACGCTGCTGTCGGGGTGGGCCAGTTACGGCGCCGGCGACGTCAAAGCGGCGATCACCAATATCGACAAGCTGACGGGTCCTGAATGGTATCCGATCTTCAAGGACCTGCACTCCGGCATGATGCTCGAACTCGCTGGCAAGGAAAAGGACGCCGGTGCGCGGCTCGAGCGGGCCTACAAGCTCGACGATTCCATGTTGCGCGTCGTCGATTCCTATGCGCGCTGGCTGTCGCGCAACAAGGATGATGCGGCGGCGACCGCGGTCTACGAGGCGTTCGACAAGAAACTCGCGCGGCATCCGCTGGTACTGGAGGGTTTGCGCGAAACCAGAGCCGGCAAGAAGCTGGCGCCGCTGGTGGATTCGGCGCAGACCGGCGCCGCCGAAGCGCTTTACGGTATCGGCGCGACGCTGACCCGCCGCGGCGGCGAGGACCTTGCGCTGGTCTATTTGCAGCTCTCGCTGTACCTCGCCCCCAATCATTCGCTGGCGCTGCTGTCGCTGGCCGATCTCTATGAATCGGTGAAGAAGCCGGCGATGGCGATCAAGGTGTATGAGCGCGTGCCGGCGGGTTCGCCGCTAAAGCGCAATGCGCAGATCCAGCTCTCGACCAATCTCGACGCCGCCGAGCGCAGCGACGAGGCGATCAAGATCCTGAAAGGCGTCACGGCGGAGGATCCCAAGGACATCGAAGCCATCATGGCGCTCGGCAATGTCGAGCGCGGCCGCAAGAAGTTCGCCGACTGCGTCCAGACCTATTCGCAAGGCATCGATGCGTTGCCCCAGGCCAATGAAAAGACCAGTTGGGTCTATTATTACTACCGCGGCATCTGCGAAGAGCGCTCCAAGCAGTGGAGCAAGGCCGAGGTGGATATGCGCAAGGCGCTCGACCTGCAGCCCGAGCAGCCGCATGTGCTGAACTATCTCGGCTATTCCTGGATCGATCAGGGCATCAATCTCGACGAGGGCATGAAGATGATCAAGCGCGCCGTCGATCAGCGTCCTGACGACGGCTACATCGTGGACTCGCTGGGCTGGGCCCATTACCGCATCGGCAATTACGACGACGCGGTGAAAAATCTCGAGCGCGCGATCGACCTCAAGCCTGAGGACCCGACCATCAACGACCATCTCGGCGACGCCTATTGGCGCATCGGCCGCACGCTGGAAGCAAAATTCCAGTGGGCCCATGCCCGCGACCTGAAGCCGGAACCGGAAGAGCTGCCCAAGATCGACGCCAAGCTCGAAAACGGGCTGCCCGAGGACACCTCGTCAGCCGCCTCCGCGGACAAGAAAAAAGAAGACGGCAAGGGTGGATGAGGGTGGATGAGGGTGGTTGAGGGCGGTTGAGCGCCGGTGCTGGCGTCCCAGCTCCAACACTCGCATCCCGTGGTGGCGAGTTCGCTTGCCAATGTCGGAGCCGGGACGTTGGAAGATATTTGATCGCGTGCGGTTTTGGATTTGACATTCGCTATGACTAGTCGTGGGAATACCGGAGCGAACGTCAAATCCACCGCAATGCCGTTGATTGAGGACGGACGTGCCAAGGTCAACCTGACCCTGCGGGTGGTTGGCCGCCGCGTTGACGGCTATCACGATCTCGAAAGCGTGGTCGCGTTCGCCGATTGCGCCGACCGTCTCACCCTGACGCCCGGCTCCAGGCTCGATCTCAAGACCACCGGTCCGCTGGCGCAGGCCTGCGGCGAAACCGCCGACAACCTCGTGTTCAAGGCCGCGCAATTGCTCGGCCAACGCGTGCCAGATCTGCGTTCCGGCAAGTTCATCCTCGAAAAGGTGCTGCCGGTCGCGGCGGGAATTGGCGGCGGCTCGGCCGATGCCGCCGCGGCGTTGCGATTGCTGGCGCGCGCAAACGGTCTTGCCATCGACGACGCCCGCCTGATCGAGGCCGCGCAACGGGCCGGCGCCGATGTGCCGGTCTGTCTCGCCTCGCGCGCCTGCGTCTTGACCGGCGTTGGCGAAACGCTGCAGCCGCTGAGCTTGCCGGAGCTGCCCTCTGTCCTGGTCAATCCGCGCGTTCCCGTGGCGACCAAGGATGTATTTGCAGCCCTTGGTTTGCGTAATGGCGAACTATTGGTCGGCGCGACCGACGTGATCCAGGCGACGGCCTGGCCCAAAGCCGGCGCCGCCATCGGCGATTGGGTCGAAACGCTTGCGGCTGGCTGCAACGAACTCGAAGCCCCGGCAAAGCGCATCCAGCCCGTGATCTGCGAGGTGCTATCAGCGCTTGCCGCTGCCGATGGCGTGCGGCTGTCACGGATGTCCGGCTCGGGCGCGACATGTTTTGCGATTTTCGAGAACGGCGACGATGCGCTGCGCGCGTCGCAGAAAATCCAGCTCGATCACCCCAACTGGTGGGTGCATGCGGGGACGCTGAGCTAGGTGCTCATAAAGCTATGGCAATGGAGTTCGTCATGGCCGGGCTTGTCCCGGGCATCCACGTCTTCTTCTCACGAACTCTGTAAAGACGTGGATGCCCGGCACAAGGCCGGGCATGACGAATGTCGCTAATGCGACCGCGCCAGGCAAAATGCCACGACCTGCTCCAGCGCGGTCTTCATCGGGGAAGCCGGAAACAGCGCCAGCGCGTCGACGGCCATGGCGCCGTAATGCTGGGCGCGGTTGATGGTGTCCTCGAGCGCGCGGTGCTTGGTCATCAGGCCGATGGCATGATCGAGATCGCCGTCGCCGATCTTGCCGCGCTCCAGCGCGTTGACCCAGAAGGCGCGCTCGCGGTCGTTGCCGCGGCGGAACGCCAGCACCACCGGCAGCGTGATCTTGCCCTCGCGGAAATCGTCGCCGATGTTCTTGCCGAGCTTGGCGGCCTTGCCGCCATAGTCCAGCACATCGTCCACCAGCTGAAACGCGATGCCGAGATTCATGCCGACGGAGCGGCACGCGGTCTGCTCGGCCTTCGGGCGATTGGCGATGACGGGGCCTACCTCGCAGGCGGCCGCGAACAATTCGGCGGTCTTGCCGCGGATCACCGCGAGATATTCGTCTTCGGTGGTCGCGGTATTCTTCGCCGCCGCGAGCTGCATCACCTCGCCTTCGGCGATCGTCGCCGCGGCGGAAGAGAGGATGTCGAGCGCGCGCAGCGAGCCGACCTCGACCATCATGCGGAAGGCCTGGCCGAGCAGGAAGTCGCCGACCAAGACGCTCGCCTCGTTGCCCCACAACATCCGCGCCGACAGCTTGCCGCGCCGCAATTCGCTTTCGTCGACCACGTCGTCATGCAGCAAGGTGGCGGTATGCATGAACTCGACCGAGGCCGCGAGCTTGATGTGGCCGTCGCCGGAATAGCCGGTGAGACCAGCCATCGCCAGCGTCAGCATCGGCCGCAGCCGCTTTCCTCCCGACGAAATCAGGTGGTTGGCGACTTCGGGGATCATGGTGACTTCCGAGCCGGTTCGCGACAGGATCGTAGCGTTGACCCGCTCCATATCGGCCGCGAGCAGCCCGACCAGTTGATCGATCGAGGCTGTCGAAGGGCTCTCGAAGGGTACAATAACCGCCACGCTGGTCTCCACATTTGCCCAATTCGGACTATCCTTAAGATACAATAGAAAGTGCCGGGTAATGCGGCAAGGGCACGAAGCGATTGACACGGCTCGCACGGCCGTTACGTCGGATCAAAGGAGCGTCGAAATTGCGGGAATTGGTTCGGACCAACGATATCGTGCTGGTTTCGGCGGTCGGCGCGCTGCTCGACGGCGCCAATATTCATCATTTGGTGCTGGACCAGAACATGAGCATCATCGAAGGCTCGCTCGGGGTGTTGCCGCGCCGGATTCTGGTTCATGAGGATGATAACCGCGAAGCCCGCCAGCTTCTCAGGGATGCGGGCCTCGCCCACGAACTGCGGGCCGATGACTGAGCTATCGGGCGAATTCACCGAGGACGCGTTTCTCGGCGGTCAATTGCATCTGCGGCAGCCAAAATCGGGTCACCGCGCCGGCCACGACGCCATGCTGCTGGCCGCGGCGACGGCGGCGCGTTCAGGCGATCGCGTGGTTGATTTCGGCGCCGGCGTCGGCGCCGCGGGTCTCGCGGTCGCCAGACGCGTGGCGGGAACAGAATTGGTGCTGGTCGAGATCGACGAGACGCTTGCGGGTCTGGCGCGGCACAATGCCGCCTCGAATGCGATTGCCGCCGACGTCATCAGGCTTGACCTCACATCCGCCGCCGACGCGTTTGCCGCGGCCGGGCTGTCAGCAGACAGCGTCGACGTGGTCTTGATGAATCCGCCGTTCAATGATCCAGCCCGCCACCGCGCCTCGCCGGATCAGGCCCGCCAGATCGCTCATGTGGCGACGGCCGCGACGCTTGAGCGCTGGATTCACGCCGCGCGAAGAATCCTGAAATCCGGCGGCGTCCTCACTTTGATCTGGCGCGCCGACGGTCTCGCCGAGGTACTGGCGGCGCTCGATCGCGGCTTTGGCAGCCTTGCCATTCTGCCGGTCCATGCCGACGCCAACACGCCTGCGATCCGCGTGCTGGTTCGCGCCGTCAAAGGCGGAAAGGCGCCGACAAGAATCGATCCCGCGCTGCTGCTCAATAATGAGTCAGCCATGCCTAATAAACAGGTGCAGGAGATTCTGGCCGGGAAGGGGGTATTGCCGTTGGCGACACCCTGATGTTGCTCAAATCCGCCTGAACCGAATGGCTATTGCGGAAGCGTCTCAGACCGCGGTTTAGGCGCCGAAGTGAAGTGAATGGCGGTCAAGAGGGTACCGATCAAGGTCATCAGCAGATAGATCTTCATGTCTTTCTCCGCTGCATCGTTGCAGCCTAAAACAGCTGCAAAGCAAAAGGCGTTCCATTCGCTTCAATGACAGTTGGGTGATAAAAAATGGTTAATTTGAGGTAGCGACATGAGCGAACAAAATGGTGATCGCATGCGATTGCCGGCACTCATCGACGGGCTGATGGAATTCGTCCCTGCACGGTTGCGGCGAGGGGTCGCGGTGGTGCCGGTGGTCCGGCTGTCGGGTGTGATCGGCGCGGTGACGCCGTTGCGGCCGGGCATGACGCTGGCCGGCGTGGCCAGGACGCTGGAGCGGGCGTTTGCGATCAGGAATGCCAAGGCGGTGGCGCTGGTGATCAATTCGCCCGGCGGCTCGCCGGTGCAGTCGCGCCAGATCTATTTGCGGATTCGGCAGCTCGCCGCGGAAAAGAAATTACCGGTGCTGGTGTTCGTCGAGGATGTGGCGGCATCCGGCGGCTACATGATCGCCTGCGCCGGCGACGAGATCTTCTGCGACCCCTCCTCGATCCTGGGCTCGATCGGCGTGGTCGGCGGCACCTTCGGATTTCAGGAACTGATCAAGCGGATCGGCGTCGAGCGGCGGCTCTATACCGCCGGCGAGCACAAGGCGATGCTCGATCCGTTCCTGCCGGAAGATCCCGATGACGTCGCGCGCGTGAAAGCGCTTCAACGCGACATCCACGCCATCTTCATTGCGCTGGTCAAGCAGAGCCGGGGCAGCCGCCTCAAGGGCAACGACGGCGAGCTGTTCACCGGCGAGTACTGGGCGGGAGAGAAGTCGGTTTCGCTGGGGCTGGCCGACGCCATCGGCGACCTGCGCTCGACGCTGCGCGCCCGCTATGGGGACAAGGTGCTGACGCCGGTGGTCGCACCCGCGACCGGGATGCTGGCGGGCCTTTTCGGCCGCAAATCGGCGGGCGCTGGCTCCCTTGGTCAGGTCGATGGCTTCGCGGGGCTGCCGGACGAACTCATCTCGGCGCTGGAGACGCGGGCAATTTGGGCCAAATTCGGGTTCTGAGCATCAATACTGCGCGATTTGGCCTGAGATAACGCGATTGCAGCCGAGGTCAGCTTGCGCGACAATGCCGATGGGGTGTGACCAATGAACGACAAGGATCGACCGATGCCTCCGCTGATCGCATTTGCGGGCGTCCTGGGTGGGCTGGCCGTGGTCCGCTGGGCTTACCGGACAGCCCTCCGGGTCAACAGGGAACTGGAAGAGGCGCGGCTGGCGCGGCTCGCCGAGGCGAGCCGGTCGAACGAGATTCCGACGCTGCGACGGGACCCCATCACCGGCGCCTATCGCCCGGGCTGAGACCTTAAATACCGATGTGGGGTCGGAAGCCTTTGCAACAAAGGTCGTCATGCCCGGGTAAGAGCGCGAAGCGCGTCTTCGCGCTAGATGTGCCGGGCATCCACGTTTTCCTTGCGGCAACATAAGACGTGGATGGCCGGGACAAGCCCGGCCATGACGGAGAAAACAGCGGTTTGTCCGCGGGTTCGACGGCCCCCATCGCCTTGATTCCCCGCCGCCCCGCCGATACCGTCCCGCGCGCTTGCCGCCCCCTCGCGAACCCCGAATCGGACGATGGACTCGATAGCTCCCCACATGCGCCCGGAACGCTCGTTCCAGGGCTTTATCCTCGCCCTGCAGCGGTTCTGGGCCGATCAGGGCTGCGTGATCCTGCAGCCCTACGACATGGAAATGGGAGCAGGCACGTTCCATCCGGCAACGACGTTGCGCGCGCTGGGGCCAAGACCGTGGAAGGCCGCCTATGTGCAGCCCTCGCGCCGGCCGAAGGATGGCCGCTATGGCGAAAACCCCAATCGGATGCAGCACTATTATCAGTTCCAGGTGATCATCAAGCCATCGCCGCCGGACCTGCAGGAGCTTTATCTGCAATCGCTCGCCGCCATCGGCATCGACAGCGCGCTGCATGACATCCGCTTTGTCGAGGACGACTGGGAAAGCCCGACGCTCGGCGCCTGGGGGCTCGGGTGGGAATGCTGGTGCGACGGCATGGAAGTCAGCCAGTTCACTTACTTCCAGCAGGTCGCGGGCGTCGAATGCGCGCCGGTAGCGGGCGAACTCACCTACGGGCTGGAGCGCCTCGCCATGTATGTGCAGGGCGTCGATCGCGTCTACGATCTCAATTTCAATGGCCGCGAGGGCGCCGAGCGCGTCAGCTATGGCGACGTGTTCCTGCAAGCCGAGCAGGAATATTCCCGGCATAATTTCGAACATGCCGACACCGCGATGCTGTTCGAACAATTCAGGATGGCCGAGGAAGCCTGCAGAAAATACCTCGAAGCGGGCTGGCAAAAAAACTCAAGCGGCGGCGGCAACCGCCGGGAGCACCTGATGGCGCTGCCGGCCTATGACCAGTGCATCAAGGCCAGCCACGTCTTCAACCTGCTCGACGCGCGCGGCGTGATCTCGGTGACCGAGCGGCAGAGCTACATCATGCGCGTGCGTGAGCTCGCAAAAGCCTGCGGCGAAGCCTGGGTGCATACCGAAGCGGGCGGGGCAGGGTAATGACCGACCTGCTGCTCGAACTTTTTTCCGAAGAGATTCCCGCGCGGATGCAGGCGAAGGCGGCCGATGATTTGCGCCGCATGGTCACCGACAGGCTTGTCGCCGAGGGGCTGGTCTATGAAGGCGCCAAGGCATTCGCGACGCCGCGGCGACTGACGCTGACGGTGCACGGCATTCCCGCGCGGCAGTCGGACCTGAAAGAAGAGCGCAAGGGCCCGCGTGTCGGCGGGCCGGAGGCTGCGATCGCGGGCTTTCTCAAGGCCACCGGCCTTGCCTCGCTCGATCAGGCAAAGATCCAGCGCGACCCCAAGAAGGGCGACTTCTACGTCGCGCTGATCGAGAAGCCCGGCCGCGCCACGCTCGACGTGCTTGCCGACATCCTGCCGGTCATTATCCGAACCTTCCCGTGGCCGAAGTCGATGCGCTGGGGCGAGCGCTCGGGCCGGCCGGGCTCGCTGCAATGGGTGCGGCCGCTCCATGCCATCGTTGCCACCTTCGGCCTTGAGACCGAAGAACCTGACGTCGTGAAATTTTCCGTCGACGGCATCGAGGCTGGCCGGACCACCTATGGCCACAGGTTCATGGCGCCGGCGGCGATCAACGTCCGCCGCTTCGTGGATTATGAGGTGAAACTGTTGGACGCCAAGGTCGTGCTCGATCCCGAGCGCCGCAAGGACGCGATTCTTACCGACGCCAGGCAACTCGCGTTTGCGCAAGGTTTTGAGCTGGTCGAGGATCAGGCGCTGCTGGACGAAGTCGCGGGCCTGGTCGAATGGCCGGTGACGCTGATGGGCTCGTTCGACCGGGAATTCCTGTCGATCCCCGGCGAAGTGATCCGCGCCACCATTCGCAACAATCAGAAGTGCTTTGTTGTCAGCGATCCCAAGACGACAAAACTCACCAACAAATTCATCCTCACCGCCAACATAGAAGCCTCCGACGGCGGCAAGACCATCGCCGCCGGCAACGAGCGCGTGATCCGCGCGCGGCTGAGCGATGCGAAGTTTTTCTATGAGACTGATTTGAAGACGAGGCTGGAAGAGCGGCTGCCGAAATTCGACGACATCGTGTTTCATGAGAAGTTGGGCACGCAGGGGGCGCGCATCAAGCGAATCATGGGACTTGCCAACGTGATTGCGGAAGTCATTGAGCCTCAACTCGAGATAGGAAAGAAATTTTATAACGGGAGCATGGCCACCTATTTCAATAACGTTCAGCGTGCGGCCCAACTTGCGAAAGCTGATCTGCTCACTGAAGTCGTCGGTGAATTCCCCGAGTTGCAGGGCCTGATGGGGAGGTATTATGCGCTGGCGCAGGGCGAGGACGCTTCCGTCGCTGCGGCAAGCGAGGAACACTACAAGCCTCAGGGGCCCGCGGATCGGGTGCCCACCGATCCTGTCTCGGTTGCCGTTGCGCTGGCCGACAAGATTGAAATCTTGGCAGGCTTTTGGGCCGCTAATGAAAAGCCGACTGGATCGAAGGATCCTTATGCGCTGCGCCGTGCAGCGCTGGGAGTAATCCGGATTATTCTCGAAAATCAAGTTCGTCTGCGCCTACAGCCGATTATCTTGCAATCGCTACACAAGCACGATGTGCATAGAGCAATGGAGGCAGGCGACTGGCCGAAAGGTCACGAAAAGCTTTCGGTAATTGAACAAGGCATTCAGCTGCGACGGATCGTTGCGGCAGAGTTGATGGAATTTTTCGCCGACCGTCTGAAAGTCCAGCTCCGCGACCAAGGCGCGCGTCACGATCTTGTCGACGCCGTGTTCGCGCTGGAAGGCCAGGACGACATGCTGATGATCGTCCGTCGCGTCGAGGCGCTCGGAAAATTCCTCGATACCGATGACGGCAAGAACCTGCTCGCCGGCACCAAGCGCGCCGCGAATATTCTGCGCATCGAAGAAAAGAAGGACGACAAGGCTTACGATGGCGTGCCCAATGCTGCGCTCTACAGCCTCGCGGAAGAGAAGACGCTTGCCAGAGCCATTGGCCAAGCCAAGACCGAAGCCGGCGCCGCGGTCGCCAAAGAAGATTTCGCCGCCGCCATGAGCGCGATGGCCAAACTGCGCCCTGCAGTCGATGCGTTCTTCGACAAGGTGAAGGTCAACGACGACGACGCCAAGGTGCGCGAGAATCGCCTGAAGCTATTGAACGAAATCCGCGCCGCGACGCGAGCGGTTGCGGATTTTTCCAAGATACAGGATTGAGGTTCCACGCTCGCGCTTGCTTTCGTCATGCCCGGCCAAAAGCGCGAAGCGCGTCTTCGCGCTAGATGTGCCGGGCAGCCACGTCTTCCTTTATTTTCGGACCAAGTAAGACGTGGATGGCCGGGTCAAGCCCGGCCATGACGAATCACCCCAATTGCGACTGCGGCGATAAGACCCGCAAAAAAGAAAAGCCCCGCCCGGAGGGGGGAACCGGACGGGGCCTTCATGCCCGGTCGCGCTTGCGAAGAAATGCGTCGGCGCCCGGACAATCGCTTTCAGATGATTGCTCGCTGATCGCTCGCGGATGATTACTCGACCACCTGGACGATGCGGCGCGAGCGCGGTTCGACCAGCACGGTCTGGCCGTTCACCACGGTGTAGCGGTAAGGCGTAGCGCCGAAGGTCTGGGGCACGTCGTAATAGGTGACGCCGGTTTCCGGCAACACGCCGCCGACGATGACGCGATCCGGTATGACGTAGTTTGGCACCCGTTCGCGCACGATGTATTCGCGGAACGCCGGCCGCTGATCGACGGCGATACCGAGGTCGTCACTGACGGCCACGTTGCCGCCGCGCACCACGCCGGTGGTGGTTTCAGTTTGCGCCTGCGCCACGATCGGTGCGCTCATCGCGCCTGCGATAACCGCAATGGCAAGTATCCTGTTTCGCATGGTCTGCTCCTTTGCGATGATGCACGCCGGTCGGCGCCGGCACGCAATGTTTCCCAATGCATCCCGCGCCGCATCGTTCCCGGGAACACGCGCATCTTTCCGCTGCAATTTTCGGCATCCTGAGCAGCGCGGGAACCCGTAGCAATGACCAGCGTCCGCTATCGTGGAACCGTTGCAGCGGATAAAGTCCGCGCCTCGATTCGATATTTCCCATAACAACAACAGAGAGACTTCAAATGACCCTGACCGTCGCCCACATTTCACCGATCATGTCCGTGATCGCGGGCCTCTTGATTCTGATCATTCCGCGGCTGCTTAATCTCGTGGTAGCGATCTTCCTGATCCTCAACGGCCTGATCGGTCTCGGACTGTTCAAATGGCTGCACTTGTAACCCTGAAGCGGACTTCGCGCCTTGCGTGGAACCCGCAAAACGTGGTGTAAGGCGCGCATCTCACCTCCTCTCGCGGATTGATTGTAAGCCATGGCCAAAGTCGCATCGAAGCCGAAGAAAATCGCAGCGAAATCAAAGCCATCCGTGGCGGCCCGGGCCAAGGGGGCGCCGCCGGTCTCAGCCCGCAAGGCGCTCAAAAAGCGCCCGGCCAAAGCGGCGCCGAAGCCGGTCAGCAAGGCTGCCGCGAGCAAGGCTGCCGAGAGCAAGGCCGCCGATGTCGCGAAGTCCGGCAAATGGGTATTTACCTTCGGCGACGGCAAGGCCGAAGGTAAAGCGGGCTTGCGCGATTTGCTCGGCGGCAAGGGCGCCAACCTCGCCGAGATGGCCAATCTCGGGCTGCCGGTGCCTCCCGGTTTCACCATTCCGACTTCGGTCTGCACGTATTTTTATGCTCACGACAAATCCTATCCGAAGGAACTCAAAGCGCAGGTCGAAAAGGCGCTGGATCATGTCGGCAAATTGACCGGCAAGGCGTTCGGCGATTCCAGAAGCCCGCTGCTGGTTTCGGTGCGTTCCGGTGGCCGCGCCTCGATGCCGGGCATGATGGACACCGTGCTCAATCTCGGCCTCAACGACACGACGGTCGAGGCGCTGGCCGAGATGTCCGGCGATCGCCGCTTCGCCTATGACAGCTATCGCCGCTTCATCACCATGTATTCGGATGTCGTGCTCGGCTTCGAGCATCATCATTTCGAGGACATTCTCGATACCTTCAAGGACGGCCAGGGCTATACGCTCGACACCGACTTGACCGGCGACGACTGGGTCGATCTGGTCGGCCGCTACAAGGAAGCGGTGGCGCGCGAGACCGGCCAGGAATTCCCGCAGGATCCGCACGCCCAATTGTGGGGCGCGATCGGCGCGGTGTTTTCGTCATGGATGAACACGCGCGCGGTGACCTACCGGCGGCTGCATGACATTCCGGAGTCCTGGGGCACTGCCGTCAACGTGCAGGCGATGGTGTTCGGCAATATGGGCGAGACCTCGGCCACTGGAGTAGCCTTCACGCGCAATCCCTCGACCGGCGAGAGCAGGCTGTACGGCGAATTCCTGATCAACGCGCAGGGCGAAGACGTGGTGGCCGGCATCCGCACGCCGCAGGACATCACCGAATATGCGCGGAAGGAATCCGGCTCCGACAAGGCGTCGATGGAAACCGCGATGCCCGAGGCGTTCAAGGAACTGACGCGGATCTACACGCTGCTGGAAAAGCACTACCGCGACATGCAGGACATGGAATTCACGGTCGAGCAAGGCAAGCTGTGGATGCTGCAGACCCGCGGCGGCAAGCGCACCGCGAAAGCGGCGCTGCGCATCGCCGTCGAGCTCGCCAATGAAGGCGTGATCTCCAAAAAGGAAGCGGTGTCGCGGATCGATCCGGCCTCGCTCGACCAGTTGCTGCACCCAACCATCGATCCCGCGGCCAGGCGCGATGTCATCGCCATCGGCCTGCCGGCTTCTCCCGGCGCCGCATCGGGCGAAATCGTGTTCTCGTCCGATGAGGCCGCGAAACTGCAGGCCGACGGCCGCAACGTCATCCTGGTGCGGATCGAGACTTCCCCTGAGGACATTCACGGCATGCACGCCGCCGAGGGCATCCTGACCACGCGCGGCGGCATGACCTCGCACGCCGCGGTGGTCGCGCGCGGCATGGGCAAGCCCTGCGTCTCCGGCTGTGGCACCATCCGCGTCGACTACGGCCGTGGCACCATGAGCATCGGCCCGCGCACCTTCAAGACCGGCGACGTCATCACCATCGACGGATCGCTGGGGCAAGTGCTGGCCGGGCGAATGCCGATGATCGAGCCGAAACTGTCGGGCGAATTCGGCACGCTGATGGGCTGGGCCGACCAGATCCGCAAGCTCGGCGTTCGCGTCAACGCCGATACGCCGGAGGATGCCCGCACCGCCATCAAATTCGGCGGCGAAGGCATCGGGCTTTGCCGCACCGAACACATGTTCTTCGAGGAAACCAGAATCCGCACCGTGCGCGAGATGATCCTCGCCGAGGACGAACAGGCCCGGCGCGCCGCGCTGTCAAAACTGCTGCCGATGCAGCGGGCGGATTTCGTCGAGCTGTTCGAGATCATGAAAGGCCTGCCGGTGACGATCCGGCTGCTCGATCCGCCGCTGCATGAATTCCTGCCGCACACTCAGGCTGAGATCGAGGAAGTCGCGCGCGCGATGAATACCGATCCGCGGCGGCTGGCCGATCGCGCCCGCGACCTTGCGGAATTCAATCCGATGCTGGGCTTCCGCGGCTGCCGTCTCGCCATCGCCTATCCCGAGATCGCCGAGATGCAGGCCCGCGCCATCTTCGAGGCCGCGGTCGAGGCCGGAAAACGCACCGGCAAGGCGGTCGGTCTCGAGGTGATGGTGCCGTTGATCGCGACCAAGGCCGAATTCGATCTGGTCAAGGCGCGGATCGACGCCACGGCGCATTCGGTGATGAAGGAGACCGGAACCAGGCTGAGTTACCAGGTCGGCACCATGATCGAATTGCCGCGCGCGTGCCTGATGGCTGGCGACGTCGCGAAGACCGCGGAGTTCTTCTCGTTCGGCACCAACGATCTGACGCAGACCACCTACGGCATCAGCCGCGATGACGCCGCAGGGTTTTTGGCCACTTACATCGCCAAGGGAATCCTGGAGATCGATCCGTTCATCTCGGTCGATCGCGACGGCGTCGGCGAATTGGTGAAGATCGGCGTGGTGCGCGGGCGCAAGACCCGGCCCGATCTCAAGGTGGGCATCTGCGGCGAGCATGGCGGCGACCCCGCCTCGGTCGCGTTCTGCCACGAGATCGGACTGGATTACGTTTCGTGCTCGCCCTATCGCGTCCCGATCGCGCGGCTGGCCGCGGCGCAGGCGGTGCTCGGCAAGGCCGTCGCGAGCCAGGCGTGACGCCGACCGTGCAATAATTGCCGTCATTGCGCGGAGCGCAAGCGACGAAGCAATCCGGTCCCTTTGCCTTGCAGGAGCCTGGATTGCTTCGCGCTGTCATCGGGCGCGCATTTTCGCGCGACCTGTTGGATCGCAATGACGGAAAAAACCTACGCCGTCACGCGGTGCGATTACCGCGGCCCGGTCCGCGATCCCGAGGCGGAAAATTTTGCAGCTATCAAAAATTTGCTTCATCATTTTCGTTGACGGCTTGTTTACCACCTTGTTCGCGTGCCTGTTTACCAAGGTTTTCAATGTGATTGCGCCAATTGCGGCGAATTCTTGCGTGTGTCGAGCGTGCAACGCCGATTAACTCCGTCGCAACCTAAATTCGATACCAACAAATTAGATCGAATTGCACGGATGTACTGGGTTCGATCGCGCGTGGGTTCTGTTGCGTTGCGTAGAGTGATGTTGCGTGGGCGTATCGGTATCAGTAATGCGAAACCAGCCGAAGGGCGCGCGCCTTGCGTCCTTCGGTCTCGGTCTGTGGGTCTTCGCATTGATCCCGACCGAGATTGGATATCAGGATATTGCATCGCTGCTGGCCCGGCAGCCCGGCGTCGCCGAACGCTGGCAGACGCGGGTGTTCTCCGCCGCCAGCAACATCCAGGTCGCCACCTACAGCTTTGGCCGTCCGATCGGCACCTCTATTCCGCAGAACCCGGCCCTTCTGCTGGCGCGCCTCGACCATCAAGACGTCGACATCACCGGTTCGGTGACGCGCAATCCGATCGTGCGGGCGCCGCCGCGCTATCAGGCGTCCGACTTTCCCAAGGTCGATCGTACCTTGAAGGGCGACCGCCTCGTCATTGTCCCGCCCGCGCCGCCGGCGCCGGTCAAGGCCGCGCCCGCCAATGAAGACCCGGCGACCTCCAACGCCTCGGTGCTGGGCGCAAAAACCTCCGACGCTTTGCCGCACGCCGGAAGCGCACCGCTCGATCCGGAACTGCAGGAAGCGCTGAGCGCGCCGCCGCTTTTGCAATACGATGTTGCGGTGTCGCGCGAAGCCCGGCCGTCCGACGACCTGAAAGTCGGACCCGGCGGCGCATCCATCGCGTCCGCTGCGCCGCGCGATGCTTTCTCGGTCAAGACCTCGAGCCTGTTCTTCGGCAGCTCGTCGATCGGGGCTGCGGAGAGCATGGAACGCTGGCAGCCCGGCGAGGAGCCGGTCATCGTGATGCCGGGCGCAACGGTGGATCCCGACATGAAAGCGCTGGCGTCGCTGCCGTTGCCGGCGGATCAGCGGTCCCGCACCGTCGGGGACGGCGAAAGCATCGCCGCCAAGGGCGAAGTCAATTTTGACGATCAGCGCATCAAGACGCCGGCCGAACGTCTCGGCCTGTTCGACGAGAAGGCGCGCGCCAAGTCGGAAAAATGCCTCGCCGAAGCCGTCTATTTCGAAGCCCGCGGCGAGGCGGTGCGCGGCCAGATCGCGGTGGCGCAGGTGGTATTGAACCGTGCGTTCTCCGGTTTCTATCCGAGCACGGTGTGCGGCGTGGTCTACCAGAACAAGCACCGCCATCTGGCGTGCCAGTTCACCTTCGCCTGCGACAACGTCGCCGACGTGGTGCGCGAGCCCGATATGTGGGACCGCGCCAGGAAGATCGCGAAAGCGATGCTTGACGGCCAGCTCTGGCTGCCGGAAGTCGCCAAGTCGACGCACTATCATGCCTATTGGGTGCGCCCGTCCTGGGTCAATGAAATGAAGAAGATGTACAAGTTCGGCGTACACACCTTCTACCGGCCGCGCGCCTGGGGCGACGGCAGCGAAGCGCCGAGCTGGGGTACATCGGCGCAGACCGCGGAAATCTCGGCAAAGCTCGCGCAGGCCGCACATAGCTCAGCTGAATTGTCGGACTCGACGACGCGGCGCTAGGGGCATTTCGCTCGGGTCGATTCATGATCGAGCATCAGTAGCCTCATGGTTAGAGACGCGCGGCGTTGCCACGCTCCTCACCATGAGGGTCCAAGAAAGCTCTCATCCTGAGGAGGCGCCAACGGGTCCGCGCGAAGCGCGGCCCGATGATAAACTCCGCACCGTCTCGAAGGATGAAGCCCCGGCTTAGAAAAATGCTCTAAAGATCCCGGCTCACGCATCGATATCGAGCGCGACGTCGAAGTTCGGCGCCGAATGCGTCAGCGCGCCGGATGAAACGTAGTCGACGCCGGTCGCGGCGATCTTCGCAATCGATTCCAGGGTGACGCCGCCGGATGCTTCGAGCACCACCCGCCCATCGGCGAGTTTCACGGCCTCGGTCAAAGCAGCGATATCCATATTGTCCAACAGCACCACGTCGGCGAGGCCGGTGTCGAGCACCTCGCGCAATTGTTGCAGTGTATCGACTTCGATCTCGATCTTGACGAGATGCCCGACATTGGCCCGCGCGCGCTCGAGCACCGGCCTGACGCCACCGGCGACGGCGATGTGGTTGTCCTTGATCAGGATGGCGTCGTCGAGACCGAAGCGATGATTGAACCCGCCGCCGCAGCGCACAGCATATTTCTCCAGCGCGCGCAGGCCCGGCGTGGTCTTGCGGGTGCAGCAGATGCGCAATTTGGTGCCGGCGGTGTGGCGCACATGGTCGGCGGTGAGCGTGGCAATGCCCGACAGCCGGCCGACAAAATTCAACGCGGTGCGCTCGCCGCTCAGCACCGCGCGCGCCGGTCCCGAGATGGTCAGCACATGCACACCGGCGGCGACGGCCGCGCCATCGCGATAATGCGCCTGGATGTTGATGTCCGGCGACAGTTTTTGAAAGGTCGCAACCGCCAGCGGCAATCCGGCGATCACGCCGGCCTGCCGCGCGATCAGGATGGCGTGGGCCTGCGTTGGTTCCGGAATGATCGCCATCGAGGTGATGTCGCCGGCGCGGCCGAGATCCTCATCCAGCGCGCGCCGCACGGCTTCATCGATAGCGAGGGGCGACAGAAACGCTTGCGGGTTCAACAGTGCGGCAGGGGTTGTCATGATGCGCGTTTCCATTCAGGCGATGATCGGTTGGACCGGCCGCGCGTGCGCGCGTTCGGAGAGCGACGCCGCGATATCTCTGGCTGCCGCCAGCGTCGTCATGGTGCGATGCGCCAGCGCCGGTTGATCGGCCGGATAATCCGAGCGGTAATGCGCGCCACGGCTTTCGCGCCGCGCCCAGGCCGATGTCGCGACCAACAGCGCCGAGGTCGCCATATTGCGCAGTGCGATATTGCTGGCATCGCGTTCGATCGCCGCGAACGATCGCACGGCCTCCGCCAGTTGGTCGCCTTCGCGGATCACGCCGACACGCGAGGTCATCATCGCCCGCAGGGCAGTTTCCGACAGCGCCGGCATCGCGCTGTTTTGGACTGTGGTCGGCGCCGCAGGCGAGGGCACGCGCGCCTCGACGATGCTGCCGCCGATATCGTCGGCGATCCGTGCGGCATAGACCACGGCCTCCAGCAGCGAGTTCGACGCCAGCCGGTTGGCGCCGTGCGCGCCGGTGGACGATACTTCGCCGCCCGCCCACAACCCCTTCAGCGAGGTGCGGCCATGCCTGTCCACCGCTACGCCGCCCATGTGGTAATGCGCGGCGGGCGCCACCGGGATCGGTTGCCGCGCCGGATCGATGCCGGCGGCGATGCAGCTCGCATAAACGGTTGGAAATTTTTCGGCGAAATGCGCGCCGAGCGCGCCGGTCGCGTCAAGCAATACGCCATGGCCGGCAGCGATTTCAGAAAATACCCCGCGCGCCACGATATCCCGCGGCGCCAGTTCGGCGAGCGCGTGCCGAGACTGCATGAAACGTTCGCCCTTGTCGTTGATCAACACGGCACCTTCGCCGCGCAGCGCTTCGGTCGCCAGCGGCGCCGGATCGCGGCCGACCATGATGGCAGTGGGGTGAAACTGCACGAATTCCGGATCGGCGATCACGGCTCCGGCGCGGGCGGCGATCGCAAGCCCGAGGCCGCTGGCTTCAACCGGATTTGTCGTCACCGCATAGAGATGCCCGATGCCGCCGGTCGCCAGTACGATCGCGCGCGATGCCATGGTCGACGGTGTGGCAGCGGCGTCGCCAACTCTGCGCATTTGGAGTCCGACGACCTCGCCATCTCGGGTCAACAGCGCTTCGGCGGCGTAACCCTCGATTCTGCGGATCGAGGGCGTGCGGCGCACCGCTTCGATCAACGCCGAGATGATTGCCTTGCCCGCCATGTCGCCGCGCACATGCACGATCCGTCGCGCCGAATGCGCGGCCTCGCGGGCGACCTCGAGCTTGCCTTCGAGGTCGCGATCGAACGGCACGCCGTAATGGAGCAGGTCGCGGACGCGCGCAGCGGCTTCACGTGCCAGTCCGAGCGCTACTGTTTCATCGACAAGGCCGGCGCCGACCGCGACGGTGTCGGCGGCATGGGCCTCGGCACTGTCGTCGTCGGCGACCGCGGCAGCGATGCCGCCCTGCGCCCACGCCGTTGAGGCGCCTTCGCCGAGAGGTGCCGCGGAAATCACGGTGACCGGACGCGGCGCCAGCTTCAGCGCGCAGAACAGTCCGGCAAGACCACCGCCGACGATGACGACATCGCCGGTGAGTTGAATATCGTC
>WNFW01001317.1_pt1 | contig 31493 bp, 24 predicted proteins | sample 5400131 | NCBI WGS metagenome assembly WNFW01 (sample SAMN13153362, study PRJNA577476) | soil metagenome | isolation source: 20 cm soil or saprolite under grassland replicate 1 | place: USA:California | collected 2016-06-15 | reverse complement strand
TCTTCTGCAGGGACTGCAAAAACTCTCCCCTGCACCACGTAACCGGTGGTCGACAATTCTGCAACGAGCGATTTGTTGGGGCAGACGCCGTTCTCCAACAAGCGCGGACTCCAGGTCATTGCCACGCAGGACAGAATCTGTCCTGCTTTTCAGTGCGGTGACTTTGCGGCCGCGACTCGGGGCTGTGCCCCGCTGCGCTCATCTCGGTCGGGGCGACCGACACGCTGGTGAAGATAACAGGTGACTTCTCTTTCTGTCCGGCTGCTGAGACGGACGGAGAATGGGCAGAAGAGACCGTCGTCTGAGACGCTGTCGACAGGGAACCCGATATCGAGGCGCGATCGGCCGACGAGCGTCAAGGCGGGTCCCGGAAATTGGACACCAGTCCCGCGAGGCGTTTTCGCACTGCAGCGTCATGATCACACGCACCCCCTGAGGCATGCCGGGGGTGGGGCCAGGAGGTCCGGCAGTCCGTAGTCTCGACGCTCTTCCGGCGGCTGATCGCTCTGCGGCCCTACAGTCTGCACAATGCGCGCCTTGGCATTTGCGGCCATGACCCAGGCGAAATGGAACGGGTCGCGCGCGGTAGAGGCAGTGGAGTGCACGAATGCCCAGGCGCTGACGGCGGTGATCGCCGCGGCGCAAGCGGCGGCGCTGATACGGCTCAGTCGGACAGTTCGAGTATTCATGTGACGATCTCTCCAGTAAAGGCAATTGCGAAACGTCTCTCCGCCTTCGGACTTTGTTGCGTAAACAGTCCTTCAGGTCTCGGAGACGAATTTAGCTACGAGCAGCGAGAGAATCTTTAGGGACTTCTTAGGAAGGCGTGATTTTTGCCGGATCGAAGCTGTTTGATTGCGCACGTCTCTGCGCAATCGGGGGAGAAGTTTTTCAGCAAGCCACTGTGATGCTCGTAAATCGGAAGGCTCAAGGCGAGGAGAAAGACGTGAGGAAGAAGCGTGACCTGTTTGATGAACTGGTGGAAGGGTTTGACGCCCTGGCGGATCAGCGTGCCGGCAAGCGGACGCTACATACGCATGTGGTGAAGGCCATCCCCGAGTGGATGCAGGGGCCCGGGCGCGAATAGACCCAGATCTCGATTGCTGGCCTCGTTGCTGTCGCCATGGCGCAGGAGCGTGCTCGCGCGCGATCGTCGGACAGGGCGAACCCTTATCGCTCCGACATAACACAGTCCACTAAAACGGTCGCGCCCTCTGCCGCCCGGGGCGCTGCGGCGGGGCACCCTGAATTTAGATTGAATTCAGAAACCAATGCTAGCGTCACGTCCGGACCAATTAGGGGCGGTGCTGGTGGACTCTTTCAATGCGTGACACCGCGGCATCGGGCAAAGGGCTCGCGACGGCTTGCTTGTGCGCCATGCTCGCCTGCGCTTGCGTCGCCGGGAAACCGGTGCAGCCGGCGCGAGACATGCCGCCGTCGTTCGAGCATGGCGCGACTGTGCGCGGGTCCTGGCCAACCCAGGACTGGTACCGCGGATTTGGCAGCGACGAGCTGAACAGCTTCGTTGATCTGGCCGTCAGCAACAACTGGGATTTGACCGCCGCCCGCGAGCGTGTGACGCAGGCCGATGCGCGCGCCCGCCAGGCGGGAGCGGCGCTCTTGCCGATACTCGACGGCAACGCGAACGCCAACTATCTCGGGGGGCATTCGCAGCAGGGATCGGGTCACGAGTTCGATTGGCTCGCGATGCTCTCCGCCAGTTACGAGGTTGACTTCTGGGGAAAGAATCGCGCGACCGCGAATGCGGCGCTGCTGGAGGCTGGCGCTTCCCGGGCGGAACGCGACACGGTAGCGTTGACCATGCTGGGCGGTGTAGCCGACGAGTATTTTCAAGTGCTGGCGCTGCGCGAGCGGCTAACGATTGCGCGGGCAAACCTGGATGCCACGCAGAAGGTGCTCGAAGTCGTCCAGGCTCGCTTCGACTCCGGAGTAGTGAACCCGGTGGAGCTGGCCGAGCAAAAAGCCGCTGTCTACGCGGCCCAAATCGCCGTATCGGACCTGGAGCAGTCCGAGGCGCAGGCGCGCGCCGCGCTTGCACTGTTGCTCGGACGTGTCCCGGAGAATTTCGCGGTCGAGGGCAAGTCGCTCGATTTGCTCAAAGAGCCTGCCGTGGCGTCCGACCTGCCCTCGGAGTTACTCACCCGCCGCCCCGATATCGTGGCCGCGGAAGCAAATCTGCGGGCCGCCAGTGCCAATCTTGCTGCCGCGCGCGCCGCAACGCTCCCGAGTCTCACTCTCACCGTCAGCGCAGGCGTGCAGAACCCTGCACTGCCGGCAACCGTGCTCACCATTCCTGGTGTCGGTCCCTCGTACGCGCTGGCCGCCAACCTGACGCAGCCGATTTTCGACCACGGCCGCTTGCGGGCTCAGCGGGACGAGGCGGCGGCCCGCGAGCGGGAACTCCTTGCAGCGTACCGGGGAGCTGTGGTCGCGGCATTGGTCGACGTTGAGAAGGCGCTTACCGCCTTACAGCACCTGGACGCTGTGCGTGAATTCGAAAAGGGGAGCGTGGCTGAGAGTGAACGCGCCTTTGAGGCAGCGCGGCTACGCTACCAGAGGGGCGCGGGGGATTTTCTTACGCTGCTTCAGTCGCAACGAAGCGTTTTTGCAGCGCGCGATCAATTCACCCAGTACAAGCTGGCGCGTCTGCAGGGCCTGATCGGCCTGTGCAAGGCGCTGGGCGGCGGATGGAGGACAGGGGCTGCGCCGCCGGCCTCACCGGCACCCGGCCGTTCGAGCGCGAATGCGGCGAGCTCGTAGTCGTTGGAAGGCGCACCGATGTATGTGATCCAGGGACCTTTGCGGTCTGCGGCTGGAAAAGGCTCGCCGGGGCCGTCCGTCCCGGGACCTTGGGTCGCGGCCTTGTGCGCGGCTCTGCTGTCGATCGCAGCCTGTCGGCAGGCTCCATCCTCTGCTCAAGCCCCGGCAGAGGGTGCGAAAGACAACGCGGCGGCCGCAGCACCGGGCGTGACGTTGAAGCCAGATGAGCTCGACAAGATGGGCATCAGGATCACGCCTGTAGTGGCCACGCAGCAGGCGCCCGAGAGTACCGGGTTTGCGTTGGTGCTTACACGTGAAGCCATCGCACAGTCGATCGCTGATCTGAACACCGCAGCCGCGGTCGAGCGCCAGAGTCGCGCCGCACTGGCGCGCGCACGCAGCCTGGCCGGCACACCCGGCGCGCCGTCCGTCGAGGCGCAGGAAGCGGCCGAGCGTCAGGCGACCGTCGATCAGGCGGCGCTGGTGCTGGCTGAGCGGCGCTTGTCAGCGACCTATGGTCGAAATGCGCCGTGGAAAGGCAACTACAGTAGTCCTGAGTTGGCCGCGCTTGCGAGCGGCGAGAGCAAGCTCGCACGCGTGACTTTCCCTCTCGGTGCCCTCGGCTCGGCGGTTCCTGCCAAGCTGCGCTTGGCGCATCTCGGGGAATCGCAGAGCGGCACGAGCTTTGGATCGGACTCGGTGTGGAGCGCCCCCGCGGATGCCAGCGTTCCAGGGAAGAGCTTCTTTGCGCTCGTGAAGGGCAGCGATGCCAGCGAGGGGGAACGGTTATTGGCGCGGGCACCCCTCGGCGCAGCCGCAGCCGGTGTCGTCATCCCTTTCGCTGCCGTGCTGATCAGCGGCGACAAATACTGGTGTTACATCGAGGGGAAACCGGGCGTGTTCGCGCGTACCGAAATCGACGCCGGCATGCCCACGGACGAGGGCTATTTCGTCAAGGACGGCATTGCAGCCGGCGCCAGGGTCGTCACGACGTCGGCGGGACAACTGTTGGCGCGTGAACTCGGCGCTTCGGCGGCGGACTAGCCATGATGCGCGCATTGGTCGCACTTTGCGTGCGCCACCATGGGTCGGTGACCGCGCTGACGCTGCTCGGGCTCTTGCTCGGGGCATGGAGCGCGCTGCATTCGGCGCTGGACGTATTTCCGGAATTTGTCCCCTCCCAGGTCGACATACAGACCGAGGCCCACGGCTTCGCACCGCAACAGGTCGAGGAACTGGTCACCAGGCCGATCGAGAATGCCGTAAGTGGCGCGGCGGGGCTCGCGACCCTGCGTTCCGAATCCATCCCTGGGTTGTCGGTCGTGACCATCACGTTTTCCAGCGGTGTCGATGTGCACGTGGCGCGCCAGGGTATATCCGAGCGGCTGTCGGAACTCGGCAGCACGCTGCCCACGGGCGTCGGCACGCCAAAACTGTCGCCCTTGGTGTCCAGCACCATGGATCTGCTCAAGATCGGCCTGCTGTCCGACAAAGTCGACGCCTATACGCTGCGCGACACCGCGGACTGGGTGATCAAGCCCCGGCTGCTCGCCGTGCCGGGAGTCGCGCACGTCATCGTTTTCGGCGGCGATCTGCGGCAGATTCAAATTCTTCCGGACCTGCGCAAGCTCGCGAGCTACAACGTCACCATTGCCGAGTTGGCCGATGCGGCGCGCACGGCGCTGCCGTTGCGGGGTGCCGGCTTCATTGATCTCGCCTCCCAACGCGTTCTGATCAAATCCCCGACTCCCGCGCCCGACGTTGCGGCCCTCGGCGCGGCCGTCATCACGGTGCGCAACAACACGCCGATATTGCTGCGCGATCTCGCCGAGGTGAAGGTGGCGCCAGCGCTTCGCTTCGGCGACGCGCTGATCATGGGCAAGCCGGGGGTGCTGATTTCCCTCGCAAGCCAATACGGTGCCAATACGCTGACGACCAGTCTGGCGGTCGAGCGCTCGCTCGCGGCTCTCAAACCGGCCCTCACGGCGCAGGGCATTACGCTATATCCGCAGCTGCACCGACCCGCTAATTTCATCGAACGCGCACTCGGGAACTTGCAGACGTCCCTGACTCTGGCTGCCGTCCTGATCCTTGCCGTGCTGTACCTCTTTTTACGAGACACGCGCGCAGCGTTCATTGCCTTCACCGCCATACCGTTGTCACTGCTCGCCGCGGTCGCAGTGCTCAATCGCATGGGTCTCACCCTCAACACCATGACCCTGGGCGGCTTCGCCGTGGCGCTCGGCGTGCTGGTGGACGATGCGATCATCGGCATCGAGAACATATTGCGGCGGCTGCGCGAGAACGTCCGGCTGGAGGCGCCGAGGCCACGGCTTGAGATCATCCGCGAAGCCTCGCTCGAAGTTCGGGGGCCGGTGATCTACGCCACCGCAGTCGTCGTCGTCGTTTTTCTTCCGGAATTGTTCACTTCCAGCGTGCAAGGCCGCTTCGTGGGTCCGCTCGCGCTGGCGTTCATCATCGCGGTGGTCGCATCACTCCTGGTGGCGATGACCTCGACACCGGCGCTGTGCGCCCTGTTTCTCCGTCATCACGACGAACGAACTGAGGCCGGCTGGCTGCAGCGCCTGAAGGGCGTACAGCGCTGGTCAGTGCATCACGTCGGCAGACAGTTGAAGGTTGCGATGCTGGCGCTGATAGGGCTCGTGATTGCTGCAGGAGCTGCGCTGCCGTTCCTGGGGGGCACCTTCATGCCGGACTTTCGCGAGGGGCACTTTGTGATGCAAGTATCGAGCTCCGTCACGGGTACCTCGCTGGATGAAATGCTGGCGCTCGGCAGAAGGGTCAGTGCCGAGGTACTGGCGCTGCCATACGTCAAGAGCATCGAGCAGCAAGTCGGACGAGCCGAGCTGAGCGAGGACACCTGGGGCCCGCACCGCAGCGAGTTCCACGTCGAGCTGAAGCCCGACGCCAAGGTCGATCAGAGCGCCGCCCAGCAAGAGCTGCGCGGCATTCTCGAGCGCTATCCAGGCATACAGAGCGAGGTGGTCACGTTTCTCGGGGACCGCATCAGCGAGAGCCTGAGTGGCGAGACGGCGCAAGTCGCGATCAAGGTATTCGGGGATGACCTGGATGTTCTGGATGCGACGGGCGCCAGGGTGGCGACTGCTCTTGCCAAGGTTACGGGCATAGTGGATCTGCAATTCAAGCGGCAGAGCGGCACGCCGGCGATTGCGATCCAGCTCGTACCGCAGGCGCTGGCGGCCACCGGGCTCAAGGTGCAGGACGTGCTCGACACTGTGGAAACCGCTTACGCGGGGACGAGTGTCGGGCAGACCTTCCACGGCACCCGGACCGCCGAAGTCGCGGTGCTGCTGCCTGAAATTTGGCGGCATCAGCCGGCGCAACTCGCCCGCCTCCTGATCGCAAGTCCCCTCGGCCCTGTACCGCTGTCGCAGGTCGCCCGGGTCCATGTGACGCAGGATCGCTACAGCATCGAACATGACGGTGGGCAGCGCCGGGTAAGCGTGACGTTCAACGTCCGCGGCGGATCGCTCCAGGCAGTGGTACAGGAGGCGCAGCGAACTATAGCCGCAGCCGTTGCGCTTCCGGCCGGGGTGTACCTCGAGTACACCGGCGCCGCTGCCGCGGAACAACAGACGCGCAACGAACTGATACTCTACTCCACGTTCGCAATGGCTCTGATTCTGGTAATCCTGTTCATTTCGTTTCATTGGCGGATCAACAGCTGGCTGGTGTTGGCGAATCTGCCGTTCAGCCTGATCGGCAGCGTCTTCGCGATCGCCACTACCGGAGTGGGGATTTCGCTCGGAACCGTGGTGGGACTGGTAACGGTGTTCGGGGTCAGCGCCCGTAACGCGATCCTGCAGCTCGCGCACTATGAGCATCTGGTCGAGGTCGAGGGAGCGGTGTGGAATGCCGAACTGGTGATGCGCGGCGCGAACGAACGGCTGATCCCCATCCTGATGACCGCCGCCGTTACCGCGCTCGGACTCGCGCCGCTCGCCTTTGGCCTGCACCGCCCTGGTCAGGAGATCGAGGGACCTATGGCGGTGACAGTGCTCGGCGGTCTGCTGTCGTCGACGCTGCTGAATCTGCTGGTGCTGCCAGCACTGGCTCAGCGTTATGTACGTGTGTCGGCCGCCGGCTGATCCCGGATCAGCGCGCTTAAAAATCACCTTGACGTGGCTGGTGTCAGCGCATCAGGGCTGGGGTTCGGCGCCCGCGGTGCGGGTGTCTGCGCCGGTATCTCGAACACTACGCGCAGCCCGCGCCCGTCGCTGCCGGTTTCAGCCCGAATCCTTCCCTTGTGCAGGTCGATGATACCCCGGCAAATGGCGAGCCCGAGGCCAGTGCCCTCGAGTTTCGGCTGCGCGGCAGACTTCAGTCGCACGAAACGGTCGAAGATGTGCTCGCGCTCGGCGCTCGGCACGCCGCAGCCTTCATCCTCGATCTCGACGCGCCACTGATCGCCGCTCAAGACCGATCGCAGCCGGATGTGGCCGCCGGCGGGCGAGGCGTTTATGGCGTTGCTGATGAGGTTCAGGAGCACGCGGCGCACCCAGCGCGGTTCGCACAGCGCGCGACCGCTGCCCTCGTGGGTGTAGGAGAAATGCACCCCATGGTGCTCGGCCAGCACCTGCGCATCGACGTTGAAATTGGCAAGCACGCCGGCCGGATCATGCGGCGACAGCTCGAGTGTGATGCTGCGCGACTCGGCGCGCGACAGGAACAGCAGCTCGTCGATCGTTGCGTTGACCCGCGTCAGCTCCTCGAGCAGCGTCTGTACTCCCTCTTCATTCTCGTGACTGAGAGTGCTGGCTGCGAGCAGCTTTTCGGCATGCAGCCTGACGAGGGACAGCGGCGTTTTAAGCTCGTGTGAGGCGTCGGCCGCGAAGCGGCGCACGTTTTTGAAGGAGGCTTCGAGCCGATCGAACATCGCATTCAGAAGCCGTGCCAGGTCGGAAATCTCGTCCTTGACGGTGGGTACCGCGATGCGCTCGCTCAGGTTCTCGGAGCCGATGCGGTTCGCGGTCGCGCGTATCAGGCGCACTGGGCGCAGCGCGAGACGGCTCAAGCCAAGGCCGATGGCGATGCTCATCGCCAGCATCAGCACGAGTAGCGCGGCACAGACCTCCGCATAACCCTCCATGACGCCCTCGACCTGCGCCGCGGGTGTGGCAATGACCACATCGTAGGGGGCCATTATGAATTCGCCGACGCGCAACGGACCCACGTCCCAGTCGACGTCGTAGCGGTGCGCGCCCTTGATATCGGGTATTGAGCGGCCCCTGAGATTGCTCGAGTAGAAGATCGTCCCGGTGTCGCGGCTGTGGATATCGATATAGAAGAGGACTGAGGCGTACTCGGTAGTCTCACGAATGCGCTGGTCGATCACGGCGAAGCTGAGCGAGCTGTAGTCCGCGCCGAGGTGTGCCTTGATCTGCTCGAACTCGGACTGATTCAGCAGATCGAGCCCGTGTATCAGGTAGCCGCGCAACAGGTAATAACCGACTATGAATAGACAGGCCAGCGTCGCAGTGCTGGCGGCGGCGTACCACAAAGCAAGTCTTGCGCCGATCGATTTCATTGCAGCTTGTAGCCGATCCCGCGCACGGTCTTGAACAGCGGCTTGTCGCCTTCGGTTTCCAGTCGCGATCGCAGCTTGCTCATGTAAACGTCGAGCAGATTAGCGTCGACGTCGTACGGTGATGACCAGACCTTTTCGCAGATCAGGGTACGCGGCAGGACACGGCCGGGGTTCTGCATGAAGATCTCGAGTAGCGCGAACTCGCGATTAGTCAGATCCATGGGCTGACCGTTGAAATGCAGCGTGCGTCCTACCAGATCCAGGCGCATACCGCGGTGTTCGAGCACTGTGTCCTTGACGCTCGCTTGCCGGCGCAGCAGCGAGCGCAGCCGCGCCAGCAGTTCCGGCAGACTGAAGGGCTTGGGCAGATAATCATCCGCGCCAAAGTCCAGGCCCTTGATGCGATCCTGGACCGCGTCGCGCGCACTCAAGATGATGACCGGCTCATTGAAGCCGCTGCGGCGCCATTGGCGCAGCAGTTCGAGCCCGTCGCCGTCCGGTAGACCCAGATCGAGCACGATGGCGTCAAAACTTGTCTCGCACAGTGCGTCGCGTGCCGCGGCACAGCTGGCAGCGATGCTGGCCCCATAACCGACTTCCGACAATCCCTGCTTGAGTAGCAGTGCCAATTTCCGCTGGTCTTCGACGATGAGGACTTTCATGTTGGCTTCAGGTTGCGACGGCAGACTGCTGCTTGGGTTGAGCAACGGGGTCCTGTCATTGCGACACCATCAGCTGCTGTGGGCGGCTCTCATCGCGGTCGGCGCGTTGCCGGTCAGGGACGCGCGATCTGGCGCGCCGTCGGCGGCGGGCAGCTACCGCATGATTACGCAATATCCGATCGGCGGCAACGATACGGGTTATGACTACCTGCGGCTCGACGCAGCCACGCGCCGGGTGTTCGTCGCGCACGCGAACCGGGTCGAGGTTCTGAACATCGACACCGGGCAAAAGCTCGGCGAAATCACCGGGATGCACGGCGTGCACGGCATCGAGCTCATTCCCGAGCTCGGCAAGGGCTATACCAGCAACGGCCTGGACCGGACGGTGACAGTATTCGAGCTCGGGACGCTGCAGTTCCGCAAGCTCATCCGCTATACGGGCGTGAAGCCGGACGCGATCCAGTATGACCCGGACAGCCGCCGGTTGTTCGTGGTCAACGGCGGCGCGAGTGGTGATGTGACCATCATCGATCCCAGCAACGATGCGATCGTCGACACGGTGGATCTTGGCGGCTCTAAGCTGGAACAGATCGCCTTCGACGGTCGCGGCCGCGCGTTTGTGAACGACGAGGGCAAGAGTGTCATTCACGTTTTTGACACCCACGGGCTGAAGGCTGTGGCGAAGTGGTCATTGGGTGCCTGCGAAGAGCCGACCGGCATGGCAATCGATCGGGTGCATCACCGTGTGTTCGCCGCTTGCGGCAACGAGAAGCTCGCGGTACTGGACTCCGACGACGGCCACGTGGTCGCAACGCCGGCGATCGGCCGCGACCCGGATGGGGCGCTGTTCGATGCGAAGACGCAGCGGATCTTCACTTCGAACAAGGAAGGCACGCTCAGTGTGCTCCGGGAGGTTTCGCCCGATCGCTACCAGACCGTGCAGACACTGACGACTCAACCCGGCGCTCGCACCCTGGCAATGGACGAGAATACCGGCCGCATCTACCTGCCGACCGCGCGTACCGGGGCTGCTCCGGCCGGTGGGGGCGCCGCTCCGATCCTGCCGCAGACTTTCACGCTTCTCGTGGTGGGTCCGTAGCGCCGCACGCTGCAAGAGCCGCACGCTGCAGGAAATTAAGGCTGGCTTCAGAGTAATGGGTTAAAACTTCGTCGCAAGGTCCGAGCGGAGGAGGAGCGATGGGGCGTTGGTGGTTCGCTTGCTGTCTGTGGCTTGGGTCGTCGCTGTGCCTGGGTGCCCCGGTTCCACCCGGGACTTACGCCGGCAAACTTCTCGAGGAGGTGAGGCGTGCGAACCCACAAGTGCTCGGTGCAGCGATCAGCGCCACCGCGCCGAAGGCGGCGGCAGCCGTGGTGGTCGCCGCGACCGAGCGGGCGACAGTCGGAGCTCCGGCCGATCCCGCAGATCTCGCCGCGAGCAGGAATGGCGCTACCACGGCCGTGCCGAACGCGGCCGGCGACCGCCTCGAGGTCCGGCTGCCGCTGCGCGACGTCTCGGGCGATACGGTCGGCGCGCTGCGGCTCAGTTACACATACCGAGCGGGCGCCGATCGCACCGCACTCGAGCGCAACGCCGAGGGAATTCGCGACCGCCTGCACCGCCGCATCTCGCACGCCGGTAATCTGTTCGACCCGTATCCATACGAACCCGGCGCGCCCGGCAATACCTACGCACAGCAACTGGTCGATGAATTCATCGAACGCTATCCGGACATCGAGGTCCTTGCCATCCACGTCACCCCGCCCGACAGTGACTACAACATCATCGCGGGCTCGAACATCGGGCGCCTCGGCAAGAAAGCCGATAACGATGACATGCGCTGCGTCTTCACCGGCAAACCGAATCTGGAGGTCAACTCCACCGGCAAGCGTTTTGAAAGCGAACTGCAGCTGCACGATCGTGCCGGCAACGTGATCGGCGCGGTGGGCATTGTCGTCGCCTACAAGAACGGCGACGACAAGCGGGCGTTGCACGCCCGCGCCGGGAAAGTCGCGGCGGAGCTGGAGAAGAGGATTCCGGACTCGGCCAGCTTGTTTGGTCCGGCCAAAACCGTGGCAACGAACGCGGTTGCCGCCATCGCGATGGCTCCCAGCACGGGCGCAGCGCCGCCGGCGGCAAGCGGCGCGGGCTCGGATTCGGTTCTGGTGTTGCAGGGGCGCACCGAGCTGCCCGGGTACAGCGGGGACTTCGATCACTTCGCCGTCGATCTTCAGGGTAACCGGCTGTTTCTCGCGGCCGAGGATCACGGCACCCTCGAAGTGTTCGATCTGCACACCGGTAAGCATCTTCGCAGCGTCAAAGGTTTCGAGACCCCCCACAGCATCTTCCCTATCCCGCAGACCCATCGGTTGCTGATTACCGATGGCAGCGAGAGCATCAAGCTTCTCGATGCCGAGACACTCGCGTCTGTCGGCACCATCAAGCTGCACCCGGGGGCGGATTCAATCGGTTTCGACGGCAGCACGGGTCATTTGTACGTAGTCACGGGCGGCAAGGACGTGAAGTTGAAGGAATCATGGCTCGAAGAGATCGATCCGGTGACCACGCACAAGCTCGGCGAAGTGCACCTGGACGCCGATCACGTCGAGGCCATGGCCGTTGAGCAGCACGGACCGCATCTATACATCAACGTCACCGACAAGAACTATCTGGCGGTGATAGATAAGGCCGCCCGCAGGATCGTGGCGCGATGGCCGATCGATGGCGCCGCACAGAACGCGCTGGCGCAGCTCGATGAGGCCACACACCGGCTTTTTATCGTGGCGCGCGATCCCGGCAGGTTCATCGTGCTCAACTCGGACACCGGGGCGCACATTGCCAGTCTGGCCGCACCGAAGCGCGTCGACGCGGAAATCTTCGACGTCGCGAATCGGCGGGTGTACGCGCCGGGCGGCGAGGGATACATCGGGGTCTACGCGGAGGTCGACCCCGGTCACTTCGCCGAGCTCGCGCAGGTGCCGAGCTCGGTGGGCGCGAAGACCGCGATTTTGGTCCCCGAGCTGCATCGCCTGTACGTCGCGGTGTCCCCCGGGGAGGGCAAGAGCGGCGGGGGAATTATCTGGTTCGACGTCAAGGCGGTGCCGGCGTCGTAGCGAGAGATACGACGGCGGACACCGAGGGGGAAATCGCGCTATGCAGCAGATAAAGCGGATTGCAGTAGCCGTTACGGCGGCCTGCTCGATGGCCGCGATGAGCGGCACTTCCCGTGCGCAAGCCGCGGGGACCGAGAGCGAGGCAGAGGCGGAAAAGGCGCCACTCGCAACGATCACGGTGACCGGATCGCTGCTGCCCACCGCGCCCGATGCGGTGGCTGTCCCGATCATTGCGCTCGACGCCAGGCAGCTGGAACAGAATGGAGTCACCACCAACGCCCTGGAAATGCTGCGTAAAGCCATTCCTTCTTTCGCGGGCCGCAGCAACGCAGGCACCAGCAACGCAAACAATGACAATCAGCGAACGGCGGGTGGCTCTCAGCTGCAGTTGCGCAACTTGCCGACCTTGATCCTGGTCAACGGTCGCCGCGTGGCCAACAGCGGCGTCGGCGGTATCAACGGCAAGAATTTCGTGGATGTGAATCAGATCCCCGCCGCGGCCATCGACCACATTGAAGTTCTGACCGATGGCGCCTCCTCGATTTACGGCTCGGATGCCATTGGTGGCGTCGTCAATTTCATCCTGAAATCCGGCTACCAGGGCATCAACGCGGGGGGACGTTATGCTTCGGCCTCCGGGGACTACCGGGAAAAATCGGCGTATCTCACGGGCGGGACCCGAGTCGGTGGGGTCAGCATCACGGCTACGGGGTCATACTCGCATACCAGCCCGCTGTACCAGGACGCGCGCGCCTTCACGAGTCCGCTGTACGGCAAGACCTCGGCTATCCCCGGAGTTGTTGCTGCGGGCGGCAATAGTCCGGGGGCAATCCTGGCTCCCGGCATCGACTCCCCGAGCCAGAACAATCCGACTGGCACGGCCGCGACCGCGACGTCCGTCAACCAGCTGATTGCCAACGGGACCTATCTGCCGACGACGCCAGGCGCCGTCGCCGGCTCTTTTGATGTGTCGCCCTATCAGACGCTGCTGCTGGAGCAGGAGCTCGAATCCTTCCTCGCCACCGTGAAGTCCAAAGTGTTCGACGGCCGAGCTGAGCTCTTCGGCGATCTGATCCTTTCCGAAAGCCGCAGCTTCACTCAGTGGCTGCCTGTTCCCGCGACGGGTCTGACAGTGCATCCCAATGCCCCATACAACCCGTTGACCACGGATTTCAGCGGCGTGACATTCGATGATCTTGCGTTGCCCAAGCAGTTCTTCAACAACACCAAGGCGATCCGTGCGACTGTCGGCGCGCGCGGCGGCCTTGGCAGGGACTGGACCTGGGAGACTGGGTTCGTATTCAGCCAGAGTGACCTCGCCCAGAGGCAGGCACATCTGCTCTACAAGCCCGACATTGCGCGAGCGATCGCCGGCGGTTTCGATGCCAACGGCAACCCTGTCGCGGGGGGTGCCTACAGTCAGTTATTGGGGGACTACTCGTTGACGGGCCCGCTGATCACCCAACCTGCCCTGAATCCGTTTGCCCGGGGCCGTGCACTGAATCCGGCATCGCTGGCGAATCTGTACGGCACGGAGTTCATCAACGCGAGGAGTGCACTGACATCCGTGGACCTGCAGCTTGTCGGTAGTGTGTTCGAGCTGCCGGCCGGCAAAGTCGGTCTGGCCGTAGGGGCAAGTGTGCGCCGCGAGACTCTGTCAGGTCGCGCCGATAACAACGGCCGGGTGACCGATCCGGTGACGGGTCTGGTCACAGGGAATGATCAGCAATGGTTGGGCGGAACCTACGCGGACCCCTTCGACTACCATCGCAACATCAGTGCAGTGTTTGCCGAGACACGAATTCCGCTCACCAGCCCATCCTGGAGCGTGCCCGCGCTTCGCGCGTTCGATCTCACGGCAGCCGTACGTGGCGAGAAATACAGCGACGCCGGGCGCTCCACCGTTCCCAAGGTAGGGTTCCGTTGGCAGCCCTTCGACCGTACGTTCTCGATCCGTGGCAACTACGCCAAGTCCTTCAGTGCGCCCACTCTATATGCCGAGTACGGACCGACCGACACCCGCCAGGTCGGTCCGGGGGTCATTCAGGGTGTATTTGGAGCGAACTACACCGGGATGCCTTTCAACGGCGAAGACGGCAACAACCCCAATCTGCAGCCGGCGACCTCGCAGTCGCGCTCCATCGGTATTGTCTTCCAGCCGAATTTCATCAAAGGCCTGAATATCACCGTGGACTATTCCGCCATCACTCTGAACGGCTTTGCCGGCGGTATCGGCTTCAATAACATTCTCGGCAGCATCAACCTGCTGGGCTCCGCGTCACCGTATTTCAGCAATCTGGGCGTCGATAACTTCGTCGGCCAACCCGGTGCCAGTCAGCCGTTCGTGAGTCCAGGTCAACTGCAGGCGTTCCTCACCAACCCGGGGACACTCAAAGGCGACCCGGCGCAGGCCAATCGGCTCTATGTCGTGGACCAGTTCCGCAACCTGGCGCACCTGATCGAGCATTCCTACACGATCGATGCCTCCTATGTGATTCCGACGGAGCGGATGGGCGAGTTTACGATCACGACCGCGGGTGCCATCTTCTCGGACTTCAACTTTCAGGATGCGCCGGGCCATGCGTACATACAGTATGCAGGCACAACCAACAATGCCGGCGCCAGCGGTGGATTTGGCGGCACTCTGCCCGAGTACCGTTTCTTCACGAGCTTCAACTGGGTATTCCACCAGGTCGACCCAGGGCATTTCTCGACAACAACGCGGATGTCTCGACGTTCTCGCCGATCGGCCGGTTGGTCTACGCAACGGTGTCAGTAACGTTTTAGACGCACTACCGCAGTGACCCGTGCCTCGCCCGGGGGAATACAAGATGCTGTCGCCGGCTGAACGTCGACAAAAAATCAGGACCGTGTTCCGCGTGGCCAGCGGCAACTTCCTGGAAATGTACGACTTCATGATTTTCGGCTATTTCAGCGCGGCGATCGGCCGTGCCTATTTTCCCGCGCACAGCGCCTTTGCATCGTTGATGTTTTCCCTGGCGACATTCGCCGTTGGTTTCCTCATCAGACCCCTGGGAGCCATATTTCTCGGTGCCTATATCGACCACATCGGCCGGCGCCGGGGGCTGCTGGTGACTCTGGGTCTGATGTCGGTCGGCACGCTGACGATCGCGCTGGTGCCGGGATACGAAACGATCGGATTGTTCGCGCCCATCCTGGTGGTCCTGGGCCGCTTGTGCCAGGGCTTCTCGGCCGGGGTCGAGCTCGGCGGGGTGTCGGTGTACCTTGCCGAAATCGCCACGCCCGGACACAAGGGCTTTTATGTGTCCTGGCAGTCGGGTAGCCAGCAAGTCGCCGTCGTCTTCGCCGGCGTCCTCGGTTACACCTTGTCGAATCTGCTGGCTCCCGAGGCGTTGGTTGCATGGGGGTGGCGCATCCCGCTTCTCATCGGCTGCTTGATTATCCCGTTCATCTTCTTGATCCGGCGAACCCTCGAGGAAACCCCGGAATTCGCGGCGCGCAAGCATCATCCGACGCCCTCCGAAGTGTATGCGGGCATGCTGGGGCACGCGCGGCTCATCGTGACGGGCGTGGCGATGGTGCTGATGACCACCGTTTCGTTCTACACCATCACCGCGTACACCCCGACGTTCGGCAAGGAAATTCTCCGGCTCACGCACAGCGATGCGCTCCTGGTCACCCTGTGCGTGGGGTTGTCGAATCTGTTCTGGCTGCCCATCATGGGGGCGGTGTCGGATCGGATCGGGCGTCGCCCGGTGCTGATCGCCTTCGCGGCCACGGCGGTGCTCACCGCCTATCCGGCGATGGCGTGGCTGGCGGTGGCGCCCAGCTTCAGCAAGCTGCTCATCGTCGAGCTTTGGTTCTCCTTCATGTACGCCGGCTATAACGGCGCGATGGTCGTCTATCTCACCGAGATAGTGCCGGTTGCCGTGCGCACGGCGGGATTTTCGCTGGCCTACAGCCTCGCGACCACCATTGGTGGCTCGACGCCCTTCATAGTCACGGCGCTGATCCATGCAACCGGCAACCGCGCGATGCCGGGCGCCTGGTTGTCGGTCGCGGCCGCCGTGGCGTTGGTGGCGACGCTGATCAGCGGCTATCAGATGCGATCCGAAACACGCATAGCGCTGCATCAGCCAGCAGATTCAACAACGTCGACGACCTGAGACCGAAACACCTGCGGCCTAATTCTACAAATCCGTGCAAACCGCATGCTCCAGGTTGTCCGCCGCTTTCGTATCAGCGGTTCTAATTTTGTGCTGTGGACGAGGCCTACACGCCGGCGGCTTGCGCCTCCACGGTCTCCACAGAGTATTTGACCCCGAGCGCGGGTTGCACTTGAGTTACTCTCCACTCTGACGTCAACCTCAGCTTCAATCTGGGTGCGGGTGGACAGCTAACTGGGTCCTACACGCGGCTTGTGAGTCCCGGAGACTTCGGGCAAGTCATCAAGCCTTCATCTTGCGCGCCGCCCGGGGGACGTTCGGGCTGCCTCGTCCTCCGGGCGATTGCGTCATTTCCTCTCGCTGCTCGTGACAAGCGAGTAGCTCGTGCTCCGCCCGCCGCCGGGGTCCTTGCGCAGCGCGCCGCGCTCGAGGAGCTCCAGGATGTCACGGTAGGCCGTGTCCTGCGATGACTTGGTGAGCTTGGCGTATTTTGATGTCGTGAGCTTTCCCTCGAAGCCGTCGAGTAGTCTGTTCAGCACCTTGACCTGGCGTCCGTTCAGCGACTGCTGCGCAAAGCGCTCCCAGAAGCGCGCCTTCTCCAGCACCGCGCCGAGCGTGTCGTGCGACCCCTCGATCGCGCGGTGCAGGCACGAAAGGAACCATTCCTGCCACGGGGTAACATCGAGCGCACCTCTCTGCGTGCGCTCGAGCGTCGTGTAATAGGCGTTCCGCTCGCGGCGGATTTGCGCTGACATACTGTAGAAGCGTTGGGTGCTTCGTTCGGAGCGTGCGAGCGCCGTGTCGGCGATCGCACGCGCGATGCGTCCGTTGCCGTCATCGAAAGGGTGGATGGTGACGAACCACAGATGCGCGAGCCCCGCGATGAGAAGCGGGTCGGTGTTACCGGGCGCCTCGAACCAGTTCAGGAAGCGGTCCATATCTCCAGGGATGCGCGCGGCGGTCGGTGCTTCGTAGTGCACCTTCTGCCGGCCGATTGGCCCCGAGACAACTTGCATCGGGCCGCTGCTATCGTCGCGCCAGTTGCCGACGGTGATTTTCCGAAGACCACTTCGGCCCGTGGGAAAGAGTGCCGCGTGCCAGCCGAACAACCGCTCGGCCGTCAGGGGCTGCGTGTAGTGGGTGGTTGCGTCGAGCATCATCTCGACGACGCCCTCGACATCGCGGTCGGCCGGCACGAGGCCGCCGACATCCATGCCGAGCCGCCGAGCGATCGAGGATCTGACTTGGTCGCTGTCGAGTTTTTCGCCTTCGATCTCACTCGAGCGGACCACGTCTTCGGTCAGCGTGCTCAGCTGGGCCTCACGGCGCAGGTCGAAGCCGAGATCCTGCATCCTGCCAAGTAGACGGCCCTGCTCGCGCGAAACCTGCCCGAGCAGGGCGGCAAGGCGCCCGCTATCCCAGGTCAGGTCCGGCCAGTTCTCTCGCTGCCAGATGTACATTTAATCTCCGCGTTTTATGCGGATATTATGCTTCTTGTTCTCCGCATCGGCAAGTAAATCTCCGCATAGCGTGCGGAGATTCCGCCGCCTATTCTCCGCAGGGCGCCTAATTATGAATGTAATCAGCTCATTGCAGGACGGCGAATCGCATCCGGCGCGAGCGCTACCCCGAGCCGCGCGCGGCCCAAGGCCCTCCAGCGTCACTTCGCGCGCCGCCATCAGCAGATGCGCGTGACGATGCCGCGCGTCACTCCCGGGGTGCGGGTGCGCGCACCGCGAGGTCGACCGCGCACCGGTACCGGTCCGCCCGCTCCCGCGCCCAGCTCATGTCAGTCCGCCCGGCGAGCTCGGAAGCCAGCACGATCTCCTTGTGCAGGACGTCCTCGCGACCGGAGTCGTTCCTGTTGAGCGTCGCGACGGTTACCTGAAGGCGCTCGAAGCCGCGAGTGTTGGCCAGAACGTACGACCGTTTAGTGAGTTCCTTGGCGGTTTGGTCAAGGAAACCCAAAAGGCAGCCGGCAACAAGGTCAAGACGAGAGCAAAGCACCCCACCAGGCGAACCGCGTAGGTCACCGCCTTACGGCGATAAACGTCCCTTTGGGTTTCAGCAGCCCGCGGCATCGAAAGAAGCTGACCTTCCCGACCGCATCGAAGGCGAAATCGAAGCAGTCGCCGATGCGGGTGAAATTTGCGATGGCGTTCACGCCGTCGCACCGTGCGGAATTCTGGACCAGCATGGTCTCCATCGCAGTCGCGCTGCTCGCGTACGTGGGGTTCCGGCGCCCTCGGACGGCCGCACTCCCGTCGGCGGAGTCGTCTCCGGCACAAAGCCGCTGAAGCCCGGTCACTCCTTTTCCTTGAGCGTCTGCTCGAGCGCCTCGAGCAGCAGATCGGCGTGCTGCGTCTCGAAGGTCAGTGGCGAACGGATCTTGAGCACGTCGCCATGGCGGCCGGTCGAGCCCACTAGGACGCCGCGGCGGCACATGCCGTTTACCACCCGCTTGGTCTCGGCTGAGCCGGCGAGCCCGCTCGCCGGATTGGGGCGAAGCTCGACGCCCAGGAACAATCCGGCGCCGCGTACTTCGCCGATCGCCGGATTTCGCTCAGCGAGTGCCTGCAGGCCACGCTTGAGGTGCTCGCCGGTCCGGCGGGCGCTCTCGAGGAGATTCTCCTCGCGGATGACGCGCAGCACCGCCAGCGCCGCCGCGCACGAGACACTGTTGCCTCCGTAGGTGTTGAAGTAGTGCCTGCGCTTGGCGAAGCGGGCGAAGACCTCGGGCCGCGCCACGACGGCGGCGACCGGGTGTCCGTTGCCCATGGGCTTTCCCATCGTCACGAGATCGGGAACGACGCGGTGGCGCTGGAATCCCCACATCGTCTCTCCCAACCGGCCGAAGCCCGGCTGCACCTCGTCGGCGATGAAAAGCCCGCCGGCGGCCTGCACGTGCCGCACGGCCTCCGCGAGAAATCCCTTGGGATCCGCATACACCCCATCGCTGGAGAAGATCGTGTCCGTGAGCAGGGCAGCGAGGCTCACACCGTCGGCTCGCATGCGCTCGAGACACGCTCGGACGTGCTCGCCGAACGCTTCGGGACCGCCCGCGCCCGCAGGTGCAGGCACCGCGTAGACGCCGGGCCCGAGCGGTCCGCCATCTTCGGGTGACATGCCGGAGAGGACGTCGGTCACGCCGTGGTAGGAGAAATCCGTAATGATGAAACCGGTACCGCCGGTCACCGCCTTGCTGACGCGCACCGCCAGATCGTTGGCCTCGCTCCCCGTGCAGGTGAAGACGACGTTGCCGAGCTCGGGCGGCATGGTGGCCAGCAGCTCCTCGGCGAGTTGCAGCGGCAGCTCGGCGAGATACCGGGTGTGTGTGTTGAGCGTGCGTGCCTGGCGCGTCAGCGCGTCGACGACGTACGGATGGCAGTGGCCCACCACCGGCACGTTGTTATAGGCGTCGAGAAAGGCGCGGCCGCGTTCGTCATACATCCAGACGCCCTCGGCGCGCACGAGCTGCAGCGGCTGCTCGTAGAAGAGCCGGTAGGTGGGGGAGAGCACCCGCGCGCGGCGTGCCAGGATTGCCGAGCGGTCCACTGGTGGTGCAGTCGTCACAGCCTCATCTCCTCGAGCAGCAATCGGTCGGCGATGTGGAGCCGCGCGCGCATGAAATCCTCATCGAGCGCCTCGAAGTGACCGCTCGCAGGGTTGCGCTGCACGTGCCATTCGTGAATGACGAGCGTCATGAGGAGCCGCGCCGCCACCAGCGCGCCGAGCAGCGCCAGCTCCGTTTGCAGGAGCGGCGCGCACTCATGATAGGCGCTCGTGACATCAAGAACGGACTTTCGCGCCTTCACCGGGTCCGCGCAGTCCATCGGAATGAGCTCTGCGGCGCAGACCGCCACATCCGCGATCAACGCCGTGTGCGTCATGTCGCCGAAGTCGAACACCCCGGTCACGCGGTCCTCGTCGGCGGGGTCCACCAGTATGTTGAGGGGATTCAGGTCGTTGTGCACGACCTGATGTCGCAGGAGCGGCAGTTGCGCTTCGATACGGGGAGCAAGGCGCTCGAGCAGTTCGTGAGCGGACTGCTGGTACGGGAAGCGGGGCATCTCCTCGAGAAGGCGCTGCATGTGTCCCGTGTGGCGCACGTCCCAGACGATGGTGCGCTCCGCTGCCGGGTGTTCGAAGCCGCGCAACGCGAGGGTCAATCGCGCTCCGATCCAGCCACAGGCGGCCCTTTGGCGTTGTGATCGGGCGGCCGTACCGAGGAGTTTCCCGGGGAGATACGTGAGTAACCGCGCCGTCCGCTCGACACCCTCATCGACGAAACGAACGTGAGTGCCGCCGGTGCGGTCGCGCAGTACGCGCGGACACGGCAATGCGGGATCGGTCTTCTCGATATGGAGGAGTGCCGCGGTCTGAAAGTCGGTCTCGGCTGGGCTCTCGGCCGGGTTCGCGATCTTGAGGACGTAATCCGCGCCGTCAGCGGTGGTGAGCTTGAAGTTCTCGTCGCGCTCGCCCGTGAGCCGTGCCGCCCGCGGCGCAAAGCCGTAGCGCTCGCGCACCAGGGCGAGTGCGCGCGCGATCGGCACCGGCCGCGACGGCGCGACCATCGTCGCCATAAAGGTGTTCACATCACCGGCCATCATCCGTCTCGATTTCGATAGCGCAGTGCCTCGACAGCAGGGCAAATGGCGGCGACGATTGGCGCCGGCTCGGGTAGTAGAGGCCGTAGCCACTATACGGAAGGCACCAGTCCTCGGGCACACTCTCGAGGACACCCTCGTTGAGATACGGCTGCGCCATGTCCGCCGCCACATAGGCCAGGCCCAATCCTGCGACCGCGGGCACGTTCGCCTACTTGTCCTTTGTTTAGTTCAGCTTGCTTATTCGTGGGATACCTAACGTCGGATCCGCGGGGTCATAGGGTTTATTGGGTGACATGTATTTTGATTTCATGTACGAAACAATCGCATCAATATCCCGAGGCCCACCTGCCAGATTCTTGCCTTGCGGAAATACGGTGAAATTGCTCTTCCCGGCCGCGAGAAAGTTGTCCATCGATACACGGTAGGTCTTATTCGGATTCTGAACTACTCCGCTAACGACAATGCGATCCGGCACGCCACCGCGACTATTGGACCGCAGCGTTACGTTTACGATCTTATTGCAAGGCGCAGCAGAGCTGCTCCAATCCACGTGGAAACCCTCCGATACCTCAAGAATGTTGTCGCCAGTCTGCCCGTTGCACCCCGCAAACTGCTGCTCCAAAGCGTCCCTGATCTGCTGAGCGCTTAGGGTCATAGTTACCAAGCTGTTGCCGAACGGTCGAACGTTAAAAGCCTCTTGGTACGTAACGTCATGCGGGTACGGCACATTTGGAACGTTGAAGCCAGGATTCCGGACACCACTTCCATTGATGAAAGAGATCACGGCACCACCAACATCCGCCGGCGCAGTCGCCGCCAACTGTGAATCGGCAACCAGATCGCCCGCCAGCTCTTCACCGCTACCACTTGCGTCCGGCGCGCTCGGCAACGGAGCGGCGATCGCACCGATAGGCTGATTCGCCACCGGTGCAACTGCGTTACTATAGTCAGCAATAAGGCTCCGAATTCCAACAACCTGAGGCGACGACAGGAATGCGTGGACGGGGGATGTCATGGAATCTGCGTCTGGTTGACTCACGAGCACATTGGTCGCCGCGACGTTTGTTACTTGTCCAGTGGTCGGGTCAATACTCATGTCAATATCCGTTAGCACACGGCCGAATGCGCTCGCCTGAGTTACTGTAATTGCACGTCCGACACTGTTTTTCATTTGGCAGTTATATGCAACATGTGTATGGGCGGAGATTACAAGATCGACTTCATCTCGCAATCTAGACAGGATACTAAGAATCGCTGAACTTCCGGAATCGCCGAGTATCCCCGCGCAATTGTTTATAGTGGTCCCATTTGGAATTGCGGTTGTGTTCGGTGTGGCTCCCTGATGAACTACCAGTACAATCGCGTTTACGTGCCTTGTACGCAACTCGGGAATCAACGCATTTACTGTATCCGCCTCGTCCGCAAAGGTTAGGCCCACGACACCCTTTGGCAGAACGATAGACGGCGTTTCCCTTAGAACTACCCCGATGAACGCGATCTCCATATCGCTGAATGTTTTGATTTCGTATGCGGGAAACAGGGTCCTTCCACTTGAATTAACAACGACGTTGGCCGCGAGATACTTGAACGAGGCGCCGGGAAAAGTGCCGTTCTCCAGACACGAATACGCCGGGGGTTGAAGGCAGCCGCCAGTCTGTTTGCGCAACAGCTCAGTTGTCCCCGCATCGAATTCATGATTTCCGACAACGGAAACATCAAGCCCGAGAAGATTCATGGCTTCGATGGTTCCCTCATCATGATACGCCGCAGAAATCAGGGGACTCGCTCCAACCAAATCGCCCGCACTGACCACAACGTGATTCGCGTTGTGACTAACGCGCTCAGCTATGTAGGCTGCCAGATAATCAGCACCACCAACGGCTACCGGTTGCTCCCCTACAGCGTATGCGAGGCTGCCTGGAGACTGAAGACTCCCGTGGAGGTCGTTAAATGCCTCTATTTTTACCGAAACCGGTAATGCGGACATCGGCGCTCGCGTTACCATGCAACTCGCGCCCGGAGCAGCAAGCAATGCAATAAACAAACTACGAAGGCGCGTCATTTGCCTGACCCTCCCTGGGCAATTCTGATCTTTATTCGCCAGCGCGCTATGTGATTGGATTGATATTTCAGGTGTACGGGATCCTCATCTGGCGTGCGGGAAAGCCAAGTTCATGCGAGAGTGTCCGCAACTGCGCACGCCACTGTTGCGGTCGCCCGGCGCAGGTCGTTCAAACGCAGGCACTCATCCGCGGCGTGACCGTGTGCCTCGGCCAGCGTGTGCGGTCCCGCGCCGTAAAGCACGGTGGGGATTCCGGCAGCGGCATAGTGGCGGGCATCGGTATAAAGCGGCACGCCGTGCTCCGCAATGGGTACGCCGAAGAACGTCTCCCCATGGCGGCGCAGTGCGTTTGTCAGCCGCTCGGCGCCGGGTACGTGGAGCAGGGGGAGTGCCAGAAGAATGCGGCGCATCTCCACGCGAATGCCGCTGAAAGCGGCCGCCGCGCGCTCAACGGTCCTGCGCAGGTCTGCTTCGGCGTCTTCCGGGCTCTCCTCCGGGATAATGCGCCGGTCGACGCGAAAGCTCACGCGATCGGGCACGACGTTGGTATTGATACCACCCTCTATGAGCCCTACGTTGACCGTTGGATGCGTAATGCCCGGAACGGCAGAGCGGCGCTCCCTCAGCGCCTCGCGGGAGTCGTAGATGCTTTTCAGAATACCGGTTGCGGCTGCCAGCGCATCAACTCCCGACTCGGGCATTGCCGCATGGCCCTGGCGCCCGCGGACCGTGACTTCCAGGTGCAGACAACCGTTGTGCGCCGTAGTCACCGCGTACGAGAATCCCGCGCAAATCGCATAGTCGGGACGACTCAGGCCCTGGGTGAGCAGCCAGCGCGGCCCGATATCCCCTCCGACCTCTTCGTCGTAGGTGAAATGCAGCTCGACGCTGCCGTTGAGCGCTCGCCCCCGTCCGGCGAGCTCCTGCAACGCGCGGAGCGCGTATGCGTAGGTCGCGAAGTCGGACTTGCTCACGGCAACTCCACGGCCGTACATGGTTGGTCCCTGCGCCGGGTCGTCTACTACATCCGCGCCGTACGGATCGCGCGTCCATCCCAAACCGGGCGGTACCACATCGCCGTGCGCATTGAGTGCAATGCACGGTCCGTCCTTGCCGAAGCGCTGCCGAACGATGAGATTGGTAGCCGAAATCATGCAGGCTGCCCGGACGGAATCGACCGGCACCGGATGGGCTTCAACTTTGAATCCCAACGCTTCCAGCAGGGCTCGGGCCCGCTCAGCATGCGCCGCGCAATCACCGGGAGGATTGTCCGTCGGGATTTTGACCAGCGCGGCCAGAAAGTCGCACTCGGCGGCGAAGCTGTCGTCGACGATCTTACCGACCGCCGTCTCGAGAGCCGACCTTCCGGGCGGAAGTTTGTCGTGAGTCATTTCGATGCGCTCAAGGTGATACCGGGAAGTTCAACAGAAAGTCCTGGAAGGCGCGAGCCGCGACATCGGCGTCCTCCGCGCTAAGGGTCTCGGATGGATGGTGGCTGATGCCGCCGTTGCCGCAGCGCACGAACAGCATGCCCATTGCGGTGATTTGCCCCATGACCATCGCGTCGTGGCCGGCTCCGCTCGGGAGACGCCGCACCTCGGCGTTGCCGGTGGTGCGCCCAATGCTGTCGGCCCACCGCTGTTGCATCTTGGGTGCACAGGGTACGCAAGCGACCTCCAGCACCTTGCGCCATTGAATCTCGACTTGCCGGCGGGCGGCGATGCGTGCGGATTCCGCCACGACGCCGGCGAACGCCGCGTCCCGCACCGCATCGTTATCGGCGCGGATATCGACGCTCAGCTCGCAGCGGCCGGGAATCACATTCACCGCACCCATCGGGACCCGCAACTGTCCGACTGTGCCGACCAGCCCTGGCGTGCCGCCGCAGCGCTTCTCGATGGCAAGTACGACTTCGGCGGCTGCGGCGGCGGCGTCGCGGCGCAGATGCATCGGCACGGTTCCCGCGTGCCCCGCCAACCCTGTAATCGACACCAAGCAGCGTACGCTGCCGGCGATCGACGTCACGACGCCCAGCGGCACCGCTTCGTTGAGCAGCACTGGTCCCTGCTCGATGTGCACTTCTACAAAACCCAGCAGCGTCCGCGGGTCGAGAACCGCCTTGGGAATCGCTGCCGGATCCAATCCGGCCGCAACCATGGCCTGCCGCATCGTGATGCCGTCCGCATCGACACTGTCAAGCACGGCCGGATCGAATCGGCCTGCTAGCGCGCGACTTCCCAGAAATGTCGACTTGAAGCGGGCCCCTTCCTCTTCGGCAAAGGCAACAATCGTCAACGTGTACGGGAGTCGCACGCCTGCGCCGCGCAGCCGCGCAACCACGGCTATCGGCAGCAGAACCCCCAGACGTCCGTCGAACTTCCCGGCATCGATAACGGTGTCGTAATGAGAGCCCGTCACCAGAGTGCCGGCGCTCGCGGCCGCGTCACGCCAGCGACCGATGACGTTACCGACCGCATCGACTTCAACCTCGAGTCCCGCACCCAGCATCCACTCGCGCAGCAGTGCCGCCGTCGCACGGTGTGCCGGGGTCAGATACGAGCAGGTCAGACCGTCCGCTCGGTCGCTGAGGCGCGCCAGCTCCTCCGCCATGGCGATGATCCGGGGCCCCAGCGGCTCATCCACCAACTCGGCCAGGCGGAATTCCGCGATTCGGCCGATCTCGCGCAACGCTACCGCGCGTTCGTGCTCGACCGTGTTCCCGACTCGCTGCTCGAGCGCCGCGATCACCGAGGCGCGATCCTGGCCTTTGACGGCGAGCACGAACGGAAAGCCGAACCTTTGCGTATAGGCGGCATTGAGTTGCTGCAGTCGCGTGAACTCCTCGGGCGTGCACGCTGCAAGACCCGCGCCCTGCTGTTCCCGCGCCGACTCTGGCGTCAGCTCGCCGCGCATGCGCGTGCCGCCGGAGAGCTCGGGGTGCGCCCGAATCAGCGCCAGTTGCTCATCGATGCCCGCGTGCTCGACCGCGGCACACATCGCCTGATGCAGGTGCAGGTGCGAGCGAAACGGGCGTGCCGCTGCGACACGCTCCGCTACCCAGGGCGTGCGTTCAAATACGCCCGCCAGCGCTGCAACGAACTGGGACGGCGGAAGCGAGTTGAGCTGTTGCAGTGAAATCACGCGTGCCGATCGTCTATCACGGACGCCGGCGGGTGCGTGGCGATCCAGTGCCGGGCGACATCGATGCGCCGGCAAACCCACACACCCGCGTGCTCGAGAACGTAGTCGAGAAAGCGCTCCAGGCAGGCCGCACGGCCCGGCCGGCCGATCAGGCGAGCATGCAATCCTATCGACAGCATCTTGGGGGAATCGAGTCCCGCGGGGTCTCCTTCGCGATACAGCGTGTCGAACGCGTCGCGGAGATAATCGAAGAACTGGGTACCGGAGTTGAATCCCTGCACTGTCGCGAAGCGCATGTCATTACAGTCGAGGGTGTAGGGCACGACCAGGTGCGGAACGCTGCGCGTGCCGCTGGCGGCGGCAATGCTGACCGTGGTCCAGTAGGGGAGGTCGTCGGCGTACGAGTCGGCGTCGTAGATAAAGCCGCCATGTTCGACGAGCAGTCGCCGTGTATTCGGACTGTCACGTCCGGTGTACCAGCCCAGGGGCGCAGTGCCCGTCAGTTCGCTCAGTATCGCGACTGCCTCCGCCAGATGTGCGCGTTCGGTAGCTTCATCGACGAGCTGGTAGCTGATCCAGCGCAGGCCATGGCCGGCAATCTCGTGTCCGAGCTCGCGGTACGCGGCAACGGCGTGCGGATGACGCCTGAGAGCCGTGGCGGTTGCAAAGACCGTGAGCGGTAAGTTGCGCCGCTCGAACGCGCGCAGCACGCGCCACAACCCGGCTCGTGAGCCGTATTCGAACAGCGACTCCATGCTCATGTGGCGCATCGGGAAGGCCGGCGCGCCGATGATCTCGGACAGGAAGGTCTCGGAGGCGGCATCCCCATCCAGCACGCAATTCTCGGCGCCCTCTTCGTGATTCAGAACGAATTGCACCGCGATGCGAGCGCTCCCCGGCCAGCGTGCGTGCGGCGGGCAGCGGCCGTAGCCAACAAGATCGCGGGGGTACTTCTCCTGTGACCGGTTCATAGCGCACGCCGACCGTTGGAGAACACTGAACGCAAGTCGATGCTCTTCTCGAGCGCCTCCTCGAGTCTCAGATCGGCGCGGACCTGGTCGAGGTGGCGCACCATGAGGCCGACTGCACGGGACTCCCGGCGCTCGAGCGCCAAGGCGAGCTCCCGATGCTCGTCAGGCGCACAGCAGCGCGCGCCGGGCGCCTGATAGACGGCTATGATCAGTGACGAGCGTGACACCAGGTCCCGGAGCATATCGACCAGGATCTGGTTGCCGGCGATCTGCGCAATGATCAGGTGAAACTCTCCGGAGGATTTGAGCGAGGCGCGGCGATCGCCCTGGCGCCAGGCAGCCTGCTCACGTGCAACATGTTCGTGAAGCCGTTTGCAGTCTGCGCGGGTGGCCGACCCGATGAACCCTGCGACGGTCCCGGCCTCCAGCACCTGGCGAGCGGCGAATACTTCGCGCGCTTCGCGAACTGAAGGTTTGGACACGGTTGCCCCGCGATTGGGCATCAGCGTCACCACTCGCTCGTGTGCCAGACGTTGCAGCACCTGGCGCAGCCGCGCGCGGCCGAGGCCGAAGATCTCGCACAGACTCCCCTCGATCAGGCGCGTCTCCGGCGGCAGGCTGTGATCGGTGATCGCTGTCCAGATCTGCTCGTAGACTGCGGCCGTATCGGCGCCGTTCGCGGCCGCGCGACGCAACCCCCGGACCGCCGGCGTCCCGTGCCGCGCCGTGCTCTTTGCCGGCCTGGCGGCCCTGCTGTCGCGTTTTCCTGTTGCTGTAGCCACGCGTAAAGTCCGGAGTCGTACCGATAGCGGATACACGACTGTCAGGGGGAGGTGCCGGGCGGCAGCCGGTGGGAAGCGGCGGCGCGTGCCTCGCGGCCGAGTACGTAAGTACTCGAGACGACGCGATCATCACCCAGCGTCATCAGCACCAACAGTTTCTCGGCCAGCGTACGCGAGCGGGCAGTGCGGCGTGCGATCAGCGCCGTGGCACGCAGGTCGAGAACGATGAAATCGGCTTCCGCTCCTACTGTGAAGCGGCCGACCTGGCTGTCCACGCCGAGAGCACGGGCACCTCCCAGAGTCGCGAGATAGAACGCGCGCAGAGGCGAGAGGTGCTGATGCGAGAGTTGTGCGACGTTGTAAGCATCCCCGAGCGTCCGGAGCATGCTGAAGCTGCTACCGCCCGCTACATCCGTCGCAATCGAAAACCGCATTCCGGCCGCATCGGCTGCAGCCACATCAAAGAGCCCGCTACCGAGGTGCAAGTTGGAAGAGGGGCAGAACGCGGCTGACGCCCCGGATTGCGCCATCCGGGCGCGATCGGTCTGATCGAGATGTATACAGTGTGCGTAGATCGCGCGGTCACGCAGCAATCCATATCGGTCGTACACGTCGAGGTAGCTGCGTGCGTGTGGAAACAGTCGTTTCACCCAGGCGACTTCCTCGAGGTTCTCCGCCGCGTGACTGTGGATCAGGGCGTCCGGAAAGTCCTTGGCGAGCCGCCCGGCGCTCTCGAGCTGCGCCTCGGACGAAGTCACAGCGAATCGCGGCGTGATCGCGTACAGCAGTCGCTCGCGACCATGCCACGCTTCCAGCAACTCACGCGAGTCACGCTCGCCCGCCCCGGGGGAGTCGCGCAGATACTCCGGGCAGTTGCGATCCATCAGCACCTTGCCTGCCGCCATACGCATGCGGCGTGCCGCGGCCGCCTGGAAGAACGCTTGCACGGAGGCACGGTGAACGCTGCAGAAGACCATCGCCGTCGTCGTGCCGTTGCGTATCAGCTCATCGAGGAAGAACTCGGCAACCTCCTGTGCGTGCGCCGGGTCCGAGAACCGGCCCTCGGTCGGAAACGTGTAGTTCTCCAGCCAATCGAGCAGCTGCCGGCCGCCTGAGCCGATGATGTCGGTTTGCGGATAGTGGATGTGTGCATCGACGAACCCGGGCATCAGGATGTTGTCGCCATGTTCGACCACCTGTGCATCCGTTGGCAGGGTCGGCAGCAGCTCCCGCGCCGGCCCGAGCGCCGCGACGCGCCCGTCGTCGGTGACCAGCAGACCATCCTCGAAGAACTCGAAGCTGCCGGGGTCATCGTGCGGGCCGGGATCGGAACGGAAATGCAGGATCGCGCCCCGATGCGCGCACGGCTTCACGGCGATGTCAGTGCGGAGCGCCACGTTCGATCCAGGCGAGCACTTCGGCTCGCTCCTCCTCGGTGATGCCGGTAACGTTTCCCGCGGGCATGGCACCTGTGGCGATCTGCTGACGTATCTGCTCGGTGCGCGCCAGGATGCGCGCGGGTGTGTCAAGCAGCACGCCGTTGGGGGCTGCAGTAAATCCCGATTGCGTCGGTTTTGCCGAGTGACAGCCGGCGCACCGCCGGGCCACGATCGCCTCGACGTAGACGAAGCCCCCGGCGGACGCGAATCCGGCGGCGGCGCCTTCGGTGCCGCCTCCCTTCGGTGGCGGCATCAATGCGAACGCAACGCCGGCCAGCGTCAGCACGCCCAGGGCGGCGGGCAGCGGCGAAGTGCGGCCGTTGCGCTCGTGCGCCTTGTGGCGCGCGACGAAATAAAGGCGCAGCCACACCCCGGCGGCGCAGATGGCGACCAGCACCAGCCAGTTTTGGCGTGCACCGTAGGTCATGGCGTAGTGGGGGCTGATCATCACGAACAGCACCGGCAGAGTGAAGTAGGTGTTGTGCGTGGAGCGCAGCTTGGCGGAGATCGCGTGGGTGGGATCGGGTTCACGATCCTCCCGCTTGGCGCGCACCAGCTCGCGTTGACCCGGGATGATGACGAAAAACACATTTGCCGCCATGATCGTGCCGAGCATCGCGCCGAATTCCATGTAGGCGCCGCGTCCGCTGAACAGGTGGCACAAGCCCCAGGCCGCCAGGGACAGCAGTACGGCGAGCACGGCTCCGAGCGTGCGACCGTCGCGCCCGAGCGTCGATCGACACAGACCGTCATAGACCACCCAGCCGCCGGCGAGAAATGCGACGCCGATGGAGATGGCCGCGGGTTTCGACAGAGCTGCCACCGACGTGTCGATCAGGTACACCTCGGCCTGGCCGTAATAAAGAAGACACAACAGAAAGACGCCGGACAGGAAGGTGGTGTAGGCCTCCCAGTAGAACCAGTGAAGCGAGGACGGCAGGGACGCGGGCGCCAGGCGGTACTTGTGCGCATGGTAGAAACCGCCGCCATGCACCGCCCACAACTCCCCGGCCACGCCCCGGTTCGCGAGCGCCGGATCGACCGGTGGAACGAGGTGATCGTCGAGCCAGATGAAATAGAAGGACGAGCCGATCCAGGCGATGCCCGCCACCAGGTGCAGCCATCGGCCGAGCAGGCTCAGCCAGTCCAGGAAGTAAGCCGTCATGGGAGGGGGGACGAGCAGGCGGCACAGTCGGGTGACGGACAGCCACCCGCACAGGCCACGGTCGCGGAGGAAGACGCGAGATTCAGGGGGCGTACGTCGACCGAGGCCTCGAGACCCTGCAGCAGTTGCGCGGCCACGCCCACAGCGATTGAGGCCGGCCACTTGCTAGCGACTCCCCCCACCCCAATGGGACAGACCAGTCGCGCAATCGCCTCCGCTGCGGCGCCATCCCGTGCCAACCGCGAGCGGAACCGAGCGCCCTTGCTTTTCGAGCCGATCAGCCCCAGCCAGGCGAAGTCGCTGCGCCCCAGAATCCTGCGGCACAGCGCGTAGTCCAGAGCATGGTCATGGGTCATCACGAGGAAGCGCGCGCCAGCCGGTGCCAGGTGCACGGTGTTAGTTGGCGCCTGCGAGCACAGCGGATGGACGTTGTCCGGTAATGGCTCCGGCAGGAGCTCCGCTCGCGGATCGATCCAGGTGACTTCGAACGGCAACTCGGCGAGGATGCGGATCAACGCCTGTCCGACGTGGCCGGCACCGAACAGCCACAACGCCGCAGCGTCGCTCGCGAGGGGCTCCAACAGGATCGCGTTCTCCTCACTGCTCGCGGAGAATTGCAAGCGACGTTGAGCGCCCGGCTCGAGCGCCTGCAGCGTCGGGCCGCGCAACTGCAAATGCGCACTGCGCCACTCATCTGATCCGTGCTCCAGCAGTCTGCGAACGACGCCTTGCCCGGAGAGCTCGGTCAGCAGTGCCGCGGATGTGCGGTCGCATCCCGCGCGTACCACCCGCCGCAGCCGCGGCAGATCGGCGGGCGTGAAGCGTTCCAGCCACAACTGCACCACACCGCCACAGCACTGTCCCAACTCCCGACCCAACACGAGCCGGCGAAGGCTGACCGAAGGCGCCGTCCCGGCCACGAGCAGCGACTGAGCGGCCCGCATGGCTTGCCATTCCAGGTTGCCACCGCCGATCGTGCCGTCGACCCCGCTGTGTGAAACCAGCATGCAGGCGCCGGGCTCGCGCGGGGCGGAACCCCGCACTTGCGCGAT
>WNFW01000287.1_pt1 | contig 31536 bp, 27 predicted proteins | sample 5400131 | NCBI WGS metagenome assembly WNFW01 (sample SAMN13153362, study PRJNA577476) | soil metagenome | isolation source: 20 cm soil or saprolite under grassland replicate 1 | place: USA:California | collected 2016-06-15 | reverse complement strand
AGAGGTCGTTCCCCTCGCGCGTCCGCTCGCCCACCCCGGCGAACACGGAGATGCCTCCGTGCTGCTTGGCGATGTTATTGATGAGCTCCTGGATCAGCACGGTCTTGCCGACGCCGGCGCCGCCGAAGAGGCCGGTCTTACCACCCTTGGTGTAGGGCTCGAGCAGGTCGACCACCTTGATCCCCGTCTCGAACATCTCGACCTTCGTGGACTGGTCCTCGAAGGGCGGCGCCGGCCGGTGGATCGGATACGTCTTCTTCGTCTGGATCGCGGGGCCCTTGTCCACGGGCTCGCCGACGATGTTGAGGATCCGGCCGAGCGTCTCCTTGCCGACCGGGATCGAGATCGGTCCACCCGTGTCCTTGACGGTCATGCCGCGCGTCAGGCCGTCGGTCGAGGCCATCGCGACCGCCCGCACCTGGCTCTCGCCCAGGTGCTGGGCCACCTCGAGCACGAGCCGCTGTGAGTAGGCGAAGATGTCCTTGAACTCGACGCCCTGCACCTCGAGCGCGTTGTAGATCCCCGGCAGCTTCCCCGGCTCGAACTCGACGTCGACCACGGGCCCGATGACCTGGACGATCTTCCCGACGCTCATGCCTCTGCTCCTTGCTTGAGGGCCTCGGCGCCGCCGACGATGTCGAGCAGCTCCTTGGTGATCTTCTCCTGCCGCGCCTTGTTGTACTGGATGGTGAGGATCTCGATCATGTCCTTCGCGTTCTTCGTCGCCGCCTCCATCGCGGTCATCCGCGCGCCGTACTCGCCCGCGAGGGACTCCATGAGGGCGCGGAAGACCTGCGTCCGCACGTGGCGCGGCAGGAGGTCGCCCAGGATGGCGGCCGGCGCCGGCTCGTAGATGTAGTCCACCGTCGGCGGGGTGCTCCCCTCCCCCGGCTCCGCGCGCGGGATCGGCAGGAGCTGCTCACGGAGGGGGCGCTGGACGGCGACCGAGCGGAACTCGTTGTAGATCAGGTGAACCTCGTCCACCTCGGTGCTGAGGTACTGCTCCATGAGGTAGTCGGCGAGCTCGGCCGCGTGGGTGTAGGCGAGCCGGTCCCAGAAGCCGAGCATGTCCCGCTTGATTGTGAAGCTGCGCCGGCGGAAGAAGTCGCGGCCCTTCCGGCCCACGACGACGAGCGTCACGTCCGGGGCGCTCGACTGGCGGATGAAGTCGAGCGCGCGCCGGACGATGTTCGAGTTGAACGCGCCCGCGAGCCCGCGGTCCGCCGTGATGATCACGATCTGGCGCCGCGGCCCGGCGCGCTGGACCAGGAGCGGGTGCGGGGCCTCATCGCCCCCGCCGGCGCTCGACACGAGGTTGCCGAGCAGCTCGGCCATCTTCCCGGCGTACGGCCGCGCGGCGACGATCCGCTCCTGCGCCCGCCGGAGCTTCGCCGCGGCGACCAGCTTCATCGCCCGCGTGATCTTCTGCGTGGACTCGACGGATCGGATCCGCCGCCGGATGTCGCGGAGGGTCGCCATGCGCGGCGGCCGCTACGCGGCCTTGATGCCCTTGGCGGCGACGAACTCCGCCTTCGCCTCGACCACGGCCTTCGTGAGGCTCTCGCGCAGCGTGTCCGTGATCTCCTTCTTCTCGCGGATCTCGGTGAGGATCCCGGGGGCTCGGCGCTCGAGCGAGGCGTGGAAGTGCGCCTCGAAGTCGCGGATCGCGTCCACCGGGAGCTCGTCGAGCATCCCCTGCGTGCCGGCGAAAATGATCGCCACCTGCTTCTCGACGGGCAGCGGCGCATACTGGCCCTGCTTGAGGATCTCGACCATGCGCTGGCCGCGCGCGAGCTGGAGCTGGGTCGCGCGGTCGAGGTCGCTCCCGAACTGCGCGAAGGCCGCGAGCTCACGGTACTGGGCGAGGTCGAGCCGCAGCTTGCCCGCCACCTGGCGCATCGCCTTGATCTGCGCCGAGCCGCCGACCCGCGAGACCGACAGACCGACGTTCACCGCGGGGCGGATGCCGCCGTAGAAGAGGTCCGACTCGAGATAGATCTGGCCGTCGGTGATCGAGATGACGTTCGTCGGAATGTACGCGGACACGTCGCCGAGCTGCGTCTCGATGATCGGCAGCGCCGTCAGCGAGCCGCCACCGAGCGCGTCGTTCAGCTTCGCCGCGCGCTCGAGCAGCCGCGAGTGCAGGTAGAACACGTCCCCGGGGTACGCCTCGCGCCCGGGCGGCCGCCGGAGCAGGAGCGAGAGCTGTCGGTACGCCGCGGCGTGCTTGGAGAGGTCGTCGTAGACGCAGAGGGCGTGGCGCTTCGAGTCGCGGAAGTACTCCCCCATCGTGACGCCCGCGTACGGCGCGATGTACTGGAGCGGCGCCGGCTCGGAGGCCGAGGCCACGACGACCGTCGTGAACTTCATGGCGCCCGCGTCCTCGAGGACCTTGACCACCTGGGCGACGGTCGAGCGCTTCTGCCCGATCGCCACGTAGAAGCAGTACACGTCCTGCCCCCGCTGGTTGATGATCGCGTCCACGCCGATCGCGGTCTTGCCGGTGCCGCGGTCGCCGATGATCAGCTCGCGCTGGCCGCGCCCGATCGGGATCATCGAGTCGATGGCCTTGAGCCCGGTCTGGAGCGGCTCCTTCACCGACCGGCGGTCGACGACGCCCGGCGCGTAGCGCTCGATCGGCCGGAACTCCTTGGTGTTGATCGGCCCCTTGCCGTCCACGGGCTGGCCAAGCGCGTCGACGACGCGGCCGGTCAGCGCCTCGCCGACCGGCACCTGCGCGATCCGGCTCGTCCGCTTGACGGTGTCGCCTTCCTTGATCCGCGTGTCGTCGCCGAGGAGCACCGCGCCGACCTGGTCCTGCTCGAGGTTGAGGACCATCCCGACGACGTCGCCGGGAAACTGGAGCAGCTCACCCAACATCGCCTTCTCGAGCCCGTAGATGCGCGCGATGCCGTCGCCGACCTCGATGACGCGGCCGACCTCCTGCAGGTCGACCTCCGCCTCGTAGCCCGCGAGCTGCCGCTTGATGATCTCGCTGATCTCTCCGGCCTTGATCATCGCTCTCCCCGGAGGAGGGCCGCGCCCCCCTTCCGGACCTCCCCCTTTTAGGGTTGCTTTAGGGTTCTCCGGGCAAAGCCCGCGCTCGAACGGCCCTAGCCACGCCCGAGGCGTTCCCGCAGACGCGCCAGCTGCCCATCGAGGCTGCCGTCCACGAGGAGGCTCCCGATTTCGGCGACGAACCCACCCAGGAGCGCGCCGTCCACCGCCTCTTCGAGCACCACCTGCTTACCCCCGAGCACCCCGCTCAACCGGCCCGCCAGCGCCGTGCGCTCGTCGGCGGCGAGCGCCAGGGGCGCGCGCACGCGCGCGCGCACGCGACCGGCCGCGTCGTCCACGAGGCCGCGGTACGCGGCGGCGATGGACGGCACGCGCTCGGCGCGCCCGTGCGCGGCGACGAGCGCCAGGAAGTCGCGCGTGAGCGTCCCGAGCTCGAGCCGCGCCGCGACCTCGGCCGCCGCGTCGCGCTTGACCGCCGCGGTGATCCAGGGGCGGCCGAGGAAGGCGCGGAGCTCGGGCTCGCGCGAGAACACTTCCACCGCACGGTCGAGCTCGTGGGCGACCGCGTCCCCCTGCCCGCGCTCCTGGGCGAGCGCGAACAGCGCCTTCGCGTAGGAGCGGTCGACGCCGTCCGCCGCGGTCACCTAGTCGCCGACTTTCGCGATCGCCTCGGCGAGGATGCGCCGGTGCTCCTCGTCGCGCAGGCTCTTCCGGATGAGCTTCTCGGCCACGGCGGTCGCGAGCTCTGCGACCTCGCGCCGCAGCTCGTCGCGCGCGCGTCGGACGTCCGCCTCCATCTGCGCCCTGGCGCTCTCGATGAGCCGCTGCGACTCCGCGCGGGCGGCGTCGACGAGCCGCGCCCTCTCCTCCGCCGCCTCCTTCAGCGCCTGGGTGCGGATCGCGGCCGCCTCAGCGTGGAGGGCCCGCAAGCGCGCCTCGTTCTCCTCCCGCTGGCGCGCGGCCTCGGCGCGCGCGGCCTGGGCTTCCTCGAGCGCCTTCTGGATGGCGGCGGTTCGCTCGTGCATCTTCGCGAGGAAGGGCTTGTAGAGGAGGCGCTGCAGGATGACGAGCAGGATGAGGAAGTTGACGACCTGGACGATCAGCGATTTGTCGAGGTTGACGAGGCCGCCCTCGTGTCCGCCCTCGGCCGCCGCCCAGGCGACGCCGGCTCCCTGCAGCGCCGAGCCGGCCAGGAGCAGGGCGACGAGGCACACGATCGCGCCCGTCCAGTCGCGTCCACGCTGAGACATAAGGAGGCTCTCCCCGGCGTCGTGATGCTCGCGAAGGTTTGTGAAAACTATCACGCAATCGCGCCCGGTGTCAATCGCTCGTGAGAACGGTCTAGCGCGCGATCACGCCGCCGCCGACCACGCACTCGCCCAGGTACCAGACGACGGACTGCCCCGGCGTGATCGCGCGCTGCGGCTCGTCGAACACGACTTCGGCCGTGGCCGCGTCGACGACGCGGACCGTGGCCGGTGCCGGCACATGGTTGTGGCGGATCTTCGCTTCGACGCGCAGCGGCTCCGTCGGCGCCGCGCACGCGATGAAATTCACCGCGCGCGCCACGAGCCGCGGGCACTCCAGATCGACGGCGTCCCCGACCACCACGGTGTCCCGCTCAGGTTCGAGGTCGACGACGTACACCGGCCGCCCCAGGGCGAGACCGAGCCCCTTCTTCTGACCGATCGTGTACCCCGCGACGCCGCCATGTCGGCCGAGTACCCTGCCCTGGCGGTCTACGATGGGGCCAGCGCGGAAGACGCCGGGCTCACGGCGCCGCAGGAAGGCGCGGTAGTCATCGTCGGGGACGAAGCAGATCTCCTGGCTCTCGGGCTTGTCGGCCGTCGCGAGCCCGAGGCGCCGCGCGTGCGCCCGCACCTCGTCCTTCGTCAGCTCGCCGATGGGAAAGCGCGCTGCCGCGAGCTGCTCCTGCGTGAGCGGCCAGAGGAAGTCGGTCTGATCCTTCCGCGCGTCACGGGCGCGCAGGAGCAGATGCCGTCCCGTCGCCGCGTCGCGCCTCAGGCGCGCGTAGTGGCCCGTCGCGACGGCCGACGCGTCCCAGGCGCGAGCCCGCCGGAGGAGCGAGCCGAACTTCAGCTCACTGTTGCACGCCAGGCACGGGACGGGCGTCACACCCCGTCGGTACGCATCGGCAAATGGGCCGACCACAGACCGGTCGAACTCCGCCTCGACGTTGAGCAGATAGTACGGGATACCAAGCGCGCGGGCGACGTGCCGCGCGTCGTCGGCCGCTTCCGTGCCGCAGCAGCTTCCGAAGCGCTTCGTCGCCTCGGTGGGCTCGGACCAGGGCCAGACGCGCAGGGTGATTCCGACGACGTCGTAGCCCTGCTCGACGAGGAGCGCGGCGGCGACGGAGGAGTCGACGCCGCCACTCATCCCGACGACGATTCGCTCGGCCATGTCCGAGAGTCTAGTCGCTTCCCGGCTCAGTGTCTCGCGCCGAACAACTCGGCGAGCCGCTCGAGCTCTTCCGGCGTCGCGTAGACGACCTCGATCTTGCCCTTGCGCTCGTTGCCGACGATGCGCACGCGTGTCATCAGCGCGCGCTGGAGCGCGTCCTCAAGGGCGCCGAGCTCCGCGGAGCGCCGGCGGCCCTTCCGCGGTGCGGCGCTCCGCGTGCGCGTCGCGTCCTCGAGCGCGCGGATCGAGTCCTCCGTGGCCCTGACCGACCACGCGTGCGCGAGGATATCGGCACGCAGCCTGAGCTGGTCCGCCGGGCTCGTCAGCGCAAGCAGGGCCCGCGCGTGCCCCATCGTGAGCCGCCCGACGCGCAGATCCGCCTTGATCTCCTCCGGAAGCCGCAGGAGTCGCAGCGCGTTCGCGATCGTGCTGCGGTCGCGGCCGATCCGCCGGGCGAGCTCCTCCTGAGTCCAGCCGAACTGTCCGAGCAGCTTCTCGTAGGCCTCGGCCTCTTCGATCGGATTCAGATCCTCGCGGAGCAGATTCTCGACGAGGGCGAGCTCGAGACTCTGGGCGTCGGTCGCGTCACGAACGATCGCGGGAATGCGTTCGAGTCCGGCCTGTCGGGCGGCGCGCCAGCGGCGCTCGCCGGCGATGAGTTGGTAGCCAGTGCCTCGCCGCCTGACGATCACAGGCTGGATGACTCCCGACACCCTGATCGACGCCGCAAGCTCGTCCAATGTCTCAGAATTAAAAGATTTCCTTGGCTGAGACGAGCTTGCCTCGATCTGGTCGACAGGGATCTCGATGAGAACGTCATCTGCCGTCGGAGTCGACGAAAGCAGAGCGCCGAGGCCGCGACCGAGCCCTGGTTTATTCATGCTTCAGCACCTCCCCAGCGAGTTCGAGATATGCAACCGACCCGCTCGATCTCAGGTCATGGAGCATCACGGGCTTCCCGTAGCTGGGTGCCTCGGTGAGGCGCACGTTGCGCGGAATCACCGTGTCGAAGATCTCGCCCGGAAAGTAGCGGTGGACCTCCTCGCGGATCTGGAGCGCCAGGCTCGTCCGCCCGTCGAACATCGTGAGCACGATGCCCTCGACGTTAAGGTGCTGATTCAGGCGCTCGCGCACGAGCCTGATGGTCTTGAGGAGATGCGTGAGCCCCTCGAGGGCGTAGAACTCGCACTGGAGAGGCACGAGCACGCGGTCGGCGGCCACGAGGGCGTTGATCGTGAGGAGCCCGAGTGAGGGCGGGCAGTCGACGATGACGAAGTCGTAGCTCTTGGCCACGGGCTCGAGCGCCCCTCTCAAGCGATACTCGCGCTGATCGAGGGCCACCAGCTCGATTTCGGCGCCGACCAAGTCGATATCCGATGGAAGCAGCCTGAGGTCCGTCAGCGCGGTCTCACGAATAGCCTTTTCGGCGGGCTCGTTCCCGAGGATGACGTGGTAAATCGTCGGATAGAGCCCGGACTTCTGCACTCCCAGTCCTGTCGTCGCGTTGCCCTGCGGGTCGAGATCCACGAGGAGGGTAGGGCGCTCGGCAAGCGCGAAGCTTGCAGCCAGGTTGACGGCGGTCGTGGTCTTTCCAACGCCGCCCTTCTGGTTGACGATCGCGAGGATCCTAGCTATTGGGTCGTTCCACGTGCAACACTAACAATCATATGATGAGTGAAGAGCCAGTGTTCCACGGCGCACATTGTCGTGGCAAGTATGCGATCAGGTCAAGAAATTCGGTAGACCGCGAACCTGCGCGTCCTTGCTCTTCGTCCGCTCGTCGTGACGGTAACCCAATCGCCAAGAGCCAGCTGACGTGGCCTAGGCGGCCCCGACGCCACAACCGTCCCTCCGGGCCTGACGACCAATCGAGCCGCGACCGGCATGACCTTCCCCGGGTCGCCGGCGCAGCGCATGACGACGGCATCGAACCGTCCCTCGAGCTCGTCCATGACGTCCTCGACCCGCCGGCCGACTACTCGCGTATGGGGGAGCCCGAGATCTCGTATTGCGCTCAAGAGGAACGAAACGCGTTTGCGGCGTGACTCGACGAGGACGAGGTCGACCTCGCCCCGCACGATCTTGAGCGGAATCCCCGGAAGACCGGCGCCTGAGCCGAGATCGAGTAGCGTGCGAAGCGGCGAGGGAAGCACCTTCAGGAACAGCAGGCTGTCGAGAAAAAGATTCTCGACGATCCAGTGCGGGTCAATCGACCCGACAAGCCGATGCGTCTTCTGCCATTTAATTAATAAAACTAAATATTTATCGAACAGGCTCTGCTCTCTCTGGCTCAGCGGCCGACCCAGAATTTCCCGAGCTCCCTCGGCCAAGCTCACGCGCGGATCGGTCACTTGGAGAGGAGAACGGTGCCGAACGCCGAATCAGGCCCGGCCGGCGTCTTTGGCCTCGCGCCCGGCCCGTTCACGCGCGTGGCGCTCCATCAACCGCTGCTGGGCGATCTGAAGGACGTTGGACACGGTCCAATAGAGCACGAGGCCCGACGGCAGATTCAGAAACATGAATGTAAAGACGAACGGCATGACCAGCATCATCTTCGCCTGGCGCGGGTCGCCCGTGGTCGGTGTCATCTTCTGCTGGGCGAACATCGTGATGCCCATCAGGATCGGCAGGATGTACGTCGGATCGTGTGCGGCGAGGTCACAGATCCAGAGGTCGACCCCGAACAACCGCCCGACGCAGAGGAATTTCGCGTTCTGCAGCTCCACGGAGACCGACAGCGCCAGGTAGAGGGCGTAGAAGATCGGGATCTGGGCGACCATCGGCAAGCACCCGCCCATCGGGTTCACCTTGTACTTGCGGTAGAGCTCGAGCGTTTCCTTCTGCAGCCGCTGCGGGTCGCTCTTGTACTTGTTGCGGAGCGCGTTGACCTGAGGCTGCAGCGCCTGCATGGCCTTCATCGACCGCATGCTCTTGACGGTCAGCGGGTAAAAGAGGACGCGCGTGAGCACGGTCAGCAAGATGATCGCGACGCCGTAGTTCCCGACGTGGCGGTAGACCCAGTTCATCAGCAGCAGGATGGGCACGCCGAGCCATTCCATCGGGAGCCCGCCCCACGCTCGCGGCACGGGGAAGCCGCCGAAGTTGATCGTCTCCTGGAGCCCGTGCGCCCGCAGCCGTTCGTATTCCTTCGGCCCGGCGTAGAGGAGGATGCGCCCCTCCCACGCCTGACCCGGCGCGATTGCCGGCGTCGCCCGAAGGGCGATGCTCGCGCGCCCCGCGGGCGCCGTGTCGCCGTTCTTGGGTTCGGGCGGCTTGCCCTCGCTGGTGACGACGAGCTTGAACCCCTCCGTCTTCGGGACGAGCGCCGCGAGATACCAGACGCTCTCCATGGCGATCCACTCGCCGTCGGCGATGTGCTCGTGGACGGCCGTCAGATCGGTGATCCGCTCGACGTGACCGTTCGACGACCAGACGATCTCCGTCGGGTGCTGGCCCTGGAACTTTTCCTGCGTCGCGTGCCACACCTGGCGGGTGAGCCAGGGCAGGGAGACGGTGACCGCGCGCGGCGCGCGGGCGACATTCTCCGCGCGCAGTGACACCTCGATCGCGAAGTCGTCGGCGCGAAACGTGAGGCGCTGGCGAACGCGGAGACCGCCTGCCTCACCGGTCAGGACAAGGTCCTGCGTCGAGCGTCCCGGGCCCAGCGTGATCCGCTCGGCGCTCAGCGTCATCGGGACGACGCTGGGTGACTGACCGTCGGCGGAGACCAGCAACCCGGCCGGCCCCAGGTCGCCGACAATGACCATCGGCTTCGCCCCTCGGTACTTCAGGACGAGCTCCTGCAGCTTGCCACCCTCGCTCGACACCACGGCGTTGTACATCGGCGTCTCGACCACAGCGAGCCGCTGCGGGGGCCGTGGCGCTGCGGCCAGCGGTGTAACGGGCGCCGGGGCGGCGGCCGGGGCGGGCGGGGGAGTGGCGGGCGTCGGGATTTGGGCGGGCCGCTTGGGCGCCGGGGTCTCCCGGGGCGTAGGAAAGAAGAACATCTGATAGGCCACGAGAAGCGCCGCCATAAGGACGGCCGCGAGGAGCGCGCGCTTTTCCATCGTCAGGCGCGCCCGGCGCGCACCGGTGGCGGGTCGTAGCCCCCTGGATGAAAGGGGTGACATCTCAAAATCCGCCGGAGCGCGAGCCAGCCGCCGCGCCCCAGCCCGTGCTCGAGCAGGGCGAGTCGCGCGTACTGCGAGCACGTGGGCGCGAACCGGCACGCCGGCGGCAGGAGCGGCGACAGAAACTGCCGGTACACCATGAGCGCGGTGAGTGCGGCGCGGGTCATGCTCGGGCTCGCGGGATCGCGGCGAGCGCGCCCCGCATTTCGCTGGTGAGCGTCTTGAAGGGCTCGCTGAGCGCCGACGGCTTCCCGATGACCATCAGCGCGCCACGCGCGGGCGCGGCCTGGCGTGTCACCCGATACGCTTCACGCAGGCGGCGCCGCACGCGATTGCGCTCGACGGCGCGCCTGACCTGGCGGCTCACGGCGAAGCCCACGCGACGCGCGTCGACGCCCTCGCGCCAGAGAATGGTCATGGATGGCCGGTCAAGGCGTTTGCCCCGCTGGAAGAGCGCCTGAAAGTCGGCGCTGGTGGTCAGCCGTTCGCGTCGAGGGAAGCGCCCCGTCAGACCGTCAGCCGTTTGCGGCCCTTAGCCCGTCGGCGCTTCAACACCTTCCGCCCGCCCTTGGTCTTCATCCGCTCGCGGAAGCCGTGAGTCTTCTTCCGTCGACGGACATTCGGCTGAAACGTTCGCTTCATGAAGCCGTTCCCCCTCGCGGTCGTCGAACCGAGACAGTGTAGACATCGCTCGTGAGCGAGTCAACACGCGATGCCTCTTGCGACTCGCTTCGCGCGCGTGCTAGAGTCCGCCATCCACTGGAGCGACTGATCGCGTGTGAGGTGTTTTGTCCCGATGCGCGCGCGTCCTGGCGCGGAAGTTCCGGCGGCCGGACGTCCTGAGCTATCCACACCTGTGGATAACTCTGTGCGTAAGTGAGGTCTCCGCCTGTGTTGGATAGCCTTTGGGCTCGCATCCTCGAATCCGTGTCTCGGAAAGTGCCTCCTGCCGTCTTGGACAGCTGGATCCGACCCTGCCGGCTCCTGGCCGTCGAAGGTGACCATCTACGGATCGGCGCGCCGAATCCATTTTCCCGCGACTGGCTGGCGCAGCACCACCTGGACGCGCTGCAACAGGCCGCACAGGAAGTCATCGGTGGCCACCCGCGCCTGACTATCGTCGTGGACGAGGCGGCCGCGGCCGAGTCTCCGCCCGTCGCGACGCCGACGCGCGCCGGAGGGGCGGGCACGGCGGAGGGGCTGAACCCGCGCTACACCTTCGACGCGTTCGTCGTGGGTTCCTCGAACCAGTTCGCCCAGGCGGCCTGCCAGGCGGTCGCGGAGCTCCCGTCACGGGCGTACAATCCGCTCTTCATCTACGGCGGCGTGGGGCTCGGCAAGACGCACCTGCTCCACGCGGTCGGCCACCAGGGCGTGCGGTTGTTCCCCGGGATGGCCGTCGTGTACATCTCCTCCGAGCGGTTCACCAACGAGCTGATCAACGCGATCCGTTACGACCGTACCGCCGAGTTCCGGGCGCGCTACCGCACGATCGACCTCCTGCTGATCGACGACATCCAGTTCATCTCGGGCAAGGAGCGCACCCAGGAAGAGTTCTTCCACACGTTCAACGACCTCTACGAGTCGCGAAAGCAGATCGTCGTCTCGAGCGATTGTTCGCCCAAGGAGATCCCCGAGATCGAGGAGCGGCTGCGCTCGCGATTCGAGTGGGGGCTCATCGCCGACATCCAGCCGCCGGATTTCGAAACGCGCGTCGCGATCCTCAATAAGAAGGCCGCGCTCGAGCGCGTGCGCCTGACGGACGACGTGGCCTACCTGATCGCCAGCCGCATCAAATCGAACATCCGCGAGCTCGAGGGCTCGCTCACCCGCATGATCGCGTTCTGTGCCCTCACGGGGCGCGAGATGTCCGTCGATCTCGCCCAGGAGGTGCTCGGCGAGCTCTGGGGCGAAGAGGAGAAGATCATCACGATCGACCAGATCCAGCGGAAGGTCTGCGACTTCTTCGGGATCCGGCTCTCCGACCTCAAGGCAAAGACGCGAACGAAGGCCATCGCCTTTCCCCGCCAGATCGCCATGTACCTGGCGCGCCAGCTCACGCACGCGTCCCTCTCCGAGGTGGGGCGCGCCTTCGGCGGCAAGGATCACACCACGGTCCTGCACGCGGTGGATAAGGTGCAGACGCTCCTCCACGAGGACCCCAAACTGCGCAAGACGGTCGACGGGCTTATCCAGGGCATTACCCTGTGATCCCCGTGTCGCCCGGCGATCTCCACACGGTTGTCCCCACGGGCCGCGCGCGCAAAGCTGAGCCGCGAGCCCCACTTGCCGGTCACTCTCCCGATCCACACCGTTTGACGACTCCTATGACTACGAAGTTGTTGTTCTCTTCTCAATACTCATGGAGATCTGCATGGAAGTCGTAATCGACCGTGACGCGTTTCTCAGAGGCCTGCAGATGGTGCAGAACATCGTGGAACCACGCCAGACGCTTCCGATTCTGGCCAATGTGCTTCTCGAGAGCGACACCGAGACCATGCGCGTGACCGCGACGGACCTCGAAGTCGGCGCGCGCGTCGCGATTCCCGCGACCGTTGCGGCCAAGGGGGCCGTCACGGTGTCGGCGCGAAAGCTCGGCGAGATCGTCAAGGAACTGCCGGCCGCTGCGGTCGCGCTCAAAGTGACGGACAACGCGAGCGTGAGTCTTCGGTGCGCGGGCGCAACCTACAAGCTCGTTGGTCTGTCGCCCGACGATTTTCCCCCTGTCGTCCCGGCATCGCCCGCGTCGTGGGTCGGCCTGGACGCGAAGACGCTCCGCGAGTTGCTCGCCCAGACGAGCTTTGCGATTTCCCACGACGAAACGCGCTATGCCCTCAACGGAATCCTGTTCGTGCTGCAGGGGAAGGACGTGCAGATGGTCGCGACCGACGGTCATCGGCTCGCCATGTCAAAGCGAAGCCTCGGTCGAGGCATCGGCGGCATGACCGGGATCGTGCCGCGCAAGGCCGTGATCGAGATCATGCGTGTGCTGGGCGCGGGTGAAGACGTCCAGATCGCGATCACGGACAATCAGTTTGTGCTCCAGATGCCCAACTTCGTCATGGCGGCGCGCTTGATCGAGGGGCAGTTCCCGAACTACGAGGCCGTCATCCCGAAGGCGCATCCCGGACGGCTCATCGTCTCGCGAACCGCGTTCGCCGCGGCGCTGCGCCGGGTGGCCGTCATGGCCGAAGAGCGCAACAAGCCGGTCAAGCTCGCCCTGGCGCCGGCCTCGCTTCGCCTGACCGCCTCGAGTCAGGATCTCGGCGAGGCCGAGGAGGCGATCGAGGTCCAGTACAGCGGAGACGAGCTCGTGATCGGGTTCAACTCCCGCTATCTCCTGGACGCGATTTCCGCGATCGAGCAAGACCAGATTGTCCTCGAATTGAAGGACGCCTTGAGCCCCGGCGTCGTGAAAAGCGTCGAGGACGAGGGGTACTGCTGTGTTATAATGCCTATGCGGGTGTAGAAGCTATTTTTCCCTTTTAAAATAGGAGTTTGAGAGTGTGCAGATCGGCTGGATAAAGGCCGTCGATTTTCGGAGTTATCGCACCCTCTCAGTGACCCCGGCGCCGCGGCTCAACGTCCTGCACGGCCCGAACGGCCAAGGGAAAACAAACCTCCTCGAAGCCCTTGGTCTGCTGGTGACGGGACGGTCATTCCGAACGCCCAGGACTGCCGACATCCCGTACTGGGGCGCCCAGTCGGCCGCGCTCACGGGGGATCTCGTCCGTGCCGACGCGGCCTCCCAAGCGCGCCGGACGCTTCGGCGGACGATCGAGCGGCTCGACGATGGGCACTGGCAGTCGAGCGGCGAATCGGTCGAGTGGGCGCGCGCGATTGCGTTCGGCTGGCAAGACCTCGACATCGTGAACGGCGCGCCCGTCGCCCGTCGCCGCTTCATCGATGGCTTCGCGGGCCGCCTCTTTCCGGTGCACGTCGCGGCGCTGATTCAGTTCCGCCAGCTCCTCGCCCGGCGGAATCGGCTCCTCCAGCAGCGCTCGGGAGATCCCGCCGCGCTCGCCCGGCTCGCGCCGTGGAACGAGCAGTTCGCGCTCGTGGGCATGGACCTCGTCAATCGCCGGCGGCGAGCCGTGGCCGCGCTCCAGACGGAGCTCGCCCGGGTCTACGCGACGCTGTGCGCGACGCGTTCCAAGGTGGAGATCCGATACCGGACCGCGCTGGGAGAGGCGTCGGACGCGGCGGCGCTCCTGGCGGCCCTCGATCGGGCGCAGCGCGAGGAGGCCCGCCGAGGCCAGACGCTGGTCGGGCCTCACCGGGACGACCTCACGATCGAGATCGACGGGGTCGACGCCCGCGCGTTCGGGTCCCGTGGGCAGCAGCGACTGGTCGCGCTCGCGCTGCGCCTGGCCGAGGTGCTGCCGGTCACGGAGGCGGCGGGGACCGCGCCCGTCCTCCTGCTCGACGATGCGCTGTCCGAGCTCGACCCGGCGGTGCGCGAGCAGGTCGTGCGGGAGCTCGGGGCCGCCCAGCAGGTGTTTCTCACGACGCCAGAGCCGCCGGCCGTGAAGGGCGCCGCCGTCTTCTACGTGAACGCGGGAGGCGTAGCCGCCGCATGAGCGCCGAGACGTACACAGCGAGCGACATCAAGGTCCTCGAGGGGCTCGAGGCCGTCCGCAAACGCCCCGCGATGTACGTCGGGGACACGAGCGCGTACGGCCTGCACCACCTCGTCTACGAGGCGGTCGACAACTCCGTGGACGAGGCGCTCGCTGGCGCCTGCGACCACATCAAGGTGATCCTCCACTCCGACGGCGCGTGCTCCGTGGGCGACAACGGCCGCGGGATCCCGGTGGACATCCACAAGGAGAGCGGCCGGCCCGCCGCGGAGGTCGTGCTGACGGTGCTGCACGCGGGCGGGAAATTCGAGCACTCCGCGTACAAGGTCTCGGGGGGCCTCCACGGCGTCGGCATCTCGGTCGTCAACGCCCTCAGCGAGTGGCTCGAGGTGGAGATCCGGCGCGGGGGCAAGGAGTGGACGCAGCGCTACGAGCGTGGCGTCCCGAAGACGCCGCTCACCGCGACCGGAACGACGACGAAGACCGGGACGATCATCCGCTTCAAGCCGGACCCGACGATCTTCGAGGACACGACGTTCTCCTTCGACACGCTCTCGAACCGGCTGCGCGAGCTGGCGTTCCTCAACCGGGGCCTCAAGATCGTCATCGAGGACGAGCGCGACGGGCGGAGCCACACCTTCCTCTACAAGGGGGGCATCGTCGAGTTCGTCAAGCACCTCAACCAGAACAAGACGCCGATCCACCCGAAGGTGCTGTTCTTCGAGGGCAGGAAGGGCGACATCGAGATCGAGGTCGCGCTGCAGTACAACGACGGGTACCAGGAGAGCGTCTTCTCGTTCGCGAACAACATCAACACGCGCGAGGGCGGAACGCACCTCACCGGCTTCCGCGCGGCGGTGACGAGCCGGATCACGGCGTACGCGGAGGCGAACGGCTTCCTCAAGGGCTTCAAGGGGGGCGTCACCGGCGACGACGTCCGAGAGGGGCTCACCGCGGTGGTGTCGGTCCGGCTGCCCGAGCCGCAATTCGAGGGCCAGACGAAGGCGAAGCTCGGCAACAGCGACATCAAGGGGCTCGTCCAGCAGATCGTGAACGACAAGCTCGCCGAGGCCTTCGAGGAGGACCCGACCACCGCGCGCAAGATCGCCGACAAGTGCGTGCGCGCGGCACAAGCCCGCGAGGCCGCGCGCAAGGCGCGCGAGCTGACGCGCAAGAAGGGTGTGGACGACGAGGGGCTGGCCGCAAAGCTCGCCGAGTGCTCGGAACGCGATCCCCAGCACCGCGAGCTCTTCCTGGTCGAGGGGGCCTCGGCGGGCGGCTCGGCGAAGGAGGGACGGGACCGGCGTACCCAGGCCGTCCTCCCGCTCCGCGGCAAGATCATCAACGCCGAGAAGGCGCGCTACGACAAAGTCCTCTCCCACAACGAAATCCGGCTGCTCATCTCCGCGCTCGGCACCGGGATCGGTCCGGAGGAGTTCGACGTCACGAAGCTGCGGTACCACAAGATCATCCTCATGACCGACGCGGACGTGGACGGCGCGCACATCCGCACGCTGCTCCTGACCTTCTTCTTCCGGCACATGACGGCGGTCATCGAGTCGGGCTATCTCTACATCGCCCAGCCCCCGCTGTTCAAGGTCAAGAAAGGGAAGGTCGAGAAGTACCTGATGTCCGAGCGGGAGTTCGAGGACTTCTTCCTCTCGACCTGGGTCGCGGACGCGGGCGTGAAGGTGCCGGGGGCGAAAGCCCCGATCACCGGCGAATCGCTCCGCGACCTGCTGCAGGCGGTGTCGGAGGTCGGAACGCTGCGCGCCAAGTTCACGAAGCGCGGCGTGCCGGCGCCGGTGCTGAACGAGCTGTTGCGCACGAAGTTCCGGGCCACCAAGCGCGGAATCGGCCACGCCGAGATCGGGGAGGCGGTCGTGGGCGCGGCCGCGGCGGTCGACGGCTATGACATCAGCGTCCAGGCGGGCGAGGGGAACGAGGGGCATACCGTGACGATCGCGGGCCCGCCCGCGCGCGCGTTTAGCACCGACCTCTTCAGGTCGCCCGACTACGCGAGCCTGGGCGAGCTCTGGGAGAAGGTCGCGCCGGCGGCCAAGGGCCCGACCACGATCATCGAGGGCGACCGGGAGACAGCCGTGGCGTCGCTCGACGAGCTGCATCGGGTCGCGCTCGAACACGCGAAGGCGGGCGCGACGTTCCAGCGATACAAGGGGCTCGGCGAGATGAACGCGGAGGAGCTCGCGGACACGACGATGAACGCGGAGTCGCGGACGCTGCTCAAGGTCACGATGGAGGACGCTGTGGGCGCCGATCAGATGTTCACGGTCCTCATGGGCGACGCGGTCGAGCCGCGCCGCGATTTCATCGAGAAATACGCGCTCGACGTCGCCAATCTCGATATCTAATCTCGGAGGGGGGCTTTGCCCCCCTTCCGAACCCTCCTCCCAGGGAGGGCCGCGCGGGCACAGCCCGCGCTCGGAGCGTGTGACGGTCGCGTCAGGGAGAGACATGCCGAACGAACGCCAGGTTCCGGTCCCGATCGAAGAAGAAATGCGGAAGTCCTACCTGGACTACGCCATGTCGGTCATCGTCGGTCGCGCGCTGCCGGACATCCGCGATGGTCTCAAGCCGGTCCACCGTCGAGTCCTGTACACGATGCAGGGGCTCGGACTCAACTGGAACCGGGCGTACAAGAAGGCGGCGCGCGTCGTCGGCGACTGCATGGGCAAGTACCATCCGCACGGCGATGCGCCGATCTACGAGGCGCTCGTCCGCATGGTGCAGCTGTTCTCTCTGCGCTATCCGCTCGTCGATGGGCAGGGGAACTACGGGTCTGTCGACGGCGACCCGCCGGCGGCGATGCGCTACACGGAGGCACGGCTCGCCAAGATCGCCCACGAGATGCTCGCCGACATTGACCGGGACACCGTCGACTTCGTCCCGAACTTCGACGAGTCCGAGCGGGAGCCGGTCGTCCTGCCGACACGGGTCCCAAACCTCCTGGTCAACGGATCGACCGGGATCGCCGTGGGCATGGCGACCAACATCCCGCCGCACAACCTGTCGGAGATCGTGGACGCGCTCGTGATGCTGGTCGACGACCCCGGGACCACGGTCGAGCAGCTCCTGAAGGTCGTGAAGGGGCCCGACTTCCCGACGCGCGGCTACATCTACGGCTCGGGCGGCATCGCCGAGGCCTACACGACCGGGCGGGGCACGGTCACGCTGCGCGCGAAGGCACACGTCGAGGCGATGCGGGGCGGGCGTGAGGCGATCATCATCAGCGAGCTGCCGTACCAGGTGAACAAGGCGAGCCTCATCGAGAAGATTTCGGAGCTCTCGGCCGACAAGAAGGTCGCCGGCATCTCCGAGATCCGCGACGAGTCCAACCGCGAGGGCATCCGGGTCGTGCTCGAGCTGGGGCGCGGCGAGATCCCGCAGATCATCCTGAACCAGCTCTACAAGCACACCCAGATGCAGACGACCTTCGGGATCATCATGCTGGCCCTCGTCGACCGGCGGCCCCAGGTGGTCAACCTGAAGGAGATGCTCGACGCGTTCGTCCGCTTCCGCCGCGAGATCGCGACGCGGCGGACGCGTTTCGACCTGACGCGAGCCGAGGAACGGGCCCACATCCTCGCCGGTCTCCGCAAGGCGGTCGAGCACCTCGACGAGGTCATCCGCCTGATCCGTCAGGCGGAGAGTCCGGACGCCGCGAAGGACGCCCTGATGGCGCGCCTCGAACTCTCCGAGATCCAGGCGAAGGCGATTCTCGACATGCGGCTGCAGCGCCTGACGCAGCTCGAGCGCCACAAGGTCGTCGAGGAGCACGAGCAGACGCTGGCGCTCATCGAGGAGCTCAAGGGCATCCTGGCCTCCGACACGAAGCTCATGGCGATCATCCGAAAGGAGCTGCTCGAGCTGAAAGAGGAGTACGGCGACGGGCGGCGCACCGAGATCCTCACCGAGACGACCGAGCTGACGATCGAGGACCTCCTGGCCGACGAGGAGATGGTCGTCACGATCACGCGCTCGGGCTACATCAAGCGGACGCACGTCGAGGCGTACCGGAGCCAACGGCGCGGTGGCAAGGGCGTGACGGGCATGGAGACCAAGGAGGAGGACATCGTCGAGGATCTCTTCGTCGCCTCGACCCACTCCTATCTCCTCTTTTTCACCACCCTCGGCAAGGTCCACTGGCTCAAGGTCCACGAGATCCCCGAGGGCGGCCGCCAGGCGAAGGGCAAGGCGATGGTGAACCTCTTGTCGCTCGGTGAGGGCGAGAGCGTCGCCACGTGCGTGCCGGTGCGCGACTTCGGGGCGGGCGGCTACATCCTCTTCGCGACCAAGCAGGGCAAAGTGAAGAAGACCGAGCTGGAGGCGTTCTCACACCCGCGCGCCGGCGGCATCCAGGCGATCGGCCTCGACGACGGCGATTCGGTGATCACGGCACGCCGCACCGACGGCCAGCGCGAGGTGATGATCGCGACGAAACTCGGCATGATCATCCGCTTCCCCGAGGAAGAGGTGCGCCCGATGGGGCGTGCCGCCGCCGGCGTGAGAGGCATCGAGCTGGAGGAAGGCGACGCGGTCATCGCGGCCGACGTCGTGCAGGAGGGCGTCGCGATCCTGACCGTGACCGAGCGGGGGTATGGCAAGCGGACGCCGCTCGAGGAGTACCGACTCCAGGGCCGGGCGGGCAAGGGGATCATCGACATCAAGACCGGCGGCCGCAACGGCAACGTCGTGACCATGCTCCAGGTGCGCGACGGCGATGACATCCTCGTCGTGACGACCAAGGGCAAGATGATCCGGTTCCACGCCGCCGACGTCTCCTCCCAGGGCCGCAACACCTGGGGCGTCCGCATCATCGAGCTCGACGCGGACGACCGTGCCGGCTCTGTCGCCCGCGTCGAGGCCGAACAAGCGTCGGTCGAAGCGCAGTAGCGTCCGTGCTGGACCTCCGGCTGATCCGCGAGCAGCCCGAAGCGGTTCAGCGCGGGCTTGCCGACCGGGGTGGCGCCGAGCTGGTGAAGAGCGTCCTCGACCTCGACGCCACCCGCCGCCGTCTCGTCAAGGAGAGCGAGGAGCTCAAGGCCCTCCGCAACCGAGCCTCCGAGGCGATCGGCCTGGCGAAGCGACGCGGCGAGGACGCCGCCGGAGAGACGGTGCGGATGCGTGAGGTGGGCGACCGCATCAAACTCCTCGACGCGGAGCTCAAGGCGGTCGACACGGAGCTCGAACGAGTCCTCCTCCAGATCCCGAACCTCCCCGATGCGTCGGTGCCCCCCGGCACGACCGAGGCGCAGAACGTCGAGGTGCGCCGCTGGGGAACGCCGCGCGCGTTCCCCTTCACCCCCAAGCCGCACGAGGAACTCGGCGAGGCACTGGGCCTCCTCGACTTCGAGCGCGCGGCGAAGCTGGCGAAGTCGCGCTTCACGATCCTGTGGGGCGCGGCCGCGCATCTCGAGCGTGCCCTGACCCAGTTCATGCTCGACCTCCACACGCGGGAGCACGGCTACACCGAGGTGTGGGTCCCCCATCTCGTGAACGCGGCGACGATGCAGAACAACGGGCTCCTCCCCAAGTTCGAGGAGCAGATCTTCAAGACGCTCGAGGCCGACGACGATCGTGTGCTGTACCTGATCCCCACCGCCGAAGTGCCCCTGACCGCGCTCCACACGGGCGAGATCCTCTCCGAGGCGACGCTTCCCCGCCGCTACGCGGCGTTCACGCCGTGCTACCGCCGCGAGGCGGGCACGTACGGCAAGGACATGAAGGGCATGATCCGGCAGCACCAGTTCGACAAGGTCGAGCTGGTGAAGATCACGACGCCCTCGCAGTCGAACGATGAGCTCGAGTCCATGGTGCGGAACGCCGAGGAGGTCCTGAGGCGGTTGGAGCTCCCGTACCGCGTCGTCCTCCATTGTGCGGGCGATATGGGGTTCCAGGCCGCCAAGAGCTACGACGTCGAGGTGTGGCTACCGGGGCAGGGGAAGTACCGCGAGATCTCCTCGTGCTCGAACTGCGAGGCGTTCCAGGCGCGCCGCGCCGAGATCCGCTACCGCCCGGCGGGCGGCCGCGCCGAGTACTGCCACACGCTCAACGGCTCTGGGCTCGCCGTGGGACGCACGCTCATCGCGGTGCTCGAGAACTCCCAGGAGGCCGACGGGAGCGTGACGATCCCGCATGCGCTCCGACCGTACCTCGGCGGCCTCGCCCGTCTCACTCGCACCACGTAGGGTCGATGCGAGACCCGCGCGCGGTTACGGCCTCGTAGCCGAGAATACGAATGCCCGGAGCGGACACCGCAGCGGCGGGCCGCCGAACTGAGCCGCGAGGTGGTTGGCCACCGCGGTCCTAATGTCGTCAAGAGCCTCCGGTCGTCGCTCCAGAATGGCGGCGTAGACGGGATTGCCCTCGATCAAGCCCATCGCCGCAGCCCCGGCTGTTGGGCTCGTCCCGACCTTTGGCACGCTCTGCCACTCGACGCTCCGAAACCCTACATCGGCCAACCACGCGCAGATCGACGCCGGGTCATGAAGGCTGAACGGCACCGAGTAGAACTGTGGTGGGTTCGACGGGAAGAACGAGGCGATCGTCTCGTGAGTGATCTGTGCAATCATGTTGTGCCGCAGAGCGTCCCAGACGTTGAAGAGGTAACGTCCGCCGCGCTTGAGCACCCGAAAGGCTTCGCGGAGCCCAGCAAGCTTATCCGGGAAGAACATCAGCCCGAACTGGCAAAGGACCGCATCGAACGAACTCTCCTCGAACGGCAGATGCGTCGCATCCGCCTGCCGCCATTCCAGACCCGCCTCACCGACCCCTTTTTGGCGGGCGTACGCGATCATCGGTTCGTTCAGATCGGTCGCGACGAGCACTCCCTGACCGGCGAGGCGCCGCAGGAGCCGCTCCGTGAGGATCCCTGTCCCGCAGGCCGTCTCCAGCACGCGCATGTTACGGGTCACCACCAGTCGCGTGGCGAGGTCATCGGCGTAGGAGTGGAAAAGGAGCGGCCCGAGGTATTCGTCGTACTTCTCGGGTATCGATCCCACGAATGCCGCGTGGCGATCAGCCATGTGGGTCTCCTGGGCGGCACCCTAAAGCGAGCGGGAGAGGTCGTCAAGGTGCTCGCCTGCTCACTGCGCTGGTGCGTGTCGATGCCTTCGGCTAGACTCCCCGGCAGCCTCCTCAAGCGAGGCGTCCGCTCAGACTCACACAAGGAGGAATCACCGTGACGACACTGCGGAGATTGGCACTTGGCTTGGTGTCAGCAGCGATGGTAACGGCAGGGACGGGCCCTGCGGCTGCACAAATCACCGCCAACGGACCCTATTACCCGCCGCCGTCGTGGGATCTGACCATGCCCGGCGCCAGTCGGTTCATCATCCTGAGCAATTTCGGCGGCGCGGCGGTCTTGGATCGCGAGACCGGGCTGGTGTGGGAGAGGTCGCCGAGTCCGAACGTGTTTCCTTGGTCCAATCTGTCCCTTCTTGAAACAACTGCCCATGTCCATTGCAACGTTGGGAGTGTGGGCAATCGTCTGGGTTGGCGGCTTCCGACAATCCAGGAGCTGGCAAGTCTCGCAGACCCAACCCAGCTACAACCCTCCCTTCCTGCTGGCCATCCCTTTATCTTGACCACCGAGCAACAGAGATTCCCCACCCCCGGCTTCTGGTCCGCCACGACCTCCGACCCTGACACCCAGGGCCCGGGTGGCTACGCGTGGTACTTACAGTTCGTCCCGGTCGCAACCGACTTGGTGATTTCGAACGGCCAGAAGAACAGCAGGCGCTTCGCATGGTGTGTGCGAGGCGGACAAGGCGTCGATCCTCAGTGATGCATCCGGGCAGTGCCTTTCCGCTATCGTCGCCTTGCGCTATTATGTCGGCCCCATCGCCGGGGGCGATGATCGCGGCCGGGGCGGTCAAGGCGCAAACCAAGAGGAGGACGGTATGAGGTCACATCGAACAGGGGTGACATGGTTGACGCTGATGGCGCTCGTGGTGGCGCTAGGTGGGGCCGCGACCGCCCAGGAGAAGCAGTGGTGGCCGTTCCCGGTCGAGGACCGCGACCCGCCCTTCAACATGGAGGGCAAGAAGATCAAGAATCAGTACACACCGCTGGCGCACGCCGCGAAGAAGTGGAACATCTGCGTCTCCTTCCCGCACATGAAGGACGCCTATTGGACCGCGGTCGATTATGGTGTGGTCGCGGAGTCACGCCGACTCGGCGTGAAAATGCAGCTGGTCGAGGCGGGCGGTTACACGAACCTGCCGAAGCAGATCAGTCAGATCGAGGACTGCGTCTCCCAGGGGGCCAACGCCGTCGTGATCGGCGCGATCTCCGAAACTGGCCTCAACAAGCTCATCGAAGAGATCCGGGCCAAGGGCACCCCCGTCATCGACGTGATCAACGGCATCAGCTCACCGCAGCTCTCGGCCAAGTCGCTGGTGTCCTTTGGCGAGATGGGGGCGAAGGCCGGCGAGTATCTCGTGAAGATGCATCCAAAGGGCGCCAAGCCCGTGAAGGTCGCCTGGTTCCCCGGCCCTCCTGGCGCAGGCTGGGTGGTCGCGGGTAACAAGGGGTTCGTCGAGGCCGCCTCGAAGGGCGCGATCGAGATCGTCACCACGAAGTACGGCGACACCGGCAAGGAAGTCCAGCTCAAGCTGGTCGAGGACGTGCTCCAGGCATACCCCGACATCGACTACATCGTGGGCACGTCGCCGACGACGGAGGCGTCCGTGCAGGCCCTGCGCGATGCCGGTAAGGCGGACAAGGTCAAGGTGCTCGCGTACTACTTCACGCCGGGCGTGTACCAGGACATCAAGCGCGGCGCCGTGTTGGCCGCGCCGACGGACTCCGCCGTGATCCAGGGCCGCATTGCGATCGATCAGGCCGTGCGGATCCTCGAGCACAAGCCGTACACGAAGCACACCGGACCCGCGATCTACGTGATCGACAAGGCCAACATCAACTCGTTCCACTACGAGTCCTCGCTCGCCCCGCCCGATTTCAAACCGACCTTCAGCGTCGACTGAGGGTTCGGCTTGGCGTCGACCGACGTGCAGAGCGGCGGGGCCTCGGGCGTCGTCTCCGAGGCCTCGCCCCTGCTGCGCCTGCGGGGTGTGACCAAGTGGTTCCCCGGCGTCCAGGCGCTCGATCGGGTCGACTTCGACCTGCGACCCGGCGAGGTGCACGTGCTGTTCGGTGAGAACGGCGCGGGCAAGTCGACGCTCATCAATATCGTGGCCGGAGCGCTGCGACCCAACGCCGGTGACATCCTCCTGCGCGGGACGCCCGTCCAGTTCCGCTCCGTCTACGACGCGCGCCAGCGCGGCATCAGCGCCGTGTTTCAGGAGTTCAGCCTGGTGCCCGACATGACGGTCGAGGAGAATCTCTTCCTCGGCGCCGAGCTCACCAAGGGCGTGTTTCTCAACAAGCCCGAGCTGCATCGACGAGCCGCAGCGACGCTCTCGCGGCTCGGATTTCACCTCCGTCCGCGCACGAAGGTCAACCGGCTCTCGCGCGCTGAGCAGCAGATGGTGGAGATCGCGAAAGCGTTCCGCACCAACCCGGTCATCCTGATCCTGGACGAACCGACCGCGGCGCTGACCCAGCGCGAGACCGAGCGCCTCTTTCAGCTCATCGAGGAGGTCAAGCGACAGGGCGTCGGCGTCGTGTACATCACGCATCGGATGAACGAGGTCCACCGGATCGGGGACCGCATCACCGTGCTCCGGGACGGATATCGCGTGGCGACGCTCGATGTGCATGATGCAACCCCGGAGAAGCTCGTCGAGCTGATGACCGGGCGCAAGATCGAGACCTTCTTTCCGCGGATCGCCCACCGTCCGGACGGCGAGCTGCTGGCGGTGGAGAGCTTGAGCGCGGGCGATTCGGCGCGCGGCGTCTCGCTGACGGTGTGCGCGGGCGAGATCGTCGGGCTGGCGGGGCTCATCGGGTCCGGGAAGTCCGAGGTCGGCCGTGCATGCTTCGGCCTCGAGTCGATCACCGGGGGAACGATCCGCTTCCGCGGCCGACGGGTGACCCGGCCGACGCCCCGCGCGATGCTCGAGGCGGGGCTTGTCTATCTTCCGCCCGACCGCCGCGCGGAGGGGCTCGTGGTCGAGCGCAGTGTCCGCGAGAACATCGCCCTCGCCGCGCTCCCCATGGCGGAGTTCAGCGGGCGCCTGTTTCTCAGGCGACGGAGCGAGCGCGCCATCTGTGCTGACCTTGCCAGGCGGCTCCGGCTCGTCCCGCCTCGCATCGAGCGCGCTGTGACCTTTTTCTCCGGCGGCAACCAGCAGAAAGTGGTGCTGGCGAAGGGGCTCACGCGGGACCCGAAGCTCCTCATCATGGACGAGCCCACGGTGGGCGTGGACGTCGCGGCAAAGACCGAAGTGTACAACTTCATGAAAGACCTCGTAGAGCGGGAGCGCGTCGGCATCCTCCTGATCTCCTCCGATCTGCCGGAGATCCTCCACCTGGCGCACCGCGTGTACGTGATGTACCGGGGGCGGATGCGGGCGGAGCTCAGCGGAGCGGGGATCACGGAGCAGGCCGTGCTTTCTTGTTTCTTCGAGTCGAGGACGGCGGCCGTTGGCTAAGGCCGACGTCGCGACGGCCGTCCGACGCGGCTCCGCGGCCGCGACCCTGGCGCGCCTCGCCCGGCTCACCTTCATTCACCTCGGCGTCCTGCCGATACTCCTCGTCATCCTCGTCGTGGGCTTCGGCATCGCCGAGCCCCGCTTCTTGTCCGGTCAGAACATCTTCAATGTGGCGCGGCAGGCGACGTACCTCACCGTGGTTTCGATGGGGCAGATGGTCGCCCTCCTGACTGGCGGCTTCGACCTCTCCGTGGGTGTCATCCTCGCCATGACCAGCGTGGTGCTCGGCAAGGTGATGGCCTCGGCGATCGCCGGCGACCCCAATGCGGTCGGCGTCTCCATCGCGCTCGGCATTCTCGCCGGCCTCGGTGCGGGAACGGCCATGGGTGTCGCGAACGGCCTCGGGGTGGCGGTGCTGAACGTCTCGCCGTTCATGATGACGCTCGCCATGGCCTCCATCGCCTTCGGCTTGGCGCTCTTCATGACCGGCGGCGTGCCCGTCTACGGGATGCCGACCCAGTTCGGGGCGACCCTCGGCTTCGGCAAGCTCCTCGGGGTGCCCGTCCCCGTCTACGTGACGGTGGCCGTCATCCTCGGGATGTACGTGCTCCTCAACTGGACGCGGATGGGACGGTACTTCTACGCGATCGGCGGCAACATCCAGGCCTCGGTCCTGAGCGGGGTCTCGACCAGATGGTACCTGTTCATGGCCTACGTGCTGACGGGGTTCCTCGCGTCACTCGCCGGGGTGATGCTGACGGCCCGCCTCGAGACCGGCGAGGCCAACATCGGCGCCGCGATGCCGTTGCGCTCGATCGCCGCCTGTGTGATCGGCGGCGTGAGCCTGCGCGGCGGCACGGGCCGGCTCGGGAGCGTCGTGCTGGGCGCCGTGTTCATCGAGTGGTTCGAGAACGGGATGAACCTGGCGCGCATCCAGTCCTATCTCCAGATGGTGGTGCTGGGCGTGCTCCTGATCTTTGCCGTGGTCATGGACGAGGTCCGCCACCGCTACATCGCGAAGTCGCGCGAGGACTAGCCGACCGTGCCCGAGCCTGTGGCCGTGATCGGGTTGGGAAACATGGGGCTCCCGATCGCGCAGAACCTCCTGCGTGCCGGGTTTCCGCTGACCGTTCACAACCGAACGAAGACCAAGGGCGAGCCGCTCGTCGCCGAGGGGGCCGCGTGGGCGGACTCACCGGCCACGGCCGCAGAGCGCGCGCGGATCGTCATCACGCTGGTCTCGGACGATCGCGCGTTGGACGAGGTCGTCTTCGGCGAGCGCGGCCTCCTCGCCGTCCTCGGGGACGGCGCGATCCACCTCGCGATGAGCACGATCGAGCCAGCCACCGCGCGTCGGCTCGCCGACGCGCACGGCCGGCGTGGCGCCCGGTACGTCGCCGCGCCGGTGTTCGGGCGGCCTGAGGTGGCCGGGCAGGGGAAGCTGTGGGTGATTGCTGCGGGGGCCTCCGATGCGGTGGAGACGTGTGTGCCCGTGCTCAAGGCCTTGAGCCGGGGGATCTCTCGCGTGGGCGAGGATCCGAGCCGGGCGAACCTGGTGAAGCTCGCGGGAAACTTCTTGCTCCTCGGCATGCTCGAGGCGCTGGGCGAGGTCTTCGCGCTCGTCGAGAAGGCCAACATGGATCGTCTGGAGGTGCTCGAAACGCTGAACGGAGCGCTCTTCGCGTCGGCCATCTACCAGTCGAACGGTGAGCGCATGTGCCGCGGCGCGTTCCACCCAGCCGGTTTTCAGCTGGCGCTCGCGCTCAAGGACGCGCGCCTGGTGCTGCGCGCGGCGGCGGAGCTCGGCGTCCCGATGCCGCTCGCGAATCTCGCGCATGACCACATGCTCACCGGCGTCGCGCGAGGTCAGGGGCACCTGGACTGGACGGCCGTGGCGGAGGTGTTGCGGGACGCCGCGGGGCTCGGTGGGCCGCCGAGGAGTGCGGGGCACCCCGGGGAGATCAGAGCGTGAGCCCGTGAAGATGACCGAGTCGATGCTTGAGGTGAGGTGACACGATGCCCGGAACGCACGACCGAAATACCGCTGTGATCGAGGTCCTTCCCGCCACGGCCGACCGGCCGCGCGTGATGTATCGGTACGCCGGGGACCGGTTCATCCTGGTCGAGTACGGCGAGATGGTGCTGGACCTGACCATGAACTTCCGGATCTTTGGCCTGAACGACACCCTGAAGAAGGCCGAGCTCGACGGGCTCGTGGAGACCGTGCCGGCCCTCCGCAGCATGCTGATCCAGTACGACAGCCGTCGGCTCCCGACCCGCATGCTGGTCGACACGCTCAAGAAGCTGGAAGAGACGGTGCCCCCGGGCGAGAACCTCAACATCCCGAGCCGGCGGGTCGAGCTGCCGATCGCGTTCGCGGACCGGTGGACCCGGGCCGACATCGAACGGTACGTCAAATACACACGGCAAGACGCGCCCAACATTGTGAACGGGCACAACATCGAGTACATCGCCCAGTACAACGGCCTCAGGAACGTCCAGGACGTCGTCGACTACATCTGCGCCACCGAGTGGTGGAACGCCTGCATCGGGTTCTGGCCCGGCTTGCCGTTCATGTTTCCGCTCGACCCGCGGTATGCGATCGTGACGCCGAAGTACAACCCCACACGCCCGTGGACCCCGGAAGGGGCGGTCGGGATCGGCGGCCCCTGTGTCGCGATTTATCCGGTCCAGTCCCCGGGCGGCTACCAGCTCTTCGGGCGGACCATCCCGATCTTCGACCTCAAGCAGCGGAACCCGGCGTTCAAGACGAATCCGATTCTCCTGAAGCCGGCCGACCGTATCCAGTGGGTCCCGGTGACCGACGCCGAGCTGGAGTCGCTGCGCGACAAGGTTGCCGACGGCACGTATCGGTACAAGATCGTGGGGTACGAGGCGCTCAACGTAAAGGCGTACCTCGCGTTCCTCGACTCCATCAAGGGTGAGACCGCGTCCTTCCAGGCGCGTCAGGCGGAGGCCGTGAAGCGCGTGGCGATTCCATAGGGCAGGAGGGAAGGTCCATGCTCGAAGTTCTCGAAGGCGGCATCCAGACCACGGTGCAGGATTATCCCGGTCGGGTGGGGTATCTCGATCTCGGCACCTACCCGGCCGGGCCGATGGATCACTTCGCCTTCCGCGTGGCGAATCTCCTCGTGGGAAACCCACAAGGGGCCGCGGCGCTCGAGGTGACGGCCGGTGGCCTCAAGACGAAGTTCCACGACCGCCGCGCGGTCGCCGTCACCGGCGCCGACATGCAGGCCACGCTCAACGGGAAGACGATCCCGCTTTGGGAGAGCATCGGCGTCGGCCCCGACGACCTCCTCGAGCTCAAGATCGTGAAGGGCGCCGGCTTCCGTGCCTACGTCGCGGTGAGCGGTGCGGTCGACGTGCCGGAGTACATGGGAAGCCGCGCGACCTTCACGGTGGGAGGCTTCGGCGGCTTCGAGGGGCGGGGCCTCAAGAAGGGAGACCGGGTGTCGCTGAACCGCGCCGGCGCTCCGGACAGGATGATCGGGCGTCGGCTGCGACCGAGCGCCCGACCGCAGTACGGCAGCCCGTGGGAGATCGAGGCGATGCGCGGGCCGCAGGCCGACCCCGACTACATGACGCCGGAGGACATGGAGTTCTTCTTCACCCACGCGTGGAAGGTCGACCGGAACTCCAATCGCATGGGGGTGCGGCTCGAGTCTCACAAGTGGCGGTGGGCGCGGACGAGCGGCGGCGTCGCGGGCGGCCATCCGTCCAACATCCTCGACAACGGCTACGCCGTGTGGACCGTGAACATGTGCGGTGATCAGCCGATCATCCTCGTGGCCGACGGCCCGAGTCTCGGAGGGTTCATCTGCAACGCGACGCTGATCTACGCCTCCACCTGGAAGGTGGGCCAGCTCGTCCCCGGGCGCGACACGATCCGATTCAAGGAAGTCACGATCGATCAGGCCACGCGGCTCGCCGGGTCGCTCGACGAAACGATCGCCGAGAGCTCGATCGAGAGGGGGTAGCGTCATGGGAGCGAAGATCGACATCAATGCGGATATGGGCGAGAGCTACGGCCGCTGGACGCTCGGCAACGACGCGGAGCTGATGCCGTTCCTCAGCTCGGCCAACATCGCCTGCGCGTATCACGGTGGCGACCCGCACGTCATGCGAAGCTCCGTGCGTCTGGCCAAGAAGCACGGGGTCGCCGTCGGCGCGCACGTCTCGTTCCCGGACCTCATGGGGTTCGGTCGGCGGCGTATGTCCATCTCGCCGCAGGAGCTGAAGGACTACGTCACCTACCAGGTCGGCGCGCTTCAGGCGTTCGCCGCGGCGGAGGGTGCCCGGGTCGAGCACGTGAAGCCGCACGGGATGCTCTACGTCATGTGCACCGAGGACGACACGTACGCGCAGGCGGTCGCCGAGGCGGTGCGCGAGCTCGGCGACGGGCTCGTCCTGCTCCTGACTGGCGCGCGCGTCGCCGCCGCGGCCAAGCGGGTCGGGGTCCCGTTCGTCATGGAGGGGTACATCGACCTCGACTACGACGCGAAGGGCTCGTTGATTCTCGAGCGGGCCAAGAAGGCGCGCGACCCGGACGACGTCGCGTCCCGGGCCGTGACGCTCGCGGCCGAAGGGAAGGTCCCCGTCCGCGACGGCGGGTGGCTCCCGCTGAGCGCGCGGAGCGTCTGCGTCCACGGCGACGCCGACAACGCGCCGGCCATCGCGCGCACCGTGCGCGAGCGTCTCGTCCGGGCGGGCGTGGAGGTCGTGCCGTTGCGCGCACTCGTCTAATCCTTCGGCGCTGGGAGGCCAACTATGGCGCAGAGCATGGACGTGCTGGCTCCGGTTCCCGGGCTCGTCGCGAACGTCGCGGTCGCGGCGGGCGCCACGGTCGCGGCCGGCGATCCCGTCGTGACGCTTCAGGCGATGAAAATGGAGATCATCGTGGAGTCCGAGCGGGGAGGCACGGTGGAGGCGGTTCTGGTCCGCGAAGGGGAGGAGGTCGACATCGGCGCCGTCCTGGCAAGAGTCCGTACGGCGTAGGCCCTTCCGTGCCGTTCACGAAGGTGCTCGTCGCCAACCGGGGCGAGATCGCGGCGCGGGTGCTGCGCGCCTGCCGCGAGGCGGGGCTCGCCACGGTGGCCATCTGCTCCGAGGCGGATCGCCAGAGCCCCCACACGCGCCTCGCCGACGAGGTGCGGGAGATCGGCCCGGCCAAAGTCACCGAGAGCTATCTGAACCTCGACCGGATCCTCGAGGCGGCCAGGGCCACCGGCGCGCAGGCCATTCATCCCGGGTACGGATTCTTCGCGGAGAACGCCGCCTTCGTCCGGAAGATCGAAGAGGCCGGCTTCGTCTTCATCGGCCCGGCGAGCGACAGCATCGCGCTCATGGGGGACAAGCTCGCGGCGCGGCGGCTGGCCGCCGAGGCAAAGGTGCCGCTCCTTCCCGGAACCGAGCAGGTCGGGAGCGTCGACGAGGCTCTGCGCCAAGCGGAGAGCCTCGGGTTTCCAGTTCTGCTCAAGCCGGCCGCCGGCGGGGGCGGCATCGGCATGGCGATCGTTCGCGACGCGGCGGGCCTCGGTCGCGCCTTCACGGCCGCCACGCGGCTCGGGCAGACGACGTTCGGCAACGGGGCGGTGTTCCTCGAGCGTTTCCTCCCCGGGGGACGCCACATCGAGATCCAGATCATCGCCGACCACCACGGGAACTCCGTCCATCTCGGCGAGCGCGAGTGTTCCCTCCAGCGGAGGTACCAGAAGCTGATCGAGGAGACGCCGTCGACGGCGCTCGACGAACCGCTCCGGCTGGAGATGGCCGCGGCCGCCCTCCGGCTCGCCCGCGCGATCGGCTACCGCAACGCGGGCACCGTCGAGTTCCTCCTCGACGCCGGCCGGAACTTCTATTTCCTCGAAATGAACACGCGGATCCAGGTCGAGCATCCGGTGACGGAGATGGTGACCGGGATCGACATCGTGCGCGAGCAGCTTCGCGTCGCGAGCGGGCTTCCGCTGAGCTTCGGGCAGGACGACGTGCGCCCGCGCGGGCACGCGATCGAGTGCCGGATCTATGCGGAGGACCCGGAGCGGAACTTCCTCCCCTCGCCTGGGCAGATCACGGCGTTTCGTCCGCCGGCCGGCCCGGGCGTCCGATTCGACGGCAACGTCGAGGCGGGCAGCCAGGTCTCGATGCACTACGATCCGATGCTCGGAAAGGTCATCGTGTGGGATCGAGATCGGGCCCAGGCCGCCCTCGACGAGCTCCATGTCGAGGGCGTGGCCACGACGCGCGGCTTCCTCGCCCAGGTCCTCGAGTCGCCGGAATGGCAGACGGGGCGGATCCACACCCGGCTCCTCGAAGAGGAGCTCGTCCCCAGGCTCAAAAGTCCCCGGCGTGTTGATGTATCGTAAGCTTCTATCGCGCTGGGCACGGAGGGCTAGCCTCAACTGGTAAGGCAGTGGACTTGAAATCCACGACCCCACACGGGGTTTCGGAGTTCGAATCTCCGGCCCTCCGCCAAACTTTTCGTGGACTTGCCGTGTAGCGTTCTTGATCGGCAACGAAAGAGGAGAAGACGCCTATGGCATCGAAGCTTTTCAGTGGTGTGCTAAGCACTGTCATCGTTCTCTTCGCAGCCCCGATCTTCGCGCAGTCCGGCTGCGGAGGACTCCCGGATCACGACACCCTCAAGGGTGCGCTGATCAGTGCTGTGGCAGCCGAGAGCAGCGGGCTCAACAACCAGATGTGGGCAACAATAGTCAACCGCGACGGTGTGGTGTGCGCCGTTGCGTTTTCAGGAGCCGATCGGGCTGCCCAGTGGCCAGGCAGCCG
>WNFW01000379.1_pt1 | contig 31541 bp, 22 predicted proteins | sample 5400131 | NCBI WGS metagenome assembly WNFW01 (sample SAMN13153362, study PRJNA577476) | soil metagenome | isolation source: 20 cm soil or saprolite under grassland replicate 1 | place: USA:California | collected 2016-06-15 | reverse complement strand
CGACCGTCCGACGATAGACCAGCCCCGCCGGGGCCAGGACATATCGCATCCCCCCCGCGATCGCCGCGAGGGTCCGCAGCTGGCTGCGCAGGGGGTCCAGGACGATCACCATCGAGGGGTTGCGGAGCAGCGGCGTGGCCATCTGTTCGGGATCGGTCGCGATGCCGGGGGCGCGGCGCGCGCTGCGCCGCAGCTCCTCCGGCCCCACCCAGCCGACCTCGGGCGCGCGCGCCTTGAGCAGCGCCGTCAGCACGCTGTCCGCCTTCTCCCGCTCCCCGACGACCGTGTCCCAATGCAGCGTGTCCTCGGCCCCGATCAGGGTGATCGGCAGGATGCCGACTTGCTGACCGGACATGCCGGCGGTGGGCAGCGGCGCGGTGGGCGCGGGAGCTTGCGTCTTCGAGGACGGGTGCCCGCAGGCGAGGACCACCCCCAACCCCACACCCCACACCCCACGCTTTAAGTTTTTCGTCGTCAAGAAGTTAGTCACCGAGGTTCAGGAAGCGAGCGTCAGGCCGCCGTCCACGATGATCGTCTGGCCGGTGATGTGCCGCGCGGCCTCGCTGCACAGAAACGACACCACGTGAGCGATGTCCTCCGGCTCGGCCACGCGGCCGAGGATCGATTCGCGCTCGGCCCGCTCCAGGACCTCGCGCGGCAGCTTGGTGAGCAGCTCGGTCTTCACGAAGCCGGGCGCGACCGCGTTGACGTTGATGTTGGAGGAGCCCAGGTCCACGGCCGCCGACTTGGTGAGGCCGATCAGGGCGGCCTTGCTGGCGGCGTAGTTGGCGATCCCGAAGCCGGGACGGAACGCCTGGTGGCTGGCGATGTTCACGATCTTGCCGTAGCGCTGCGCGCGCATCGTGGGCGCGGCGGCCTGGATGCAGTTGAAGGCGCCGGTCACGTTCGTCTCCATCACCTCGCGCCACGCGTCGGGGGGGAGCCGCCACAGCGCGCCGTCGTGCGTCACGCCGGCGTTGTTGACGAGGTAATGGACGCCGCCGAGCCGCTCCTTGACCTGCGTCATGAACTGCTCGACGTCGTCGTGGTTGCGGACATCGCAACGCGCGGAGTAGACGCGGACGCCGCAGCCCTTGATCGCCGTCTCGGTGAGCAGCGCCTGGGCGCTGACGTCGCGTCCGGCGAGCTCCAAATAGTTGAACGCGACGCTGGCGCCGCGCTGGGCGAAATCGAGGCAGATCGCGCGCCCCAGCCCGGTCGCCCCACCCGTGACCACCGCGACGCGGCCCGCCAGGGGCTCGCCCGCGTGCTGCGGGTCGGGGCGCTCCTGCACCACGGCCGCCCCTGCCGGGGCCGGCGCCTCCCCTCCCCGGGCGGCCAGTGTCCACGAATACGGTGTCAAGGAATTCGAACCTATGTTCGCGTTTGAAGCCCGGCAAGCCGCGCCGTAATTTCCCCCCGTGCGACGAGCCGGGTCGATCCTCTTGTGGGGCGCAATCGCCGCCCTCGGCGCGCTCGGGTTCGCCACCCTCGCCCTCTCGCGCGGGGAGACGGTCAACGCCGCGTGGCTGCTGATCGCGGCGGTCTGCACCTACGTCGTCGGCTACCGCTTCTACTCGAGGTTCATCGCCGAGCGGGTGTTCGCGCTCGACGATCGCCGCGCCACGCCCGCCGAGCGGCTCAGCAACGGCCGCGACTACGTGCCGACCAACAAGTGGGTGCTCTACGGCCACCATTTCGCCGCGATCGCCGGTCCGGGCCCGCTGGTCGGGCCGGTGCTCGCCGCGCAGTTCGGCTTCCTCCCCGGGACCCTGTGGCTCGTGATCGGCGTGGTGGTGGGCGGCGCAGTGCAGGACCTCACGATCCTGTGCTGCTCGCTGCGCCGCGACGGCAAGTCGCTGGGCCAGATGGCGAAGGAAGAGATCAACGCCACGGCGGGCGTGACCGCGATGCTCGCCGTGCTGTTCATCATGATCATCCTGCTCGCGGTGGTGGGGCTCATCGTCGTCAACGCGCTCAAGGCGTCGCCGTGGGGGCTGTTCACCATCGCCTGCACGATCCCCATCGCGTTGCTCATGGGCTGGTGGATGCGCTCGTGGCGGCCGGGCAAGGTGGGCGAGGCGTCGCTCGCGGGCGCCGCGCTGCTGCTGCTGGCGCTGCTGGGCGGCGGCTATGTCGCCGGCCATCCCGGCCTGGCCGCGGCGTTCACGCACTCGGGGCCGGCGCTCACCGCGATGCTCATCGGCTACGGCTTCGTCGCGTCGGTCCTGCCGGTGTGGATGCTGCTCACCCCGCGCGACTACCTGTCCACGTTCCTCAAGATCTCGACCGTCCTGATCCTCGCCGTCGCGATCCTGCTCCTCCTTCCGCCGCTCAAGATGCCGGCCCTGACCCCGTTCGCGACGCTGGGCGACGGGCCGGTGCTGGCGGGCAAGCTGTTCCCGTTCGCGTTCATCACGATCGCCTGCGGCGCCATCTCGGGGTTCCACTCGCTCATCGCTTCCGGGACGACGCCGAAAATGCTCGCCAGGGAGCGCGACGCCCGCCTCATCGGCTACGGCGGCATGCTCATGGAGTCGTTTGTCGGCGTCATGGCGATGATCGCGGCGTGCACCCTGGACCCGGGCGTGTACTTCGCGATGAACACGACGCCCGCCGCCCTGGCGCAGGCGTCTCACGTCCTCGGCACGGCGGGGTTCGTGGTAACCCCGGACACGATGCAGCAGCTCGCCCAGGCGATGGGCGAGCAGACGCTGATCGCGCGCACCGGCGGGGCCCCGTCGCTCGCCGTGGGGATGGCCCACATCTTCGCCGGCGTCACAAGCGTGCTGGGCGGCAAAGGCCTCACCGCCCTCTGGTACCACTTCGCGATCATGTTCGAGGCCCTGTTCATCCTCACGACGATCGACGCGGGCACGCGGGTCGGCCGCTTCATGCTCCAGGAGATCCTCGGCCACGTGTGGCCCCGGTTCGGCGAGACGTCCTGGTACCCGAGCGTCATCGTGGCGAGTGGCGCGATCGTGGCGGGCTGGGGCTACTTCCTTTATCAGGGGGTGGTGGATCCGCTGGGCGGCATCAACTCGCTGTGGCCGCTGTTCGGCATCGCGAACCAACTGCTCGCGGCGGTGGCGCTGTGCGTCGGGTGGCAGCTGGTGTTCTCCGGGAACGCGACCCTGGGGCTGCTGGCCCGCGCCGCGGCCGTGGACCGGGGCGACCCGAGCGCGGCGCAGCGCATCTTCAACTACCGCCTCGACGTCTTCGTCGCCCTGCTGTTCATGACGGTCGTGGTGATGCTGCTCGCCGTATCGATCCGGGAGTGGTGGCTGGTGCTGAGCAAGCGCAAGCCAGCCGTGGTGCACGAGACGCCGTTTGTGGAGAGTCTGTATGCGGAAAACTGAGGGCGGTCGGTTGGCCCGCTTGGCACGCGTCCTGCGCCGCATCGTGGGAGCTCCCGATTACGCCGCCTACCTGGAACACTGTCACGCCGCGGGACACGAGCCACGGCTGACGGAGCGGGAATACGTCCGGGAGTTCTTCGAGCACAAGGGGAAGGCGCCGCGGTGCTGCTGAGGCTCGCGAAAGTGGCACAGGGTGCGGCCGGTCAGATCTTCGGCCTGAGCAGCTCCTGAAACGGCGGATAGTCGCGCAGCGACTCGAAATCGATGTCGGTGTGCAGCTCGTCGGCGTGGGGATAGCCCCGGCTCAACGCTTCCCGCACCAGGGTTGTGGCCGATTCTTGCTCACCCAACAGGGCGTGGATGCGTGCCCGCCAGATGGTGTGCCGGCCGAAGAAATAGGGCCGCTCCGCTCCCGCGAGTCTCCGCTCGACGCGCAGCGCCTCTTCCCGATTCCCCTGCCGCGCCGCGATGGCGCCCAGGTACCCGAGGTAGTCCATCGAGCCGAGGCCCTCGTTGACGAAATGCAACGAGGCGCTGCGGCCGACCGAGACCTCCCCCAGAAGGCCCTCGAACTCGCGGCGCGCGTCATCGAGCCGACCGGCCGCGTACGCCACGAGTGCAACATGGGACCGGTGGGCGGAGGATGCCGTCTCAGCGGGGGGCCGCGCCGCGAGCCACCGGCGGGCCCGGGCCAGCACCGTGTCGGCCGTGGGAGCGTGGCCGTGGGCCCGCAGCTCGGCGGCCGCGCGCAACATGACGTCGGCCGGTGTCAAGCCGAACTCCGGGGAGAGGGTTTCGTTGGCCTCGACGAGGTGCGCGACATCCTCCGCTCGGCCCAGCGCCGCGAGGGCGGCGGCCTGGGCGGTCACGATCTGCGGGTGACCGGGGAATCGCCGTGCCCCTTCGAGCGCCTCTTTGAGCTCGCGGCGATGATCGCCCAGCATGTGCAGCGCGGTGCTCAGGTCGTACCAATACACCCACCAGCCGCGGGTAAACCCGCGGTCGGGGCCCAGGGCGGTGAGGGCGTTCACCGCGTCGCGCGGCCGGCGGAGCGCCATGGCGTCCTCCGCGAACAGGTAGAGCGCTTCAGAGGCTGGCGCGAGAGTCGCCATCGCGCTCGACGCCTGGAACGCTTCGGCCCGGTCCCCCCGGCACGTCGCCAGCACCCAGGCGAGGTAGTAACGGTCGAGCGGCGCCAGCCGTCCGGCGTGCCGCTCCACGCCACGGCCGACGGAGTCCGCCGCCGCGTAGTCCCCGAGGTTCATGTACGCGTTCGCTGCGAAGATCAACGGCAGCTGGAACGTCGTGTCCTCCGCCGCCGCACGCTCGAAGCGGCGGATCGCGCCGGGCGAGTCGAACTGGACGAACCGGTCCAGCCCCGCGATGAACTCCTGGTAGGCAAGGAAGTTCGGCGGTTGACTGGCGGTCGTGGCCCACCGGCTCAGCCGGGAGTCGAACAGGGTGGCCAGCGCCGCCATCACGCGTTGGCGCACGGCCTCCACCGCGCCCAGCGGCCGCGCCTGCGGCGCGGCTACGGGATCGAGCGCGCGCAGGATCTTCCCGTCCCGGGCGGAGGCGATCTGGATCTGGAAGCGGATGCTGTCTCCCTGCCGGTAGTAGACGCCCGAGACCACTGTGCCCGCCCCCATCTCGCGGCCGAGGGCCCGGATGCCGGCGGCGTCGAGGTGCCCCGCCCCCGGGTCGGGCGCGCCGGACGCGAGCGATGACGCCATGACGGAAATCGACGGGACAACCTCGACGAGACCCGTCTGCGCGAGCCCCTGCGTCACCCAGTCGGCCGTCATGTGGCCGAGGTTGTCGAGGGCGGGGTCGCCCGTACGGTTCTCAATGACAGCCACCACGACGCGACGCTCGTTCAAGCCGGGTGCGGGGCGGCGCAGCAGGAGCGCGCCCGCGACCCCCGCGACGCCCAGCACCGCCGCCGCGCCGGCGAGGCGGCGGCCGCGGCGACCTGCGAGGAGGCTGCGGCTCGGCCTGCCAGTGCGGTGCGCGGCGCCACCCAGGGCCGCTGCGAACTCCGCCGCGGTCGGGAAGCGGTCGTCCGGGAATGGGGCGAGGGCCTTGGATACGGCGTGCTTCACGGCGCGCGCCACGTCGGCCGCCGCGCCGCGGAAGACGCCACTCGACTCCAGGGCCGACCAGTTGGAGATCAGCCGCTCGCCCAGCGTCGGGACGGGCGGCTCTCCCGCGAGCATCTCGAACAGGACGCAGCCCAGGCTGTACACGTCGCTGCGCGCATCGGCGGGCAGGCCCATCGCCTGCTCCGGGCTCATGTAACCGGGGGAGCCGATCGCCTGCCCCGTCTTCGTGAGCGGCACCGTCCCCGCGACGCTGATGGCGCGCGCGATGCCGAAATCAGCCACGATCGCGTGGTCGCCCTGGAGCAGGACGTTCTCGGGCTTGATGTCGCGGTGCACGATCCCCTGCGCGTGGGCGAAGGCCATGGCGTCGGCCACGTCGCGCGCGATGTGCAGGGCGTCGTCCAGCGGCAGCGCCCGGTCCCGGCGGAGGCGGTGGCGCAGCGACTCGCCCTCCACGTACGGCATGACATAATAGAAGAGCCCCGACGCCTCGCCGGCCGCGAAGATGGGGACGATGTGGGGGTGACTCAGCTTCGACGCGAGATCCACTTCCCGGACGAACCGCTCGCGCAGCAGCCGGGTGGAGAGCTCGGGGTCGAGCACCTTGACGGCCACCCGGCGGCGCGGGTGCTGCTCCACCGCCAGGTAAACCCGGGCCATGCCGCCCGCGCCGATCTCGCGTTCGACCTCGTAACGGGGTGCCAAGCTCTCGCGCAGGGCGTCGAGCTCGTCGAGCATGGTTTGAAGTTAGCGTTCGGCCGCCCCGCGAGCTACAATTGCCACGTGAACGGCGGCGCCCTCGTACGGCAGACGTTCCTGCGGCTCGTGGCGTACTACGCGGTGATCGGCCTCGCCGCCTGGCTACTGGTGACCTTCGCCCCCGGCGTCCCGCAGCTGCTCGAGCGGTTCCGCGACGCGTCGGCTCTCGGCGCGCTCGCCCAGCGCGGCCGCGGCCTCGTGGCCGCGGGCGGCGCCCTGCCGGCGCTGTCCGACGGCGAGTGGGCCCTCGTCACCCTCCTGTCCATGCTCACGGCGCTGGTCCTGGTCCTCCCGGTCGCCTGGGTGTACATGATCACCAAACGCCGCTCCGGCTACGACCAGTCCGTGGTGCAGACGGTGATCATCCTGCCGATGACGGTCGCCGGCACCGTCATCCTGGTGCAAAACAGTCTGGCGCTGGCCTTCACGCTCGCGGCGATCGTGGCGGCGGTCCGGTTCCGCAACACGCTGAAGGACACGAAGGACGCCGTGTACATCTTCCTCGCCCTCGCCGTCGGCGTCGCCGCGGGAGTGTTCGCTCCCAGCGTTGCCGCGGTGATGTCCCTGCTGTTTAACGTCGTCGTGCTGCTGCTCTGGACCTTCAACGTGGGCGACATCTATGCCGACCAGCTCGGGGCGGACCGCGCCGCGCGGCTGGGCCCGAGCCTCGGGAAGAAGAGGCGGTTCAACGGCGCCCTGCTCATCCACGCGAGCCGCCTCAAACCCGCTCAGCGGGCAACGGAGGCCGTGCTCGAGGAGCAGATCAAGCGGTGGGAGCTCGCCGGCACAGTCCCCGCCGCGGGGGGCGGGGGGGACGCGTCCACGCTCGAGTACCTCATCCGGATCAAGGACGAGCGGCGCGTCACGGCGCTGCTCGACGCCCTCAAGGAGCAGGGCGCGCCCGATATCGTATCCGCCGAGTATCGGCCGCTCCCGGAGCAGGACCGGTGACGCGTCCGGCCTGGCGCGTGGCGCTGGGCGTCGTGCTCGCGGCGCTGGGCTCCTTCCGCACCCTCCCGCTCCCTGCGCAGACGGCGCCGGCGGGCCGAACGACGGTCATCGCGGGCGCGCACTACGGGGCGGGGTGGCTCCACCGCCTGTTGCTGGGCGCCCACTACCGCGACCTGTGGACCGCGCCCCTCGAGGTCGACGTGCTCGACCTGTCGCGCGTGGCCGGCGGCCTGACGCCGAGCCGCTGCGGCGGCCGGCGGCAGACCAAGTCCCTGCGGCTGCTGGGCGCGGACGGGCGGGAGTACGTGTTTCGCTCCGTGGACAAGGATCCCGGCCTGGCGCTCCCGCCCGAGCTGCGCGCGACGTTCGCGCGTTCCATCATCCAGGACCAGATCAGCTCCGCCCATCCGGGAGGCCCGCTGGTGGTGGCTCCCCTGCTCGACGCGGCCGGCGTGCTGCATGCCGAGCCGCGGCTCGTCGCCCTGCCGGACGACGCGCGCCTGGCGGGCTTCGACTGCGTGCACGCGGGGATGCTGGGGATGATCGAGGAGCGCCCCACCGAGCCGCCCGACAACGAGCCGGGGTTCGCCGGTGCGGCCGAGCTGGCGAGCACGAAGAAGCTGTTCGAGCACCTGGAGAACGACGCCGATCACCGCATCGACTCCCGCGCGTTTCTCGCGGCCCGGTTGATGGACGTCTTCATCGGCGACTGGGACCGGCACCACGACCAGTGGCGCTGGGCTCGCTTCGATTCGGGCGGGGCGCACTGGTGGCGGCCCATTCCCCGTGACCGCGACCAGGCGTTCGCGCGCCTCGACGGCGTACTCGTCTGGGTCGCCGGGTTCTACCAGCCGCAGCTGATCGGCTTCGGCGATGATTACCCGAGCATCTGGCGGATTACCTACAGCGGGCGGGTGGTGGACCGGCGTCTCCTGGTGGACCTCGAGCGGTCCGTGTGGGACTCCACGGCCCGGGCGCTCCAGGCGCGCCTCACCGACTCGGTGATCGACGCGGCCGTGCGCAGGCTGCCCACAGCGTACTTCCGCCGGAGCGGACCGGGGCTGGTGCGCGCGCTGCAGCGGCGGCGGGACCGCCTCCCCGAGATGGCGGGCCGGTTCTACGCGCTGCTCGCCGCCGAGGTCGAGGTGCACGGGACCGACAAACGCGACGTGGCGGAAGTCGAGCGCCGGAGCGACGGGCGCGTCGCCGTGCGGCTCTCCCGGCCCGGCGCCGCCCCGTACTTCCGGCGCACCTTCGACCGCCGGGAGACGGAGGAAGTCCGGCTGTACCTGCACGGCGGCGACGATCGCCTCGTGGTGCGCGGATCGGACGGGTCCGGCCCCGTGCTGCGCGTGATCGGCGGCGCCGGGGACGACGAGCTGGCGGATTCGTCTCGCGGCGGGAGGACGTGGCTGTACGACGACCGGGGAGACAACCGGTTCACCCGCGGCCCCGGCACGAGGGTGGACCGCAAGCGCTACGAGGCGCCCCCTCCCGATTCGGCGTCGCTCGCGCCGCCGCGCGACTGGGGATCCCTGTGGCTGCCGCTCACGTGGGTCAGCTACGCGCCCGACATCGGCCTGTTCGTCGGGGGAGGCATGACGCGCACGGGATACGGATTCCGGCGCCTGCCGTACCGCTCCCAGGTGCAGATGCGCGCGGGATACGCGACCGACGCCCAAACCTATCGGGTCGAGCTGCGGGCGGAGTTCCGTGGCCTCCTGGCTCCCGCCAGCGTCTCGCTGCGCGCGCGCGCGTCCGGGCTCGACGTGATCCGCTTCTACGGCTTCGGCAATGAGACCGTGGACACGGGATCGCTCGCATTCCACAAGGTGAAGCAGCAGCAGTACCTGGTCGCGCCGGCGCTGGAGCTCGGGGGGGAGCGGGCGGCGCGGGTGTCCTTCGGCCCCCTGTTCAAGGTCGCGCGGACGCGGCTCGAGGCCGGGACGCTGGTCGAGGCAATCCGTCCCTACGGTGTCGCGGACTTCACGCAGATCGGGGCAGCGGCGGACGTCCGGTTCGACACGCGCGATCGGCCACAGGCCGCGACGCGGGGCGTCGCGCTGCACGTCGGCGGCAGCCTCTACCCGCGCGCGCTCGACGTAACCACGACCTTCGGCGAGGCTCACGCCGAAGCGGCGACGTACCTGACGGCGCCGGTCGCGCTCCGGCCGACGCTCGCCCTGCGGGTCGCGGGAAAGAAGATCTGGGGCCCCTACCCGTTGCACGAAGCGGCCTACGTGGGCGGCTGGAACACCGTGCGCGGCTTCCCCGAGGGCCGGTTCGCCGGCGGCGCCGCCGCGTACGGCAACGTGGAGCTGCGGCTGTCGCTCGCGAAGTTCTTCCTGCTGCTCCCCAATGAGCTCGGTGCGTTCGGCCTCGCCGACGTAGGCCGCGTGTTCGTCGCCGGCGAGACTTCGGACCGCTGGCACGCCGCCGTGGGAGGCGGCGTCTGGATCGCGTTCCTGAGCCGCGCCAACACGCTGTCGGTGGCCGCGGCGCACAGCGCCGAGGGCACCCGCATCTACGCGCGGGCGGGCTTCTCGTTCTGACGATGCCGCCGCTCGCGGAGTGGAAGGGCGACGTCGCGAGCCTGGACTTACTGAACCGCATGGTGGGCGAGGACCTGCCCCTGGACCTGCGCTCGGGTCCGGTGGAGCTGTCCTTCCAGCGCGACACGTATTTCGATGCGCCGGACTGGACCCTGCGGCGCCGCGGGGTGACGTGCCGGTTCCGGGTCCGCGTGGACGACCGGCGGTTCCTCAGCGTACACATGATCGGGCGTCCGGAGGGCGGCGCTCCGCTGCCCGTCCCCTGGACGTCGGAGGTCGAGGTCCCGGAGCTGGACGGCGCGCAGGCCCTGGCGGGTGCATCGCAGCCTGCGCGCCGGCTGCAGGCGCTGATCGACGCCGGGCGCCTCCTCCCCCGCATCCAGCTCGAGACCGAGCGCCGCGTGCGGCGGACGCGGCCGCGCTGGTGGCGGCGGGCGCGCTACGATCTCATCTACGACGTGGTGACGGTGCGCAGTCACGAGCTAGCGCGGACGTTCCAGGAGCTGAAGATCCGGCAGCTCGCCACGGGATGGCCCCGCCTGGACGACGTCTGCCGGGCGTTCCAGGAGCACTACGGGCTGCGCCCGCTCCTGGTGGGCAAGGTAGACCGCGCGGAGCGGCTGCTCCGCGAGCTGGAGAGCGACGCGCTGGTGCGCGCCGCGCGGGGCGGCGGAGAGGTCGCCGTGGTCGTGCTCGAGGAGGGGCGCGTGGCCCTGCTCACGGACGACACCCACCTGAGCCTGCCGGTGCGGGGCGGCCGCGGCGAGGACGCCTGTCGGGAAGTTCTGCGGGCGACTTTCGGGAGCGCCGACGGCCAGGTGCGATCCCTCGGGACGGCGCCGGGCTCGGGTCTGCGCCCGGCGCTGGAGGTCTGGCTGGCCCGGCGCGGGTCCGGAGCGGGCGGGGCGGGCGTGAGCGGGCGGCTTCGGTGGCTGCCCTTGGAGGAGGTGCTCGCCGCTGCCGGCGCGCCGAGCCTGCGCGACCCGCGCACCCTCGCCGCGCTCACCGTGACGGCGCGCTCGGAGGTGCTCGGCGAGTGGACGCCGGTCGGGCCGAGGACGGCGCCGGAGCCGCGCACCGGCGAGCGGCGGATCCGCCTCTCCGATGTCGGCCTTCGCTCCCCGCTCGTCGGTCCCGCCCTGCCGGGGGCCGAGCATTTCCTCAACAGCGACCTCAGCCTGCTCGAGTTCAACGGCCGCGTGCTCGCCCTGGCGGAAGACCCCGCCGTGCCGCTGCTCGCGCGGGTGCGGTTCCTGTCCATTTTGAGCGCGAACCTGGACGAGTTCTTCATGGTCCGCGTCGCGGCGTTGAGGCAGGCCGCGGCCGTCGCCGAGCCCGGCCGAGAGGGGCTGTCGCCCGAGGAGTTGCTCGACGCGATCGCGGTCCGGATCCGCGGACTCGTCGAGCGCCAGGCCCGCTGCCTGCGGGCCGCGTGCCTGCCGGAGCTCGCCGCCCACGGCGTGCGGATCCTGCGCTGGGCCGAGCTCACCGAGCCACAGCGGGAGGGCCTGCGCCGCTACTTCACAGAGCAGGTCTTCCCCATCATCACGCCGCAGGCGCTCACGCGGGCGCCCGGCCATCCCTTTCCGGTGATCCCCAACCTGCGCCTGTCGCTGGCCGTGGTGGTGCGCGACCTCGGCTCCGGGCCGCTGCACTTCGCCTACCTGAAGGTGCCGGACACGCTGCCGCGTTTCCTGGCGCTCGCCGACGGCGGCGGGTTCGTCCCGGTGGAGGACGTGATACGCGAGAACCTCGGCCTGGTCTACCCGGCGCATCGGGTCGAGGGAGCCTATGCGTTCCGCGTTACCCGCGGCTCGGACCTGGAGCTCGATGAGCTCCACGCCGTGAGCCTGCTCAAGGTCATCGAGGAGGAGGCCAAGCGCCGACCGTACGGCCCTGTCGTCCGGATCGAAGTGGAGCGCGTCATGCCCGAAGCCGTGCGGGAGCTGCTGCTGCGGGAGCTGCTGTTCGACGAGACTGCTCCGGGCGCTCCGCTCCGCTCCGAGGATGTGTACGAAGTGGACGGCTGGCTCGACCTCGCGTCCTTGCGGGAGATCGCGCGTCTGCCGCTCGCCGAGCTCGACTACCCGCCACATCGGGGTCGGGCACCGCTCGCGGCCGGGCAGTCCGTCTTCGCGACCCTCGCCGAGCACGACGTCCTGGTCCACCACCCTTACGACTCGTTCGAGGCGACGGTGCAGCGGCTGTTGGTCGAGGCGGCAGACGACCCGGACGTGGCGGCGATCAAGCTGACGCTGTACCGGGCCGGGGGACGCTCGCGGATCGTCGACGCGTTGGCGCGGGCCGTCGAGCGCGGGAAGGAAGTCTTCGTCTTCGTCGAGCTCAAAGCGCGATTCGACGAGGAGCGGAACATCGAGTGGGCGCACAAGCTCGAACAGGCCGGCATCCGCGTGGTGTACGGTCTGGTCGAGATCAAGACCCACGCCAAGACGGCCCTGATCGTGCGCCGCGAGCAGGGCGCGTTGCGACGCTACGTGCACATCGGGACCGGGAACTACAACGCCGCGACGGCGGAGATGTATACGGACATCGGCCTCCTCTCCGCCGACCCGGCGCTGGGCGCCGACCTGCACGACCTCTTCAACGAGCTGTCGGGATCGTCACGACCACCCCAGGCCGCGTTCCGGCGGATCCTGGTCGCGCCCACCTCCCTCCTCAAGCGGCTGATCGAGCTGGTCGAGCGGGAGGCGGAGCACGCGCGGGCTGCGGGCAGCGGGCGGATCCGCGCCAAGCTCAACGGCCTCGCTGACTCCGACCTCATCGTTGCGCTGTATCGCGCCTCTCAGGCCGGCGTCGACGTCGACCTCGTGGTGCGCGGCGTGTGCACCCTGCGGCCGGGCGTGCCCGGGCTGTCCGAGCGGATCCGGGTGGTCAGCATCCTGGGACGCTTTCTCGAGCACGCCCGCATCTATCACTTCGCCAACGGCGGGGACGCCGAGTACTACATCGGCTCCGCGGACTGGCGCCCGCGCAACCTGCGCCGCCGGGTCGAGGTGGTCACGCCGGTGCGCGACCCCGCGTGTTGCCGCCGGCTCGACGCCATTCTCGAGGCCGAATTGGCCGACCCGACGGCGTGGGAGCTCGAGCCGGACGGCGGCTACGGGCGGCGGCCGCCTGAGCCGGGCGCCGACGGGCGCGGTTCGCAGGAGCGCCTGCTCGACCTGGCCAGTGCGACTGCCTGACGCGCCCGGTGCACCCGCCGCACTCGCGCTCGTCGTCCTCCTGTCCCAGACGACCTCGCTCGGAGCGCAGCAGTGCGGTGAGCCCCACTACCGCTGGACGGCGAAGACCGACACCGCGCTCGCGTCGGTCGCGCCGCAGCCCACTTCGGTGACCGCGATCCTCACCACCTGGGCGCCGCCCGACCTCGCGTCCCGCGACGCCTGCGCCCTCCGCGCCGGCCGCGAGCGGCGAGTCTACCGCCTGACGGCCTGGATCCGGCTCGTGGACCGGAGGAAGGACGACGGGGACTGGCACCTCGAGCTGACCGCGCGCGCCGACAGCCCGGCCGATTCGTGCGTCGTGGCCGAGATCCCCCTGTCGCGGTACGGCGTCCTCTACGAGCGGGCGCGGGCGGCGCTCGACGCGGCGGTCGGAGCTCGCAAGATCGGCAGGAACGGCGTGCTCCGCGCGCCAATGCGGGTGCAGATCACGGGCGCCGCGTTCTTCGACGGGCAGCATCGCCGCGGCGGCCGGCGGAGCGCCAAGATCGACGGCGAACACGGCCGCTGCAATTCGTCCGTGCGGGCGCTGTGGGAGATTCACCCGGTCTACAGCGTCACGCCTCGCTGAGGGCTGATCTCTGATGGCTAGAGCTCAACCTGGGTTCCTACTTCGAACACCTGGTTCGGCGGGATCTTGAAGAACGCCGTCGCGCGCAGGGCGTTGCGCGACATGAAGCTGAACAGCCGCTCCCGCCACACCGCCATCCCGGGACGGTCGGCGGCGATCAAGGTCTCGCGCCCCAGGAAGAAGGTGGTCCCCTCGATGCGCACGTCGAGCCCCTTCTCCCGGCACGCGTCCAGGATCTCCTCGATCTCCGGGTCTTCCATGAAACCGTAGCGCGCCGTGACCGTGTGGAACCCCTTGCCGCTGCGCTTGACGGTGACCCGCTCCTCGGGCGCCGCGTGGGGCACGTCCTCGGTGGTCACCGTCAAGAACACCACCTTCTCGTGCAGCACCTTGTTGTGGACGAGGTTGTGCACCAGCGCCGGCGGCGTGCCGTCGGCGGTGCCGTACATGAACACGGCCGTCCCCGGGACGCGGATCGGCGGCTCGGCGGCGAGGTCGGCGAGCAGCATCTTGAGCGGCACTGTTTTCTCCTGCATCCGCTTGGCGAGGATCTCGCGGCCGCGTTTCCAGGTAGTCATCAAGACGTAGATCCCGATCGCCATCGCCAGCGGTACCCAGCCGCCGTTCTTGATCTTCAGCGCGTTGGCGATCAGGAACGGGATGTCCATGGCGAGGAACAGCCCCACCACCAGCGCCTCCTTCGCGAGACTCCACTGCCACACCTCGCGGCTCATCACGAAGAACATGAACGTGGTGATCACCATCAGGGTGGACAGCGCCACGCCGTAGGCCCCGCCGATGTTGGTCGAGTTCTGGAAACCCAGCACCAGTGCGCACGTCACCAGCATCAGCGCCCAGTTGACCGTGGGAACGTAGATCTGACCGATTTCCCGCGACGAGGTGTGCTCGATCTTGAGCCGCGGGCTGTACCCGAGCTGCACCGCCTGCCGCGTCAGCGAGAACGCTCCCGAAATGATCGCCTGCGAGGCGATGACCGCCGCCGCCGTGGCGAGGGCGACCAGCGGATACAAGGCCCACGACGGCGCCATGTGGAAGAACGGGTTCACGGCCGCCGCCGGATCGCGCAGCAACAGCGCCCCCTGGCCGAAGTAGTTCAGCAGCAGCGCCGGTAACCCGACGCTGAACCACGCGAGCTGGATCGCCTTGTGGCCGAAGTGGCCGAGGTCGGCGTAGAGCGCCTCGCCGCCGGTCACCGCGAGGAATACCGCACCCAGAACGACGAAACCACGATACACGTTCTCCGCGAAGAACCGCACCGCGTGCTGCGGCAGGATCGCGGCCAGCACGCCGGGCTGGCGGATGATCTCCTTCAACCCAAGGACGGCGATCACGAGGAACCAGACCAGCATCACGCGGCCGAACACCGCCCCGATCCGGGCTGTGCCTCGGCTTTGGAACAGGAACACGCCGATCAGGATGACCAGCGTGAGCGGCACTACCCAGTGGATGAGGTGCGGCGCGGCGACCTCGAGCCCCTCGACCGCGCTCATGACCGAAATCGCCGGGGTCAGCGCGCCATCGGCATAGATCAGCGCGGCGCCGAAGATGCCGAGCACGATCATGATGCGCCGCGGCGAGAGGTTCCGGGCCAGCCGGCTGCCGTTCACGAGGGCCATCAGGGCCAGCACTCCGCCCTCGCCCTTGTTGTCGGCGCGGATGATCACGATGTGGTACTTGATCGTGACGATGAGCACCAGCGCCCAGAACACCAGGGACAGCACCCCCAGCACGTTGCTTTGGGTGACGGGGATGCCGTACTCCCCGGAGAACGATTGTCGGATCGCGTACAGTGGGCTCGTGCCGATGTCCCCATACACGACGCCCAGGGCAGCGACCGCCAGGAAGGCGAGATAGCGGCCGCGCGGCTCGTTACTGCCGGAACCGTGCTCCACCGGGTGGGTCATAGGGGCTGAATATTAGCGCGGAGCGGTTTCCCGTGCGGTCAACGGCCACGCCAGCACCAGCGCGCCCGCGCCCGCCGCGCTTACCGCGAAGGCAACTCCCGCGCCGCGGCCCTGATACAACACGCCCAGCGCCACACCGCCCACCAGCGCCGCCAGGCCCGTTACGCCGTGATACGATCCGAAGCCGCTGCCCTGCTTGCTCCCCGCGAGCCGCGCCACGAGCGCGCGCTCGGGGCTCTCGGTCAGGCCCGCAACGCTCCCCAACGCGAGGAACAACACCCACGCCTGGCCCGCCGTCGCCGCCAAACCGAGGCCCACGGCGAGGGCCGCGTAACACACCCACCCGATCCACATCGTGCGGCCGGCGCCGAGGAGGTCGGTCCACGCACCGCCCACGAAGCTGGTCGCCGATTTCACCACGTGCACCGCCGCCCACAGCAGCGGCACCGTCGCCACCGCGACGCCGAGCTGCTGCGAGCGGAGGATGACGAGGGTCTCGGGGACGCGGACGAGATAAAAGAAAGAGATCAACCAAACAGACAGCGGCGGACGGAGGCGGACGGAGACGGACGGAGACGGACGAGATGAGGGCACCACGTCCGCCCCTGTCCGCCCCTGTCCGCCCCTGACCGCCCATGCGGCGAGCGCGAGAACCAAGACGCCAGGTACGATGCTGGCAGCGATGACGGTGCGCAGTTGTGCCACATGCATCGTCAACAGCCACCACGCGACCAGGGGGCCCAGGACCGCTCCCGCGTGGTCCATGCCGCGCTGCAGGCCGAAGGCCCGACCCCGCAGCTCAGCGGGCGTCACGTCGGCGATGAGGGCATCGCGCGGGGGCGTGCGCAGCCCCTTGCCGATGCGGTCCACGACGCGCAGGCCGATGACTTGCCACGCGGCCGCGGTAACCGCGATGACCGGCCTCACCAGCACGGCGATGGCGTACCCCGCCACGATCAGGGGGCCCCGCCGCTTGACCCGGTCGGCGAGCCGACCCGCGCCGAACTTGACGAACGCCGCCGCGAGCTCGGCCGCGCCGTCCAGGGCGCCGAGCGCCGCGGCGCCGCCGCCCAGCACGCCCGTCACGAACGCCGGCAACAGGGGGTAGATCATCTCGCTGGCGAAGTCGTTGAGCAGCGAGACCGCGCCGAGCAGCCGGACTTCTTTGGGAAGCCTATTCACCCAGATCGAGGCCCCAGCGGATCAGGGACACCGGCAGGCCGCCGTACGGCAGGATCGCGTCGTGGAAGGCGCGCAGCGAGAATTCCTTGCCGTGCGCGGCCTTGAAGGCGTCGCGCAGGCGGAGGAGCTCACGCCGCCCGACGGCGTAGCTCAGGGGATACGCGGGCTCGGCGCAATAGCGCCGCACTTCGGCCTCGGCGTTGGCGCGGTCCACGTGCAGCTCGTCCACCATCGTCTGCACGCCCTGCTCGTACGTCATGCCGCGCGTGTGCAGTCCCACGTCGAGCAGCACCCGCACCGCCCGCCACAACAGGTGCACGCGCTGGAAGAAGCGCTCCTCCTCCGTGGCGTAGAAACCCTCCTCCCCCATCATGTCCTCGCAGTACAGCGCCCAGCCCTCGACGGTGAGCGGCGTCCACAGGTTCTTGCGCACGTCGCTCGCCTGGGCCTGCGCGGTCACGAGCTGGAGGTGGTGGCCGGGATAGCCTTCGTGCAGGGCCGTGGCCGCCAGCTCGTGGCGGCAGTGATCGCGCAGCATGCGCTCGCGCTGCGCCGCTGGCAGCTCGGGGCTGGGGATCGTCACGTAGAACCAGCCGTTGCGATCCGGGGAGTACGCGCCCGGGCTGTCGTAGGCGGCGAACGGGATGATGGGGCGCAGGAACGCCGGCGTGGGCACGACGTTGAGGGGCGCATCGGGGATGGGGGCGAGTCGCCGTGCCGCGACGAACTCCCGGGCCCGCTCCATCTCCTTTGCGTACGCGGCGACGAGCGATTCCGCGGGCGGGTGGTCCTGCCGCAGGCGGTCGGCGACGTCCGGCCACGGGCGCTTGCCGTCGAGCCGGTTGGCCCGCTCCGTCAGGTCGGCGAGGATCTCGTCCTTCAGGCCGTGCCCGTAGCGCCACAGCTCCGGCGCCGTGTCCCGCAGCGCATGGTCGTAGTGCAGCCGGAAGTTGAACGCGTCCTCGCCCACCGCGAACAGGTCCGAGCCCGTTTCCGACCAACGCTCCAGGCTGTGGGTGAAGTCGGTGAGCGCGGCCGCGGCGGCATCGGCCACGGCGGTGACGCGCTCCGTCTGGGCCGGTACCTCGGCGGCGACGGCCGCGGGGATCTCCTTGATGAGCACCAGTCCCGCTTCGGCCATGCGCAGCGCCGTTTCGGCGTGCAGCCGTACCGGCTCGCTGAGCGACTCGCGCGCGTCCTTGAGCAGGCTGGGCACGTCTTCCAGCCGGCCGCACAGCGCGGCGGCCCTCGCGTCAGGGGTTCGGTCGCGGCGCAGCAGCAGGTGGTGGAGGCCGCCGAGCAGGTGGGAGATCCAGAACTCCGGGTTCTTCGCCTGCGGCCGCTCCGTCTCGAAGCGGTGCAGCGTCACCCGCACCTCGTTGAGCAGCGCGGTACGGTCGATCTCGTCCTGGAGCGCGTCGGCGCCGGCTTCCTCGAGCGCAGTGCCGAGCGCCTTCAGCGCGGCGAGATCGGGGCGCAGCGCCTCGGGGCTGAAGCGGCCGTAGCGCTGATCGTAGGTGAACACGCCCGCCTGCGAGGCAGCGACGGGATCCAAATGCCAGCGCAGGTCGAAGTACGACCGCTCGACCGCGCGAAAGCCGGCGGCCTTTACCGCCATGCCGCCTGCTTGAGCAGGCGACGACACTCGTCGTCGCTGAGCACCCGGTCGGTGCGTTTCGCGGCGTCGAACAGCGTCCGGCACGAGGCTTCGTCTTCCGGATCGTAGCCGTGGGTCTGGAGCCAGTACTTCACGTTGGAGAGCCCCGAGACGGGGGAGATCTCGATCTTCTGCTCCAGGCCGAACTCGGCGGCGGGCACCGAGCTGTACACGCGGTCGGCGAGCCAGTCGTGACCTTTCTTCTTCGCCTTGATGATCGCCGCCGCGTGTACCCCCGTGCCGGTGCGGAACGCGTCGGTGCCGAGCACGGGGTAATTCACGGGGATCGGCACGCCCACTGCCTCGGCGGCGGTGTGGCAGTACTCGGGGAGCTTGGAGAGGTCCCCGCGGTGGGCGCCGAGCAGCTTCAGGTTCACGATGAGGAGATCCATCTCGGCATTCCCTACGCGCTCCCCCACCCCGAGCGCTGTTGCGTGCACCCGGTCCACACCCGCCTCAATGGCGGCGAGGCAGTTGATCAGGCCCATGCCACGGTCGCGGTGCCCGTGCCAGTCGATCCGCACGTCTTTCTTCCCTACGATTTCCCTCTTTACGAATTGGACTAGAGATCTCACCCCGTCAGGTGTGGCGTGCCCCACCGTATCAGCGAGACAGATGCGCGTCGCCCCGCAATTAATCGCCGCGCCGTACAGTGCCTTGAGCGTCTCCGGCCGGGCGCGGGTCGTGTCTTCGGTCACGTACATCACGGGGAGCCCGGCCTTGGTCGCGAACGTCACCGCCTCCTCGGTGGAGGCGAGGATCTTGTCCAGGGTCCAGTCCTCGGTGTACTGGCGGATCGGCGAGGAGCCGATGAACGTGGCGGCTTCGATCTTGATCCCCACCTCTTCGGCGATGCGCACGATCGGCTCGACGTCGGCGATCACCGTGCGGGCGGCGCAGTTCGGGAAGATCGGGAGCTGGTGGTCGCGGATCTCCTGCGCGAGGGCGCGCACCTGCTCCACCACCCGCGGCCCGGCGCCGGGCAGCCCGATGTCGGCCGCCACGATCCCGAGGTCCGCCATGAGGTGCAGCAGCCGCCGCTTGACCTCGATCGGCGGATCCTTCACGGACGGCGACTGCAGTCCGTCGCGCAGGGTCTCGTCGTTGAGGTCCACGCGGGCCCGGGACCAGTCGAAGGGGGACGACCCTTCGGCGCGGTTCCAGTCGTAGATCAGGTCCCGTTGCTCCATAGGCAAGAACATAGGGTATCTTACGCCTCTACGCCTCTATGCCTCTAAGCTTCTCGCACCCCGGTCTCCAAGCGGCGATCCGCCACCTCGAGCGCACCGACGCCGTCACCCTCGCCCGGCAGGCCGAGTTGTCGGCGCTCCCGGCCCCGACGGGGTCGGAGGGCCGCCGGGCCGCGCGCGTCGCCGAGCTGTTCCGGGAAGTCGGGTTGCGGGACGTGTTCCTGGACGAGGTGGGCAACGTGCACGGCTGGCACGGAGATGAGTCGGGGGAGGCAGCCGTCGTGGTGGCGGCGCACCTCGACACGGCGTTCGGCGGCGACGTGAGCGCGCGGGTGACGCGCCGGGGTGACCGGCTGGAGGGTCCCGGGATCAGCGACAACGCGCGCGGGCTGGCGGCGCTGATGGCCGTGGCGGAAGCGCTGCGGGTTGCCGCCATTCCGCTGCAGCGGCCGGTGTTATTCGCCGCTACCGTCGGAGAGGAGGGCGCCGGGGACCTGAAGGGGATGCGTCACCTGTTCGCGCGCGATGGCCTTCGGGCGCACGCGGTGATCGCCCTCGATGGCGCGGGGCTCGAGCGCATCGTGCATCGGGCGCTGGGGTCGCGGCGCTACCGCGTCACCTACCGGGGGCCGGGCGGCCACTCGTGGGCGGCGTTCGGCGTGGCGAACCCGGCGACGGCGGTGGGGCGCGCGGCGCAGCGACTCGCGGACCTGCCGCTGCCGGCCGAGCCACGGACCACGTGCGCAGTGGTGCGGCTCGGCGGCGGCACCGCGTTGAACTGCATCCCGCAGGACGCGTGGCTCGACCTCGACTTGCGCAGCGAGGATCCCGACGCGCTGACGCGTCTCGACGCCGCGGTCCAGACGGCACTGACGCGGGCGCGCGACGAGGAGAACGCGCGGCGCGCCCCCGGGACGGCTCCCCTCACCCTGGACTGCCGCATCGTCGGCGACCGGCCGTGCGGCGAGACCCGCGCCGACCACCCGCTGGTCAAAGCGGCGGTCGCGGCGACACGCGCGCTGGGCAAAGTGCCCGAGCTGGCCGCGGGGTCGACCGACGCCAACGTGCCGATCGCCCGGCGCATCCCCGCGATCGCGCTCGGCGCCGGCGGCCGCGCCGGCGACGCGCACCTGCCGAGCGAGTGGTATGAGAATGAGGAAGGGGTGCTGGGGTTGGTGCGCGCGGTGATGGTGGTGGCGGCGGTGGGGGGAGCCTAGGCTACCTCTCCGACTCCCTCAATAGCCTCCCCAGCTCCTCCTTCCACAGCGCCGCCAGCGTATGCGTCCCGTGTCCCCGTGTGCGCTCGCTGATCGGGATCAGCACGTACCGTCCCCGCTTCACCCGCCGGATCTCGCGCTCCATGATCCCCAGCTCCGGCGGATTGATCTGATCGTCCGCCGAGTTGATGGCGACGAGCGGGGCGACGATGCGCCCGAGATTGGGCGCGGGACTGTAGAAGCGGGAGGCGTCGAACTGATAGAGCATGTCGTTGGCGTCGGTCTGCGGCAGCCGGCCGCGCACGTACGCCTCGACGAAGCTGTCCGCGGCGACCCGCGTCGGTGCCTCCTTCTGCCACTCCAGCGGCGCGCTCCCCATGATCATCAGGATGTACAGCGCCGTCGTCACACCGCGTGGCGGCGACGAATACTCGCCGTTCTGCCACTCGGGGTCGGTGCGGATCGCGTCGAGGATCATCTTTCGGAGCATACGGTTGCGCCCCGCGATCTCGGCCGGCAGGCTCGCCAGCGGCATCAGCGCATCCATAAAGTCGGGATACGTCTCCCCCCACACCCACGTTTGCATCCCGCCCATCGACGTCCCCATCACCAGCCGCAGATGGTTCACGCCCAGGTGCTCGGTCAGCAGCCGGTAGTGCGCGCGCACCATGTCGTCGTAGCTGTAGTGCGGAAACCGCGCGTGCAGCCCGTCGCTCGGCTTGCTCGAGCGCCCGTGGCCGATGCCGTCGGGCAGGATCACGTAATAGCGCGACGTGTCGAGCAGCTGGCCGGGTCCGAACAGCACCCCCGCGAACACGTCGCGCAGGAACTGACGGCCGCTGCCGCCCGTGCCGTGGAGAATCAAGACCGCGTTCCTGACCGTCCCTCGCGCGTCGCGCCCGGGGCGACCGAATGTCGCGTAGTGCAGCCGCAGCTCGGGCAGCGATTCCCCGCTCGCGAACCGGAAGTCCGTGATGACGTAGTCGCCCTCGGCGGGCGTGAAGACGGGAGCTTGCTGGGCGGGCAGCGCCGCGGCGTCGAGCAGGCCGAGCGCCACGAGAAGGATTCTGGTGTTGTGCATGGCGGGAATCTACGGCCTAACAGTCCGGCCGTCAGACTGTCAGGCCGTCCGACGGTTATGCGGCCGTCAGCTCGATCAGCGTGATCTCCGACGGCGCCAGCAGCCGGAGCGGCGGCCCCCAGTAACCCGTGCCGCGGCTCACGTACAGCCACATTGCTTCCAGCCGGTGCAGCCCCGCCACGAACGGCTGGAACAGCCGCACCAACAGGTTGAACGGGAAGTACTGGCCGCCGTGCGTGTGACCGGACAGCTGCAGGTCGAACCCCGCGTCGCGGGCGGCGAACGCGCTCCGCGGCTGGTGGGCGAGCAGCACCCGCACGTCGCTCGCGGGCGCGCCGCGCAGGGCGGCCGCCGGGTCGGACGGCACCGACAGATCGGGGACGCCGGCGAACAACAAGCGCGCGCTGCCGCGTCGCACCACCTGATATGAGTTCTGCAGCACCGACATCCCCAGCCGCTCCACCTCTCGGCCCCAGCCCGGCGCGTCCCAGTAGTACTCGTGGTTCCCGGTGACGTAGAACTTGCCGAGCCGGGCCGCGAGCCGGCCCAGCGGCGCCACCTCGTCCTTCAGGTCCGGGACAAAGCCGTCCGCCACGTCGCCCGTGAACGCCACGACGTCCGGGTCGAGGGCGTTGGCCGTCGCCACCACCCGCTCGACGAAGCGGCGCTTCAGGGTCGGCCCGACGTGCAGGTCGGAGAGCTGCACGATGCGGAACCCCTCGAGGTCCGGGGGCAGCCCCAGGATCGGGATGCTCACCCGCACCACGCGCACGCGGCGCGCGCCGAGCACGCCGATGAGCGTCAACGCGGCCGCAATGACGAGCATCGCGGGGGGCGCGAGATGCAGCCGGAACACGTCCACCACCGCGAAGCCCACGACGAGCAGCGACGACAAGCCCAGGGCGGTGAACCCGGTCCATCCCAGCACCGGCCGCAGGGGCCCGCGCCGGCCCGCGACGAGCGTCGCGATCGGCAGCCCCGCCAGCGCCAGGGCGCCGACCCAGGCGAGCCCCCGTCCCAGCCCCGACGTGCCGGCGGCGAGGTGCGTGCCGACGTAAACGTTGAGCAGGGCCCAGACGCCAAACACCAGGGCGACGCGGATCCTCATCTGTCGGGCGGTCACTGGATCGCTTCGAGTGCGTTCAAGGCTTCTGCGACGTGCCGTGTCGCCTCGAGCTGCGACGCGAACACGTGGCGCACGACCCCGTCGCCGTCGATCACGAACGTGGCCCGCCCGGGAATGAGCCCCAGCGTCTTCTCGACGCCGAAGAGCTTGCGCACTTCCCCGCCGGCGTCGCTGAGCAACGGGAACGGCAGCCGGTGCTTGCCGGCGAAGCGCTGGTGCGACTCGATCGAATCCGAGCTCACCCCGACGATCTCCGCGCCCGCGGCGGTGAAGGTCTCGTAGCGGTCGCGGAACGCCTTCGCTTCGGCCGTGCAGCCGGGGGTGTGATCCTTCGGATAGAAGTACAGCACGACCGGTCGCCCCTTGTTCTCGCTCAGACGGAAGGTTCCTCCGCCAAGCGCAGGAAGTGCGAAGTCCGGTGCCCGCTCACCGATTCTGGTCATCCGACCGCCTGACCGCCTTTCCGCCTTACCGCCATTAGTGCGCCGCCCCCCCACCGCCCGGCATCCCCTTGCTCTTGTGCATCAACAGCAGCAGCGGCAACGACAGCACGAACACCGCCGCGAACAGCAGGAACAGCTGCTCGAACGACAGCATCATCGCCTGCCTGGTGACCTGCAGGTCGAGAATCTTGAGCGCCTTCGCGTCCACGAGGCCCGGCGGCGTGCCGGTGGCGGCGAGGCGCGCGCCGATCAGCGCCAGCCGCTCGCGCGCCGCTTCCGCGTACGGCGTCACGTTGGCGATCAGGTCGACGCGGTGGATCGCCTGGAAACGCTGCACCAGCGTCGCCGACAGGGCGATCCCCACGCTGCCGCCCAGCTGCCGCATCAGGTTGAACAGTCCCGTGCCGTTGGGGATCTTGCTCATCGGCAGGTCGGCGAGCGCGAGGTTCGTGAGCGGGACGAAGATCAACCCCAGCCCCACGCCTCGCAGAATCAGCGGCCAGAAGAAGTCCGGCATGCCACTGTCGGTCGTGAAATGGGCGTGTTTCCACATTGACAGCGCGAACAACCCCACGCCCGCCAGAATGGAGAGTCGTCCATCAAACTTGCCCGCGGTGCGCCCCATCACGGCCATCGTGAAGGCACTCGCCAGGGCGCCCGGCAGAATCACGAACCCCGTCTGCTCCGCGGTGAACCCCTGGAGGCTCTGCAGGTACACCGGCAGCACGAAGATCGTCGCATAGAGGCACACCCCCAGCGTCATCCCGAACACCACCCCCACGGCGAGCTGCCGGCTCTTCAAGATGCGCAGGTCGACGACCGGGTGCTCGGTGGTCAGCTCGTGCCAGATGAACGACACCAGCGAGACGGCGCTGATCACCGCCAGCGTCGTCACCTCCCGCGACTCGAACCAGCTCAGCCGCTCGCCGCGCTCCAGCATCGTCTGCAGCGTGCCGATGCCGACCGCGAGCAGCGCGAGGCCCAGGAAGTCCACCTTCTCGGCCTTCTCCTGGTAGCGCGAGTCGTTGATGAACGACAGCGTCAGGGCCAGCGCCAGCATCCCGAAGGGAATGTTGATGTAGAAGATCCACGGCCAGCCGAACGCGTCGGTGATGTAGCCGCCCAGGGTCGGGCCGAGGGTGGGGCCGACCATCACGCCCACGCCGAAGATCGCCATCGCGGTACCGTACTCCGAGCGCGGGAACTCCTCGTAGAGGATCGCCTGGGAGGTGGACAGCAGCGCGCCGCCGCCCAGCCCCTGCACGATGCGCCAGAACACCAGCGTTTCGAGCGAGTGGGCGTTGCCGCAGAAAAAGGAGGCGATGGTGAACAACGTGATCGACGCCGCGAAGTAGCGGCGCCGCCCGAAGTACGCCGACAGCCACCCCGTGATCGGCAGCACGATCACGTTGGCGACGATGTACCCCGTGGAGACCCAGGCGATCTGGTCCAGCGTCGCGCCCAGGTTCCCCATCATGTGCGGGATCGCCACGTTCACGATGCTGGTGTCCAACAGCTCCAGCACCGACGCCAGCGACACCGTGATGGCGATGATGTACTTGTACTTGTACCGGTCCGCCGGGACCGCTCCCGCCAGGGGGAACGTCGCAGCCGTCATCGCCCTATCGCTTCGTGGTGATGGTGACCTCGACGTTCATCCCTGGCCGCAGCGGGTGCGCCGCGTCCGCCGGGCCGTCGGGCCGGATCCGCACGGGGATGCGCTGCACCACCTTGGTGAAGTTCCCCGTGGCGTTATCGGGCGGCAGCAGCGAGAACTTCGCCCCCGTCGCGGGCGACAGGCTCTCGACGTGCCCACGGAAGTGCCGTCCCGGGTACGCGTCCACGGTGATGTCCACCGGGTCGCCGACCGCGACGTCGGAGACCTGCGTCTCCTTCATGTTGGCCACGATCCACGCGTCGTCCAGCGACACCAGGCTCATCAGCGGCTGACCCTGCTGCACCAGCTGGCCCACCTCGACGCTCTTCTTGCTCACCACGCCCGCCATCGGCGCGGTGACGCGCGTGTAGGAGAGCTGCAGCGCCGCGAGGTCGCGCGCCGCCCGGGCCGCCGCCACGCGGGCGTCGGCGCCGACGAGCGCTGCCTGCGCCGCCGCGAGTTGCGCGTCCGCCGCCGCGACCGCCGTCTGCGCCGCATCGAGCTGCTGTTGGCTCACGATCTGCTGCTGGGCGAGCGGCAGCAGCCGCTCCAGGTCCGAGTGCGCCTTGCGCGCCGTCGCCTCCGCCTGGCGCACCTGCGCCTCCGCCTGCCCGACGCGCGAGCGCGAGCTCACCGTCGCCAGCAGCGCGGCGTAGTCGGCGTCGGTCTGGGCCAGCCGCGCCCGGAAGTCGCGGTCGTCGAGCACCACGATGGTGTCGCCGGCCTGGACGCGCTGGTTGTCCACGATGCGCACCTCCGCCACGAACCCGCCGACTTTCGGCGAGATCGGCAGCATGTGCCCGTCCACCTGCGCGTTGTCGGTGGTCTCGTGGGTGCGGCTCCAAATCAGCTTGCGCACGCCGCCCGCGATGAGCAGCACCAGCACCACGCCCAGCGCCAGGAACACGATGCGCCGCCGGCCGCCCGGCACCGCGGCGGCGTCCCCGTTGGCCGGCGGAGTGACCCGCGGCTCGCGGAGGGTGGATTCGGGTTTCGTCACGTCTCGTTCGATCGTCGTCGCCATGGATCCGTCGGTTGATGAAGAGTTGTCGGTTAGTGCAGCGTTTGCGCGAGGCCGACCGCCCGCGCGAGGTTGACCCGCGCCGCCGCAGCCGCGAAGCGCGCGTCGATGTCGGTATCGCGGGCGCGGATCAGCGAAGCCTGCGCGTCGATCACTTCGATATTACCCGCGACCCCCGCTTTGAATCGCTCGCGCGCCTGGGTCAGCTCGTCCTGCGCGAGGCGCAGGCGCTCGGCCGCGATCGTCTGTTGTGCCGCCGCGGCGCTCAAGTCCAGAAACGCGCCGCTCACATCGGCCGCGATCTGCTGCTGCAAGTCGCGGGTGCGCACCGCGCTCTCGCGCGCCACCGCCTGCTGTTCGGCCGCCCGGCCCTCGCGGCGGAACCCATCGAGAATCGGCAGCGTCACCTGGACCGCGATCTGCCCCGTCCCGATCGACGACGGCACGGTCGGCCCGTTGCCGCCGTAGTCGGCCTCGAGGCCGATGCGCGGCAGCCGCTCCGCCGCGATGGCCCCGGCCGCACGCCGCGCCGCGTCCCCGCGCGCCGCTTCGGCCGCGAGGTCGGGACGGCGCGCCACCGCCAGCGCGATGGCGCTGTCCGGATTCGCGGGCGCCTCCGCCGCGCCGAGCCCGGCGGTCAGCGTGTCGGTCAGCTCGAGCGGCGTCGCCGGGTCGAGCCCCAGCGCGCGGGCCAGGTCGATGCGTGCCCGGTCGCGCTGGTTCCGCGCCACGACCAGCGCGCCTTCCGCCACCACCAGCTGGGTGCGGGCGCGCGTCACGTCGATCGCCGCGCTCACGCCGGCCGCGCGCTGCGCCTGGGCGAGGCCGACCAGCTCGGCGGCGATCGCCGAGTCGGCCTGCCGCGCTCCGACGACCGCTGCGGCGCGCGCCGCCCGCAGGTAGGCGAGCGCCGCCGTTCCCGCCGCCGCCTCGCTCGCGGCCCCGCCTTCGGCGATGGCGCCCGTGGCCTGCGCGCGCGCCGCGCGCACGCGCCCCACGCTCGAGAAGTCCAGCAGCGTCTGCGTCACCTGGAGGCGCGAGTCGTAGGTGTTGAACGGACCGATCAGCGTCGGCAACCCCGCCCCGGGAAACGAGAGGTTGATGCCCAGCGAGTTCTTGTTGAACGTGCGGTTCACCCACGCGGCGCTCGCCGTCACGCTCGGCAGCAGCGCGGCCCGGGCCTGGCGCACCCGCGCCTGCGCTTCGTCGGTGCGCAGCCCGGCCAGCGCCACGACCGGCGCGGTGCCGGCGGCGCGCCGCACCGCGTCGGCGAAGGAGAGGCGCACGGGAGTCGGCGTCTGCGCGGCGGCGATGGTCGCGGCCGCGAGCGCGAGCACGGTGAGACTAGTGGCTTTTCGCGATACCATGGAGATACAGGTCGATGTGAGTGTCGAGGTATTTCACGACGTTGAAGCCTTCCGGCATGCACTTCCCGAAGGCCATGCGGGCGACGGTGGCGTGCATCAGCGGCGACATGGCGAGCTTGGCCGCGACCAGGACGTCCACGGGCCGGAACTCCCCGCTCGCGATGCCGCGCTCGATCACGCCGGCCATGAGGCGGTGACCACGGGTCACCACTTCTTCGTAGTAGAACTTGGTGAGCTGCGGGAACGTCACGCCTTCGGCCATCATCAGCTTGGCGATGCCGGCGAGCGCGGTTTCGCCGATCAGCCGCCAGTATTCGCGGACGAGGCGCTCGACCAGGTCGCGGGCGCTGCCGGTGAACGTCTGCGCGAGCGCTTCCCCCTTCGCGATGACGGGCACGATGGTCTCGCGCACCACGGCCTTGAACAGCGCTTCCTTGTTCTTGAAGTAGAGGTAGACCGTGCCCTTGGTCACCCCCGCGCGCCGCGCCACCTCCTCGAGCCGCGCGGCGGCGAAGCCGCGCTCCACGAACACGTCGAGGGCGGCGGTGACGATCTCCGCGGGCCGGGCCGCCTTGCGGCGCTGCCAGCGGGGTCGGGGTTTGCGCGAACGTTTGGCGACAGCGGGCATGGCAACCTCTGGATTAGTTACTGAACGGTCAGTAAGTAAACCAGGTTCCCGCCGCCCGGCAACCCCGCGCTATCACTCGTTACGGCTTAGACTTGCGATAATAGTAGATCAGGCCGGTGGTCGGCGGCACCACCCCGACCTGCCTGAGCATCGTCACCACCTGCCCACGGTGGTAGCTGGAATGGTCCACCGCGTGGCGGAACATCTCGCCGAAACTGTGCCGGAACTCCCCGCCCGTCGACGGCTGCACCGTCCGCGTCTCGGCGACTCCGGCGTCGGTGAGCCCCTGCAGAAACGTGCGGCGCTCCGCCTCGACCTCCTCCCAGCGCGCCCGCACCGCCGTCAGCGAGCCCAGGTCCCGGCCCTGTGGCACCGCCGGACTCGGCCGCACCAGCCACCGGCACAGCCACAACTGCTCGGCCCAGACGATGTGGGCGAGGGTCCCGTGGATGCCGCCGAAGCTGCTCTTCAGGTCGCGATGGTACAGCTCGTCGGACAGCGCCGCCGCCGCGTCGAACAGCAGGCGGTTCGCCCAGGCGTTGTACCCGAACAGCTCGCGCGTCTCGTCCGCGGTCATGAGGCCCGCCCAGGGGTAGTATTATGTAACAGTCTACCCGAACCTGAGGCCCAGGGAAGCGGAATGCCGGGCTCCCCGTTGCGCCCTTCGCCGTCGGTCGCGTACGCGCGCGCCCTCCAGGTCGTCGCGCTCGTCATTGCGGTGGTGATCCTCGGCCGGCAGGCCGCCGGGGGATTCCCCACGGCCGAAATCGGCCGGCGCCTGCTGCTGGTGCGGGTGACCGGCGCCGCCGTCACGTTGGCGCTCGGCGCCCTGTGCCGTCCCCGCCGCGCGGTGGCCACGTTGCGCTGGTTCGCCTACCTGATCGGCGCCGTCACCGCCGCCACGATCCTCGTCGTCATCGCCGTGCAGCCGACCGTGCTCTGGGAGGAAGGCTCCGCCCTCGTCGCCCTGTTCCTCGGCGCGTCGGTATTCATGCCCTGGTCGGGGCGCTGGCAAGCAGCCTTCGTCGGCGTAGTCCTCGTGGGCAGCAGCCTCGTGGTGGCCGCATTCGAGTCCCCCGGTGCCATCCCGCCCGGCAGCGTGGCCCGCCTGTTCGTCACCCTCATCGGCATCGGCGCGGCGAGCGTGGCGGGCACCGTCCTGCAGCAGCGCGCCCGGCGCCAGCTCGCGGCGTCCGAGGCGCGATACCGCAACCTGTTCGAGAGCGCCGGCGACGGCATCGCAGTGCTCGACGTGGACGGCGCCATTCTCGAGGCCAACGCCCGCCTCGCCGATCTGCTCGGCGCACCCCAGGATCGGATCCTGAAGCGGCGTCTGGGCGAATTCTATACGGAGGCCCCGGGCGTCGGCGATGCCAGCGTGAGCCGGGAATACGCCGCCGCCATGGGGGGCGCGGTGCGGCAGCTGTCCCAGCGGCTCCGCGCGACCGACGGCCGCCTGGTGGACGTCAACATCACGTTCGCGCGCATCGACGCGCCGCAGGGAGCGGTAGTCCAGGCGATCCTCCGGGACCTGACCGAGCACCGCGCGATCGAGCGCCAGCGCGTGCAGGAGCAGCGCGTCGACGCCATGGCTCGCCTGGCTGGGGGCCTGGCCCATCAGTTCAACAACCTGCTCGGCGGCATCCTCACCCACGCCTCGCTGCTGCGCGAGGACGCATCCACGGCGCCCGTCGCCCGCGAGCTGGACCAGATCCTCGAGGCGGCCCGCCGCGGGCGCGAGCTCACCAAGGAGCTGCTGCGCTTCGGGGAGCACGACGCCGTCGCCCTCGCGCCGACACCGTCCGCCCGGATCCTCGACAGCATCGCCGCGCTCGCGCGCACCACCTTCCCCGCCGATGTCGCGATCGAAGTCCACGCGCCAAACGACCTTCCCCCGATCCTCGGCGATGCCGCCTACCTCGAGCACGCGGGCGTCCAGCTCCTCCTCAACGCCCGGCAGGCGATGCGCGGCGAGCCCGGCGACCGGCTGGGACTCACGGCCGCCGTAGAAGTCGTCCGGGCGCCGGACAAGCGTTGGGCCGGCGCCCGGCCCGGCCGCTACGTCCGCTTCTCGGTCTCGGACACGGGCCAGGGGATGGACGCGGCCACCGTGGAGCGCGTGTTCGAGCCGTTCTTCACCACCAAGCCCCTACACGAGGCGACCGGCCTCGGGCTCGCGACGGTGTACCGGGCGGTCAAGGCGCACGGTGGAGCGATCGGCATCGAGAGCGCGCCGGGCCGGGGCACGACCATCCACCTCTTGATCCCCGTCGCCGCCGCCGCGCCGGTGGCGACTGCCCCCGCCGCCCCCGCCGCCCCCGCCACGCCGGCGCCGACCGCCACGGCTCGCATCGGCGGGACCGTGCTGATCGTCGATGATGAGGAGATCGTGCGCACCGCGCTGAAGCGCGCCCTCACGCGCTTCGGGTACCGCGTGCTCGAGGCCATGGACGGGCCGACCGCCATGGCCGCGATGCAGAGCGCGGACCCGCCGGTGGACCTCGTGATTCTCGACATGGTGCTGCCGGGTGGGGGCGCGGGTGTGTTCGAGCTGCTGAAAGCGGTGCGGCCGGACGTGAAGGTGCTGGTGTCCTCCGGCTACAGCCCCGACGCCGAGGTCGTGCAGGGCCTGGCGGCGCGGGCGGACGGGTTCCTGCCCAAGCCGTACGAGCTCCCGGAGCTCAAAGCAGCTGTCAACAAAGCCCTCAAGGGCGCGGCGTAGGGGGGCGCCTACTGCGCCGGCGCGGTTTCGCCGGCGTCCATCACGCTCGCCACCACCTCGCGGTCCGCGATCACCTGGTCGTCCCCCACCAGGGAGCCCCGCACGACGCCCTTGGTCACCCGGACGTTCCGGCCCAGGATGCTGTTCGCGACCGTACTTTCCTCGATCGTGCTGCCGGCCTCGATCGTCACGTTGGGCCCGACGGTGGCGCCGCGCAGCGTCACGCCCGGCTCGATGCGCACCGGCGGGACGATGGTGCAGCCGCGGGCGGCGGCCGCCGCGGGCGGGAGGGCGCGGCCCCGCTGCAGCAGGTGGCGGTTGGTCTCCAGCAGCGTGTCCACCTTGCCGCAGTCGTACCAGCCCGTGACCCGTGCCGTGAGCAAGCGCCGGCCCTGCTCCACCATGAACTGGAACGCGTCCGTCAGGTAGAACTCGCCCTTGTTAGGGGGCTGGGCGAGGACGTGGGCGATGCCGTCGAACAGCGTGCGCCAATCGCGTACGTAGTACAGCCCGATGTTGGCGAGCTTCGAGATCGGCGTCGCGGGCTTCTCGACGATCTTCGTCATGTAGCCGCGGCCGTCGGTGACGATCACGCCGAAGCGTTGGTAGTCCTCGACCTCCTTCGCCCACAGGATGCCGTCCGCGTCGGCCGTGCGCGCCAGCGACAGGTCGGCCTCGAACAGCGTGTCCACGAAGGCGATGAGCACCGGCCCGTCCACGTAGGGACGCGCGAGGTTGATCGCCCCCGCCGTCCCATCCAACGTCTTCTGCTCGACGAATCGCGCCCGT
>WNFW01000301.1_pt1 | contig 31554 bp, 22 predicted proteins | sample 5400131 | NCBI WGS metagenome assembly WNFW01 (sample SAMN13153362, study PRJNA577476) | soil metagenome | isolation source: 20 cm soil or saprolite under grassland replicate 1 | place: USA:California | collected 2016-06-15 | reverse complement strand
CGCCATGAGCCGGCTGTTCGATATCAGCTGGACGGAGCCGTCGTTCCTCATGGTGTTCGCGTTCGTCGGGCCGACCCTCTACGCCCTGACGGCCCTCGGCTTGTACTACCGGGTGCCATTGGCCGGATTCCTGGCCTGGTTCATCTTCATCGGCCCGGGAGTCGCGGAGTTCACGCATTTCATCTTCCCCATCCTCAAGCCCGCGATCGAGCCCCAACTCGCCGGCTCGATATCCCAAGCCGTGTCGAACGGTCGCTTCGTGGCCGACATGCACAACTACTGGGTCAAAACAACGGGCGTGTACTACTTCCCGGGCATGTACACGGCGATCCTGCCGATGATACCCGGCATCTATACGATCCGGAGGGTGATCATGGGGAGTAGGCGAGTTCAACTACCTAAGGAAGCGAAAGGATGAATCCGATGAACAACTTGAATCTCGTTCTCTGGAGCGTGCAGGTTTTCCTTGCCCTCTTTTTCCTCGCGGCGGGCGCCCCGAAGCTGATCGGCCGCGGCTTAGAGCGATGGACCGGGTTTTCCGAGCTGCCCCGTCCCATGGTGGTCTTCATTGGGGTCACGGAGGTGCTCGGCGCTGCCGGCCTGGTGCTGCCGATGGCGACCGGCATTGTGCCGTGGCTGACACCGCTCGCTGCGGTCGGCCTCGGCATCATCGTGCTCATGGCCACCGGGTTTCACCTGCGAGCCGACGAGCGCGTCAACGCCCTCGAGACGGGACTGTGGGCCAGTATCGCCGCCGTCATCGCGATCGGGCGGTGGGATCTCGTCCCCACCCACACCCATGCGCCCGCGGGGGCCCTGGTTCTTGCCCTGGCCCTGCTGGTGCCTGCGGTCATTATCAATCTGGTGGTTCTCTTCAAGCGTCCTGTGAACAGCCGCTAAGGGGCTAAGGGGCTAAGCGGCCAAGCGGCTCATTAGCGATCGCACTCCAGATCGGTGATTTCCCAGGCGTCCACGGCTAAGGGGCTAAGGGGCTAAGCGGCCAAGCGGCTCATTAGCGATCGCACTCCAGATCGGTGATTTCCCAGGCGTCCACGGCCGCCACGCACGCTGCACCCGCCGGCGTGAGGGCCCTGGCGAGAAGGGGAACCGTGTCGTCTCGGGGAATGAACCCCGCCCTCCGCAACGCGCGACCGAACGCCGACCCGGCAATGGTGGAAACCTGCAGGCGCGTGCAGCCGCGCTGCCGCAGCTGAGCGATCAGACTCGGAAGCGGCGCGGCGGGATCGACCCCGGGTGCGCGACGCCATGCCTTGAGGCTCGCCTTCCCCGACGCGTCCGGCCCGCGAATCAGCAAGGCGGCAGCGGGTGCGTCCGCCGGCACGTCGGGGGCATGCAGCGTGAGCCACCAGTCCAGGGGGCTGGGATATCCGGCCAGGCGGCTGGCGTAGAGCGCCGCGTCGTGGTAGGCGGCGACCGTAGGCGGCGTCAGGTGTGGCGCCGCCACAGACGCCAGAGGGAACCCCTGCGCTGGCTGTGCGACGGCGGCCATGCGGGCCCCGGCCCCGTTTCTAGCCCGCAGCCACGCGTGAAACAGCCGGATGAAACCGTCCAGCACCACGCGCCGGTCGGAGACAGGCAACACGTACCGCTGCAGCGTGCCGATGGGCGCGAACCCAACGGCTTCGAGGAGGATCCTTCCGCCTGTGTTCGGGTCTGCGTACAGGAAGTCGATGCCGCCGCGCGCCTCGAGGTCCTGCACGACGCGCTTCAGGAGGGTCAGCGCGGGGAAGAAGGCGCGGTATGCCGTCGCCACCATCAGGTTCACCATGAGACCGCCAACCACCTCGCGCTGCGCGGACGCGAAGCGGCGCGGGAAGCACGCCTGGTACATGACAACGCGTCCGCTCGCTTCGCGACCGAGCCAGCTCATGGCTCCGCTGCGCACGGCGGCCGGGTAGGTACGATCGAAGAAGTCCGGGAAGCTCGGCAGGCCGTGGGCGACGAAGAGATCCTTGATCGCGGCCGCGTGGTCGAGCGGATTGGCGATCGCGATCGCGGGGATCACGCGCCGTCCCTCCGTAGCGGCGATCACGGCGTCGCGCGGTCGGAATGGCCGTTCGATTGTGCGAGAATGAACGTCGCAATCGCGGCCACGGAGCGAAAATGCTCGATCTCCAGGTTCTCGATCGGGACGCGAACCCCGAATCGCTTCTCCAGGCGCACCAGCAGCTCCACCATGCCGACCGAGTCCAGGAGTCCGGTCTCGAGCAAGTCGGTTTCCGGGGACGGTACGGCGACGCTCAGATCACGCGCGAACAGCGCGGTGAGCTCGGCCCGCACCACTTCGGGAGCGGGCGGAGTTCGGGGGACGCTCACGACGTGACTCGCTCCGCCGCGCGCTCGCACACGACGCCGATGTGCTCCAGCTCGTCCGCACTCGCCGGCACATCCAGGATGATCGTGCGGTATCCCACGCCTACGTAGCGGGCGATCTCCTCGGCCACCCGGTCGTAGCTGCCGACGAGGTAGGGGCAAAACGTCTTGTAGTTCTCGAACGGCACCATCCAGTACGGCTGCTCTTCCCCGGCGTCGGCCCCGGCCTCGGCGAGCTCGGAGAGGTGCTTGTGCCAGTACGAATCGGACACCCGCATCGCGAGGGCATGGGTGATCTGGCCTCTGCGGTCCTCGGGGAAGCGCGCGCGGGCGACGCTCCAGGCATCGGCCGAGTCGGCGCGCGCGATGATCCCGATGCGAATCCCGAGCAGCGCCACGTCCGGCGGCGGGGAGACCTCGTACTCGGCGACCGGTTTGGGGTAGCGGACGGCGAGCGCGCCGAGCTGGCGCGCCGCGGCGAGGCCGGCGTCGGACGATCCCGACACAAAAACGCCGGGCATAAAGCCCGGGGGCAGGGCGGGCGCCAGTTTCACGTTCGTCATCTGGTAGTACTGCCCCTGGAACGTCACCGGCCCCGGCGTGGAGAGCAGCAGCTTGATGACGGCTGTGTATTCGACCAAGCGGGCGTAGCGCTCGTCGTGGGGGGTGGGATCGCCGAGCGATTCGAGGTCGTTTTTGAAGCCGCCCGCGACCATGTTCAAGTAGACCCGTCGCCCGTACAGGAAGCCGAGCGTTGCCACGAGCTTGGCGACGGCGTAGGGGTGCATGTAGGTCGGCTGCACCGCGACGAGCGGGGCCAGGCGCTCGGTGTGCGCGATGACCGCCTGGGCCACGGACCACGGGTCGACGAGGCCGTTGTCGGTGTAGATCAGCATCCCCTCGCACTGCGCGGCGTCGCTCCAGCGAGCGACGGTCACGACGTCGCGCAGGTAGCGCTCCGGCGCCGCCGTGTAGGAAGGAGGGCAGGTAGTGAACACCTGCAGTCCCGAGTCGCGCAAGCGGTGTCGGCCGGTCATGCCTACCTCAGGAGATGAGTTTGCGGGTCGGATCGAAACGGTGCGCTCCGGCGCTGCAAGAAGCGGGCAGTGCGCGGGCCCAGCCGGACGACCGGGCCGTAGTGGCGTGCGCGCAACGGGGGGTGGCCGCTGGGTGGCCTCGGGCCTCCCGTACGGTTCTTGCGATGCCGGCCGGCCGTGAAGATCCTCGGAATCAGCGGCTTCGAACGAGCGATTCCCTTCAAGCGGGCCCATTGGCCCGGGTTGGACGAGCGGGAGTACCGCATCTCCCAGGGCCACGATTCCGCCGCCGTGTTGCTCGTAGACGGCAGGATCGTGGCCGCGGTTGCCGAAGAGCGGATCAACCGAAAGAAGCACACGGGGGCCTTCCCGGCGGGCGCGATCGCGTTTTGCCTGAAGGAAGCCGGGGTGGCGATCGAGGAGATCGACGAGCTGGCGCATGGTTTCGACTATGCGCCCTACCGCGGTCTCTACGCGCTCGATCCCGTGACGCGCGAGCTGTATCGCGAGGTGTACTCGCGGGACGCGCTGCTCGAGCTGGTGCGGCGCGACCTGCCGGGGTTCCCCGAGGACCGGGTGCACGCCGTGAACCACCACCTGGCGCACGCCGCCAGTGCCGCGTTCACGTCGGGGTGGGACGAGTGCCTGGTCGTGGTGCTCGACGGGATGGGGGAGGCGCACAGCGCCTCGGTCTATCAAGCGAGGGGCCCCCGCCTCGAGCGGTTGTTTCGGATATCGGCGCTGGACTCGATCGGCATCCTCTACTCGCTCATCACGTTGCACCTGGGGTTCGACTTCAACGCGGACGAGTACAAGATCATGGGGCTCGCGCCGTACGGGGATGCGGCGCGGTTCCGCCGCTTTTTCGAGGAGGCGGTGGCCCTCACGTCCGACGGCGGCTTCCGGATCCCCGCGTTGAAGCTCAACGACGGCGGCGAGGCGCGGGAGCGATATCTCGCGACGAGGGGCGTCCTCACCGCGCAGCTGGGGCCGGCGCGGTTGCCCGAGGACGAGATCGCAGACGTGCATCGCGACGTTGCGGCCGCGCTACAGGAGTGTCTCGACCGGGCTCTGCTGCACCTGTGCGGTCACTTCGGGGCGGCGACGGGCCAGCGCCGGCTGGCGCTGGCGGGTGGTGTGGCGCTCAATTGCACCGCCAACGGGCGCCTGCTCCAGGCGGGGCTGTTCGCTGAGATCTACGTCCAGCCAGCGGCGGGAGACGACGGCAGCGCACTGGGCGCGGCGTTGTGGCGCGCGGCGCAGGGCGGGGACGTCCGGAACGAGCGCCTGCCGGTGCCGTTCCTGGGTCCTGCCTATGGGCGGGCCGAGATTGCCGCGGCGCTCGCCGCGTGTGGCGAGCGGGTGGAGGCGGTGGAGCTCGGGTCGCTGGCCGCGGCGTGCGCCGAGGCGGCGAGACTGATCGCTCAGGGCCGGGTGGTGGCGTGGTACCGCGGCAGGATGGAATTCGGGCCGCGGGCGCTGGGCCATCGCAGCATACTGGCCGATCCCGGGGGTGCGGAAATGCGCGACCGCATCAACGCCATGGTGAAGATGCGGGAGGCGTTCCGTCCGTTCGCTCCGGCGGTGACGCTCGAGCAGGTGGACCGCTGGTTCGACGTGCCGCCCGGGACAGAGCTGCCCTACATGATCGTGACGGTGGACGTGCGCCCTGAATTCCGCCACGCGCTTCCCGCCATCACGCACGTCAACGGGTCGGCGCGGGTGCAGACAGTGGCGGCCGCCGACAACGCTGAATTCCACGAGCTGTTGCGGGCGGTGGGCCGGACCACGGGCCGCGAGATGGTATTGAATACGAGCTTCAACGTGAAGGGCCAACCGATCGTCAACACGCCGCGCGAGGCGATCGAGACGTTCCTCGGCACCGGCATCGAGTACTTGTTCCTCGAGAATATCCTCGTCAAGCGGGCGGGGTCGGTTCCGGCGCAGGCCGCCGGCGCCGGACTGGCTACCGCCACCGCCGCCATCTACCTTTAGGACTGTTGCGCTGCACTGCCCCTTGGTGTAACTGGCAACACGCCTGACTCTGGATCAGGAGAGTCCTGGTTCGAGCCCAGGAGGGGCAATCAAAGCCGCAGCGAAATGCTGCGGCTTTTTGATTGCCCTTGCGGTCTCTTTGCCCCTTGCTGCGCCGCGCGGTCTGGATGTTCCGCTCCTCGAGGTTTGTAACGACCCGTCGGGGAAGGGGTCGTGCATAATGATTGCACGGCCGCTCGTTAATGTTTCAGCTTCCCTGTTTTCGAGAAGCGTAATGAACCGCTCGCAGGTCATTGAAGCTATCACCAAAGCCGTAGACCCTCACTCCGAGAACCACAAGCGAGCTCTCAAGGAAGCGCTGAGGTTGGACCGGGAGCCACTCGCGAGGTTGCTCTTCGAACACAGCCTTGCAGCACCAGTTGCAGAGGTCCTCAAGCACCAGCCGGAGTTTCCCGAGGGTGGACGATTCGTGATCCATCGCGACAACGGGTGGTCCGGTCTGGATGCCGACAGCGTTGCGGCTGCCCTCGTCAAACGCGTAGGCGCGGGCGAGTCTCCTACAGACGCTGTCAGTTGGCTCGAGAGGGTTCTCACAAGAAAGAAGGGAGAAGGACTTTGTGTGCTGGCTGTCTGGGGAGTCTCGGTGCGCGACAAGATCAGTTTCGATAACGGTGTCGAGCTCCTTCCAATCGAGGAGCTTCCCGATTCGTCATTGAAAGCTCATGCAATGAGACGCCGGGATTTTGGAGACCTCGTCGACCTTGTGTCGATGCCGTTTCTCCGGGCACCGGAAGCTGCTCTCACATACCGACTAACGCTCGAGCCGGTAATCTCTGATCACAGGCTCGGTACGCCCCCAATCCGGGAGGACCAACTTCGGGAGTATGAACTCCTGACCGACGTTCTGCTTGCGCTCACTGCGGTTGGGCCGCGCGCCCCTCTCCATGCTGGTTACTGGTTTCAATACCTGGACCGAGATCTTCACGACGCACTCTTTCACGTCGGCAAGACCTTGTCCTTTCCGGAGATCTTGCCCACTGGATTCTTCCCACCCTCGGTTCTCGATCCCGAGGCCGCAAAGCAGATTGTGTCTCAGTACCTTCGGCTCAAGCCAGGTCTCCATCGAAAGGTGCAGGTTGCGCTTCAGCGCCTCAACCAGGCAACTCATCGCTCTCGGTTCGGTGATAAGGCGGCGGAGCTCTCGATTGCTCTTGAGGCGCTTTTGGTCGACGACCCGGGCGAGAACACGCATAAGGTCGGTCTTCGAGCGTCCTTGCTTCTGGGAGGCACGTCCCAAGAGCGGATCCGTAATCGGGCCATTATTGGCGGCATCTACAGCGCAAGAAGTGCCCTCATCCACGGAGGAGCAAAGAGTGCCGAGATCCGGCTGAAGGAAATCGGGCCGCTGCCAAGCCAGGCGGTAGCCGAAGAAGGAGTGGGAATCTGTGCTGCAGTTATCAGGAGAATCCTAGAGCTGGGAGAGATCCCAAGCTGGTACGGGTTTGAGCTCGGCCCGGACGGAGGCTGAAAACCTCACCTCCCTGTTCACGCAAGACAGACCGGAGGCTGCCGGGGACGGAATGTGCCTGCTCTCGTCGCGCGGTTAGTCCGGACAACTCAAACTCCTGCATGCAGTTGCTGCATAAAGCTGGTGTCGATCCACACGAAGTGATGCAGCACGGGAACAGAGTAATGCAAATACTCCGTTGAAACCGTTGACAAACCAACCAACGCGCTTTATCATGTTAGAGCCGAGTATTGGAGTTACTCGGCTATAACGAGACGGCCCGTGCTAGAACACGGGCCGCTCTCACCAACCTCAACTGGGTGCGATAGGCGTCCCTAGGTCAAGGCCGATGGCAAACGGAAGTATAGGCGCCGGGCCGGTGGCCGTCCAGTCGGGCCCGCAATCGAAAGGGCAGGCCATGGCTACCGGAGTTCAAGCAACGCTGACCTTTGTGGGGCGCTCGGGCGCCAAGTACCAGTTCCACCTGTACTCGTGGGGCACAGAATTCAAGGCCACTGGCGGTGTCTACGCCGTGCTGAGGCAGGACCCGGACGGGTACGCTGTGATTTACGTCGGCCAGACCGGCGACCTCAGCGAGCGATTTGATGATCACCATAAGGCCGGCTGCTTCACCCGGCACCGCAAGACCCATATCGCTGCGATGGCGGAGGAGTCGGAGCAGCAGCGACTCGTGATCGAGCAGGATTTGATCGCGAGCTACAACCCGCCCTGCAACGGGTGAGCCGATGACGGGGAGGGCTGAGTCCGCTCGAGTGTTGACGCTTCGCGAGTGCGCCGAGGTCCTCCCCGGCTTTTCCATCGCCGGCCGGCTCCAGCATGATCCGAAGGGCACGCACCAGGTGATCATCACTCGCCATCTCGCCGACGGGGTGCCGTACAACTACGACACGAGTCAAGAGCTCCGGATCGTGCCCCGGCGGGACACCGCGCCGTACGAGGTGCACCGCTGGGACGTCTTGTTCATGTCCCGGGGCACGCAGAATCGGGCCTGGGTCGTGGCGGAGGTTCCTGATCCGACGATCGCGCCAGTGAGCTTCTACATCTTGCGATCGGGCGAGAGCCTGGACGGCGGGTATCTGGCGTGGTACTTGAATCAAGCGCCGGCGCAAGGCGCGATTGGCCAGCTACGGACCGGAGCGGGCACGCCGATCGTGCAGCGCGACGCATTTCAATCACTCAACGTCGTGCTGCCGCCGCTGGACGTGCAGCGGGAGATCGCGACGCTCGGCGTACTCCTAGCGCGGGAGCGCGACCTGCGTCAACGCTTAGCAGATGCCACGGGCCGTGCGCACGCGGCACTCGGAGCGAACATCATCGACACACTAAGGGATCACCATGCCTGACCGCATCTCGCAGCAGGAGATCAACGACACCCTCTGGCGGGCCTGCGACACGTTTCGCGGTACGCTGGACCCGGCCCAGTACAAGGACTACCTGCTGGTCATGCTCTTCCTCAAGTACGTGAGCGATGTCTGGACCGACAAGCAGGAAGAACTGCAGCAGCGGTACAAGGGCGACAAGGTTCGCGTGGAGCGGGCGCTCGGTCGGGAGCGGTTCGTCGTGCCGCCAGAGTCGCATTTCAGATATCTGTACGACCGCCGCGACGCTCCGAACATCGGGGAGCTGATCAACATCGGCCTAGAACACATCGAAGACGCGAACCGCGCGAAGCTCGAGAACGTCTTCAGGAACATTGACTTCAACAGCGAGCCGTACCTCGGGGAGACCAAAGACCGAAACCGCCGTCTCAAGAACCTGCTCCAGGACTTCGTGAACCCGGTGTTGGACCTGAGGCCGTCTAAGATCGGCACGCTCGACGTCATCGGGAACGCGTACGAGTACCTGATCGGTCATTTCGCAAGCGACGCCGGCAAAAAGGGCGGCGAGTTCTACACGCCCGCCGAGGTGGCAACACTCCTGGCCAAGCTCCTTGAGCCCAAGAAGGGCGAGACCATCTGCGACCCGGCTTGCGGGTCTGGCTCACTCCTCATCCGTGTGGCCAAGGAGGTGGGGAGCCAGGACTACTACGTGTACGGCCAGGAAGTCAACGGCGGCACGTGGGCTCTGTGCAAGATGAACATGTTCCTGCATGGGGTGGACAACGCGCAGATCGAGTGGGGCGACACGCTGAACAGCCCCAAGCTCATCGAGGGCGACCACCTGAAGAAGTTCAACGTCGTTGTGGCGAACCCGCCTTTCTCGCTGGACAAGTGGGGCGCTGAGCATGCCGCCGCTGATCCCTTCCGGCGGTTCCACCGCGGCACGCCGCCCAAGTCCAAGGCCGACTACGCGTTCATCAGCCACATGGTGGAGACGGCCATCGAGGACAGCGGCCGAGTGGGCGTGATCGTACCGCATGGTGTGCTGTTCCGCGGCGGGGCAGAAGGGAAGGTCCGTCAGAAACTAATCGAAGAGAACCTCCTGGATGGTGTGATCGGCCTTCCAGCGAACCTGTTCTTCGGCACCGGCATTCCGGCCGCCGTCCTCCTGTTCAAGAAGGGTCGGAAGACGACGGATGTGATGTTTATTGACGCGAGCCGAGAATTCGAGGACGGGAAGAACCAAAACCGGCTGCGGCCGGAGGATATGGACAAGATCGTTGCCGCATTCAAAGGTGCCAGGTCGGCCCCGAGGTACGCACATCGGGCCACAGCTGATCAAATCAAGCAGAACGACTTCAACCTCAACATCGCTCGGTATGTGGACACGTTTGAGGAAGAGGAACAAGTCGATCTGGCCACTATTACCACCGAGATACGGACACTTGAGAAGGAACTCGACAAAACTAGAGCTGAGATAGCTAGCCAGCTCAAAGCGCTGCGAATCTGATGAGCGAATGGCCGCTAATCAGGCTGGGTGAATGCCTGCGTGCGCCGCCCGATTACGGAGCCAATGCCGCGGCAGTCGCCTTTGAAAGCGGGCTTCCCAGATACGTGCGCATCACAGACGTGGCCGACGACGGAACGCTAATTCACGGAACCGCCGTGAGTGTACCGCGTGCATTCGCTGACGGCGCACTGCTCGAGGAAGGCGATGTCCTCTTCGCCCGCAGTGGTGCCACCGTCGGGAAGACGTACCTCTACACACCGGCCGATGGGGAATGTGCGTTCGCAGGTTATTTGATTCGCTTCCGCACTGATTCAGCAAAGCTTCTTCCCGAGTTTCTCTCCCGGTACACGAAGAGTCGGGCGTACTGGCGATGGGTTGCAAGGATCGCTCATGCGGGGGCGCAACCGAACATCAGCGCTCAGGAGTACTTGGACCTCCCCGTTCCAGGTCTAGCAATCGAGGAACAAGAGGCGATCGTCAGGACTGTATCGCCATGGGAGTGCGCCCAGCGCAAGTTGGCGGCTCTCATTGACGCCAAGCGCGGCTTCAAGCGCGGCCTCGCGCAGCACCTGCTGATGGGGAAGCAACGGTTCAAGGAGTTCGTCCGTTCGCCACGATTTCAAGAAACGGTTGCCGGACCGCTGCCGGAGGATTGGGGTGCGAAGTCCCTCCGGGGTCTGTTCACGCCGGTCACTCGACGCAACACGAGTGGGATTGGAATCGTGCTCACCGCGTCGGGAGAGCATGGCCTCGTGAACCAGCGTGACTACTTTAGTCGCTCGGTCGCTGGCGATGACCTGAAAGGCTACTACCTGCTGAGGAAGGGGGAGTTTGCGTACAACCGGAGCTTCATGAAGGGCTACCCTTGCGGTGCAATCAAGAGGCTTGAGCAGTATGACGAAGGGACGCTCTCAACCCTCTACATATGCTTTGCGCTAGCCGCCCCGGGCCACGATGCCGACTTCTTTGCCCAGGTATTCGAAGGCGGGCTGCTCAACCGTCAACTCGGCCAGATTATCAAGGTCGGCGCTAGGGCACACGGGTTGTTGAACATCACCGCAGAGGACTTCTACAACGTTCGAGTGCCGGTTCCTAGTGAACCTGAGCAACGAGCCATTGCCCAACTGCTGAGCGCCTGCGACCGAGAACTTGACCTCTTGGAACGACTCCGGACCGCGCTCGATCAACAGCGGCGCGGTGTCGCGGAGCTGCTGCTGACCGGAAAGGTGCGGGTGCCTGCATGACCCGCACGGCCGCCGCCTCAGCCACCCCGCTCTGGCAGGAAGACCACATCTCCCAGGTTCCGGCGCTCCAGCTGCTCCAGAACCTCGGCTGGACATACCTGACGGCAGCGGAAGCGCTCAAGCTGCGGGGAGGAAAGGAATCGCGTGTTCTCCTGACCGGAATCGTTGCGCCCAAACTGCGGGAGCTGAATCGGATTCGATTTAAGGGGGAGGAACACCCCTTCTCCGAAGGCAACATCGCAACGGCCATCCAGGTGCTGGAAGACATTCCGATCGACGGCCTGGTGCGGACCAGCGAGAAGGTCTACGACCTGCTCCGCCTCGGCAAATCCCTGCAACAGACCATCCTCGGTGACACGCGCAGCTTCACGCTCAAATACATCGACTGGGCGGAGCATGGCAACAACGCGTTCCATGTGACGGAGGAGTTCGAGGTCGAGCGCACCGGCAGCACGGAGACTCGGCGACCCGACATCGTCCTGTTCATCAACGGCATTCCCGTCAGCGTTATCGAGTGCAAGAAGCCGGATCTCGCCAACCCCCCCATGGACCAGGCGATCTCCCAGCACATCCGCAACCAGAAGAACGACGAAATCCCGCGCCTGTTCCTTTACTCACAATTGTTGTTGGCGATCTCTAAGGACGAAGCGCTGTACGGGACAGTCGGAACTCCGCGGGCGTTCTGGTCGGTCTGGCGGGAGGACCTGGACAGGGATGTGCTAAGCGCCGCCGTGAACCGGCCTCTCTCCGAAGACCAGAAGAACCGGCTCTTCGAATCACGGTTCCACTACGTCCGCCGGCATTTCGAGAAGCTGGACAAGACGGGCCGGGAGGTGACCGAACAGGATCGGACGCTCTTCGCCCTGTGCCGGCCGGAGCGGCTCTTGGAGTTGATGCACTGGTTCACGCTCTACGACGGGGGCGACAAGAAGATCGCGCGATACCAGCAGTACTTCTGCGTGCGAAACGTGATGGAGCGGATCAGGCACCCCGACGCTCAGGGGCGGAGGCCGGGAGGCATCGTTTGGCACACGCAGGGCAGTGGTAAGTCGCTGACGATGGTCATGCTCGCCACTGCGATCGCCGAGGACCTTCCCGTCCTCAACAAGAAGGTCGTGCTGGTCACCGATCGCGTAGATCTGGACGACCAGATCTGGCAGACGTTCGGCAGGTGTGGCCTGGAGCCTCAACGCGCCGCGACGGGCAAGCACCTCGTGGAGCTCCTGCAGGGCGAGAAGGCTCCGGTCATCACGACGGTGATTGACAAGTTCGAGACCGCCGTCGCCTCCAAGGGCCTCAAGCTCGAGAGCCCCGAGATCTTCGTGCTAGTGGACGAGAGCCATCGCGGCCAGTACGGCGCGCTGCATGCCAACATGCGACGTGTCATGCCCAAGGCGTGTTTCCTGGGCTTCACCGGCACGCCCGTGATGAAAGCGGAAAAGGACACGGTGCGGCAGTTCGGTGGCCTAATCCAGCCGGTCTACACCATTCAGCAGGCGGTGAAAGACAAGTCGGTCGTGTCGATCCTCTACGAGGGCCGCCACGTCCCGCAGATCGTGGACAAGGAGCAGATTGACCGCTGGTTCGACCGTATCACGGCCCCGCTCACCAAAGACCAGGCCACCGATCTCAAGAAGAAGTTCAGCTCGACCGCCCAGCTGGACCAGGCCGAGCAAAAGGTGGCCACGATTGCGTGGGACATCGCCGCGCATTTCACCAATGCCTGGAAGGGAACGGGGTTCAAGGGGCAGCTGGTGGCCCGCAACAAGGCTATGGCGCTGCTCTACAAGAAACACTTGGATGAATCGGGGCTGGTGACGTCCGAGGTGCTGATTTCGGCGCCGGATGACCGGGAGGGTGACACCGACATTCTGGAGGAGAACAACAACGAGGTCGTGAAGTTCTGGCGCAAGATGATGGAGCGTTTTGGCACCGAGATCGAATACAACAAGCAGTTGATTGGCGGCTTCAAGCATGGCCCCGAGCCCGACATCATCATCGTCGTCGACAAACTCCTTACCGGGTTCGACGCCCCGCGCAATGTGGTGCTCTACCTCACTCGGCCGCTCAAGGATCACACCCTGCTCCAGGCTATCGCTCGAGTGAACCGTGTGTACCAGGGAAAGGAGTTCGGCTACGTCCTCGATTACGCGGGGGTGCTCCAGAACCTCCAGCACGCGCTGGACCTCTACGGCGGCCTGCCGGACTTCGACCGGGCCGATCTAGAGGGCACGCTTACCGACGTCACAGCGGAGGTTTCGAAGCTCTCACAGCGGCATTCGGATCTCTGGGACGTCTTCAAGACGGTGAAGAATCGCCGGGACCAGGAAGAATACGAACGAGTTCTAGCTGATCAGCTGTTGCGAATCGGGTTCTACGACCGGCTGTCAGTCTACGCCCGCACGCTGCAGATCGCCCTTTCGACGGTCGCTTTCCTGGAGGGCACGCCGGAAGACAAGGTCCGCAAGTACAAAGACGATCTCAAGTTCTTCATGTCGCTCCGCTCGGCCGTGCGCCGCCGCTACGCCGAGGTGGTGGACTTCAAGGAGTACGAACCGAGGATTCAACGCCTGCTCGACCTCCACGTGGGAACGGGTGAGGTGGAGCAACTGACGCCATTGGTGAACGTCTTCGACCGCGAGGCATTTGCCCGCGAGGTCGAGAAGCAGGGGACGCCGGCGTCAAAGGCGGACATGATTGCCTACCAGACCCGGCGCACCATTCGCGAGCACTGGGACGAGGATCTAGCGTACTACAAGCGCTTCTCCGAGTTGATTGAGGATAGCATCGCGGCCTATCGGGCGCAACGCTTGTCAGAGAAGGACTACCTGAGTCAGATGCGGACGATCAGCGAGTCAATCCAGAATCGCACGGGGGATGACGTACCTGAACCGGTACGATACGACGCTCAGAGCCGGGCGCTGTTTGGCGTCGTCAAGGAAACACTGGCGAAATACGGAAAGGACGGGGTGGACGCAGACCGAGTCAGCGCCGACCTAGCCTTGGAGATCGGCCGGGTAGTCGAGCAGCGCCGGACCGTCAACTGGACCAGAAACCCGGACGTGCAGAACCAGATGCGGAATGACATCGAGGATCGGCTCTTCGCGGCGAAGGAGAAGAACGCCATTCCGCTCACGCTCGACGACATCGATGCCGTCATGGAGCAGAGCTTGAGCGTCGCGAAAGTGCACAAGGCGTGAGAGACAACGGGCGTCCGGCGGTGCGCATGCTGCAGATCGGGACCCGCCGGCTCACGTACTCGCTCCGCTTGGACGACGCCCCTCGTTTGGTAATCTCTGTCTACCCAGACCTCACTGTTGCGGTGCGGGCACCGCAGGGTGCCGACCCCCGGCAGGTAGACGCACGCGTCGTGCGACGCGCACCCTGGATTCACCGGCAGCTATCGGACTTCGAACAGTATCATCCGTTGCCTGTACCGCGTCGCTACTTGAGCGGCGAGACCCACTATTACCTTGGTCGGCAATATCGGCTGCGGATTCGGCGCGGCCAGGAGGGGGTGAACCTGACTCGCGGCTTCCTTCTCGTCACCATCAAGGGCAAGAAGCAGGCGAAACGCGTTGTCGAGGAGTGGTACCGGGCGCGAGCTGAGGCGGTACTCCGGCGCCGGTTGGCAGTGGTCATGAAACGGAGCCCATGGTTGGACGGCAAGGCAACGGCCATTCGGCTTCGCCGGATGACGCGACGCTGGGGCAGCTGTGGTCCCAGCGGGATCATCACACTCAATATCGAGCTGGTGAAAGCGCCGCCGTCGTCCATTGACTACATCTTGGCGCACGAGCTGTGTCATCGGCTCGAGCTCAATCATTCGAAGCGGTTCTACGAACTTCTCAGGCGAGTCGTGCCGGATTGGGAGCGGGCACGGGAGCGGTTGAACCGGACACCCATCTAGCTCGGGGACTGCAAGGTCCTGATGGTATCGTTGATCACCACGCGGTGCAGGAGGCGCTGACTGGGGAGGCGGGGTGCGTCCCGAGCGGTCAGGGGAGATCCTTGGATTCCTGGGTCCCAATTGTGAGTCGGCATCCTACCCGCCCGCAAGAGGCAACCGGCAGCGCCACCGGCGCGGATCTACGCCAAATCCCGTGCGCTCGAGGGCGCGGAGTTCTTGGAAGCTCTCCGGTGCACGACGCTTGATCTCCTCCCACGCTCGGGCGAAGAGTGGGCGCTGTAGCGCATCGCGGATGCCGTCGCACCAATCCCGCCATGTATCTCCACGTATGCGGCCCTTCATTCGCAGAAAGATCTGCTCGTTGGTGAGATCGATATAGGTCAACACATCGCGTAGTGCCGCCCGGTAGGCGTCATCGGCTATGGATTCGCGGAAATGAGCTTGTATGGGAAGCTCTCTGAAGATATCTCGGTACTGCTTCACAAGTTCATCCTCAAACTGGGTCGTCGCCTGGCGTTTTTGCAGCAGCAACTGCACTCCTGCGAACAGGACGCCGAACGCCGTCGCAATGGAGGTGACCGGTTCAATCCATTGAGGAGTGCTCATTTCTTGTGGCTCACGCGTTACGAGGAGTCGTTGGTCTGCCTGCTAGCATCGATACTCCCACAGCGGCGGCGAACGCCTCGCAGCACACTCGTTCGCTGGCAAGATGGCGAGGCATGATGCTGGCTCCAACCGCTTCCCCCGAGCCAGGGCGGGTCCCTTCCTCGGAATGCGCTACCCTGTTCGAGACTTAGTTGAGCCCCAAAACCTACCTCTGGAGAGGAAACTCCGTTGCAACGAGAGCCCGCAGCCTCGCGAATAGTCGTGCATCAGGGCTAAGAAATCGTCCATGAGTGCCCAACACAGAATATCGGCGTTGCCTCAGAAAATCTGCGACCCCTCGTTCAAGTGCTGCCACCTTGTCACGGATGGGGCGGTGAGCCTTCATGGCCCCTTGCTCTGGAAACAGCGGGCCCAACGCGACCATCCGAAATCGGCAACGTGTCGGGTTAAGGCCAACCCTTACAATCTGCCTCGTCAACGTGTTGCTCTTCGCGTTTTGACCGACATCGAGATGCCGGCCGGCGCGAGTAAACGGGGATGCGGCATATCGTGAGGAGCTGTCACCTGTTCGGCCTACGTACACGTAGACGCCCTTCGGTGACTGAATCCGCCATACGTACACCCAGAACCCACGCCGGAGCAACTGGCCATCGAAGGCCATGGCGTACTTGCGAATCCTACTCATCAACAAAGTAGTCGGAGTCTACCCTCTTGATTGCGTATGTTGTCCTGGGCGTTACGCCCAAATCGTGGTCGATCATGTAACCCGCGAGCTCGTTCCCGTCGATGAGCACGACCCGCGAGTCGACGTGCGACACGTAGTCCCGGGCGTCTGCTGAAAACGTGCCTGTCGTGAGGAAAACACCCTTGCGAGCCTTTTTCCCGTGGAGCGCACCCACGAACTTCTGAATCTCTGGCCTACCCACAGTTCCCTCCCACCGCTTCGCCTGGATGTAAATCGTCTCGAGTCCGAGCCGGTCTTCGCTAATGATTCCGTCGATTCCCTCATCTCCAGACCTACCAATAGCTCTTCCAGCTTCAGCTCGATTGCGGCCGTACCCCATCTTGAGCAACAGCTCCAGGACCAGGTTCTCGAAGAACTGCGGCGTTCCGGCCTTCACGCGCTCCAGCAATTCCTGAGCTAGCTCTGCTCGAATGCTTTCGTGAGCCTGTTCTAGCATCTCTTCAGGGGTCTCTGCTGCCCCGCTCGCGTCTCGGGCCTGCGGTGCCTGATCGCCCGGGGCTTTGCGCCCGACACCCCGGAACTGTCGGAATTCTTCAAAGCGCTCGAGCAGGTTGATATCAACCCGCTGAGGCCTTTCACTGAGTACGTCGCGACCACGCTGTGTTATTTCGAAGTATGCCCGGCGCCTGGAGGACAGCAGGCCTGCCTGGGCAAGGTGGACTTTGGCCCAAGCTACACGGTTGTCAAATCGGCGCTGCCGGCCACTTGGCAGTAGTTCTGCCCGATCGACGTCAGTAAGCCCGAACCGCTGAGCCAGTATTTCCCGCGCTTCCGCAAGCGCGTGCTCCTTGCCGTCGGCGGCTAGCTCGAGAACGGGCAGCATGAGGGACTGGAAATCAGGGATCGCCACGGGTCGTCTCCATTCAGGTCTACGATGCCGTGACAACCTGCGAAAGGCGTGGGATTCCCGCAACCGCACGCTCGGGTCCAGGTCCCTGTACTCCAGCGGTCTGGGAGCAATGCCACGCCCTGTAGCCATGGTACTGGGTCACAATTTGCCGCAAATGAGGCTCATCGTGCCGCAAAATCGCCCTAGCCAAGCATCTTGATCCCGGCTAATCCTTTCACGATGTCCGCATTCGCCTGGCTCTCTTACTCCGAATCCGAACGCCGAAAGGCGCTCGACGTCATTTCCCTGTTCCGCGAGCGTGACACGCGCGACGAGCTAGGGATCGGTGTCATCCGCGACGCCTTTGCCGACCTCCTCTTTCCCGGAACCAGCACGATCCAGACCCGCGCCCGCTACTTCCTTTTCGTACCGTGGTTATATCAGCGACTGGAGAAGAAGCGGGTGCGCTCAGCGGAGATCGCGGAACGCGCGCGGCGAGACGAGCTCGCCCTTATTGAGCACCTGGCCGAGTCCGACGATCCTGACGGCACAATCGGGATCGAGGCGCGCCAGACCCTCAAGCGGCTTCCCAGCAACGTGTATTGGCAGGGCCTAGAGCGTTGGGGCCTCCGGGTCTACCCAGGATCTCAGGACCAGTATCACCGTTCGCTGGACGGATTTTACGCACGCCTCGGCCGCGCCTTACAGAACGACGATGGCGAAGTGGTGGGAGATCATGCGCGCCGGAACTGGCACGCCGGTCTGCCGGCCTGGCCAGACGGTTTCCCAGACGGAGCCTCCTTCTACCTAACCCAGTCCGAGGCCGAGTATTTGCGGGACCGCCTTCTCGCAACCGCGTCGCGCTCGCTGCTCGCATTCCTGGTTGGCGAGGCGAAGCCCAACGATCCGGTCGACTTCCCCTGGATGCATCCTCAACAGGACGCGTTTGGTGCGACGATCGGTGAGCAGCTTTTCCACGCGCGCTGCTTCTCGGAGGTCGTTCACGGGGCCGCTCTACTCTACAACCTGATGCTGGCACGGCTGCGGAAGGCTAAGGACCTAGTGGAGGACTACGAGAATGGGTTGGACGAGTGGGTTAAGGGTGTGCGCGAGGCCCACGCGCGCCTGGGGAAGTGGGACCGCGACCGTTTCTGGGAAATCGTGCTGCGTGCAGCCCCTGGGGCTATACCCATCCCAACTCGTCGCTTTGTGGATGAGTGGCTGGCTCTAGCGCTTGACCGAGACCTGAAGAGCATCGACAGCAACCCGAAGGCGACGAACCTGATTCGGGAACGCGAGCGCACGTTGAAACGTGGCCAGGCGCGGCTCGAGAGCACGCGTGCGCTTGAATTGTGGGGTGGGGCAGCCGGTGCCTCGCAGCTTGACTACAGGTGGCGAACCGTCCAGACGATCGTCGCGGACATCCAGCGCGGCTTCGGAGCCTGAGCGCGATGCTCGATCCACACGACCGGCAACTCCTCCTCGATTCGCTGCGCCCGCCTGCGGGCTACCAGGTCGACCACGCTCTTGCCACGACGTTCTCCCTTGACTTGATCGCTCTGCTGCTGGCCCCCCTCGCCTTTTCGCTCTTCGAGCTGCGTGAGGCCGATGGCGAGCTGGCGCCCGATCGGATGGCGTGGCTCGACGCCATCAGGCGACACGCCGACCACCTCACGGTGTTTTGCCAGGCCGGCCAAATCGCTGTGCCTCGGCACGAGCAGCTCCTCTTCGGATACCTCGAGGATTCGGTGTATCCGGTCACACCACCGCAAGCCACGGGAGTCTTCCATCCCAAGGTATGGCTGCTGCGGTTCACCGCCACCGACCAGCCAGTCCGCTACCGCCTGCTGTGTCTTAGCCGGAACCTCACCTTCGACCGATGCTGGGATACTTTTGTATCGCTGGACGGCGAGCTGCTTGATCGCAAGAAAGCGATTGCGGCGAACCATCCCCTAGGTGACTTCGTGGCCGCCCTCCCTGGCATGTCACGCCGGCAGGTGCCTAAACCTCTCGCGGCGCTCATCGATCAGGTACAAGAGGAGGTGCGACGGGTTGAGTTCACGCTGCCCGATGGCTTCGACGAAGTCGCATTCTGGCCGATTGGCCTCGATGCCAAGCCCGTCTGGCCTTTCAGAGGGAGGATCGAGCGCCTACTCATAATCTCCCCCTTTGTTAAGGAGCCGATCCTCTCCGAGCTAACGAAACAGGGCTCTGACCACGTCCTGATCTCCCGTTTGGAGGAACTGCAGGGTCTTCGGCCGAAGGCTCTGGAACCGTTCGCGAAGGTGTACGCGATGACGGACGAAACCCCTGAGGAAGTGGCTGCGGATGTGGACTCAACGCTAAACGGCGTCCCAGCTACCGGGCTCCACGCCAAGATCTACGTGGCCGACGACGGTTGGCAGGGCCGGGTATGGACCGGCTCGGCAAATGCGACGAATGCGGCCTACGGCCGCAACGTCGAGTTCCTCGTCGAGCTGCGAGGCAAGAAGAGCCACTGCGGTGTGGACGCCGTCCTCAACTCCGGCACGAAGGACGTGGCGCTATCCGAGTTTCTGCAGCTCTACGAACCACAGGAGGCTGTCCCTGTCGACAAGGATCTCGAGGCCCTCGACGATCTGCTCGATGAAATTCGTCGCCGCATCGTGGCTCTGGACCTCGCTGCCTACGTGAGCGAGGCAGCGAACAGCTACCAGGTTGAGCTCCGTACACAAGCCACTAAGCGAAAGGCGTTGCCCGCGGGCGTGACTCTCCGAGCGTGGCCCGTGACTCTCCCGGAAGCAAGCGCCGCGATTGAGCCAGATGTGACAAACGAGTCGGTCGCGACCTTTGCTGGAGTGTCCTTTGAGTCGCTGACAGCCTTCTTCGCGTTCGAAGTAGCTGGAAAGAAGGGCAAGGCCACTCTCGCGCGGCGGTTCGTACTCAACCTGGCGCTCCACGGAGCGCCCGCTGACCGCAAGGAACGAATCCTCCGGTACCTGCTACGTGACCAACGCCAGGTGCTGAGGTTCATCCTCTATCTCCTAGGTGACGAGGCGTCGCAGGAGGCGCTGCCGATCGGCGCTACCGCGCAAGGGCCATCCGGAGATCAGGGAGCCGGGGCGTTCGGATCTCCGGCTCTGTTCGAGCAGCTGGTGCGCGCTCTTGAGCGTAGCCCGGGGCGCCTAGACGAAGTGCATCGGGTCGTGAGCGACCTGCGGGCGACACCCGAGGGGCAGAAACTCTTGCCGGAGGCATTCGAGGCCGTGTGGGAGCCGATTTGGGCCGCGCGCCAGGAGCTCGGGCAGTGACCGCGAATCTCGGACGGCCAGACCCGGCCAATGTGCTCAAGGGCCTGAAGGACTTTCAGCGGGATACAGTGGCGTATGTCTTCGGGCGTATGTACGTCGACCGCGACCCCACCCATCGGTTTCTGGTCGCTGACGAAGCGGGATTGGGTAAGACCATGGTCGCCCGAGGTCTGATCGCTAGGGTGATCGACCATCTCTGGGACAAGGTCAAGCGAATCGACATCGTGTACATCTGTTCCAACGCGGACATCGCGCGCCAGAACGTCCGAAAGCTCAACGTCACCGGCAAGGAAGACGCTGCCATTACTTCACGGATCACGCTGCTCCCCACCCAGATCCAGGACCTTGCTGGGAGCCGAGTGAACCTCGTGTCGTTCACGCCCAGCACTTCCCTGGAGCTGAAGTCCAACCTGGGTACCGCCGAAGAGCGGGCGCTGCTCTACTGGATGCTCAAGCGGGAGTGGGGGCTTCATGGCGCCGCCCCCAAGAACTTACTCCAGGGCTACGCCGGCGCGGAGAATTTCCGCGAGCGTCTCGCGTGGTTCAATGAATGGTACACGATTGACAAGGCGTTGCTTGAAGCCTTTCACACGGCGCTTACGACACATGTTGACATCAAACCGCGGTTTCTTGCCGCTTGTGAGATATTCGACCGATCGCGAAAGTACGTGGAGGACGATGCGCGAGATGCGCAGCGACAAGTCGTTGGCGAACTCCGCGCGATCCTTGCTGCGACCTGCGTTCGCGCCCTCCAGCCCGATCTGATCATCCTCGACGAGTTTCAACGCTTCAAGCACCTCCTTGAGGGTGGTCACGACGCCAGTCTCTTGGCGCGGGAGCTATTCACCTATTCCGATAGCGAGTCGAAGGCACGTGTCCTGCTACTTTCGGCGACGCCCTACAAGATGTACACGATGAGCGACGAGGCCGCGGACGACGACCATTACGTCGACTTTCTGCGGACCGCCCGATTCTTGCTGAACGACGCAGCGAAGGCGGGGGAGTTGGATGGGCTCCTGCGGCAGTACCGCACCGAGCTGTTTCGTCTGGGCTCGAGTGACGGAACGCTAGGCCTCATCAAGGACAAGCTGGAGGGGATGTTGCGTCGTGTGATGGTGCGCACCGAGCGCCTCGCGACCACGAAGGATCGCGACGGCATGCTGGTCGACGCGTCGCGCAGCAACACGGAGTTCACGAAGCAGGACCCCCTGACGTATAGGGGTCTGCATCGCGTAGCGATGGCCGTCGACCACGGTGATCCGTTGGAGTATTGGAAAGCGGCGCCGTATGTACTGAACTTCATGGACGAATACAAGCTCAAGGAGGCCTTCGAGAAGACCGCCAAGGATGAATCCAAGAAGGGCTCACTAGCCGATGCGCTTGCCGTCGCCCATCCGTTACTCCTCCCTTGGGACGACATCGAATCGTATCGTGCGATTGATCCGGCCAACGCGCGGTTACGCTGGCTGCTTCAGGAAGTTATCGCCCGCGGCTTGTGGAAGCTCCTGTGGGTTCCGCCATCAGCGCCGTACTATCGGCTAGCCGGGCCGTACGCCGACCCGACGCTCCGCGCGTTCACGAAACGGCTGGTGTTCTCCGCGTGGCGGGTCGTTCCCAAGGTCATTGCGGCGTTGGTGAGCTACGAGGCTGAGCGTCGGATGATCTTGTCAGGCCCGTCGGACCAGCCGGCGGAGAACACAGTCGAAGCGCGGAAGAAGCGTCGGGGACTCCTCCAGTTCACACGGTCCGAGGGACGCCTGACGGGGATGCCTGTGCTTGGGCTGCTGTACCCTAGCGTCGTTCTCGCTCGCAACTACGACCCGGTGGTCCTCGCTGCCAGCCGGGGCGGTGGTGCGGACAACGCCACGCTCGACGCTGTCTTGCGTGAGGCGACGCTGCGGCTTGAGAAGAAACTTGGTTCCCTGACCGCCAAGGCCAAGACGACAGGGCCCGACGATGAGAAGTGGTACTGGGCAGCGCCGATACTCCTAGATCGCCGGGAAGAGAGCGACGCGACGACAAAGTGGTTTGCAGCCGCGGACCTCGCGAAACGGTGGGGTGGGGAAGACCGCGCCGATGATGAGGAACAGGTGGTGGACGGGCAGCGCTCGCCGTGGGAAGACCATGTCCAAGAGGCCAAGTTCGCGGCGTCTGGAGTTAGCTCGCTCGGTCGGCCGCCGGCAGATCTAGCCGCCGTGCTGGCGCAGGTGGCGGTCGGCGGCCCCGCGGTGGTGGCCCTCCGGGCACTCAGTCGCGTCGCGGGTGGTGATGCGGCAATGGACGACACGACCGTCCGGCATGCTGCGGGACGCATCGCCTGGGCCGTCCGCAACCTATTCAACCTCCCTGAGGCCACGGCGCTGGTTCGCGGACTCAATCCCGCGGAGCCGTACTGGCTGCGGGTCCTCGAGTACTGTCTGAACGGATGCCTGCAGGCCGTGCTCGATGAGTACGTGCACGTGTTGCGTGATTCGCAGGGATTGCAAGGCCGTCCGACTCCTGAGATGGCAACGACGATGGCGGACGATGTCTGTGAGGCGATCGGGCTGCGCACCGCTCTCCTCGGGGTTGATCAGATAAAAGTGGTTGGCACCGATCGGGATATCGTTACCACGGAGCACCGCATGCGGGCTCGGTTCGCCGCCCGGCTCAGCGAGGAGACAACGGAGACTGGTGGCGAACCCACCCGCGCCGATCAAGTTCGGAAGGCGTTCAACTCGCCGTTCTGGCCATTTGTACTTGCGACGACCTCCGTTGGCCAGGAGGGTCTCGACTTCCATCAATACTGCCACGCTGTCGTACACTGGAACCTGCCCTCAAACCCAGTAGACCTGGAGCAGAGGGAGGGGCGCGTTCATCGGTACAAGGGGCACGCGGTTCGAAAAAACGTCGCTAGCCGGCACTACGCCGCTGTCGGCAAGACCGACACCTCGGCGTTGTGGGACGGGCTCTTCAACGCAGCCGTCGCGGAACGAGGACCCGAGGAATCAGATCTCGTGCCTTATTGGGTGTACCCGACGCCGGATGGCGCCAGGATTGAGCGACATGTGCCGGCGTTCCCGTTGAGTAGGGAGGTGGGCCAGCTGGAAGCCCTCAAGCGATCGTTGGCCGTCTATCGAATGGTGTTTGGGCAGCCCAGGCAGGAGGACTTGATGAGTTACTTACTCCTCCATGTGCCTGCTGAACAGATGCAGATCAACTTCGCCAAGCTCCGCATCGACCTCACGCCGCCGCGAAGCGAAGCTCCGTAACCGCCACCCCTGAAATGACCTTTGCGCCCGGCGAGTCAGCGAGCCTCGGCATCCCATCCGTCACGCCGCATCGTTTTTGTTGCAAAGATGCAACACTCTGCGCTACGCACCCACGATGCGCCGTGACGTCCTTCTTCCTAGGTGACAATTCTGCAAGAGCTTATGCCCTTCATGCGAACCCATGAGAGTGGGCACGTCGTTCGCTGACCCTAAATCCCGACGCGGGACAGCGGTCGGAGCACCTGCCTCGTATGGAGTCGCAGATTCCGGTTGCTGCCGCGCGTCTGAACGGCTTCGCGGACCGGGCGCGGCGTGCCGGGGAGGTCTCCACAGCCGCTCGCGTGGGTACTGGTAGTCACACCCCGAGGACACGATAGCAGGGTGCATTGCGGCCTCGCCGTACGGGTCGCTACTGGCGGGTTGAGACTCCTCGCCGGCAAGGCTCCCTCGTTTCTGGAGAGACGCTAAGACACCTGGCGCATCGCGAACGCGAGACGACAGCCGGCTGAGAGGGAGCAATCTATGGCATGGCGCAAACGGAATCCTATCCGGTCTCTGTATGACAGAGCCAAGACGACGGACACCGCTGAAAGCACGGTGTTCGAAGGAAATGGCGTGAGCAACTCGGCGGAGCTGCCATCAGAGGTGCAACCCAGATCGAGTGAGGGGCAGGAGACCGATCCGCCTACGGATTCCCGTACACTCTTCGGTCGGGGTCAACCAACAGCAAATTCTGGAGCGACAGTAACAGCTGCCCAAGATGGTCGGGCACTCTCACACGACTCTGGCTTCGTGGTTCATGACCTCGTCAAGGGACTGGAAGTGTCGTTCGGCATCGAAGCTTCTCAGGTGGAGCGCGAAGCCGTTGCCGCCGCCAGACTGCACGCAGAGAAAGGCTTACCTCACCACGATCGCGAAGGGAAAACCGAGATTGAGGAGTTCCTCGCGCGGCGATCATCGGGAGTTCTCGCTGACTGGGGACGGCGAGCGCGCACGCGAGTCGAGGGCTCCATTCAAATAGACAGCGAGGAGATAGGTAAGGAGCTTGTTTCGTTAGAACAAGGGCTCCTCCATTACCGATACCTCCTGGACGAGTTGCGCGCTTGTCGAAATGGACTGCTTCAGGCTGCATCAGCAGACGAGTCTGCCGCATCCGAGGCGGCCAAGGCGCCCAAACGTCGACTCGCTTACACGGCATTGTTGGGTGGGCTTGCGTTCTGGCTATTCTGCTCGATTCTCGTGCTGGCTGATTTTGTTGCGAATGTGCCGGTGTTCAACGAGTTGCTCCCGTCATCTCCTATTGCAGCCCAAGCGCTCGAGAACATGGAGAGGAATGCGGCAGCGAACCCCACCACATACGGGTTGAAGGTCTTTTTCGAGCGTTTTGTCATGCACCCGGATGCGAGCATCCTGGCGTTTAGCGTCATCTTGTTTCTAGTGGTTCTGGCTCACTTTCTCGGCAGGTCGCTTCGAACTATCACCGCCCTACATCGCACCGAAGCGTACGTTGACGAAGAATTGATCGTACGCCACCGACACCAACCGAAGCTGGTTGCTTGCGGAAGCGTCTTGGGAATTGCCATGATCGTTGGGGTGCTCTTTTTTGCTAGGGGCGGTATCGAGTCAACCTCCCAGAGTCGCCTCACAAGTGCTACGATTGCCCTCTCGCAACTGAAGGACAGTCTTAACGTAGCGAAACAGCGCAACGATCCGACTGGCGTACAACAGCTCGATATTAAACGGCAAAACCGCGAGGCAACGATACCGCTGCTACAGGCTCGTCATGAATACGCGGTCTCCATTGCGGCGCTTAACCGGCCAATTTTGTTCCTCAACATGAGCCTCGCACTGTGCGCCGCGTTGCTCGGGTACCTGCATCACTCTGAAAGTCTGGAAGTTGAACCTGCGCGTTCGTCTCTGGCGCGACCCGCACGCGAGCGATACAACGCGTCCAGAGCGGCTGTTGAAGAGGAGCGCGGTAGAATTGGTAATCTGGAGGCCGACATTGATGCGCATATCCGACGAGTCCATCACTTGGCAGAGGCACGTCCGCTACTCAATGCAGATGGAAAGGCTGAACGGCTGCGTTCAGTGATTCCTCTGTTTCGGGCAGAGAACGCAAGTGCTCGCGGCATGGATACACGTAGTATCCGTGCTTTTGACACAGCACCTTCGATCGTTGCAAATGGAGAGCTGGACGCCCCTTTTAGGATACCGAAGCTGTTTACGGAGTCAGCTGAGCGCACTGAGCGCTTGCGTTCGGAATTCCGTCAACTAGAACGTGATCGCGAAGCTGCGTCGGAGTTCGCAACATGAAGCGTCATGCTGTTTGGAGCCGCGCGGTTCTGCTAATCGCTGTCAATGGTTGTGCTCACGTTGATGCGAACACGAGAGGAAGTACATCAGAACCCCGATCTTCATTGACGGCTATTCTTTTAGATCGGTCTGGCAGTCGTAGCCAATTGGAGATCAATCAGGATCGTCAGCTGTTGAGTGAGGTGATAAATGGTCTCGGGTTTGGTGAACGCCTTCTAGTCGAGGAGGTACATCGCGAGGGCCGAAAGGATGGTGCACCGCGATGGATGACGGAGATGCCTGTACCGAACGATTCAACTGTGTTGACCGCCGTTGATAATGAATCTTTGAGGCGTGCTCGGTCAGCAGCCGTAGTGGCCGTGGCGGCAGTCTTTGACAGCAGTCGCCCAAATCGCACCGACCTCATGGCTACGCTTTTCGATGTCGGGGAACTGGCCCGTCAGACTCCGAGCCCATATTGGAGAGTCCTCATGCTCTCCGACATGCTACAGTCGACACATGACGTAAACATGGAGGCCCCTGACGGGATACCTAATGCGGCTTGGATTTCGGAAGCGAAGCGCCGGGGATTCATCCCAGGCCTTGCAGGGGCGTGCGTGGTCGTCGTAGGTGCCGACCGTAGCACGGATCACGGAAAACGAGTCTTTACCTTCTGGCAGCAATACTTTCAGGCAGCTGGAACCGACCTCTCGACATCGAATTATCAGTACCTTGCGTTCCATGGCGTCGAGCTTCGATGCTCAAAGGTGCTCGCTCAGTCCTAGACGGGGTACTCGACCGGGTTGGTACAGCATAGGTTCGGCGACAAGGCCGAGGTGATGGGCGCCTGGGTGACCGCCCGCGACGGCTCCAAGGAGATCCTGGCTGGGGCCGAGACGCTCCACGGTGGCGACGTCGTGCCCGGCCTCACCTGCCCCGTGGCCAACATTCTCTAGCAGCAAACTGCGCCTCGGCGCGTTGTCACACCCCTCCGGCATGTTGAACCTCTGCAAGGAGCCATCATGCCGCGAAATCGCCCGTAGACCGGACGACGTGATGTCACGGTCACCCGTGCCGGTTCGACGCCATCGAGTAAGACGGGGCAGTACTCCGGGGTGTGGTGAGGAATCTCTTGAAGTGCGAGCTGCGCGCCCGCCTGGGAACGCGGGACCAACGAAAACACCAACGGCCTGCTCCGGCAGTATCTCCCCAAGGGCCAGAGCATGAGCCATCTCACCCAAGCCGACTGCGATCGGATTGCCCGGAAGCTGAATCAGCGGCCCAGAAAACGCCTGGGCTACCGAACGCCGGAGGAGTGTAATGTCCCCTGAGACTCAGTGTTGCACTTCAAAGTTGATATCAGGCATCAATGGGTCTGGTTCTCGCCATCTTTTTGCGGAGCCACAGCGTGTTCGGGCGAGGCGGAACCGATCGCCTTGAGCAACTTGGGCATATTTGAAGTCAGATCCTCTAGAGCCACCTTGAAGTTCGCGCCATCCTTAGAGATCATCGCTGCATCACGCGACATTCCACTGATCAATCGGAGAACCGCCACCTGAAAGCGCGTCCGCAGGTGTAAAGCAATGCCCCACACAGGGCCGCCTACAGCAACAATCCCGCCACCGACTATGAGGAGGGCGTTCAGCTGAACAACTGGCGTGCTCGCTGGACTGGATGCCGGACTCAATGTCAGACCAACAGCGGCGAGGAGGCATACGGCACCAAGAATGAACATGGCGAAGGGGAAGCCCCCAATCTTGTACGCTTCAAACAAGTACTCGATAGGCGCCTTGGTCTTGTCATCGTTGCCCTTGGAAGGATTCCGCATGAGCCGCCGACCTTCCTTTGATGTCGGTGCCGCAACTCGACATGGTTGATGCCTAACGGGTCGCGCTTAGGCAACGGGCGCAATGGCCGGCGGCGCAAGGTGCTCGCGGCAGCGACGCGCCGCTAGCGGGTTCGTGTTCGCGATCTGAAGCCCCCTCTCCGGTGCTGCGGCGGGCCACCAGCTTTAAGCGCTAGTCCCCTCATTGCGTTCGCTTTACTGCGTTCGCGTCCAAGGATAAGCGCTCTTGGAGGTCGCCCGTGACGACCACTCATTCGTCAACGGCGAGCTTGAGGTAGTTCGCCTCAAGATCCTCATGTAGCTTGCGGAGGAATCGACTTCGCGGGAACCTCTCCATCGCCTCACCCATGATGGAGCGGAGGTGGTCTAGCTCTCGCTTGCGTTCATCGGTGCCGGACAACCAGATGTGCGCCCACGCCAGTCTTTGGCTGCAGTAGATGTGGAACGGATACGGGCTGTCACCTGCGCGCATCTGCTCGAGCAAGATCTCGCTTCCGGCCTGGCGCAATTGATAAGCGATTGATGACGAGTCAGCGTTTACAGCCTGCTTTAGATACAGGTGGCCAATGGCATTCTGAATATAGGGACTATTCGGACGGAGCGACTCCGCTTGGCGGAGGTAGTTCTCCGCCAATTCGAGATTCCCATACCAAAGCTCAAGAAGGCCGTACTGCAGCCAGAAGTGGGCCTCACTACGAAGTGTCCAAGAGACCGAGTCATAGATCGCTCGCGCCTCCGAGAGGTTCTCTTCGAACCTCTCGTATATCGTCCGGTGGTTGATCAGTTCTCGAAACAGGGCGAGGACCGATGATCGATAACTGTGTCCCATGGTTCCCGCCGCGAGTACCGGAATCAGCGCCTTGTAAGCGTCGGCAAGAAGTGTGCGCGGCGAGGCGGTGTCAACCACGTATCCAGCAATGACGCGATGCCGGAGCACCAATTGATCGAGCTTGGGACCTGTTGGAATGACTATTCCGCGAAGGCTCCTAGACAATGAGGCTAGGGACTCTGCGGGCGGCAGCGTTGACGCCGCCACGATTTGTGCAGGAGTGAGCCGATACCCTGCATCCGTGGTGAGTGCGACGAAGAGATAGAGGAGCTTGACTTCGACGGAGGCCAGCGAGTCAAATTCACCCTTGATGATATCGTTGAACCCTCGGCCACTTGTGGCTTCGCGCATGGCTACCAGTAGCTGCTGACCGGCTCTATCACGATCTTCGAATTCGTGAATGCGCTGTTCTGGCGAGAGTCCTTGCAGTGGTCCGAGAAGGCCGTTTACCTCCAGAATTCGAATGATGGACACGATCTCAGATCTTGTAAGATGGGGCACGTCGTATTCGCGCACATCAGCGGTTCTCTGTAGGTATGCACCACGTCGGTCATAGTCGCTCAACCGACAGGCGAAGACGATGAGAGGCGGAGCGGTGAGCCCTCGGCACGCCTCAGCCAGTTCCGCAAGGTAGCTAAGGGCAATGTCCGCGTTATCGAATAAAAGTAGGGCGCGCTGGGGAAGCTGCTGCAGAGCAGCGACCACAATTGAGGGTTCCGGTAACTGCTCCGAATTCGTGACGAAGACTAGGCGCCCGGCCTGAGAAAGGCGCACAGCGAGCCGCCTGAGAATAGTGCTCTTTCCGCACCCAGCGGATCCTAGGATTGCTTGTACAGACAGCTCGGGCTTCCGCTCAAGCTGATCCTCAAGTGACGCGAAAAGAGTGTCCGTGATCTCGCGTGGTGCATCCAAATCACGGAAGATGTCCTCCCAGCGCGGCGTCGCACCCAGGAGGTAAAAGGATCGGTCGCCTCGCGTCGTCATGGACGTGGGAACCAGTTGAAATGCGGCCGCAAATTCCTCGAGGACCGGCGTTCTGGCACCTTTCCTCCCGGCACGCTCGAATAAAGCGACGACGCTGGGCAGCGTCTCCCGAAGCACCTCTTCTCGTGGAGGAAGGTGGGTAGCGACTGACTCAATCCATGCAAGAAAGGCCGCACCGGTGCCCTCCACGGGCACCACGTTAAGTGCATCAAGTTGAACGCGCTTTGGGGGAGAGATTCGGGGCGCAATCAAAAAGGATTTCGGGCGCTGTTCCGGTACCCCTTGTCTTCTGCTTTCCCTTGCCTCGAGATGTTGCCAGAAGAGCGGCTCATTTAGTTCGGTACCAACGAAGACGGTGGGGAAGTACGCGTAGTCACCTAGAAAGGCTTGGTACAGAGGTGACCACGCGCCCGCTCGCCGTGCGTACTGCCTTACCGAGAAGGTGAGGTCGCGGGGCCCACACGGCAGAACGCCGTTCAGGAAAACAGCTTGCAGCCGCGATAACGACGGGTCTCTCTCGCGGAGTTCTTCCTTCGGAAAGCTGGCTACATCAAGCCGGGGTGCTGCGCCATTGCGCTTATAAACTCGCTGAAGCAAGTCGTCAACGTTCGTCGTGTAGATCCTGTACCAAAAGGGGCGAACGAGGTTGTCGTAGAGCGGTGGGACCTCGGATGTCTGAAGGTTGTCCTCGAGGAAGGCGGTAATCTCGGAATCCTTTTTGCCCGATCGCAACAATGCGTCAAACAGATCGGCTAGTGCCGTTCCATCATAGCTGTCGGCGTAACCGAGAAACGCCCATATGCCCTCCGCAAGTTGGCGTGACAAAGGGATGGATTTGCCTAAGCGGTTAGTTGCGTTGGAGGAAAAGCCTGCCCCGAGGAACAAGACCACCTCGTTCTTTGCAAACCGCCTTAACAAGTACTTCTCGTCATCCTGCGAGAACATGAGGCGCCCTAGTTCCTAAGTAGTTGCTACCCAAGCGCTGAACTGAGTCTCCAGACTGGAACGTCCGCAAAAATGACGAGAAGCGAGCTCTCGGACTAGGGCGTTTTTGCGGCACTAGGGGGCGCTTTCGCGACACACTGGCGCAAAGCGTGGAGTGCCCCCCGTCTTTCGAACCACGGCAAATGTGACAATGCTACAGGATGCTCGAGAGCGGACGGATACAACGCTTCAAGTGCGGCTATTGGTGCTGCTTCACGGTCGCACTGAGCGTGCAGCTGGGCGCGCTCAGCGCCCAGGAGACTCCCGCCCTAGTCCTTAGTGTTCGCGTCAGAGTGGCCCGGCCGGACCCCGGCTGCGGAGTCCAGGGGCCCTTCTGGTGCGGTGGTCGGGACACTCGCCTCTGTGGATAACCTCACGGTCGTCGTACAAAACGAGGACGGAAGGAGCGAGAACGTCCCGCGGGTCGTGCGGCCTTACTATCAGCTTCGCTTGTGGCGAACGTTGCAGACTTGGAGACCGATCTTCGGGAACGGCTGCAAACCACCCTGAGCGACGCGTATCGGCTGGAGCGTGAGCTTGGCGGCGGTGGTATGAGTCGCGTGTTTCTCGCGGAGGAACTCGCGCTCGGTCGTCGCGTCGTGGTCAAAGTGCTGTCACCCGATCTCGCCGCCGGTGTCAACGTCGAGCGTTTCAAGCGCGAGATACTCGTCACCGCGCGACTGCAACACCCCCACATCGTGCCCGTGTTCACCGCCGGTGAAACGTCCGGACTCCCCTATTACACCATGCCGTTCGTGGAAGGAGAGTCGCTGCGGGTGCGTCTCTTGCGCACCGGCGCAATGCCGATCCTCGTCGCGGTCAGCATTCTCAGGGACGTCGCGCGCGCGTTGGAATTCGCGCACTCCAGGGGCGTCGTCCACCGGGACGTCAAGCCCGACAACATCCTGCTCACCGACAACACCGCGGCCGTCGCGGACTTTGGCATCGCCAAAGCACTGATCGTGTCCCGTGTGGCGACGAGCGATGCGCCGATGACGGAACGGGGAGTAGCGATCGG
>WNFW01000294.1_pt1 | contig 31571 bp, 29 predicted proteins | sample 5400131 | NCBI WGS metagenome assembly WNFW01 (sample SAMN13153362, study PRJNA577476) | soil metagenome | isolation source: 20 cm soil or saprolite under grassland replicate 1 | place: USA:California | collected 2016-06-15 | reverse complement strand
GCGGCCCTCACCTGTTCGGTGGCCGAAGTCTGATGTGGGAATATTGGTTCCCAAGCTCGGCAGAGGTCGGCAGAACGATGGTCATGATCGACTTCAGGCATGACACGCTATCGAATCCTCTCTTAGCCCGTTATTTTTCCCACACCAGCGATGTTTTCCGGGAGTCCATCGAAAGGAACGGAGATACGGTCGGATACTTTTATTGGCGCGTGGGTTATGATTACCGCGGTGATCGCGCCGATTAGCACCCGGGACTCATACCGCTTCCGAGGACAACCGTTAGTTAGTTTAACCGAATTGAGTCGACCGCCAAAGGCCAGGGAATCGACGATACTCTTAGCGGCGATCCGCAGTCTTTGACCTTGCTCTTCAACAGCGCCATACGTCCCCTCCAATCGATCACACGCCTGCCAAGCAGAGAAATTCTTTCCGATGCAGTCGAAACTGTCAACTCTGAAGAATAAATAAGTCTGGGTCCTGAGTTCCAAGGGGTGTCTCAGAAATGCAACGCCATAGGGAGTTCAGATAACCAAAATTCGGACGCTCAACAGACATCTTCATTCTCCGAAACAACATCAGGAAAGATTGAACTCTCGCATATAACCGCTTCCGCCCAACTGATACGGGGAGTCAGCACCGGGCAGCGTTCGATGAGTGGCGGCCTAAGGTCGGGGCTTTGCAATAACCACTTGTCATTTCCGGCGTGACACAGAACACGACAGAGAAGAGCCAAACGAGGCGCCCAAATCTGCTTACCCCCTTACTCCAGCTCTCTTCGTCAATTACGACACAGTCTTCAGGGGAGAGAGAATCAGAAAAGATCCCGTCGCCACATAGACATCCGCAGTCAAACACTCCCGCGAATCTAAGCTTGGGCGAGCTCTCAGCAGAACCAGGATTCTTGTTTAACTAGATTTGTCACGGATCTGCCAGGCGCGGTGAAATTCCACCAAAGCGAATCGTTCCTGGCCGCTGTCGCGTGTGCGGTGACATGATACAATGCCGCTGTCACTCATCTCGCATCAATGGAAACCCACTCCCAGGTTCCAACGCAAGCGCTCGTCTTCTTTTTGGTCGCCACTGCGTTCACCACCGTCTACATCACCCAACCGGTGCTGCCCGTCATCGAGAATGAATTCGGCGTCAATGCGCGAACCGCGTCGCTCTCGGTTTCGATGGTCATCTTCGGCGTCGCCCTGGCGAATCTTCCTTTCGGGATGCTCGCCGACCGATATCCGATCAAGCCCATTGTTCTAACGGGCGGAGCGGTCGTCGCCGCAACCAGCCTTGTCTGCGCGATCACGCATAGCATTGCTGTTCTAATCGCAGCGCGTTTTATCCAAGGTCTTTTTATTCCGGCACTGACCACGTGCATCGCCGCCTATCTGGCGCAGAGCCTGCCCGCCGCGCGCCTCAACGTGGTGATGGGATCGTACGTCTCAGCGACGGTGGCCGGAGGCTTAGGCGGGCGGCTCCTCGGCGGCTGGATCCATCCACCGCTCCACTGGCGTTACGCGTTCGTGAGCGCGTCCGTCTTGTTGATGACGGCGACAATCGCCGCCTTCCGTTGGCTTCCCGCAGAGAATCCGAAACGTAAGATCGAATCGCCGCACGCCGGCTTCATCGAGCTGCTCGCGCAGCCGGGCCTGCTGCGCATGTTCGTCGTAGCCTTCGGCGCGTTCTTCGTTTTCTCGTCGACATTCAATTATCTGCCCTTCTATCTTTCCAAACCACCGTTTTCTGCGCGCACGGAGGTGATCACTCTCATGTACCTTGCGTATTTGATCGGCATCGTCATGGGACCCGCTTCGGGAAGGCTCAGCAATCGGCTGGGAAGCGGCGCAACGATGGTGCTCGGATCTTTGGTATTGGCCGCCGCCATCGCCGCCACGCTCATTCAATCTCTCGTCGCAATCGCCGCGAGCCTTGTCGCAATTTGCGCCGGTTTCTTTTCCATCCACGCCGCCGCAGTAGGATTACTCAACCGTAGACTCACCTCCAGTCGCGGGCGAGCGAATTCGCTGTACGTTCTCTGCTATTACACAGGAGGCGGAGCGGGCATCACCGCTTGCGGCTACGCTTACAGCGCTTACGGCTGGCACGGCGCCGTCGCGCTCGGAATTTCGGTGCTCTTGCTACCTTTGAGCATCGGCCTCACGGAGATCATGCAGGAACGCCGGTGGGAGAACCAAGTTAATAGCGTCAGGTAGATGATACTGAAGCGTCGTTCAATCCAATCATGGCGAATCTAGGCCCCTGTCGCCTCCACCGATAAAGGCCACAGCGAGTCGCAAAACAAATAGAGCCGACACTGAGAAAAAAATCCGGCTGAGAAGGCGGCTCATACGTCCTCCAGCCAGTGCCAGTAAGTGAGCAGCCTACCAACCTCTTTTAGCGACCAATCTTAAATCAAATCTGCTTTAAAGGAAGTTTGGTGTTTTTTTAAAAGTTGTTCACTATTAGACAGCAATCCCTCGCCAGTCAGTGTAGATGATGCTCGCGCTGGCCACACCATCGTGCAACAACCCTCGCCCGTTATGCGATTTATCGCCGGGGCGTACTGGCTTTTTTAAAACTGCCTTTTCCGGGGAGCAAATCGCCTGGCAGTGGGAAGGATGTGATGTGCTATGAGATATTGCTAGGAGAGACGGTAAGATGTTGCAGATTTTCAACAGAGTTGTGCATAAAGACTTCGACAAGGAGGATCTCATGAACAAGAAACTAACGTTAGCGGTCGCCGCGATGGCCGTCGCTGGATTAATGGCGCTGGTAGGTGCTCCGCTGTTCGCTCAGTCGGGAGCGGCTTCGCAGTCAACCATTCAGGGCGTCTGGCGAGTCACGGAGGTAACGAGGACGGGCCCGAATGCTTCCACGAACAGCAGCCCCCAACCGAGCCAGTACATCTTCACGGCACAACATTACAGCATCGTCCGTATAAACGCGACGAACACACGCCCGGACTTGACCAGGGACCAGGAGTCGTCGGCAACTGCTGCTCAGTTGTTGGCAGTGTATGGATTTGATGCCTTATCAGCCCAATCCGGCACATACGAAGCGGCCGGTGGGAAACTCACGACGCGCGCGCTAGTTGCAAAAGCTAATGCCCCGATGGCGTCGGGCGCGTTTAGCACCGCCGCCTACAAGTTGGATGGTAAGACGCTTACGATCACGCAGGAACGCGGATTCGACGGGAAGCCAGTAGAGAATCCGACAACGTGGAAGCTGACGCGAATCGACTGAGGTATGCAAGATCTTGGCGGCGAACAGCCTCAGGCAGTTTGTCGATCCGAGGCGGGTGTACGCATAAGACGAGACTCATTCGAAGTTTCGTCTTAACGGTCTAAGGTGCGATTGGAGCCGGCGGCGGTCAACTACCGTTGGCAACGTCCGGCGACAGAACCGCCGCGGCTCAATTGCATTTTGTTAACTCTGAGATCGAACTGAATTCTCCTTCAATTCAATCTTGAAACTTGGGCGTTGCGGGACACCCTTACGGGTGAGCTACGCCGCTTCTCTATCCGTACTGCGGGAATCTCATTAAAACTTGATCCATACCTGACATTAAAGATAAAACGCTATACGTTAGACGGGCAAGACACATATGACTGTTGTTAGCATGGCAATTCTTCAGGCCGGATTTTATGGGCTTGGCGCCGTCGCAACCCTTCTTGCCTTAGCGTCGCGCTGGTTTGTGTATCTTGTTGACGCAAACGCTCTGTTGCTGGTCAGCTAAGCCCGGCGAGCCTATGTTGAAGCTTTCCCTAGCCTCATATGACTGGGCTCTTCGTCATCTGATAGCGGAAGGTGACACGGACCTCTTCCCGTCACCTTTTGAGATATCGGCACTGAGACACTCATGGCCGACGATAAGGAAGCAGCTCGCAGACACCGATGTCACAAATTATGCGTGGCGAGGCGGCCGCAGGTTCGTGGTGCCAAAAAAGATGCTCGCGTTCAGGGTCGCGACCCAGCTGGATCCATTGGACAGTTTGATCCTGGCCGCACTCATGTACAAGTACGGTCCCGCGCTCGAAGCACACCGAATACCTATTTCGGAAAGGCGCGTGTTTTCGCATAGGCTCGGGCGCAGCGGTGATGGGCGCCTGTACGCTGACCGCCCATCATGGCACGACTTCTGGGAAACATCTGTGGAAAAGGCGAAGAGCAGCAAATGCTCGTTTGTCGTTGTAGCCGATATTGCCGATTTCTATAATCAAGTCTATCACCACGTAATCGAGCGACAGCTTCAAGCCGCCCTCCCTAAACCAGCGGCGAAGACGCTCAAGAGATTCCTGCAGACGCTTACGGACAAGGGCTCTAGAGGCATCCCGGTAGGACCCCATTCCTCGCACATCCTGGCCGAATGCGCGTTGGACCCCACGGATCGGAGCCTTCTCTCCCACGGTTATGACTTCTGCCGATACGTCGACGACATCCATATTTTCTGTTCTGACGAGGAAGAGGCCACGGGCGCCCTCTACGATCTAGTACAGATTCTCGATAACCAGCAGCGCCTCATGATTCAAAATGAAAAAACTTGGGTGAGGAAAGCCCAAGAATTCATCGAATTAGCTAATTCAATGCTCATTGATCGTCCAGCCACTGACGAAGAGGCGGAAATACTTACACTCATCTCGGATGAGACGGGTGGAGATCCATATCGGGAGATCTCTCTTCAGGACCTCGAGGCCGAAGACCTTGATCTTCTTTCGCAGAAAATTCTCGAACAACTGCTCGGACATTACCTTGAGCAAGAAGAGCGTGTCGACTACCCACGTCTAAGCTGGCTGATGCGCCGACTGACTCAGGTCGGTGCACCGGGCGGTCTCGATTTCATATTATCGAACATTGCTCGCTTAAGTCCGATCCTCGGACCAGTTTCGCGATATATCATGGCTGCCGTACCGAACTACAACGGCGACAAAAACCTAATCGGTGCAAAGATCTTGCGTGCCCTCGAATACCCGATCATTAAGAAGAGCCACTATCTTCAGGCGATCCTTCTCGATGTTATCGCGACGTTACCAGAACTGGACCATGTTGACTTAGTTACGGCAAGATATGGCGGTTCTGACCCACTGGTTCGGCGCGAGATTCTTCGTGCGGCAGCTATTGGCGCACGAGGAGACTGGCTGCGCGACCGGAAAACGGAATTCCGAAGCATGGACCCGTGGCTTCGTCGCGCGTTCGTGAGTTCGTCAGCCGCGTTGCCTGAAGAGGAAGCACATTTCTGGCTTCAAGCCGTCCGCGACAATCTATCACCCTTGGAAAAGGTGGTAGCGTCTTTTGCTCATAAGCGCAAAGATTTGAAGCTGGGCGAAATCAACATTACCAAACTGTGACATGAAGGGAGCCCCAGCTAGCTGAGGATTGCAGCGAATATGTGCCGCATACGCCTCGATCCTATTGTGTTAGCCCTAATATGAATTGAATTCTCCTTGAATTGGATCTTGCCCACGACTACAGCTTCTCCGTAAATAGACAATTTTCGCGACGACATGCCATAAATTAAGTTGCGTTGGCGCCTCCACTCATTACTTCCCACGCCCTAATCACCCGAATAGATTCAATCAACTAAGCAATTTGCCCGCGGCCTGAAACAACGCGCTCCCCTTTCACCCGAGCACAGATCAAGAAAATACAAAGATCCGGCCGCGCAATATTCACCGTTGAATTCATTTTTTCTAGCCCATATGATCCATACCAATATACTTCGGAGGAAACATGGACACCATTCGCTTCGTCGATACCACGCTGCGCGACGGACATCAGAGTCTTTGGGCGGAGAATATGACGACCGGGATGATGCTGCCCATCGCCAAACGCATGGATGACGCGGGGTTTGAAGGCATCGAGCTGATTTCTGGTTCGCATCTGAAGAAGACAGTTCGGGAACTCAAAGAAGATCCCTGGGAGCGCGTGCGGCTCGTCTCCCAGCAAATCACTAAAACGCCACTGCGTGTAATCGCGGGCAGAGTTAACACGTTCGAGTACAATCCGCCGTCGATGTATTGGCTGTTCATCGAGAGGATGTTTGCCAACGGCATCCGCGAAGCGCGCATTTCCGATGAGTGGAACGATTATGAAGGGTGGAAGTTCAGAGTCGGCGTCGCCCATGCGATTGGGATGAAAGTCATTCTGAATCTGATTTATTCCGTCTCGCCGAAGCACAGCGATGAATATTTCGCCGAGAGAACGCGTCAGGCGGCATCGCTGAAGCCTTACCGCCTCTGCCTGAAAGATCCGGGAGGATTGCTGACGCCGGAACGAATGCAGACTCTGGTGCCGATCATTTTCCACAATGCCAACGGCATTCCTGTCGAGCTCCACACACATTGCACGACGGGTCTTGGTCCACTCTGTTGTCTAGAAGGAATGAAGCTGGGGATTCGATCTATCAACACCGCCTTGCCTCCGTTGGCCGATGATTCCTCGAATCCTTCTCTGTTCAACGTCGCTAAAAATGCTCTCTCGCTCGGTTACGAAACCGAAATCGACGAAGAGGTGCTTAAACCGGTCTCGAAACACTTCACGGCCATCGCCAAGCGCGAAGGCTTCACTATCGGGGCACCGGTGGAATACGACTTTTCGCAGTATCAGCATCAAGTGCCCGGCGGCATGCTGTCAAACCTGCGCCACCAATTGCGCAAGGTCGGCTTGGAACATAGATTTCCCGAAGCATTGGAGGAGACGATCCGGGTCCGCGCCGAATTCGGTTACCCGATCATGGTCACTCCCCTTTCGCAATTCGTCGGTAGCCAGGCGGCCATCAATGTCATCGTCGGCGAGCGCTATAAAGAAGTCACCGACCAGATCATCAAGTTCGCTCTGGGCCACGCCGGCGCGGAAGGGGCGCGCGACATGGATCCGAACGTCAAAGACAAGATTCTCAACCGGCCCCGCGCCAAAGAGTGGGCCAAGTGGCAGCCGGACGAGCCCAGCGCCGACGACATGCGACGCCGACTGAACGCACCAGGCATGTCGGACGAGGAGCTGCTACTCCGCTGGATCGTCGGCAAGGAAGATATCGACGCCATGCGTGCAAATCCTCGCCCACTCGAATATTTAAATGCGGAACAACCGCTGGTAAATCTGCTGCAGGCGTTGAGCAAGCGAACCGATTGCAATCAGATCCACGTGCAAAGGCCGGGATTCTCCATCACACTGGAAAAGCGAAGCGCCGGCGCGTAGTCGTAGGGTGGGTAAACGCGTTGCGACGAACCCACCGCTTCGCCAAGCGCGCGTCGGGAACACGGTATCGCCTGCATAAATCCTTTCATGCGTCGTGGCCATTCAGACATTGATCGCCGTGCTCAACCCATCCCTACGGTGCTGTTGAACTTAGACAGCGGCAATGACATAAGGTGAGATAAATTTAGAAACCGGGCAAAACAAGGAGGACTGCTTCTATGGCTAGCGATATTGTCGCAATCGACGTTCACGTTCACCTATCCGACGAATTCACGCAGAAAGCGAAGGGGTCTCGCACTGCACAAATGGCGAAGTACTTTGGCCGTGAGCGACCGCCGGTTTCCATCGACGAGATGGCCGATCAATATCGCGCGCGCAAAATGATGGCGGTCATCATGAATACGCGAGATGAGACCGTGACGGGTCTCACTCCCGTGCCGAACGATCACGTGGCCGGCGCGGTCAAGAAACACCCCGATGTCTTCCTGGCCTTCGGCGCAATCGATCCATGGACCGGAAAGCTCGCTCTCGACGAAATCAAGCGCTGCAAAGACCTGGGGCTGAGCGGCATTGGTGAATTGAATCCCGCTCGGCAGCACTTTTTCGCCAACAACGTTCGCTTCTATCCTCTGTGGGAAGAGTGCGCGAAACTCGGGTTGCCGATCCTCTTTCACGGCGGTATGGCGGCGGCGGGCGCGGGAACTCCTGGCGGCATGGGGATTAAACTGAAATACAGCCAGCCCATCGCCATAGACGAAGTAGCGGCTGATTTTCCGGAACTGAAGATCATCAGCGCGCATCCGACTTGGCCTTGGACTGCTGAGAGCCTGGCCATCGCTCGTCATAAAGCGAATTACTACATCGATCTTTCCGGTTGGGCGCCCAAATATTTTCCCGCGGAACTCGTCCACAACGTCAACACCTTGCTCCAGGACAAAGCGATGTTCGGCTCGGACTGGCCGGCCATTGGCGTGGAGCGCTGGTTGGAGGAATTCCAGCAGGTCAACATCAAACCTGAAGTGCGCAAGAAAATCATGCTGGATAACGCCAAGAAGTTTTTCAGTTTGGAATTCTAAAAAACGACCATCCAACTTTTGCTTTCGTCAATTCCTCATAATTCCCCTCACCCTCGACCCTCTCCCTCAGGGAGAGGGAACGGGTGAGGGAAAGAGCATAGAGAGAAGAATTCGAGCGACAGAATCAAGACGTTAGAGTCACAAAGCAAAGGAAAGGATCGCAGTGACTACGGACGGAATTAGATTCGTCGACACCACTATTCGCGACGGCCATCAAAGCCTCTGGGCGGAAAACATGACCACCGGCATGATGCTGCCCGTCGCGGAACGGCTGGACCGCGCGGGCTTCGACGCCATCGAGCTGATCTCCAGCTCGCATCTAAAAAAGTGCGTGCGGGAACTCAAGGAAGATCCCTGGGCGCGCGTCAAGTTGATGAGTCAGCGTATTACGCGCACGCCGCTGCGCTTGAACGCCGGCAGGTTCAGCGCCTTCGATCTCACGCCGAAGTCGATGTACCGCCTCTTCATGGAACGGATGGCCGCCAATGGCATTCGCGAGGCGCGCATCTCGGAAGAGTGGAACGAGCTGGAAGGCTGGCAGTGGAAGACTCAAGTGGCGCGCGATGTCGGCATTAACCCCGTTCCCAACATTATCTATTCTGTCTCACCGAAGCATACCGACGAGTATTTTGCCGAGCGCACCCGCCAGGCCGCATCGCTCAAAGTCAACCGCCTCTGCCTCAAAGATCCCGGCGGGCTGCTCACGCCGGAGCGAATTAAGACTCTGGTGCCGATTATCTTTCAGAACGCCGATGGAATTTCGGTGGAGCTCCATACTCACTGTACTACCGGACTCGGACCGCTCTGCTGCCTGGAAGCGGTCAAGCTTGGGATCAAGATCGTTAACACCGCCCTGTCCCCTTTGGCCGACGGATCGTCGAATCCGTCACTTTTTAACGTCGCGAAGAACCTCCGCGCGTTGGGTTACAAGACGCTGATCGATGAAGAGCTGCTCAAACCGGTGTCCGAGCATTTCACCTATATAGCCAAGCGCGAAGGCTTTCCCATCGGCGCGCCGGTGGAATACGACTACTCGCAGTATCAACATCAGGTGCCGGGCGGCATGATCTCGAACTTGCGTTTCCAGCTACGGAAAGTCGGCATGGAGCACAAGATCGATCAGGCGCTGGAAGAGACCAGGCAGGTTCGCGCCGAGTTGGGCTACCCGATTATGGTGACGCCGCTTTCTCAATTCGTCGGCAGCCAGGCCGCGATCAACGTGATCGTCGGCGAGAGATACAAGGAAGTCACGGACCAGATTATTCAGTACGCGCTGGGTTATTGGGGCAAAGAAGGCGCGGAATTGATGGACACAGCCGTCAAAGCGAAGATCCTCGATCGTCCGCGCGCCAAAGAATGGGCACAATGGCAACCACCGGAACCGACGGTTCAAGAGCTACGCAAGAAGATGGGCGCTGAGGGTCTATCGGACGAAGAATTTCTGCTGCGGTGGAACCTGAACGTGGACGAGATCGAGGCCATGCGAGCCGCGGGCGCGCCGAAGGAATACGTACCGGCGCGCCAACCACTAGTGAACTTGCTCGATGCGTTGAGCAAACGAACCGATTACCGCCAGATCATTGTGCAAAAAGGCGAGATCGTCATCTCACTGCAGAAAGGTGCGTCGGCCTAGTGTGGTCTCAGAAGTTAATTTGAAAATTCCAAACATAGTAGCAGCTGAAGTCGCGGTCAAATCCCCCTGGAATCCCCCTTTTTCAAAGGGGGAATTTTCTCCGTAGGAGTTAAACCCCTCTTTGGAAAACAGGGGAAGGGAGATTTTTTGGGCAGAATGACGCGGGAATTACGTGGCGGATTCCTGGGTCAGGACAATAGATCCGATCGTCGGTAGGGGCGAGGAGCCCCTTGCCCCTACGAGAATCCATTAGAACCGCTTACCACCTATGGACCGTTTTTTCTTTGTCGCAGGATCACTCTTAGCCTTCTTCGCCGTCGCGCTGGGCGCCTTTGCGACCCACGGACTGAAAACACGGCTGTCACCGGACATGTTCAACATCTTCGAAGTCGGCGTGCGCTATCACATGTATCACGCGCTCGCGCTATTGGCCGTCGCCTGGGCCTGTTCGCGCTGGCCGGAAAGCAATGCTCACACGGCCGGTTGGGCGTTCATCTTCGGCATTGTGGTTTTTTCCGGCAGCCTTTACGTACTGAGCATCACCGGCATGCGCTGGCTCGGCGCGATTACGCCGATCGGCGGAGTCGGTTTCCTCATCGGCTGGATTCTCCTCATCTGGGCTGTCTGGCGGTAAAAACAATCAACTGGGAATCGGAAATACGATTTTAATCCAAAGACCCCAGCGCGGCTCGGCCGCAACCAAATCGGAGTGAATCGCGCAAAGGCGCGAAGGGCGCGCGTTGTCGTTCCTTGTGGTTAAGAATCAGTGTTCTTCTTCCCGGGAGTTCCATCACTTCGTTACTCCATCACTCCAATATTTTTAAAACGTTGACTGTCCACAGTCCTTCGAGTACTTTGACACCGTGATCGTCGGCGTCCCCAAAGAAATCAAGACCGAAGAGAACCGCGTCGCCGTGACGCCCACGGGCGTGGCCGCTTTCGTTTCCCGTAATCACAAAGTTCTCATCGAGAAAAACGCCGGCGCCGGCAGTGGCTTTGCCGATCGAGCTTACCTCGGAGGTGGCGCGACAATCGTCGACACGGCGACAGAAATTTGGCAGCAAGCTGATCTGATCATGAAGGTCAAAGAGCCCCAGCCGTCTGAATTTCCACTTCTGCGCCCCGCACTGATCCTCTTTACTTATCTTCACCTCGCCGCCAGCGAGACGGTAACTCGAGTGCTCCTCGAGAAAAGAGTCGCCGCCATCGGCTACGAAACGATTCAGCTGGATGACAGTTCGCTGCCACTGCTCACGCCCATGAGCGAAATCGCCGGCCGGCTGTCGATTCAGGTTGGCGCCTGGTGTCTCCAGGCGGAAAACGGCGGACGTGGGATTCTTCTCGGCGGCGCCTCCGGAGTGCGGCCGGGGAAAGTCGTGATTCTCGGCGCCGGCATTTCCGGTAGCGCGGCCTGTCAGGTCGCGGCAGGCATGGGAGCTTACGTCAGCATTCTCGACGTCAATCCGACTAAGCTCCGCTACGTGCACGACATTCTCGGCGGCCACGTGACGACCCTGATGTCCAACCGCGCCAACGTCGAAGAAGAAGTCGTCGATGCCGATCTGGTGATCGGATCCGTGTTGATCCCCGGCGCGAAGACACCCAAACTTATTACCCGCGCTCGCGCCAAGCTCATGAAACCGGGGGCCGCTTTCATCGACATCGCGATCGATCAGGGCGGCTGCGCCGAGACCTCCCGCCCGACGACGCTTCTCAACCCGATCTACGTGGAGGAAGAGCTCGTGCACTACTGCGTCACGAACATGCCGGCGATCGTGCCGAACACTTCGACGTACGCGCTCACGAATGCCACGCTGTCGTATGGCTTGGAGATTGCCAACCGCGGCTTTCCTCAGGCGCTCGCTCGGAATGCAGCGCTGGCCAAGGGACTCAACACTATTGACGGTAAGGTGACCCATCCGGGAGTCGCCACGGCTTTCAATCTGCCTTTAACTCCCTTCAAGGAGGTGATTCGCGCATGAGATTGGTTACCCGCGCAGATTTAGACGGGCTCGTTTGCGGCGCGCTCATCACCAAGTTCGAATCGATCGATTCTTATCTCTTCGTCGAGCCCAAGTTCATGCAGGATGGGCTGGTGGAGATCAGACGAGGCGACATCATCGCCAACCTGCCTTACCATCCCAATTGCACGCTCTGGTTCGATCACCACATCACCAACACGACGCCGGATTTTCCCAAGCCGATCATGCCCGGCAAAGGCGGCTTCCGCCTGGCCCCCAGCGCGGCCCGCGTGGTTTGCGAGTATTATACGGAAACAGCTCAACTGACGGAAGGCGCGGCACGACTTTCGTTCTTGAATAGCCAACGCATCGTTTACTTACTCCAGGAGGCCGACCGCATAGACGCGGGAAAGCTCACAACCGAAGACGTGTTGAACCCGCAAGGCTACGTTCTCGTCTCGATGACCACAGACGGTAAAAGAGCGGAAGACGAGCCTTATTGGCTGCGCGTCATCCGGCTGCTCCGCGATGCGACGGTAGAAGAGGTAATGAAAGACGCCGAAGTTGCGCGGCGCTGCCAGCAGGTTCTCGACGAGCAGGAAAAGCTCAGAGCGATTCTGCTCGAACGGACGACGATGAAAGGCAACGTGATTTACTGCGATCTCCGCGGCATCAAAGATATCCCGGATGGCAATCGTTTCTTGATCTTTACGCTCTTTCCGCAAGGCAATATCCAGGTGAAGGTCGAAGACGACACCCAGAGAGAAAACACGACGGCCATCTCGGTGGGCTACAACATCTTCAATCCGACTTCCAACGTCAACGTCGGCGAGCTGCTCAAGAATTACGGCGGCGGCGGTCACAAGGTCGTCGGCTCCAGCCGCGTGCCCAACGACAGAGCGGAGCAGGCGATCAAAGAGATCGTTGAAGCGGTCATGGACAAGTGAGTAGGCGTGAGCGGTAAGGGGTGAGGAGAGGCGGATGAAAATCACAAAAGTCCACACAGAGCTTAAGAAACTGCGCAAAATAAGCGAAGAGATTCGCTACAAGGGCTGCTTCGAAGAAGAACAATTCACCGCCGGCCTAATTGCCTTCCGTCCCAGCACAGGCTCCGATCCCAAGCAGATCAACCACGACGACAAAGACGTCGTCTGTCACGTGCTCAAAGGACGCGGCCGCTTGCGCATTCATGGGGGGCGCATCCCGCTTCGCCCGGGAACGATCTGCCACATACCCAAAGGAACGCCGCATGACTTCGCCGCCGGGAAAAGCGGGGAGTTGGTTTTGTTCTATTCGTTAATCAGGACAGGCTGACGCGAACCGCGCCGATAGCCAGGCCTCACGCAAGACATCTATACGGTTTTTACCCGTTGGAGGCTTCCTCAAGCTTTGCTCAACAAATTTGAACAACATCTACGCTCAAATTGTCTTGACTTGCCTTCAAACATCGTAAAGTATGCAATAAACAAAAGTGCTTCTCAGAGTAATTTTGAGATTCTATTCCGCAAGATTCTCACCTCTCATCGGTTTACCGCTACTGCTCGCGTTGTTTTTAGGTGATGGCTGTTCCAGCCGGACGCCGCTTCCGGAAGCGCGCTATCTCCCCGCCGGTGATCTGCTGGACATCGTAAAGGACTTTCAGCGCCTGGCGAAGGAAGATACGTATCGCTTTTCGATTCCCAAGGACGTCACCGGCGTGAACATCATGAAGGCGACGTTGGTGCGGCTCGCAGACTACGAAAAGAAAAATCCGGGAAAGTTTGCCGACATCGTTCAGTTCAACAAAGCCTTGGCGCTAGAGCGGCTGAGAGAATACGATGAGGCCGCGGCCTATTACCGCAAAGTCGCGGAGATCGAGGGTCGCTTAGGCGCCGAAGCCGGCAAGAACGCCGAGATCTTGGATACGTTTATGCGCATCCGCGACAAGTCTCTGCCCTCAGAAGATCCCTTCAAGTACATCGAAGGGCTCGATGAAAAGGTCGCCGCCTGGAACCAGCTCATTGAGAAATATCAAGGAACTCCATACGAGTATCTCGCCCGCGTCGAGGAGGAGCGGATCGATCGCGCCAAAGTCGCTTTCGTTGAGGCCAACCGCTATCGCCTCAAAGAAGGAAATCAGCTGACGATCCTGGGTTACAGCCAGCTGGTCACCAAACATCAGCAGAGCAAGAACATCCATCGCTTCTTGATCGACTTCGGCGACTTTTACATTCTGCTTGCAAAAGAATATGCATCCCAGTACGATCCGGAAGGTTTAATGTTCGATCCCAAGGCCTTCGACCAATTTGCTAAATCAGCGCTTAAACTCTACACCGAAGTTGCCCGGGTTGACGGAATTGTCGAGAAAATTGAGGCGCAAGGCAAAATCGAGGCGGTGCGCGGCCTCATGGAAAAAATGACAAGGCTCAACCGATGAAAAACTCAATGCGCTTTTTGATAGCTCTCTTGCTGCTCGGTTCGCTGTGGATTTCAATTTCAGAATCCCGCGGGCAAGAGCGCGAATTGCCGTTGGAGAAGATCCTCAATCCCCTGCCCGAGTTCGATCCGTTTGAGAAACCTCCCGCGCCGCCGCAGTACTTCCCCGATGAAATTGACAAGCGGGCCCGCGAGGTTCTCATCGATGCCTTGACCCAGCGTAAAGAGCCGTTGGAAGACCATCTAAAATTCTTCAAAGCTCAAGACGCTCAATTGCAGAAACAGCATGGCGCGGCCACAGGCCTAAGCGAGGGCGTTCAAGACCTCATCAACAATACAATCCAGGATCGCCAGCGTTATCTCGCCGCGCAAAAACAAGCGCTCAAGAACGCCTCTTCGTCTGAACGAAAAAAGTATCTCGAATCGATCATCAATAATGACGATTTGAATCAAGCCGATCAGCTGAAGCGGCAAGGCACGACGAACTATTGGGGAGGAATGTTCAATCGTCTTCTCGGTTCCGTCGATTTGGTCGGCGTCGCCTCGGGCAATTACATCGGCGCCGCCGCGGAGACGGTTATAAGCCAACTCTATGCCTTGACCGACCGCGACATGTCCCCCGAGGAGCGCCGGGCGTTGGCGCGCGATCTCGACCATTTAAAGCGCTTTCCGGATGATCCCCGCAATGCCGAGATTCGCAAAAAAATCGAGGCGCTCGAGCAGCAAAAAAGAACCGTCTTGGTCCGGAAGCAGCTCGACAAAGCCAATGAGGGCTTGAGTAAAGGCGAGTTCGACAAAGCCCTGTTTCACTCTCAGCTGGCCGCCATTTTCGACCCGCAATCACGCGAGGCCCAAAAGACGGTTCAAAACGCAACGAAGCTCCGGCAGGAGCAGGAAAAGAGTACAAAAAAGGTGCTGGCGGCGAGCGCAGAAAAAGCCAAACCTGCCGAGCAACAAGAAGACATCAAAAGCCTGCTCCAGGTATTGAGCCTACGCGACGCTAACCAGGTTGAGCGTCTCGGAGCAAACATGGAAATGAAGTACCGCGGAACGCCACTGGCGGACTCCGCGCTGGATGCTCAGGCGGTGGCGTTGGAAATGAAAGGGTGGCATGACCCGGCAAGAAAAGCCGTCGAGGATGAGGCTCGTTCTTCCGCGACCCCGGACGCGAAAAAGCGCGCCACGGCGCTGCTCCAAAGCCCGGAATACAATCTTTTGGCGACGTTTCAGGACGCGCGCACCGAGCGGCGATTGCAATCGGCGAAATATGTCTTGCTCGGTGAGGATTTGCTCAAGAAAAATCTCCTGTACGCCGCCGGCGCCATGGCGGCGGCGGGCCCAGGAGGGGCTGTGGCCCTTGGAACGGTCAACGCGCTTTTAATGGGGACGAATTTGGTGCAAGTCCTCACCAATAATCCCGTTTCGGCGCAACCGGTGATCGACGCGGGCGTCGCCTATGTCCGCAACCATCCCAACTCTGAAAATGCGTCGGAAGTTTATAAAGTGCTCGCCGACGCCTATGAAGAGCGTGGGCTCTTCGACACGGCGCTCAGTTATCATGAGCTGGCCGGCACGCCGAAAGAGAAAATCGCGGCGATCAAAGAAAATGCCGCAAAGAGGCTGGTGGAGGCCGCCAGTAAAAGCAATGACAGAGCAGCGCGGGAATATTATCTTACCAGCGTCATCGACCAATACCCGGAGAGCGCTGGCGCCGCCGACGCCACCAAGAAACTCGCGGAGTTGGCTAAAGACGAAAATCGCGGGCTGCGCATGAGCAAGCAATTTCTCATGGAAAACCCGGAGCTGTACGGCCCTCGCGGGCTCGGGTTGAAGACTTCGCTGTTTGACGGCGATTCAAAAAACATGGAGCTGGCGGACCGCGGCGTGACTCTTATTGGCGATAACGAGGTGTTGGTCCATTATCAAACACCGTGGGGCGTTCGCAGTCAAAGCTACACGCTCTCTAAACCGATGGCCGAGCGGTTCTTCGTAACCTTGCGCGAAAAAAACCACGAAATCGCCATGGCCGACGTAAATCAGCGCGCCAAAGACAGCGTCGGCGGAATCAAAAACCTGCCTATGCCGATCGTCAGGGGCGACCGGGAAAGAACAGTCGAAAAGCCCGAGGATCGCGATGACACTACTTTCACATTGATACGTGAAGCCGGAGGTTCCACCTATCCAAAAGTATTGGACCATGAGTTGTTGAGCGAAAACGAGCGTGATCCCGGAAGCAAGTACAAAATCCCACCCATCCAAGGAAGCATCTCGGCGAGCCGCTTCAGCATGACCGGGGCCCTTCCCGCCGGCCTCTGGGGCGATAGACTCGCTATCGGCACGGATCAAAAAGGCGCTTTCGGCGGCGTCCAACTACCGATCCCGCTGCTGCAAAATTTTATTCCCGTCGATTTTATGGTGCAGGGACGACCCGGCGGCTTTTCCGTTTATCCCAAAATCCACACGGGCCAAAGCTCAGGCGAAGACCCCGAACTGTACCGCTGACGAGAGAGAGACAGGTTTTGCCCGGAAAGGAAGTGGTCCCCGGTTGTGTATTTGTTTTCATCGGCTTGGGCAATCCTGACGCGACTTCTCCTCGATAATGAGCTCTTAATCCCGCCGCCGCTACATGATTGAGGAGTTCAAGCCCTTCTCTGTTGACGGCGCCATCAACCAACAGGCCATTGAAAAAACCTTTGACTTGAGAGAAAAAGCAGGGAGATATGAAGGCGAGAAAACCCCTTCTTAAACTAGCTATGTCGATACGACACTCGTCGATGACGCTAAAAAACAACGGGGGTGGAAGTAAGAGTCAGTCGACAAAAACAAGTCATAGCGGAAGATGAACTATGAAACTGTTTTTCACAAGCGCCGTATTAAGCGCGTTGATTCAGCTTTGCGTCTGCGGGCCGCTCTCTGCGCAAGAGCTAAAAAAGATTAGAATCGGCTACCCGTCCCTTAGTTTCAGGCAGAGCAACGTTTGGGTGGCGAGAGAGGAAGGGCTGTTCAAAAAGTATGGCCTGGAAGTCGAGCCCATTTTCTTGCGCGGAGGACAGCTCGCAACTCAGGCATTGGCTAGCGGAGACCCACCGATTGTAAATATTGGCACCGTCGTACAGGCCAACCTGACCGGCTTCAACCTCGTCCTGATCGCCGCGGTTGAAACGAAGTACGATCAGATCGTGTTTGCCGGTCCAGGCATAACCAAGCTCGAACAGCTCAAAGGAAAAAGATTCGGTATCAGCGGATTCGGGGCCGCCACCCACTACGCCGCCATTGTTCTTGCCAGGCATCTAAATCTCGACCCTAATAAAGATCTCACTCTCATACCGGGCGGACCCGACGCGGAACGGTTGGCTGCCCTATCTACCGGAAAAATTGACGCGACCTTTTTCAGTTCATCCGGAGCGCCGCCGGCCAGAAAGATGGGGTTTAACGAGCTCCTCCAGATTGCCGACCTGGACGTTGAGGTTCAAGGGAATGGTCTCGCGACTTCGCGCGATTACATCAAGAGCAACCGGGACACGGTAAAATCAGCTGTTAAAGGATTCGTGGAGGCGATTTATTTCATCTACGCCAATAAGAAGGAGGCGCAACGGGTCTTCGCAAAATACATGCGGACCAACGATCCCGCCGTTCTTGAAGAGTCCTATCAGGGCTACATCCAGATGATTCCGAAAAAGCCCTACCCAACCCTCAAAGGGATTCAGTTCATGCTCGACATGCTGGCAGAAAAGATGCCCCAAGCGAAAAACGCCAAGCCGGAACAGTTCGTTGACTTGAGTTTTCTCCAGGAACTTGAGAAAGAGGGCTTTTTTAACGAGATGGTGAAACGATATCCGAGCAAATAAACGAGTATTGGAGCCCTGGATTTTTCGAATTCCTATTACTCCATCACTCCAATGCTCCAATTTTTGAACCTTAGGAGGGGGAAAAAATGGCAAAACAAACTATCCAGCCGAAGTCTTTGAACGATCCACGGCCAAGATACTCCCAGGCCATCCTCACGGAAGGCGGCAAATTGCTTTTCATCGCCGGTCAAACCGCCTCTGACAAGGACGGCAATGTGGTCGGCAAGGGAGATATCAAAGCTCAGACACGTCAAGTATTCGACAATATAAAAGCGGTTCTGGAAGCCGCGGGCGGTTCGCTTGATAGTCTGGTGATGACGACGACCTATATCACGGACAGACAGTATCGCGAAGGTTACAATGAAGTTCGCCGTGGAATGTACAAGAAAGACCCGCCGACCAGCACTCTGGTCATCGTCAAAGGTCTCGCCAATGAAGATTATTTGATCGAAATTGCCGGTATCGCCGTTTTGTAACCGAAGTTACGGTTCTCGACGATACCAGTGCGCCCGCGAAAGTTCTTCAGCGATCCGGCGGCTAAGGCAACGGGCGGAAGTTCAGATCTTCATGAGAAGTTCGAGTCTGAGGCGGCATTAGTGCGCGCTCTTCAGGGTTATCAGGCGATCATTCTTAGACAGCATCGATTCTCGTCTTGTAAAGAGTTTCGTTGATGGGATCGCGAATCTCTACGAGCATGTGCGGCGTCGAGGATTTAGGATCAATCGTGATCATGCCGAAGTTGAAATTTTTGTTGAAAAAGAATTCGAACCTTTTTGACAGTCCCGTAGCAAGAACGTTCAATGGCGCCGCCATGGGACCGGCGACAATTTCCTTGAGTCTCAAATGGTCCGAAAGTCGGGTGACGGCGGCGTAATGCACGTCGGCAGAAATAGAGGCGACGTTTTTGATCTTTTTCTGGTTGATCCATTGAAACACTTCCGCCCGCTCCCGCGGATAGCCATCCCATCGGTCCCTGCCTCCTCCATAAAAGGGCACGGACGTGGCGATACACTTGAACAGGGCGCTCGACGATGCCAGGCTATCGAAGAGCCACTCCTTCTGTTGCTTTCCCAGAAGCGTCTCCGAACTGTGATCACGATATTGCCTCGCATCGAGCAGAAATAAATCCATTACTTTGCCCCACCGAAACGAACGATAGAGCCGATCCGTCTCCTGGGAATTTCGGCCCACCGGCCAGTAGTCAAAAAACGCCCGCCGAGCCGTGGCCGCCAGCGGGTGGAACCCTTCATAGTTGTCAGCAACTTCATGATCATCCCAGACGACATAGACACTGGTATCGGCGAAAAGTCTCTGGCTCGCCGCGTCATCGCGGTTGTCGCGGTATTTGGCCCAGAACTCAGGCAGCTGCGTTGCTGTGCCATTGCGGTCCGCGTAGATCGTGTCGCCGAGATGAACAAAAAAATTCGGCTGATTGGCCCTAATCGCGTCCATGATCGTAAACGGCTGGTAACTTTCCCGCGTGTCGCCGCTGAAACAAAATTTCACGATTGCATTGTCGTTGGGTGCGGGAGCCGTAAGAAAGCGCGCGATGGGTCCGGGCTTTTTTCCCGCGACCGCAGCGCGGTAGTAATAACGGGTCGCCGGTTCAAGCCGTTCAATCTTAATGCGCGCGCTATAATCCGAATCCGATTCCACCGATATCGGAGCCAACGACATGAACTCACTTAAGGCCGGGTCTTTACCGTATTGGAGAGAAACCAGGCTCCCGGGCTGGGCTCGCAGCCAAACGATTGCGGAATCATGAGTCACATCGCCGGCGACATAACCGAGAGAAAGCCCGGTTTCCGGATCGGTCTTGATAACGAAGCCCGTGCACCCCGACTGGCCCAAGAGAAAAGGCAAAGCTGCGCTCGCCCTGCCGGCCATTGCGAGAAATTCTCTGCGAGTCAATTTCATTTAGGCGTGCAGTTTTTCCCAGATCAACTCGCAGAGCCAGCCGGCTAGAGGCGGGAAGAAGAAACTCGCCGCGAATCGAGTAGCGACGACTTTGATCCCGAGAAACGGGATCTCCCACATGATGATGCGTTGGAGCCCGAAGAGAGACCATGCGGTCAGGTACGAAACCAAAGGGCCGACTCCAACTCCCAATTTGAAAAAGGAGGCGACGATGGGAAAGTGCGTCATCGGCCGACCCGGAATCACGCTTCCCAACGACATGCCGATCAAAATGCCTCGCAACCCCGAGCCATGTCCCATCCATCTATGATCGTTTCTTGAGGGACGACTGCCTGGATCAAACCGGCGATAATAAAAGCAGTCGCCATGCGCGGGAGAATTTCAATAAAGAGCGCGGCCGTGGCGTCGAGACCTTTGCTCGCGGCCTCGGGTGACTTCCAAGACACGACCGCCAGGGTAATAACGGCCCCTATAATCATGACGATCGTGGAGGCATCCATAGATCTCCTGAAGCTGGTGCGGAATATACCGTGGAATGGCATCGGTGAGAAGTAGGTCGAAACGATTGTAGAAGAAGTTTAGACGGCGGCGCGCGATTTTTCAAGCAGACCTATGGCCGTACTGATTTGCTTAGAATCGGAGCCTACTTTTAGCATCGAGAAAGATTCCTCGCTCCGCTTGGAATGAGACATGAGCGACATGTCAATTTGACTTGCCCTTCGGTGTATAGTTATTTGGTGTGCAAACAGTTCGAAGGAGTCACCAATGGCACTCGATAAAGACACAGCCAAGAAGGTTTTGGCGCAGATCGACCGTGATGAGTTGGCGCAACTCGGCTGCGATCTCACCAGCATTCCAAGCCCCACGGGGCAAGAGAAGGCTATAGCTGAGTTCATACTCCACTGGTTTGAAGCCAACGGTCTCAAGGCGGTCCGCCAAGACGTGGAAGTCGAACGGCCGAACGCCGTAGGCATCCTCAAGGGGGACGGCACGGGTCTCAGTCTGGGGTTCAACGGTCATATGGACACGAGTTTCACGGGAACCGCCGAGGATCTTCGCATGGTCGCCGCCATCGAACCCGAGTCGGAACTCAAGGGCTCCATCAAAGATGGAAAGGTGCAGGGCCTGGGCATTTCGAACATGAAAGGTGGAGTCGCCGCTTTCATGATGGCCGGGAAAGCCCTTAAGAAGAGTGATATGAAACTGAAAGGCGATATCGTCTTGGCGGCGGTGGTAGGCGAAATTTCCCGCACGCCCATCGGGCCGTGGCAAACCAAGGAGTATCGCGGCGAAGGGGCAGGGACGCGCCATTTACTGACACACGGCATGCACACCGATTACGCCGTTGTCGCCGACGGTTCGGATCTCAATATCGTTTGGACCCAAAACGGAGTCGTGCAGGTCAAGATCGCGACTTTCGGTAAAGCCGAAGCGGCTTGGGGCACCAAGCGCTCGACTCATCCGATGGAGAAGATGAACGCCATCGTCAAGATGACCAAGATTATCGCCGCGCTGGAGAAATGGGCGGCAGAGTTCGAAGAAAAATATATTTATAAATCCCCGACCGGCCCGCTGTACCCCAAGGTCAACATCGGCGGCATCGAAGGCGGAGCGCCCTATCGGCCGAACTACTTTCCCGGCGTCTGCGCGATTTACGTCGACGTGCGCATGCCCCCGCAGGTAAGGCCGGTGACGATAAAGTATCAAATGGAACAGACATTGAACCAACTGGGTATCGAATACGAGATGGACGTTTACAAATCCCTCCTCGGGCACGAGGGCAAAGGCGTGGAACCGCTGGTCCAGTCCGCGGAAGAAATCTATCAGCATCTATTTGGCGAAAAGATCAAGCACGAAGCGCCGGACCGAGCAAGCATCTGGACCGATACGAACGTCTACAATGAGCTGGGCATACCCGCGATCAAAATCGGCCCGCGCGGACGGCGCATCGGGCCGCGGAATGAAGAGATCGAAATCGACGTGATGGTCAAAGCAGCGCAGATTTATGCCCTCATGGCCCTGGACATTTGCAGCCGAGAGCGTCTGGCGTAACGTAGTGCGAGAGTGAAGTCAGCACATGATCCACGCTTCGACACGGCTCAGCATGAACGGAACCAAGCGTCATCTCGATAGTGATACCGTTCGCCCCTTCGATAAACTGGGCAAGGTCTGAGTGGGTCAAGGGTGAATTTAACTTTACTACCCAAGCACTGAGCTAAGGCTTGACGATCAGCGAAGTCTCCTCTTCCGCCTTTGTCTTTTCTTGTGAAATATGGAAGGCGAAACTCTTTTGCACCACACCCGTAAGAAAGGACACGTCAAGCGGTCCCGGGGCCCCTTCTTTGATCTGCAGAGCTACGGCGAGGGCGAGTTGAGCGAGCTCCGCCCTGCCGGTCTCGAAAAGATAAAGCGCCATGTCTTCCATGCGGCGCTGCATTAGTTTTCCCATTTCGCCCGCGCAAAGGGCCTCTACGGCATCACGCACTATGCTCGCCAAACGCTCTTCTTTTTGCATCGGATTGAGCACGAGCCGGCTCGTTTGCGCTTCTTGCAACTGGGACAAAAACGACTGCGCGAAATCGTCGTCCACAATCCAGAAGCGGAACTCTGGTTCGTCGAGCAACCGGCGGGACAGCTCGCGCCAGGCTCCCTCGCGCACGGCCTCTGAGTTGAGTTTGGAATAGATGGGATGTTGCTGGATTTTTGGTCTTGCCGTACTCACGACGGAGCGGATTTCGTGGAAATTTTCTAGCCCGCCGCTCCGTCCATGAGACTTCGCCTTTTCGAATCCCTCATAAACCAACTCATCGGCATACTCCCAGGGAATGGGGATCATGGTGACACCATGCTGCTCTTCAATCTCCTGAGCCATCTTCCGCAGCTCTTTGCGGCGAATTTGCGCTCCGACGATCCGTTGAAGTCCTTCGCGGTCATTGACCATCGCTTGGATCACCTGCAATCCATGGTTCGGTTGAGGCTTGGCAATCCAGATCAACCTGCCCCCGGCTCCGTCCACGGAAGACATATACGCTTCAATCTCAGGCGTTCGATCAAAGAGAGCGGTCGGCGACCTCGCTTCAGAGCTTTCTTCCCGCGGGATTGCGATCCCTCTTTGCGCCAATTTAAAGAAGGAGCGCTTGATCTCTTTCTTAATCTCTTTGTCTGTCGTCTGTTTGTCGATTGCAGCGAGGGCTTCTACGGCCGTGGGATCGACGATCTTCCCTAAAGCAAAGATAATCGCCAGATCGATCTCTTTCCCCTGCCCGAACTCCGCCTTCAAGCGCGGGACAAGAGCCGGAGAGACATCATCCATCGCCACTCCTTTTTGTTGGAGCGCAACGGCGCCTCTCCGGATCTCTTCTTCGTGGGATTTTTTCTTCGCCAAAGAAATATTCCTCTGTGGCGCCAACCGACGTGCGCGAACTTATTACGGTTTGGTGAGGTCGGTGAGTTTTCCCGGCCGTCCGGCGAATGCGAAGTTTGGCCATTCTTCGACTTGAGCATCGCGGTAATTTTCTCGGTACCATCTAGCGACCTCGCCGGCCGGCGCGAACCAGACCTTGCTGTGACTCTTAGCGTATCGGATAAACTCGCGGAGGAGATGCGCGCGGAAAGGTCGCCCGCCGACAAATGGGTGATTCCCCCAGATCATGAACTTGGGATCCGTCTCACCCTCTTCGTAGAGACAATCGAAGCAGTCCTTCCACATCTGCAGGAGATCTCTCGGTGTTCTCCCCGCTCGCTGATAACTGGAGTAGTCATTGAGGTCCTGAAAATACGACAGGATAGTTAGCTCTTTGCCCTTGATCTTGAGCGTGTAGGGCGTCTCTTGGTGCTGCGGGTCCATCCAGTAAGTGTAGCCGCATTCGACGATGACGTCCGGGGTGTTCACGCTCGGCGAAATGCCGGTCGAAAGATAGCCCACCGGCGCTTTGCCGACAACTTTTTTTACCATGTCAACGGTTTTTTGGAGATCCTTCTTCTCTTTATCGCGTTTTTTCATGTAGCTGTAGTCATGAATCCACGTTTCCGTCCCGACCTCGTGGCCCTGTGCAACGATTTCCTTGAAGATCTCCGGATAATTTTGAACCGTTATTCCGGTAGGGAAGAACGAAGTCTGAATTTTCTCTTGCTCCAGTATATCGAGAAAACGGTAGATTCCAACGCGTTCGCCGAATTCACGATCGGTGATGACCGACAGGTCCTTTTTGGTCGTCGCATTCTTCGGCCAGCCGCGGCGATTCTGTTGTTGCTGGGAAAACGGGCCGCCGAGATCTTCCGGCCAGGTTTCAAACGCCACGCACGGCGTGATGGCGATGCGCGCGCCATCCGGCCATTTGATTGGTTTTCTTTTCGGTCTTGCGTTCATACTGCCTCCTTCGGTGTTTGAGTTTGACTAGTCATGCCACAGTTCCGCTGACTTTCCAACCGGGTTGAGACTCGCTCCGCGACTCTTTCATTATATCAAGTATTACTTCCATTTGATTCTCCAACTGGCTGAACAGACGCGAACCGTCATGTTATAAAATTATCCGTTATTAGCTCGGATTCTAACTTGATTTTCACCTCAAAAGAGAGCTTCGCGCACTTGACTTGCAGAGGGATGCCAGTTAAGGGAAAAGAATGAGCTGAAACCAGGAGGATCGAAATATGGCAGACGGGAAAATGATCGAATACCGCGTAGACAACGGCATTGCCGTACTGGAGATCAACCGGCCACCGGTCAACAGCTACACAACCGAGCTTTTGAAGGAACTGGATGCAGCGATCCTCGAAGCTCGCTTTGACGACAACGTCCACGCGATCGTGCTCACCGGCAAAATAGAAAAGTTCTTCTCCGCCGGCGCGGACATCAACATGCTATCCAGCAAATCCCTCTCTTTTAAGAACAACTTCGCTCTCCACGGCCACGAAGTCCTCACGCGCCTTGAAAATACTCCCAAGCTTGTTATCGCAGCTATCAACGGTCACGCTGTTGGCGGCGGGCTCGAAATCGCCATGGCGTGCGACATCCGCATCGCCAAAAAGGAAGGCGGTCGCGTCGGCTTGGCCGAGATCAATCTCGGCGTCATGCCCGGCATGGGCGGCACGCAACGTTTGCCCCGCCTGGTGGGAAAAGCCCGAGCCATGGAGCTCTGCGCCACGGGAAAAACCATCGCTTTCGAGGAAGCTCTCGACATGGGGCTCGTCCATTACATTTACGAGCGCGAAAATTTCATGGAACAGGTCATGGATTATGCGCGCCAGTTTATCGTGCCGAACAAGAGCAGTTTGGCGGTCGGCAAAGTCAAGCGAGCGATCCAAACCGGTCTCGAGCTATCGCTGCCCGATGGATTAGCTTTCGAGCGGGAGCTGCTCGCCCAGGCCTTCGGCAGCGAAGACGGACAAGAAGGCGTCAAGGCTTATCTCGAAAAGAGAACGGCCCAATTTAAAGGAAAGTAATTATTTGGATAATTCTTACGAAACTTTCAATGGAGGTTAGTTGATGGCAAAGATGTTAATTGGCGGCGAATTGGTTGACTCCGTAAGCAGAGAGACCTACGAGGTCCGCAATCCCGCAACGGGCGCGGCTGTCGATAAGGTTCCGAGAGGCACAGTCGAAGACGTAAAGCAGGCCATACAAGCGGCCGAGACCGCATTCAAAGAATGGTCCGATACCACCGCCGAGGACCGCGGCAGCGCGCTCATGAGTGCGTGCGAGCTGATCAAGAAGAACAGCGGCGAAATCGCCCAGCTATTGACACAAGAGCAAGGCAAGACTTTATTCGAATCCGGCTTGGAAATTCATCACCTGCTTCATGGTTTGGAGTTCTATGCCGGTCTCGCGTCCAAGGTTCGCGGCTCTCACGTCCCGCTGCCGCAAAAGGGCGCATACGGTATGGTCGTCCGCCAGCCCATCGGGATCTGCGGCGGGATCGTGCCGTGGAATTTTCCACTGACTCTCATGGGAACCAAGCTCGGTCCGGCATTGGCGGCGGGCAACACGATCATTATCAAACCCGCCAGTACCACTCCCCTTGCAACCGTCCGGACGATTGAATTGATTCAGCAAGCAACCTACGGCGAAGGCAAAGCGCAAAAGTCGTTGCCCAAAGGCGCCGTCAACGTCGTCACCGGACCCGGCGGCACCGTCGGTGAAGAGATTCTGCGCAATCCACGCATTCGCCGCATCGCCTTCACCGGCTCGACTCCCGTCGGGCGGCACGTCATGGAAGTTGCCGGACGCGAGATCAAACGCGTCACGTTGGAACTTGGCGGCAGCGATCCGATGATCGTCATGGAAGACGCCAATCTCGATATGGCCGTGAAAATGGCCGACGTCGGCCGCTTTTTCAACTGCGGCCAGATGTGTCTTGGCGTGAAGCGCTTGTTTCTCCATGAATCCATCGCGGAAAAATTCGTCGGCGGATTGGTGGAAATCCTCAAGAAAAAGACCGTCGGCAACGGCATGAGCAAAGAAACCCGAATGGGCCCGATTCATCTCGAGTCCCAGCGACAAGAAGTCGAGGAGCAAGTGGAAGACGCCAAGTCCCGCGGCGCCAAGACTCTAGTTGGCGGCGAGCGACCCAAAGGCGGCGATCTGGACAGGGGTCATTTTTATATGCCGACGCTTCTCAGCAACGTTCCTGATGACGCGCGCGTCACCAAAGAAGAAGTTTTCGGTCCAGCCCTGCCGGTTTACACTTTCAAAACCATCGACGAAGCGATCGAAAAGGCCAACGCGTCGGAATACGGTCTCGGCTCTTCGATCTGGACGCGCAATCTTATCTACGCGAACAAAGCGATCGACAAGCTCCAGGCGGGCAACGTCTGGGTAAACTCGCTCCACTACGGCTATGACGAGCTTCCTTTCGGCGGCGTGAAATCAAGCGGCGTCGGCCGCGAGCACGGCCCTGAAGCGCTCGACTATTACCTCGAACCCAAGGGAGTTGTAGTGGTGAACGTCTAGGTACGTTTGCTTGAAGTTGGAGGGCGGGAATTCTCACGATTCTTATAACCTTCGCGCGCCTTTTGCCCATTGGAGTGATGGAGTGTTGGAGTATTGGTATTCCGAATTCCATCACTCCAGTACTCCATTCTTCAGTTGACAACTTACTCGCGCTTCGACTAGTTTAGCTTCATCTCACACACAAAGGAGCCCCCATGTTTGCACAAATAAAGCACATGGCCATCGTCAGCAGCAACGTCAATCATGAAGGAGATTTTTATCGGGACCTTTTCGGTATGAAGCGGTCAGGACTTGCGCGCGCCGGTGGCGCTGTGGTTGTTCGCGACGGTTACATCGGGCTCAATCTCAACCCGCGGGCTCCGGGACGCCAAGCCGGTTTCGATCATTTTGGATTCGAAGTACAAGATGTTGAGTTGGTCTTTTCGCGGCTCAAGGAGAAATATCCCAAGGTCCAAGTGCTCAAACGCCCTGGCAACCGGCCCTTTGCCGGCATCAGCACCCACGATCCGGCAGGTAATGTCTTCGATCTGTCACAGCATGGAATGGAAAACCGCACTGACGTATACCTTGACAAAGACGAGCAAAGAGCACGCCAGATCAGCCATTTTGCATTGCGCGTAGTGCAACCGGACGAAATCGGTGAGTTCTACCGCACCGCTTTCGATCTCACCGAATTAGAGAAGCCCGCAGACGATCCCAATCACTATCTCTCCGACGGAAAAGTCACGCTTGCAATTATGCCTTGGCAAATTACCGATTTTCTGGGCTCGGGAATTGAGCGCCCCGCCCTCGATCACATCGGCTTCAAAGTGGAGAGCATGTCAGCGTTCAAGGTCGATCTTGAGAAGCACGCTCAAACCTATTCGCCGCCTAAAGACGACCGCCCGGAAAAAAACCCGGAGCGCGAGGTCAGGCAGAAGTTATTCGCTAAATGCTGCTTCGGCCAGTTTCAAATGGCCGATCCGGATGGCGTTCTGATCGACGTTTCCGAGAACTAGCCCGGATTATTCACGCCATACACCGACCGAGCAGCAAGCCTCTCCGGTCGCGGGCAATGGGTCTGTACCTTGAGGAGGCCTGCAGTGATACTTTCTCCTTGCATCCGAATAATCCGGGCCAGGTATCCGGCTCCACAGGTGACCGGGCATCTTGGTTTTATTTAGAGAGCGCCGTCCCCTAGCGGTTCGAATTTTTCTTGCTTATCGACAGGCGTGCTGCTTGGCTGAACTACAAAGCCGTTACACTACGCTTACTCCATCTTCCCACGCCTAACCCCAGAGCAGTAACGGCCAGGAAAAACGCTAACGCGGGAATCATCGCACTCACAGGGGGCTCCACCGGTGTAACTGATACGATTTTTTCCGCGCGAAAGGTTTCTCCGCTGTAAAGACCAGCGACCGCTGCGACTCGGTATTCGTCTCCGTCGGTAAACTGGAATTGCATGGAAAACTCGCCGGCCACCGGCACGTTTTCCATGGAAAAAACACTCTTACCTTTTTCCAGGTGAGTGATGGTCAAGGTCAGCCTCGCGGCGAGCTTTCGTTCTCCCTTAGTTCCAGTAAGACTCCAGCGAACAACGCTCATTCTGCCGACGGTCGGCGGATCCACTTCCAAGCGCGAAACGTAATTAGCCATTTCTTTTTCCTGCGCGTTGGCATTTCCAGTCAAGAACCCAAGGCAATAAACCGAGATCAACAGGCAAGCGCGTAGGTTCACTGACGAAGTCGTTCGCGTTCCGGTAAAGATCCTTCCTGCAATGACGCCCGACGCGAACAGACAGAATGTAAATACGCCCAGTAAAAGCCACTTTCTTTCATTTTCGCGGATTGAAATTTGAAAACTCTTAGTAGCCTTGCCTCCGTCCGGTGTAGCCGCATCGACGGTCATTCGATACTCACCGCGTATTGGAAACAGATATTTCCACTCCGCCTTTCCCTGTCTGAGCGGCAATTGCATCTGCACCAAAGAGGATCCCTCGACTACGGGAAAGTCCGTCGAGAGATACCACCTCCGCTTGGGAGCCTCGGCCCGAATAGTCACCCACCCCTGCTCGATCGCCCTTCCATCAGACTTCGCAACCCTAACCGAGAGTGTCGCCGGATCAGAAAACGGCCGAAGCCGCTCCACCGGCGGTGAGATTTTGAATTGAATGTCTAAGCCTTGACCCCACAGAACGGTGGGAAAAATTAGCAAGACAAGGTACGAAAGAACCGCGGCGAAAGTTCTCAGTGACAAGGAACGATGGCGAGAGCGTGTCGGAAATTGTGGAGTGTGTCATGGACCGCTGGATAGCCGGCGGCTAACAGCACGTAAAGGATCGCTCCAGATGCCAGCAAAAAAATCCCTGATTTGATGAGAAACGAAACCGGTTCCAGTAGCGCGACACCTAACCGGCTGGGTACAGCTCTTTCCATGATTGCTCTCTCCCCTGTAGTATGGGCTGCATTTTCATACTAAAGGACCATCTCTGTCAAGCCGAAATTCGCGTCTTTGATGGGAGGCGGAACTTGACATCGCCAGCAAAACAATATGAGAATCGCGCGATTCAGGATCAGGGATCCGGAGGTGAAGACGCTTACTCGGTTGTGGACAAAGTCTTACTTTGGCAACGAAACGCTTCCATGTGCTTACTCAGGCCCTGGGACGTCGCTGACGCATAAGATAAGTTAGCGCTCATAGACTTTAGAACAAAACGGAGGGGAATATGCCAGTCGTGCAGATATACATGTACAAAGGGCGAAGCAAAGAGCAAAAAAAGCAGCTCGTCGAAAGGATCGTCAGAGATTTCGAGGAGGTCGTCAACGTCAAACCCGAGTCGCTCCACGTCCTCTTTCACGATATCGACAAAGAGGACTGGTGTACGCGGGGAACTCTGGCCTCGGATCTGCCGATTAAATAAGGTCCATTGATCACCTCGGCGACAATCAAAGCCGCGGTGTTAATTGACTGAGCGGGAATAAAGATACCGCATGGAATTCGGCGTATTCGATCATCTAGACCGTGGCAGTGCACCGTTGAAAGAGTTTTATGAATCGCGGCTGAAACTCATCGAGGCCTATGATCGGGCGGGCTTCTACGCGTACCACGTGGCCGAGCACCACTCGACGCCGCTCGGGATGGCGCCGTCACCGACTGTGTTTCTTTCCGCGGTCGCGCAGCGCACGCGTCGATTGCGCTTTGGCCCATTAGTTTATGCCCTGCCACTGCATCATCCTCTGAGGCTCGTCGAGGAGATCTGCATGCTGGATCAACTGAGCGGAGGACGGCTCGATATCGGCTTCGGCCGCGGCTCCTCGCCTATGGAGATCGCATTCTACGGCCAGGATCCTAAGAAAGCGCAAAACGTTTACGCCGAAGCGCTGGAAATCATCCTGCAGGGCCTCGCGAGCCGCAAAGTTGATTTTGAGGGTGAGTTTTTCTCGTTCAAAAACGTTCCACTAGCGGTTGAACCGCTGCAAAAGCCGCATCCGCCGATCTGGTATGGCGTTCATTCGGTAGAAAGCGCCGAACGCGCCGCGCGCCGAGGCCTCAACATCGTTAGCTTGGACTCCGCACGCGAAACTCGCAGTTTCGCCGATCGTTACCGGCAGGTTCGGCGTGAAACCCAAGTGATAGAAAGAGGTCAAGGGATTGCCGGTTGTCCGGAAACCGTGTGCGAGTTTCTCGAGAGGGAGCTGAACGAATCGGACGCCAGCTATCTGGTCGGGCAATTCGCTTTCGGTGATCTGTCGCTAGCTGAATCCCTGCGCTCGGTGGAACTGTTCACTCGCCATGTCATGCCAAGATTGAAGCCCTTTCCATAACATCACTCCGTTGACAATTCACAAGTCTAGCAGTCGCAGGCCCGCGTTGCTCCCGCTGGACAACCAGAGCAAAAACCCATAAAGGGATTCAAAGCTACGGCAAGTCTTGGAAACGACGGTAATAGGTTAGCGTGAACAGTCATTGGAGCGGCGTAGAACGAGCGTCAGACTCAGCGATTTTTGTCCGTCGCCCAGATCTGTGGGACAGTCGTTCCTTCCGCCTTTAGCGGAGGCAAACTGATGGAAATAATCATCGCCTGCAAAACTTGCGGCCTGGTCCAGCGCGCGGACGAGCTGCAGCCGGACACGGCAGCCGAAGCCAAGAAAGAATGGTTAGAATGGGCACCGGAAATACGCATTTCACGGTAGAAATAGTCGAAAGCTCTTCTCGGCGATCGTTCCCTGGCGAATCGCTGCGCTCAGTCGAACCGTTCAATTGTCATGTATGCGGCGATTGAGTCAAATTGAAACTGTGAAACGGGAACGATGCAAGAGAACGAGTAGCAAAGGAGAATCAAATGGAAAAAATCGGTTTTGTGGGAACCGGCGCGATGGGAAGCGCCCTGCTGTCACGTTTGAAATTGGCCAACGTCCAAGCTACGGCCTTTGACATCGCACCCCGAGCGATGGGGGCCGCGCGCGCCGAGGGCGCACAGGCCGCCCCATCAGCCAAAGCAGTGGCCCAGGCTTCAACAATCATCGACGTCGTCGTGCGCACCGATCAGGAAGTTCTCGATTGCACTCTGGGCAAGGACGGAGTTTTAGAGGGCGCAGCGCC
>WNFW01000278.1_pt1 | contig 31625 bp, 24 predicted proteins | sample 5400131 | NCBI WGS metagenome assembly WNFW01 (sample SAMN13153362, study PRJNA577476) | soil metagenome | isolation source: 20 cm soil or saprolite under grassland replicate 1 | place: USA:California | collected 2016-06-15 | reverse complement strand
ATGAAGTTCAAAGCCAGCGCGCGCTCGGCATTGATTCTGGCAACAGGGGTCTTCGTGTGTTTCGCAGGGCCATCGCAGGCAGCGGCGAGCGCTGACAATGCGGCCGAGAGTGCGAAATCGGAAGATGCTGCGGGGGCATCCGTTGGGTCGAAAAAATCCGCCAAACACGGCTCGCGCCACTGGAAAAGCCACGCGGATCGCAAATCCGGGAAGGTGGCGGTGAAATCGGATACCGACAAGAATGCAACTGAAGTTACTGATAAGGGCAGCAACAGTTCACGGACGTCACCTGCGATCCCGTCTTGGGTGGCCAATGCCAATGCGCGACTGGCGTTTGCCGATGCGCCAACCGGCGACGTCAAGGCCATGGCCGCGCGGGCCAACGAAATTCTGCAAAACGCGCCGGACAAGTCCGCTGACGCGCAACCGGCTGCTGAAAGCGAGGTCATCTCCGCCGATCAGCTCAACGATGTCGATCGCGCGTTGCACGAAGGCACGCCGCCCGCGCCGATCTTGTTGATGGCCGCGGCCGAGGCGCCGGCGGCGCCTGCCGCGCCCGTGACGGCGGCAAGCAGCAACGAAAGCTCCGCCTGGGAGCAGACCTCCCTGATCGGGAAAATCTTCATCGGCTTTGGTGCGTTGCTGACGATGGCCTCCGCCGCACGCATGTTCATTGGGTAGCTTCATTGCGAGGCGACGGGTCCCGCGAATGCGCGCGCGATGACAGGCTGCGCGAAGCAATCCAGAAGCCGCAAGTGCAGGCTGGATTGCTTCGCCGCTGACGCTCCTCGCAATGGCGGGACGGTGTCCCATTCCCCACTTGAAGCCGGTCCCCCCAGCGGGCACATTGCCCCGTGAAATCACGCGCGGGGTGGACCATGAGCACGTTCGAACACATCATCGTCGAAAGCAAAGGCGCGGTCGGCGTCATCACGCTGAACCGCCCGAAAATGCTCAATGCGCTGTCCTTCGGCGTATTCAGAGAAATCGCCGCCGCCGTCGACGATCTCGAAGCCGATGACAAGATCGGCTGCATCCTGCTGGCTGGCGGCGAAAAGGCCTTCGCCGCGGGCGCCGACATCAAGGAAATGCAGCCCAAGACCTTCATCGACATGTTCTCCAGCGATTTCACCACCATCGGCGCCGACCGCGTTGCCAACTGCCGCAAGCCGACGATTGCCGCCGTTAGCGGCTATGCGCTGGGTGGCGGCTGTGAACTCGCAATGATGTGCGACATCATTATCGCCGCCGACACCGCGAAATTCGGCCAGCCGGAAATTACCCTCGGCACTATTCCCGGCATCGGCGGAACACAGCGGCTGACGCGCGCGGTCGGCAAGTCGAAGGCGATGGACCTGTGTCTCACCGGGCGAATGATGGATGCCAGTGAGGCGGAGCGATCGGGCCTCGTCAGCCGCGTCGTGCCGGCGGATAAATTGATGGACGAAGCGCTCGGGATGGCGGAAAAAATCGCCTCGATGTCGCGCCCGGCGGCCGAGATGGCGAAGAGCGCGATCAATCGTGCGTTCGAAACGCCGCTGTCCGAAGGACTAAACGTCGAGCGCGACCTGTTTCATTCGACCTTCGCACTGCAGGATCGCTCCGAAGGGATGGCGGCGTTTATCGAGAAGCGCAAGCCGGTGAACAAGAACAGGTAGGACTCGTGCCCCGGACGCTGCGCAGCGCGCTGGCGGTGCGCTGCTGATCCGGGGCCCATGTATCCGGCGTTGGAATGGGTCCCGGCTCTGCGGTGCACCATGAAGAACGCTGCACCGCGTGCGGGACACGATATATGTGGCGCTCATCGTTAGGACGACGCTGAGTTATGCCATGCGGTTCCTCACCAGCGCCGCGCCGACCAACGCGCGGTAGGCGCGTTCGGACAATGTCGCCGGCCGGTCGAGACCGAGCCGTGCCAGGCATTCCCGGTCGGCAGCATCCGGCCGGCCGGTCAGTCCCTGCCACAACAATCCAGCCAGGCGCTGCGGCGAACGTTGCGCATCCTGCAGAATTTGCAAAGCCGGAATCAGCCGCTGCTCGACCTCGGTAAAATCGCTGCCGAACGGAAATGATGGCAGCATCCCGGCCTCGCGCGCAGGTTTTAGCGCGCACGCAATCCGCTCCGGAAAATTCTCGCGATAAGCGGCCGGAATTTCAAAGTTTTTCGGCAGCTTGCCGGCGTCCTTGGCCTGCCGTGCAAGTTCGCCCTGAAAGCGCGAGTCCGCGACCTGCAGCATCGCCGCGATCACATCGGCGTCGGATTTTCCCCTGATATCGGCGACGCCATATTCGGTGATGATGACATCGCGCAAGTGCCGCGGAATCGTCTCATGGCCATAGCTCCAGCGGATATTGGATTGCGTCCTGGCGCCGGCCTGCCGCGTCGTCTCGACGGTGAGAATCGAGCGCGCGCCCTGCAGCGCGAACGCCTGTGCCACAAAATTATACTGGCCGCCGACGCCGCTCACGACCTGTCCGTTTTCAAGGCCATCGGAAATCACCGCCCCCATCAAGGTCGCCATCATCGCGTTGTTGACGAAGCGGGCGTCGACACGGGCGCGCCGCTTTAAATCCTCATCGTCATAGATCTCGTTGGTGAAGGAGACCGGCATCATCTGGATCCGCGCGATCTGGCTCGCCGGCATCTCGCGCAGCGCGCGATAAAATGATTTCGGCCCGAGAAAAAACGCGCCGTGCAGCAATACGCCATCGACCTCGCGCTTGAGAATGCCGGCGTCGATCAGGCCCAGAAACGCCTCGAACAGCATTTCGCTGACGCCGTAAAGACCTTGCTCGAACGATCCGGTTTCCAGCGCCGGGAGTGGCTCGGTTCCGTTCCCCAGCCGCTTCATCATGGCATGAAATTGCGCATTGTCGCGGTGGCGAACGATCAAACCCTGCGCCAGAGCATCGCCAACCTGCCCGATGCCGATCTGCAGCGTGCCGCCGTCACGCACGAGGCCTGCGGCATGAAGACCGATGGCATATTTGGTATCGGTGATCGGCTCCGACGGCGGCGCGAACAGCGGAAACTCGGTCGCGGGACTGTCGAGCACCGCGCTGAATTCCTCCGCCGGCAGGTCGCCCGCGCCCGGCATGAACGGCAGTTCGGAATTGACCTGGCCGACCAGCTTGAACGACGCGGCGCCTTGCGCGCGGGCGCGCAATATATCGAGCGTCGTGTCGGTGTTGCAGCTCAGGCTGTAGCGGGTAACGCCATCGACAGCGCGCTTCGCCACCAGCTGCGTGACGACGTTGAGGCCACGCGCCAGCAGGTATGACGTGGCATGGGTATAGTTCGCGGAAATATAGTGCTGCTGCGCAAACGGCACGTGCAGCCACTTTCCGGCCAGAAAGAAAAACTCGATCACCTTGACGTTGGGCGGCAACGCATTGGCATGCAGCGCGTCGGCATAGGCGAGATCGGGGTAGCCGCCGAACAGGCGCTCGATCACCGGCGCGATGAAGCGCTGCTCGAGCAGGGTCTTTGGCTTGGGTTTCTCCAGCGTCAGCGCGGAAAGGATGGTCAACTTGATCGCGCGATCGGCGGCGGCGCGCGCGTACAGCGCGTTGATGATGTGGTTCGCCTTGCCGAGCGCGAGCGGCAATCCGACCACCAGATCGGTCCCGACATCGCGGATGATATACTCCGCGATCGCCTCGGGGTCGGTGAATAGTTTCGGCATCAAGTGCAAGCCCGGGGGCGGTTCGGATAGCCGGCAGCCCTGGAATCGGACGCAGTCACCCGCAGCTATAGCGTATTTGCGCCTGATATTCGTCTGTGACGAACCGGCAACAGAGAAGCACTGAATTCATGGGGTTTTCGCCGCTGACGGTTTGCCTGTGGCGGTAGCCGCCTCTAAACAGGTAAATGTGTTGGAAGCCGCCGCCGGAGGGCGGACGGCCGGGGTTGCTGCGGGATCATATGATCGGGCGTGCCGCTAAAGTTGGCCACGTGGGAAGGCGCGTGCTTCAATCGGGCATTTGCCTTGGCGTTGCAACTTGGGTCGGTTTTGCCGCACCCGCGGCGCTGGCGGAATCTCTTCCCGAGGCCTTGGCCAAAGCCTATCAGTCCAATCCGCAGCTCAATGCCGAACGGGCGCGGCAGCGCGCCACCGACGAGAACGTCCCGCAGGCCCTGGCGGGCTACCGGCCGCAGATCGTCGCCAGCCTGAGTGGCGGACTGCAGGCGGTACGCAACCTGCTGCCCGACAATACGATTCAATCCGCGACCCTGAAACCCTGGACTATCGGGGTGACGGTGACGCAGACGCTGTTCAACGGCTTCAAGACTGCAAACAGCGTGCGCGTGGCGGAACTTCAGGTGCAGTCGGGTCGCGAGGCATTGCGCAATGTCGGTCAAGGCGTGCTGCTTGATGCCGTCACCGCCTATACCAATGTGCTCGCCAATCAGTCGCTGGTGGAAGCGCAGCGCTCGAATGTCGCATTCTTGCGGGAAATCCTCGGCGTCACCCAACGGCGTCTCAATGCCGGCGACGTAACTCCGACCGACACCGCGCAGGCTGAAGCGCGGCTCAGCCGCGGCCAGGCGGATCTGAACGCCGCCGAAGTCAATCTCGCCATCAGCCGGGCGACCTATACCCAGGTGATCGGCAACCCGCCCGGCCAATTGCGCCCCGCCGAGCCCGTGGACCGGTATTTGCCGCGCAGCCGCGACGACGCCACCGGGATGGCCTTCAAGGAGCATCCGGCGGTGCTCGCTGCAAGCTTCGACGTCGATGTCGCCTCGACCACCATCCACGTCGCCGAAAGCAGCCTGCTACCCACTATCAGCGTACAAGGTAGCGCCAGCCACAGCAAAGACGCCGACCCCACGCTCAGCACCTTCAGGACCGATCAGGCTTCGGTGACTGCCCAAATGAACGCGCCGATTTACGACGGCGGCACCGCGGCGGCGCAGACCCGGCAGGCCAAGGAATTGGCCGCACAAAGCCGTTTGGTGCTCGATCAGGTCCGCAATCAGGCCCGCACCGCGGCGATCGGCGCCTGGGTTGCCAATGAAGGCGCCAAGATCGCAGTGGCGGCTTCGGAATCCGAGGTGCGTGCCGCTGGCGTCGCGCTGGAGGGCGTGCGCAAGGAGGCGCAGGGCGGCCAGCGCACCACGGTCGACGTGCTGAACTCGCAGCAGGACCTGATCTCGGCGAAGGCGCGGCTGATCGGCGCGCAGCGCGATCGCGTGATCGCCTCCTACACGCTGCTCAGCGCCATCGGCAGGCTCGACGTCAAGACGCTGGCGCTCAACACGCCGGATTATCTGCCTGAAGTGCATTACCATCAGGTGCGCGACGCCTGGCACGGCCTGCGCACGCCGTCCGGACAATAGAGCGTGTATTCCGATCGAAATTCCCCGGCCTCTCCGGGAAGCCTCGTGATCGGCAAAATAGTGCACTAGTCAACAAGGACCTTGCTCGCCCTGCTCGTCGTCGCCGTCATCGCGGGATTGCGGTGTTCGACGGGCTGATGCCGCATATCTCCCGGGCCAAGAAGACCTTCATCAATTATCGCTTCAGCCTGCCCGGACGGTCGCCCTACCAACCGGGCTGCGGTTGCCGACGCTGGGAGCCCCTGGCGCAATCCATACCGGCTGGACCCTGCGCAAGGCCGGTTTTGGCGAGGACGAATTGTGCGACAACGACGGTGCCATGGTTCCATTCGCGCCGACGCGTGAGGAGCGCCTCGAGACCAACCATCCACGCCCTGTCGATGGCCGAGCGATATGCCGGCGAGGGCGACCGCGCTGCTGCGTGCACCGACACGATAATCTGCTACTCTCCTTGCAAGCGCAAAATCAGGGCGCAGAGACGCAACAGGGAGAAAGGCCATGCTGACACGACGCAGTATTCTGCTTGCTTCCATTGCAGCAGGAATGACCATGTCCGACAAATCCGCTTTTGCCACCGCCGCGCAGCCCTCGACGCCGGTGAATTTCGACGTGCCCGCCGGCGCCTGCGATTGCCACACCCACATTCATGGCGATCCCGAAAGATTTCCGTTCTTCGCCGGGCGCGTCTACACCCCGGAACTGGCGTCGCCGCAAGAAATGTCGGCCCTGCACAAGACGCTGCACATCGAGCGTGTCGTGATCGTCACGCCCAGCGTCTACGGCACCGACAACTCGGCCACGCTTTTCGGCATGAAAGCGCGCGGCGCGACCGCGCGCGGCGTTGCCGTAATCGATGACAAGACGCCGGATGGCGATCTCGACGCCATGAACCAGGCGGGCATTCGCGGCATCCGGCTCAATCTGGCAACCGGCGGCGTCAACGATCCCGCCGTGGGGCGTCCGCGCTTTCAATCGGCGATGGAGCGCGTCAAGAGCCGCAACTGGCATATCCAGCTCTTCACCGGTCTTTCCATGATCTCGGCGATCAGGGATCTCGTGGCCGTCTCGCCGGTGCCGGTCGTGTTCGATCATTTCGGCGGTGCACAGGCGCCACTGGGTGTCGACCAGCCGGGCTTTGCCGATCTCGTGGAACTGGTGCGTTCGGGCAAGGCTTACGTGAAGATCTCCGGCGCCTATCGGGCCTCCAAGCTCGCGCCCGACTATCCCGACGCGGCCCCACTCGCCCGTGCACTGATCGCGGCGAATTCCGACCGCATCGTCTGGGGCACCGACTGGCCGCATCCGGATTCGGTGACACCGCCCGGAAAGGTGCCGACCGATGTGACGCCGTTGCTTCAGATCGACGACGGCCGCCTGCTCAATCAGCTTCCGGTATGGGCGCCGGACGCTGCGATCCGCAAGAAGATCCTGGTCGACAATCCGGCGCGGCTTTACGGGTTCTGAAAATTGGTTCCCGAAGTCGCTTGATCCGCTTCCCGGAGCGATTCCCCGGCGTAGGTGTGCAACCAGCCGCTTGCCTTGCGCAGTCCGCCGAACGGAAACAGATGCAATCCGGAAATCGACGCTGTCGCGGCGGCGGGTGCTGACTGCAGACCCCGCATGACATTGTCCGGTCCGATGTCGGTCAAAAGGCGGCCGTACCGGCCGATCTGGCCGCGCAACGACCGCATCGAATTGCCGATGCCGCAGCGCAGCGCAAATTTCGTCAGCGTGGCCAGCGTCGCCGGACCGGCGAGACCGACGATAACGGGGAGACCGACGCCGCGCGCATTGAGCTCGCCAATCCATTCGACGATCGGCGCACTTTCGAAACAGAATTGCGTCACGACGTCGACGTGGACATTCGTCTGGCGTCCCCAGTCGCGCCACGCTCCCAGCACCTTGAAGGCGCCGGCTGCGTCCAGAAATGGATGACCTTCGGGGTGACCGGCAACGCTCACGGATGTGATGCCGTGCGCCTCGATCGATCCGCTGGCACCAATATCGAGACTCGATCTGAACGGGCCTTTCGCGCCCGCGACGTCGCCGGCGATCAGAACAATGCGCGTGACGTCGGCCTCGCCTCGCGCCCGCGCCAGAAAATCGTCGAGCGCCTGGCGCGACGACACTTCGCGGGCGGCGAGATGCGGAACCGGGTTGAAACCGGCGCGGCGAAGCGCTGAAGCCGTATCGACGTTGTGGCGATAATGGTCGCCCGGCAGGAAGGTGATCGTCACCTCGGTGCCCGGACGGAAATTATCCCGCAGGTCCGACAGCTGGTGGCCGCGCGACGAGACCTCGACGGAGGCAGACGGCAGCAGCGCGGCAAGTTCGCCGGACGGGGCACGGTCGGATGTGGTCACGGACGCTCCCGGGTTGCTGGATTGTTTCGTTGGCATGATCTCCTTTCGAAGACCGGTTGCCAGTATTCGGAAACCAGCCTTAAGCGCGGCGGCGCGAAATCACATAGGTTTCATCGTTGAACCAGAGACCGCCGTACTTTTTCAGCACCCGATCGGTGGCTTCGAGGTATCGCCCATCGCGGACCACCTCGGACAGCCTGACATCCTCGATCTGCGCGACATAGATCGCGGCGTTCCAGGCGGCGAACAGCGTCGAGGTTCCGATCGGACCGCTGACTTCGTCCGGAAGCGTATGCATGCGATAGCGGAAGATCGAACGGGCATCGGAGGACGCGTTGAAATTATAGTGCCGGGCCGCCGCGCCAAGCTCGTGCTTGACCTGACGCAGGATCGCGTAGCGATCGGTTCTAAAGGGATCATCGCCAGGCCAGAGCTGATCGATGATTTCGATCGCCGGATCTTTTCCGTGGGAGTGGATGCCGATCAGCCGGCCGCCGGGCCGCAGCGACCTGACCAGAGGGGAAACGATCTTGGTGGCCTTGAATTCGATGCTCGCCCGCGCCCGATAGGGTTGCGAGGCAATGACGAGATCATAATCGGCCATCACGCGCCCCGGCCGCGGCATGATCGGATCGAGCAGGAACGAGTGATCTTCGCGCCGCAACGTCAGGACAATGGGCCTTGCATAGACCGGGTTGCCGGTGGTCGGACTGATTCCGGCACGCCAGTTCTCGGCCAGGAACCCCTCGAGCTCGCCGATCTGTTCGGCAAAGCCGTGGGCCGTATTGCCGGACAGCGCGACATCCTTCCAGATCATGCCTTGCGCTGCGGTCGCAGAGCGCGGCGTCAGCCACGGCGCCTCGGCATAATAAAGGTTGGTGACGACCAGCACCGTGGCAGGATGTTCGAACAGGCGGTCCGCCATCTTTTCGAGCATCAGCCGCACATCCTCGTAGCTGATTTCCTTGGCCACCGCATAGAGCGGCATGGTCGGGAAACGGGCGTGCAGCGCTCGCATCACGCGCGACAGCACCGTACCGTCGCCGACACCGGCATCAAAGATCCGAAGCGCCGGCGGCGCCGGCTGCAGATTGCCGAGTTCGAGAGAAATCCGGTGCGCCACCTCGGTCTTCTCGCTGCAGGTCGAGACGAACAGCAGGTATTTTTGCCGGTTGTCGAAGAACCTGAAGCCGGCAGGCGCTATCTCGGTCGCGGCGGCGCCGTTGAACGGCTGTAACGCCTGCGGCGGTTTATTTCGCACCGATGGCGAGGCGGCAGGATGCCCGGACAGATAGGCGCGCACCTTGTCGAGGGTGCCGGTGGTGATCCTTGCTCCATCGCGCAACCGTGAGACCAGCTTGCCATCGTTGACGACAAGCCGCCCGAAAGTGGATTCGGCCGTGCGTGTCGCGCGGCAATAGTCCCGGATTTCGCCGAGAATCTGCTCTGCGGTCGCGGTGGTCTGGCCCTGCTGTTCCCCGGTCCGCATGGCGATCTCTCCCGGCGGTTTCATCCCCTGCAATCAAGGAATGGCCGTCAGGTTACGTCAACCACAATCGGAGTGGGCAAGAAATATGGGCATGTGCCCACAGCAGTGCTCACCTCGCCCGGCGCGAGAAATACGAAATCAACACTGGCAAGGTCACCAGGATGACCAGCGGCGCCAGCATCATGCCGGTGACGACCACCACCGCCAAAGGCTTTTGCACCTGCGAACCGATGCCCGCCGACATCGCCGCCGGCAACAGCCCGACGCCGGCGACGACGCAGGTCATCAGCACCGGCCGCAACTGAAGCTCGCCGGTGCGGATCACGGCGCTGACCCGGTCAAAGCCTTCGTCGATCAGTTGATTGAACTGCGCCAGGATGATGATGCCGTCCATCACCGCGATGCCGAACAGCGCGACGAAGCCGATCGCAGCCGACACGCTGAACGGAATGCCTGAGATCAGAAGGCCCAGCACGCCGCCGAAGATCGCCATCGGGATCACGCTCATGGCCAGCAGCGTGTCGACCATCGAGCCGAAATTGAACCACAGCAATATCGCGATCAGCGCAAGTGAGATCGGCACCACGATCGACAGCCGCTTGATGGCGTCCTGCAGATTGCCGAACTCGCCGACCCACTCGACCCGCGACCCTGCCGGAAGCTGGACCTGCGCTGCGATCTTGTCCTGCGCTTCCTGGATCGCGCCGCCGAGGTCGCGTTCACGCACCGAAAACTTGATCGGCAGATAGCGCTCCTGCTGTTCCCGATAGATGTAGGCGGCGCCCGAGACCAGGTTGATCGACGCCACCTCGCTCAAGGGGATCTGCGTGATGGTACCGTTCGGGCCCGCGGCCCCAATGCGTAAATTCTGGATCGCTTCGGCGCTCTTGCGATATTCGGGCGCGAGGCGGACGATGATCGGGAAATGCCGGTCGCTGCCGGGTTCGTATAAGTCGCCGGCGCTGTCGCCGCCGATCGCCACCTTGATGGTGGCATTGATGTCTCCGGGCGCGAGCCCGTATCGGGCAGCCTTGGCGCGATCGATATCGATCTGGATGGTGGGCTGGCCGAGCGAGGTGAACACCGCAAGATCGGTGATCCCCTGCACGGTGGCCAGCACGGACTTGATCTTGTTGGCGGTGTCGGTGAGCGCCTGGAGATCATTGCCGTACAGCTTGATCGAGTTCTCACCCTTCACGCCCGACACGGCTTCGGAAACGTTGTCCTGGAGATACTGCGAGAAGTTGAACTCGACGCCGGGGAACTTGTCTTGCAGCTGCGCCAGCAACTCTCCGGTGAGCACTTCCTTGTCATGGGTACCAGGCCATTCGTTGACCGGCTTCAACGGCGCGAAGAACTCGGCGTTGAACAGCCCCGCGGCGTCGGTGCCGTCGTCCGGCCGGCCATGTTGCGACACCACCGCTTCGACTTCGGGGCGGCTGCGGATGAGCTTGCGCATGTCGTTGACATAAGTGTTGCCTTCCTGCAGCGAGATGGTCGGCGGCAAGGTTGCGCGAATCCAGAGATTGCCCTCTTCGAGCTTGGGCAGGAATTCCAGTCCCAGCAGGCGACCGAAGACGAGGGTCATGACCGCAAGCCCGATGGCGCCGATCATTACCAGATTCCGGTTGCCGACCGCCCAGTTCAGCACGGGGACATAGAGCCGGTGCAGGAACGCCATGATTCGCGTTTCGGTCTCGTGCACATGCGACGGCAGGATGATTGCGCTCAACGCCGGCGTAACCGTGAAGGTCGCGAGCAGACCGCCCGCCAACGCATAGGCGTAGGTCCGCGCCATCGGCCCGAAGATATTGCCCTCGACGCCGCCCAAGGTGAACAGCGGCAGGAACGCCGCGACGATAATGGCGGCGGCAAAGAAGATCGAGCGCGATACGTCGGCCGCCGCGCTGAGGATGGCGTGGCTCTTCATGCCCATCGCGGTGTCGGTCGAGATATGGCTTTCCTCGACTTCCGACAGCGCTGTGGTCTGGGCCAGCCGGCGGAAGATCGCTTCCACCATGATCACCGTGGCATCCACGACCAGTCCGAAATCGATGGCGCCGACCGACAGCAGATTGGCGGATTCGCCGCGCAGCACCAGAATGATGACGGCGAAGAACAGCGCGAAGGGAATGGTGGCGCCGACGATCAACGCACTGCGCAGATCGCCCAGGAAGATCCATTGCAACAGCACGATCAGGAGAATGCCGATCACCATATTGTGCAACACGGTCGACGTGGTGAGATCGATCAGATCCTTGCGGTCGTAGACCCGCTCGATATGCACCCCCGGCGGCAGGATGCTGGAGTTGTTGATCGATGCGACCAGTTCTTCGACGCGCAGGATCGTCGGCGAGCTCTGCTCGCCGCGGCGCATCAGCACCGTGCCCTGCACGATGTCGTCGTCATCGTCGAGGCCGGCGATGCCGAGCCGCGGTTTCTCGCCGACTGTTACGGTGGCGATATCCTTGACAAGCACCGGATTGCCGCCGCTTTGCGACACCATGGTATTGGCGAGATCGTCGATCGATCGGATCAGGCCGACCCCCCGCACCACGGCGGATTGCGTGCCGATATTGACGGTATTGCCGCCGACATTGATGTTGGAATTGCTGACCGCCTGCAGCAATTGCGGCAGCGTCAGGCCGTTGGCGATCAGCTTGTTGAAATCGACCTGCAGCTCGTAGGTTTTGGTCTTGCCGCCCCAGCCGGTGACGTCGATCACGCCCGGCACGGCGCGAAAGCGGCGCTGCAAAACCCAGTCCTGCAGCGTCTTCAGGTCAAGCACGCTGTATTTCGGCGGCCCGGCCAAGCGATAGCGGTAGATTTCGCCGATAGGGCTGACCGGCGAAATCCCCGGCTGCACGCTGCCCGGCAACGGCGCCAATTGCGACAGCCGGTTCAACACCTGCTGCAGCGCTTCGTCATACGTGTAGTCGAACGAGAACTGCAGTTTGACATCGGACAATCCGTATAACGAGATCGTGCGGATCGTGCGGACGTTCTTGATGCCCGCGACCTGGGTCTCGATCGGGATCGTGATGTAGCGCTCGATCTCTTCCGACGACAGGCCCGGACTTTGCGTCACGATGTCGACCATCGGCGGTGTCGGGTCTGGATAGGCTTCGATATTGAGCTGCTTGAACGCGATCAGGCCGCCGATAATGACGGCGACAAACATGCCCACCATCAAATAGCGGCGCTGGACGGCAATGGCGACAAGGCGATCCATTCAGATCCGAGCTTTCAATGGGCTGAAGGAAATCAGCTGCCGGATGCGGCGCGGTCGATGAACAGGCTGCCCCTTGTAACGATCTGCTCGCCGGGTTTCAAATTACCCTCGACCTCGACCAGGTCGCCATTGGCGAGGCCGGTCTTGATCTGACGGAGCTCGATCGACTTGTCCTCGTGCGCGACCCAGACGCGGACCTGGTCGCCCTCGTAGATCAGGGCTTGTTTCGGCACGCCGATCGCCGGGTGATCGCTGGCGGAATAGATCGTGACATTGGCGAACATTTCCGGTTTCAGGAGAGCGTCCTTGTTGTCCACCGTGGCGCGAACCAGAAGCCGGCGGGTTGCGGGATCGATAGCCGCGGCAACGTAGTTGATACGCGCCGTGAGCGGGCGGCCCGGCAGCGCCAGCACGTTGAACACGATCTCCTGCCCCACGGAGACTGCCGACGCATCGGTCTCGCGAACGAATGCCGTGAGCCAGACGGTGGAGAGATCGCCGATCACAAAAACCGGATCGCTGGCGCCGGAATTCACATATTGCCCGGGGCCGACCTTTCGCTGCACGACCGTGCCCTTGATCGGCGAGAAAATGGTGATCTCCCGATCGATGGCCCCCTTGTTCTGAAACGTCGAGATGGCTTCGGCGGTAAAGCCCAGGATGCGCAATTTGTTGCGCGCCGCCTCCAGCGCCGTTTGCGACGAGCGGAGGTCGTTCTGCGCCTGGACCAGGGTGGCCTCGGCCTGCTGATAATCCTTCAGCGGAACGGCCTTGCCCTCGAACAGATCCTTGGCGCGGGTGTATTGAATCTGCGCCAGATCGAGCGCCGATTTGGCCTTGTTCGACGCGGTCATCGCCGCAATGAAATCGTTCTGCGCCTGCACGGTGTCGGCGGCTTCGATCACGAACAGCGACTGGCCCTGCGTGACGCTGTCGCCCGGGCGAGCCAGCAGTTTGGTGACCCTGCCGGCATAGGGCGAAAATACCGGCGTCGAACGATCTTCATCGACCGCGATCTTGCCTTCGGTCACATGTTCTGCCCGGAACGCCCGCTCCGCGACGGGCTGTATGGTCAGGCTGGCCCATTCGGCGGGCGTCGGGGTGTAGCGTTGCAGCCCCCTGCGGGATTGGCTCGATACCTCCGAATGTCCCTGCGTTGTCGCCCTCATATGCAGGAGCCCAAACCCGGCAGCGCCGGCGAGCACCAGCAGGGCCGCGCCAACGACCAGCTGTTTCCGGCTAAGCATCTGCAGTTGCTTGGTAAATTTTGACAGCATGGGGCCTGATCAAGTCGGCGACGATTCCGGCAGCGATTGCCGCATTATTGGTCCGTTAATAGTGCCCAATTGATATTTCAAACAATCTAAAACGCCCATAGGCCTAGCGTTTACAGTTAAAATTTCGAGAGATGCGCTCAGTTGCGCGCCGGCCATTGCGGCTGGTGGCTGCCGAGCGGCATCGCCGGGCGATGCCAAAAGGCCGGCGTTTTCGACAATATAGCCGCGTGCTTGACCGACTGCAGCGGACCGAAGCCCGAGGCGATTTCCTCGATAAAGGGTCTTATCGTTTCGCCCTTTAAATCCTCGGTCTTGAAGCCGTCGGCGACGCGGCCGAGATTCCACAACCACCGCCCGGTCTGCGCCAGCGACACCCGGACATGCCAGCTGCCGCCTTCGCGCGACTGGCGCGCCTTCGCCATCATGGCGCCGAACGCCATCATACAGCCCGTGGCATGATCGAGCATCTGCGCCGGCAATTCCTTTGGACCCTCGACGCCGGCCGCCTGCCCTTCGGCATGATTGAAGCCGGTCGCGGTCTGCACCAGCGAGTCGAAGCCGCGGCGCTCCGCCCACGGCCCGGCATGGCCGTAGGCCGACAGCGAGACTGAGATGATGCCGGGGTTGATCCTCGCAGCGTCCTCCGGCGAGAAGCCAAGGGCAGCGAGCGCTTGCGGGCGGTAGCCTTGCGAGAAGATATCGGCCTGCGCCAACAGACCGCGCAAGCCATTCCGCCCTTGCTCGCTCTTGAGTTCGACAAAGCTCGTCAGCTTGCCGCGGCCGGTATCGATGGTGAGCCAGGGGATCGCCGGCAGATCGGGACCGGAAATCAGCAGCACGTCGGCGCCGTGCGCCGCGAGCGTGCGGCCGGCGACGGGACCGGCGATCACCCGCGACAGATCCAGCACGCGCACGCCCGCAAGCGGGCGGTCGCCCCAGGGCCACGGCTTCGGCGCGGCCTCGCCGATTTTTTCGATCGAAACCAGCGGCAATCCGGCCAGCGCCTTGGCATGTGGAAGTTCAGCCCATTCCTGCTGCGAGCGCATCATCGCAACCACGCAGCCGCCGGCATAGGCTGTGGTCTCGAACGCCTCGGCATCCCACTGCATCAGCGCGGCCTGAACTTCATCGCGGTCCGGCTTGCAGTTCAGCACCTTGCAGACGGCATCGCGGTGATGCCTGAAATTGGTGTGCAGCCGGACGAACCTGGCATCGCGGGTTTTGTAGATCCCGGCGATGGCGTCCCAGGCCATCGGCGACCCCTTGCCGTCGACCCGCAGATAGCGCTCGCTGCGGCATTCGACGACGGCGTGGCGCATATCGACGGCGACGCTTTGGCTTTGCCCGCTGCGCAATTGCCAAACTTGCGCGGCGGCAAGGCCAGTCGCGGCAATGCTGGCTTGCGCCGCGGCTGCGACGCGGAACGACGACGGCAGTTGCGGTTCTTCGCCTGATAGCGTGACGGCATCGAGCGCGGACGGATCGCCGCCGGCCTTGGTCCAGATATCGGCCAGAATTTCGCGAGGGGTTTGCATGACCGTCACTCTCTCCTACGCTCACTAATTCAAAGCTCTGCCTTACCATGGAAGGAGTTGCAATGGCCGCCATCGATCCCTTGACTGCCGGGGGCGTTTTGCTTGCGACGGCCGCAACCGATGCGGTCTATGTCATGTTCACCTCGGCCGTGGTGGCGCGCCGGCGCGTGCCCGCGGCGACGTGGAGCAGCGTCTGGTATCTGCTCTCTTCCTACGCCGTGATCAGTTATACGGAAAACTGGGTCTATGTCGCCTTTGCGGCTATCGGCTCCTGGCTTGGCGCGTTTGTATCGATCACGTTCCTGCACCGGCCTCCCGGCGGTCCGCCGATCGGCGCCGCGCCTGAGTAGTTTCGCAAACGGAGGATGGCCACGTTGTTGATCCGTCATCCCCGGGATGAACGCAATTGCGTTCACCCGTGAGCTGAGAGCTGCCTTGCGGTGCATTGCACCGCTGGGCGAGCCTCGAAGGATGGAGCCCCGCATTGAAACCACGGATACGCATCCAGCGAGCCAGATGGTTCGAGACGCGCGGCCTTGCCGCGCTCCTCACCATGAGGGTCTGGCAGTCCTCATCCTGAGGAGGCGCGAAAGCGCCGTCTCGAAGGATGTGCCACGCGACACTTCCGCCGGTCTTTCGAAGGCGGACGTTGGTTCGCATACGTGGCACTTCCGTTGAGTGCCAATAGCGACATTCGCGGGTGGGTCAGTTCACTCGCTGCAGAGGCGGTGCTTTCCATTTGCCGTCAAGCGCATCGGCTTTCGGCCAGTAGAGGCGCATGACGGCGACGAACGGTCCGCTCGGCGCCGGCAGCCAGTTGGCTTCCTTGTCAGCGCCCGGGGACTCGTGCTGGACGAACAGTGTGATCCCGCCATCGGCGTCGCGCTTCAGCGTCGGCAGCATCGGTGCGTTGATCAGGTAGCGGTTGAGCGGGTTGGCTAGAGCAGGCTTGCAGGCAATGTCGGCCATTCAGTTTGACCTCGACCGAATGCGGGGCGTGATGCCCTTTGCCGCAAGGCGGCGCAGGCGGCCGGTTGTTCAAGGACGCGCAATGAGCAACGGCTGCACGTTTGCGCCGCCGGCCATTCGGGGATTCGACGGCTCGACGTGCTCGCGCAGTTCTCGGTTCTGGACGAGCGCGCGCGCAACAACATAGGCGTCCTTCAGGCTTTTGGCTTGCCGGAGCGCGACGTTGAAAAAGGCATCGCCGAAATAGGTCCACTTGGCCTTGTCCCGGCAACCGAACGACGGATGGTCGGCATCGGCCGCGGTGATGACCAGCATATCGGGGTTCGCGAGACGAGGGATAAAGACTCCGGAATAGCAGGCCGAGATGACCACCACCTTGTGTCGCACGCCCGTCCGCGCCAGCATGTCGGCGAGGTCAGACGGCGTGAGCGTTTGCGTGAGCCGCCCCGCTTTGACGGCAAGGCCGGCGCGGGAGCCGTGCGAGGTGAGAATCAAAAACAGAATGTCATTCTCGGCGTCCATCTCGTTGGCTGCCGCTTGCAATGACATGGCCAGGGTTTCGATCGTTGCAGCTCCGCCTTTCTTCAGATTGTATCGCACGCTGGTTGGGCCCCTCCCGAAACGGTCGGCTACGACCCGTGCTGCGCCGGTCGCCTCGCTTCTAAACACGCCTTGATCGCCGAAAAGGCCGAAGGACACCACGCTCACCTTGCGAGCATCCTCAACGGCGTGCGCCGGCGAAACCGACGGCGCGACGATCAAAATAAAAGCGATGAGCGGCGCGCCGATCCGGCTGATCCAGGACTTGGACGTCATGGCTGACCTCGTTTCGTGATCACCACCATAGCATAGCAGCGCAAACGGAATTGCGGAATTCGGTGAAACTCCATTCCTCGGGACGGACTTCTCACGGTGCCCAGGCAGAGCTTCTTCTGTTTCTTTGCCGCACAGCGAGCCATGATGGAGCTATGACGAAACTTCCCCGCCGACATTTTCCACATCTGGCCGCGGGCGCAGTTGCGCTGGCCTCGTGTCGCGGATCGCAGTCTGCGACACGGACAGGTCTTCCCCTATAGGCGGACTTCAATGGATCACTTCGACATGTCGCAGAAAGGCCGAGAGCTAACGTCTTGGACGTTTGGTTATCCCTAATGGAGTTGCGCGGTTGACCAGAGCAACGACCGCGCTCGGCGCCCTTTCAACCACGACGCATTCGGCTGGAGCGCGCATTTGGGGTGCGGAGCACATCAAACCGCCAGCGCGCCCAAGTCGAAGCCACGGCACGTCTGAATAGCAACTTCAACCGTGCCATCTGGTGGCGAACCCATTGCCAGATGTCGGACGACGTTACCCACTCATGAAACCTGAGCCAGTGACGATACAGGATCGCGAAGGTCGGAATCTGCATCAAACGGTCGCGTGTCAATCTAAACAGCCGCTCGACCAGGGTAATCTTTAGAATCTCGCCCACGGCGATGGTCAGAGCGCCTTCCACAACATGGCCTGCCGAGACAAGAAACGCACCGACCGGCTTCACCGGTTCAAGGATAATGACTGGGACGGAAAAGAGGGCAAGTGCAGGGTAAGGACGCAGGCCCGCAATCCAGGCATTCAAGGATTGCAGAACTTGCAGCCTTCCGATCCACGCTGATAGGGGAAGGGCCACGGCTTCGAACACCAGATCGGCGACGAAATAAACCGTGACGAGGGCATAGCCCAGAAATCTAAGCGCGCGCTTCATGGCGGGTTGCTCCTCGCTACAAAACGCAAGTGCTAAAATAATAGTTCCAGCCTTTTCCAAGGTCGCATGGCAAACCAGGGCAACTTTTCTCATCGCTCGGGAATCAGTCAGGTCTTCAAGTTCATCGCGAGCGCAACAAATCCTGCGCCGCGAGGTATTTGGCCACCAATCAGGTATGATGGATTTGAGGCTGACTCTATGGGTACTCATAAATCGCGGCTGACGTCGCCTCGCCCCTATGCGGCGCGGGCGCGGACATTCATTCCTGCCCTTCGCGTTCGGGCTACTTGCAGACATTCGCCTCGCAAGATGCGGTGCTGACAGTTGCGCCGCTTCTCCGTCCATCCGCTGCAGATAGAAACTGATCCATACCTACCAGGAGATGACACCGGACAAGCCGTCGCAAGATATTTAGTAGACTTGGGGATGCCGCCGGTAATGTGGTCCCCGGGGCATTTGCGCGCTCGCAAAATATGGATTGATGATGCATTGGCGGCCCGATGCCGACAGAGCGCACTGCGCCAGCGAGGTATAGCCGCATTCGATGTAGCCTCCCCCTAAGCGGTAGGCCTGCAGGCAGACCGGATAGTCCGGGCTATAAGTCTGGGCCAGAGTCGGCGCCGCCGTAAAGACCGTGACGGTCATCAAAATCGCCAAAGCCGGAATGCGCATCAGAACCTCCCCTGGGATTGACGGCACAGCATCAAGGCATCCAGACAAACCATAATTTACCCGGTCAATTCACATCCGCGCGCGAGCTTGCGACAGCGCGGTGCTTGGAATTCAGACGATGTCCGAGATGGAGTCATTTGCAGACGTCGCCGGAGACAATGGGCAGGTCCGCGTTGCCGCCGAAAGCGGATTGGCCGACGCAGTTTTGATATCCGCCAAGGCAACAACGGACCATGCACGATACCATCGTCCCGGGACGACAGCGGTCGCGGAGAGATTAGGTCAATGAAAATCCCGTGATGGCGGCAGGATGCGGACATCGCGCGGATGGCGGATTTTCTGGGCGGGACTGTCGGGATGGTCGCGGCGGTCGTCATTGAGTGGCTCGATCAGTGCCGGGCCGACCGGCACCGCATGTTTTCGAGCAAGCGCGTCATTGGCCAGACCAATGAGATCATGCGAGCGATCGAACAATCGCTGCGCCACCAGATGCGTCACCTGTTCCGGGCTGCTCTGAATATAGCCCTCGACCAGAATGAGCCGCGCCCCCATCACCTCCTTGCGGAAGCGCTCCATCACCTTCGACCACACCACGATGTTGGCGATGCCGGTTTCGTCCTCCAGGGTCATGAACACGACGCCCTTGGCGCTGCCCGGACGCTGCCGCACCAGCACTACGCCTGCGCAGCGGACATACTGCTTATCCCTGTCATGGCAGACATCTGCACAGGCGATGACGCGCTCTTTGGCAAACATCGCGCGCAAAAATTCCATCGGATGGCCCTTCAGCGACAGCCGGATGGTCTGATAGTCGGCGACCACCTGCTCCGGCAGCGGCATCAGCGGCAACGGTTGCGCATCCTCGTCCGGCTGCTCGCGCGCGACGGCACTTTCGAACAGCGGCAGCGGCACGTCATCCGGCAACCGCCGTACCGCCCATAACGCGGCGCGGCGATCAAGCCCGATGGAGCGAAACGCATCGGCATCCGCCAGCAGGATCAGCGCGCGCTTGGGCAAGCCCGTATCGCGGGCAAAATCCTCCAGCGAGGTCAAGGGACGACGCGTGCGCGCGGCGACGATGCGCTCGGCCCAGTCTTCCGCCCCTTCGTCATTCCGGGATGGTGCGTTAGCACCAGACCCGGAATCTCGAGATTCTCCGATGTGCACTTGCACATCGTAGTTCGTCGCTACCGCGACGCCCCGGAATGACGATTGAACTCGCTTCAATCGTTCCTCATCCGGATCGGCCCATTTGAAGCCGTCGATCTGGCGAAAGCCCAAGCGAACCGCGCAATACTTCCCATCGCCCTTTTCCAGCGTATTCTCTGCGAAACTATGGGACACATCGATCTCGCGCACCTCGACGCCGTTCTTGCGGGCATCGCCGACGATCTGGGCCGGTGCATAGAATCCCATCGGCTGCGAATTCAATAACCCGCAGCAGAACGCGTCTGGATGCCAATATTTGAGCCATGACGAGACATAGACCAGTTGCGCAAAACTCGCGGCGTGGCTTTCCGGGAAACCGTAGCTGCCGAATCCCTTGATCTGTTCGAAGCAATTTTTGGCGAATTCAGGATCGTAGCCGCGCGCAATCATGTTGCCGATCATCTTGTCTTCGAATTTTCCGATGGTGCCGACATTGCGAAAGGTCGCCATCGCGCGGCGCAACCCGTTGGCTTCTTCGGGGGTAAACTTTGCGGCCTCGATAGCGATCCGCATCGCCTGTTCCTGGAACAGCGGCACGCCGAGGGTCTTGTGCAGGACTTTATACAGTTCATCCTTGTCGCCATGCGCCGGCGAAGGCGACGGATAGTTCTCCTGCTCGATGCGATTGCGCCGCCGAAGGTAGGGATGCACCATGTCGCCCTGGATCGGGCCCGGACGCACAATGGCGACTTCGATGACGAGATCGTAGAAAGTTCGCGGCTTCAGGCGCGGCAGCATGTTCATCTGCGCGCGGCTTTCGACCTGAAACACGCCGAGCGATTCACCCCGGCACAGCATGTCGTAGACCGGTGTCTCATCCTGGGGAATCGTCGCCAGCTCCCAGCGCTTGCCTTTATGATCCGCGATCAGGTCAAAACATTTTCGGATGCAGGTCAGCATGCCCAGCGCCAGCACATCGACCTTCATCATGTTCAGCGCATCGACGTCATCCTTGTCCCATTCGATGAAGGTACGATCCTCCATCGCGGCATTGCCGATCGGCACATAGGTGTCGAGCCGGTCCTGGGTCAGCACATAGCCGCCGACATGTTGCGACAAATGTCGTGGGAATTCGATCAGTTCGGATGCGAGCTCGACGGCGAGTTCGACCATCGAATTTTTGGGATCGAGCCCCGCCTGCTTGACCTGCATCTCATTGAGGCCCTTGCCCCAGCTTCCCCACACCGTATCGGCGAGCGCCGCGGTCACATCTTCGGTCAGTCCCAGCGCCTTGCCGACGTCGCGAATCGCGCTGCGCGGCCGGTAATGAATGACAGTCGCAATAATCGCCGCGCGGTGGCGGCCATATCTCCGGTAGACATATTGCATCACCTCCTCGCGCCGCGAATGCTCGAAATCGACGTCGATGTCGGGCGGCTCCAGCCGTTCCTTGGAGATAAAACGCTCGAACAGCAGGTCGACCTTGGTCGGGTCGACGGAAGTGATGCCGAGCACATAGCACACGGCTGAGTTTGCCGCCGATCCCCGGCCCTGGCAGAGGATGCTTTGGCTGCGCGCATAGTGGACGATGTCATGCACGGTGAGGAAATAATGCGCGTATTTGAGCTCGGCGATGAGATCGAGTTCCTTTCTCAATGTCGCGCGGAGCACGTCATCGATCTTGCCGGAAAAATATCGACCAACGCCTGCCCAGGTCAGGTCTTCAAGATGCTGCTGCGCGGTCTTGCCCGGCGGTACCGGCTCGTCGGGGTACTGATATCTGAGCTGATCAAGCGAGAAATCGATGCGGCCGGCAAACCGCATGGTTTCCGCGATCGCCTCCGGCAGATCACGAAACAGCCGCGCCATTTCACCAGCAGGCTTGAGATAGCGTTCCGCATTGGCCTCAAGACGTTTGCCGATGGCGTCGATGGTCGTCTTCTCGCGAATGCAGGTCAGAACATCCTGCAAAGGGCGGCGCACGGGATGATGATACAACGCCTCGTTGGTCGCCAGCAGCGGCACGCCGGCGACCGTGGCGATGCGATGAAGTTTTAGCAGACGGCGCCTGTCGTCGCCGCGGTACAACAGGCTCGCCGCAAGCCACACCCCATCCGCGCGACTGCGCTGCAATCGATCCAGAACATGCAGCGCTTTTGCCGCCTCGAAGCGATGGGCAAGCGCGAGAACCAGAAGCTGGCCTTCGGCAAATTCCACGAGGTCATCGAACCCCAGATGGCATTCGCCCTTTTCGATATCGTCCCCTCGCTTGCCGCGGGTCAGCAACTGGCACAGCCGGCCGTAAGCAGCGCGGTCGCGCGGATAGACCAGAATGTCCGGCGTGCCGTCCATGAAGACAAGGCGCGAACCGATCAGGAGTTTCGGCTTGTATTTGACGTCGGGATTTTCGAGCTCCTTGCAAGCCCGCACCACGCCGGCCAGCGTGTTGTGATCGGCAATGCCGATGACGGGAAGACGTAGCGCGCTCGCCTGATGCACATAATCCTGCGGATGCGATCCGCCGCGCAGAAACGAAAAATTCGTCGTGATCCCGATTTCGGCGTAAGCAACATTGTTCATGCGAATAGCCCGTGCACGAACCAGTTGGAAGCAGCCGGCTTGCCCTCCTCGGTGACGAGTTCGCTGCCGTAAAGCCCGTCCCGGTAAATCCAGAAACGCAGCCCGGCCTCATCCTCGACGCGGAAATAATCCCGGGTCAGCGCCTGGCCGTCGTGCTTCCACCATTCCATGGCGATGCGTTCGGGGCCTTCGACCCGCACCACCGCATGGGTCGCACGCCGCCATGTGAAATGATGCGGAGGCCCGTCAGGCACCGTTGCGAACGGCACCTTGATGGGCTCCGGCTTTTCAAACAGCCGCAGCGGCCGCAATGGCGGTTCATCTTCCACGCGCGCCGGCCAGGCGGCCTGCGCAGCCACCGCCAGATGATGCTGCGCCGATGCCGCCAGCACCGCCCGTTCCGGAATATGAGTATCCTGCGGCAGGTGCACGACCACGCGCCGTCCGCCGATGCGCGCGGCGATGCGGTCGATCAGCGCCGCCAACTCGTCATTGTCGTGCACATTGGCGTCGAGATCGCGCTGCTGCTGCACGACGATTTCGGTGCGGCTGGCGGACAGCCTGACGAGATCGAAGCCGAAACCGGGATCGAGCGGATCGCTCAAGGCATCGAGCCGCTCGCGAAACAGGCGGTCCATGACATCGGGCCTGGTCACGGGCTGTCCGGTATCCACCACAATGGCGCGCACCGCGCCGTCGGTGCGGAAGAAGCTCGCTTCCAGCCGCCGCGCGCCCTTGCCCTGCTGATCCATCGTCATGACCAGCATCTCGGCCAGCCGGGACAATGTCGCGGATATCACCCCTTCGGTTGCAATCGGTTCGGCAAACCGCTTTTCCACGATGTAATCCGGCGGCGGCTTGCGAGGGCTTATCGGCGCATCGCCCTGCCCTAGCGCGTGTTCCAGCAAGGTCGTAAACCCGGCGCCGAACCTTGCCGTGATTTCGTGGCGCTCGCGCGAGGCCACATCGCCGATGGTTTTCAGCCCGGCGCGGCGCAGGCCACTGACGATGGCATCCTCAGTGCCGAGCGCGGACACCGGCAGCGGCCTGACCGCATCGGCTTCCTCGCCATGACAGACGATTTGTCCGGAGACATAGCGCGTCATCGTGCGCGCGCAGACCGATGTACTCGCAATGCCGCTACTGACGGCAAAGCCCCGCCGCGTCAGCGCGCTACACACCATGCGCATCAGCGCGGCCTCGCCGCCGAACAGATGGGCGCAGCCGGTAATGTCCAGAAACAGGCCATGTGGCGGATCCAGCGCCACCAGCGGCGTGAAGCGGTCGCACCAGTCGGCGATGCCATTCAGCGTCCGGGCGTCGGCGGCTTCATCGGCATCGAACACTTGCAATTGCGGACAGATGGCACGGGCATTGGCCAGCGGCAGGCCAACCTGAAGGCCGAGATGGGCTGCCGCATCATCCAGCGCGGAAATCTGCAGCGCGTTGTTTTGCTTGGCGACGACAATGCTGGGCTCAAGGCTAGAATTTTCTTTTGACGCGTTTTCTTGACGCGAACCGGTGCCCACCCCGGATCGCGTCCGGGGCAGGCTTTCGCTTGAAAACGCTTTAGCCGACGCGGCGCTCTCGCGCGCGAGCTGGCGTTTGATGCGGTCGGTGGGCAGGCGTGGCAGCCACAGGCTGAGGATACGCCGCCGGTTTTTCGAAAAGGCACTCATCGCATTTCCATCCCATGATCCACCGCCCAATAGGGCCATGACGGTTGCGGACAAGCTGCGCGTCGAAAACAGGCGCGCCCCACCCGCTAAAGGGGGCCGCCGGCGGCGAATGCGCCGCGCGCACGATCCATCTGGTCTCCGCCGTCGAGGGCGACGGCTCCGCCGCCACCCGCAGCACCAGGCCGGTGACGCCGGAGGCCTGCGCGGCCAGCGTCAGCTTGCGGCTGGCGACGAGATCGAGCTGTCGCGCCTGCCCCCAGACCTCCAGCACCACGACGCCAAGCGCATCGCAGGCCAGCGCATCGGCGGCCGTCCGCAATGCGGTGTCCACATCCGCCGCACGCACGGTCACCAGCAGCCGTGGATCGAGACCGAGTTCGGCCAACCCGCTCATCGACAACGCGCCGGATTCGATCTCGGCAAAATCCTGTCGCACCCACATCAGGGGCCGCCGTGCCCCCGTCCGCCCCGCAAGACCTGCGACAAAACCCGTTGCCGCAGCGCTATGCCGTCCCTCGGCGAACACCTCATGCACCGCGGCCACCGCGAGACCGCCCTGCAGCGTCGCATCCGCGTCGGCATGGCCGAGCGCCACCCGGCCGGGCGCATAGGCATCGCCTGACGCCTCGAGGCGTTCGATGCTGCCGCGCAAGGTCGCAAGCGTGCTTATGCGTGCGCTCTGCATGCGCCGCTCCTCAGAATATTTGGGCCCTTACAAGTTCTGTGAGTGAACTCGCGGCCGGCTTACTTGTTCATGATATGTTCTAATATAAAGCTAAGATGGCCTGAAGAGTCAATCGGGATGGCGCTTATTGATTTTCTTTAGCAATCCCAATGGGATCTGGGGAACTTCCAGCGCCTGCTCCGCATTGGCCCCGTGCGCGGCAACGATATTCTCAACCGGAAGCGGAAAAATGCCCATGACCTCTGGGTCCCACACCTTCGGCGGCAGCCTCAAAACCCTGCGCGAGCAGGCCGCCGGTTGCCGCGCCTGCCCGCTCTGGAAAGATGCGACGCAGACCGTGTTCGGCGAAGGCCCGCAGCATGCGCAAGCGATGCTGGTCGGCGAGCAGCCCGGCGACAAGGAAGATCTCGCCGGCAAGCCGTTCGTCGGGCCGGCCGGGCTGATGCTCGACCGTGCGCTGGAACAAGCCGGCATCGACCGCAAGAAGGTTTACGTCACCAATGCAGTGAAGCATTTCAAATTTGTGCCGCGCGGAAAAATCCGCCTGCACCAAAAGCCGAACACGCCGGAGATCAAGGCATGCCGGCAATGGTACGAGCGCGAATTGGCCTCGATCAAACCAGTTCTAGTGGTAGCGATGGGCGCCACCGCGGCGCAAAGCGTGTTCGGCAAGATCACGCCGATCAACAAAAATCGCGGACGCCTGATCGATCTCGGTGACGGGACCAAGGCGGTGGTGACGGTGCACCCGTCCTATCTGTTGCGGCTGCCCGATGAAGACGCCAAGGCGCGCGAATATGAGCGCTTCGTCGATGATTTCAGGATTGCTGCGGAGCTTCTGAGAAAATCGGCGCGCGCAGCGTGAACAAATCAAAAAAGCGAACGCCGAACTCTTCTTCCCCTCTCCCCTTGTGGGAGAGGGCGGCTCGAATGAGCACAGCGAATTCGAGACGGGTGAGGGGTTCCGGTCTATCGATAGAAAAAGAGACCCCTCATCCGGCACGGACTTCGTCCGCGCCACCTTCTCCCACAAGGGGAGAAGGGAAGAGAAATCAAGCCGCCGCGGCGAGGTTCACGGCGGCCTCGGCGAGCGTGGTCAGGCTCTCGTCGGTTTTCTTCTCCTCCTGCAGGGTCTGGTCCAGCAGCCCAACGGCCTCTTTCATGCCGAGCTGGGTGGCCCACTGTTTCAGGGTACCGTAGCGGGAGATTTCGTAGTGCTCGACCGACTGGGCGGCCGCCAGCATGCCGGCATCGAGCGCCTCGCACCCCTTGTACTCGTCCATGATCTCCTTGCCTTCGTCGAGAATGCCCTGGATGGCTTCGCAGGTCTTGCCGCGCGCCGGCTTGTCGAGCAGTTCGAAGATCTGCTCGAGGCGCTCGACCTGGCCTTCGGTCTCGCCGTGATGCTTCTCGAACGCCGCCCGCAGCTTGTCGGAATGGGCGGCCTTCGCCATCTTCGGCAGCGCCCTCAGGATCTGCTTTTCGGCGAAATAGATGTCCTTCAGGGTATCGAGGAAGAGGTCGTTGAGGTCTTTGTTTTTTTCTTTTGTGGCCATGGCCGAGCTCCATCGGTGAGACGCAAGTGAGATACGGGATGTTCTCCGCGTCTCAACGTCACCTCAGGAGCAATGTTCCGAGCGTCGTGATGTTGGCCGCTGCGACCCAGCGTCACTGACAGACATACCGACCAGGTTTGAATGGAGGCCTCACGCCGCCAGCGTGTTCTCGACCAGCTTGATCCAATACGAGGTGCCGAACACGATCGCATCGTCGTTGAAATTGTAGGCGGGATGATGCAGCCCGGCGGTGTTGCCGTTGCCGCAGAAAATAAACGCACCCGGCCTCGCCTCCAGCATATAGGCGAAATCCTCCGCGCCCATCATCGGCGCCGTCTCGTGAACGTTGGCCTCGCCTGCGATCTCCTTCGCCACCTGCGTTGCGAGTTCGGTCTGGGAGGCATGATTGACCGTTACCGGATAGCCGCGCTCGTAGACGAGATCGATCTTCGCGCCCGTGATCTGGGCCACGCCCGCGACCATTTCGCGCACCCGCTTCTCGACCAGTTCCCTCACCTCAGGCGTCAGGGTGCGAACGGTGCCCGCCAGTTCGGCGGTTTGCGGGATCACGTTGCGGGCATTGCCGGCATGGAATTCGCAGATCGAGATGACAGCCGATTCCAGGGGATCGACGCTGCGCGACACGATCGACTGCAAGGCCGTGATCAGCTGGGCGCCGACCAGAACGGAATCGATGCATTTGTGCGGACGCGCGGCGTGACCACCGAGCCCCTCGATCCGGATGTCGATGGAGTCGGTCGCGGCCATGATCGGACCGGGCCGGATCGCAAACGAACCGACCGGAATTCCCGGGCCATTATGCATGCCATAGACCTGATCGATGCCGAAGCGGTCCATCAAGCCGTCCTTGATCATGGCGGCGGCACCGGCACCGCCCTCTTCCGCCGGCTGAAAGATCACCACCGCGGCGCCGGCGAAATTCCTGGTCTCCGCAAGATAGCGCGCAGCCCCCAGCAACATCGCGGTGTGCCCGTCATGGCCGCAGGCATGCATCAAGCCCGCCGTCTTGGAGGCGTAAGGAAGATTGGTTTCCTCCTCGATCGGCAGCGCGTCCATGTCGGCGCGCAGCCCGATCACCCTGATATCGCCCTTGCCGGCCGGTTTGCGGCCCTTGATGACGCCGACGACGCCGGTCCGTCCCAAACCCGTCGCCACCTCGTCGCAGCCGAATTCCCGCAACCGATCCGCCACGAATGCTGCGGTGCGATGCACTTCGTACAATAGCTCGGGATGGGCATGGATATCGCGACGCCAGGCCTGGATGTCGGGCTGCAGATCGGCGACGCGATTGACGATGGGCATGGGAAATCTCGGGTCAAGGGGTTGGGTTCTCGGACCTGTTTAGCACGCGGGCCGCGATCCGCCCAACACTCTCCGCGCGCTGTACAGCGAGCGGTGGCAACGCTATGGCCTTTGATCGTCAGGCAGGCGATATGGTGAAGAAGCATGCAACGGCTTGAAGGTGATTTTGATTATATTGTCGTCGGCGCAGGCACCGCCGGCTGCATCCTCGCCAACCGGCTGTCGGCCGATCCCGCCAACCGCGTACTGATCCTGGAGGCCGGCGGCAGCGACAACTGGATCTGGTTTCATATTCCGGTCGGCTATCTCTTTGCGATCGGCAATCCCCGGTCGGACTGGATGTTTCGGACCGAGCCGGAAGCCGGTCTCAACGGCCGCTCGCTGGCCTATCCCCGCGGCAAGGTGATCGGCGGCTCGTCCGCCATCAACGCGATGATCTCGATGCGCGGGCAGGCCGCCGACTACGATCACTGGCGTCAGCTCGGCCTTTCGGGCTGGGGCTGGGATGACGTCAAGCCTGCGTTCCGGCGGCTTGAAGACCATTTCCTCGGCGAGAGCGAACACCATGGCACCGGCGGCGGCTGGCGGATCGAAGCGCCGAGACTGTCCTGGGGCATTCTCGACGCGGTCGGCGACGCCGCGGAAGAAATGGGGATCCGAAGAATTTCGGATATCAATACCGGCGACAATGAGGGCGTCGGCTATTTCCACGTCAACCAGAAGCGCGGACGCCGCTGGTCTTCGGCGCGGGGCTTTCTAAAACCCGTGCTGAACCGTCGCAATCTGCGCCTTGAAAAGAACGTGCTGGCCGACCGCCTGATTGTCGAGCAAGCGCGCGCCGTCGGCGTGCGCTTCGTTCGAGGCGGCGAAGTGGTCGAAGCCCGCACCAAGGGCGAAGTGATCCTGTGCGCCGGCTCGATCGGATCGGTCCAGGTGCTGCATCGCTCCGGCATTGGGCCCGCGGATTGGCTGGCGCCGCTTGGGATTGCGCCCGTGCTCGACCGCCAGGGAGTCGGGCGCAATCTTCAGGATCATCTGCAGCAGCGGGCGATCTACAAGGTCGATGGCGTTCGCACGCTCAACGAGACTTACCATTCGCTGTTCCGGCGCGGCCTGATGGGCCTCGACTACGGCTTCCGCCGCCGCGGCCCGCTGACCATGGCGCCGTCGCAGCTTGGCATTTTCACCCGTTCCGATCCGCGTCGCGACCGCGCCAACATCCAGTTCCACGTCCAGCCGCTGTCGCTGGACAAGTTCGGCGATCCGCTGCACCGCTTCCCGGCCATCACCGTGAGCGCCTGCAATCTGCAGCCGACCTCGCGCGGCACCGTGCGCATTCGTTCAAGCTCGGCCGACGGGGCGCCTGCGATCGCGCCGAATTACCTGTCGACCGGCGAGGACCGCGAGGTCGCCGCCGACGCCATCCGCACCACAAGGCGGCTGATGAAGCAGCCGGCGCTGGCGCGCTATCGCCCGCAAGAATTCCTGCCGGGCCCCGCGGTCGGCGACGACGACGCCTCGCTGGCCAAAGCCGCGGGCGATATCGGCACCACGATCTTCCATCCCGTCGGGACTACGAAGATGGGCACGGCGGATGACCCGATGGCCGTCGTCGACGAACGGTTGCGTTTTCGTGGGCTCGCCGGGCTGCGCGTCGCCGACGCCTCGGTCATGCCGACCATCACTTCGGGCAATACCAATACGCCTACCGCGATGATTGCCGAAAAAGGCGCCGCGATGATCCTTGAGGATTCACGATAGAATCTGTCTGCCTCCCATTCAGTAGCCTTTTGATTCAGTGGCTTCTCGATCACGGAAACGTCATCACCTGGCCAACGGCCTACCGGAAATCCGGGAATAAAGCCTGCCCCGGCCCAATCATGTCCCGGAAACCCAATCAAGGGTCGACGGAGATTTGTCATGAGCGATCACGACCACAATGACGGCATCAGCCGTCGCCGGGTGCTGGAATGCATGACCTGGGCCGGTACCGGCGTACTCTGGACCATCACCGGCGGGGTACCGCATTCGCTCGGGCTGGTCGGTTCCGCGCAGGCCGCGGAGGCCGCCGGCATGACCTTCCTGCAGATCAGCGACAGCCATGTCGGCTTCGACAAGCCGGCCAATCCCAACGCGCTCGGCACCCTCGAAGAGGCGATCAACAAGGTCAAGGCGATGCCGATGAAGCCGTCGTTCATGATTCACACCGGCGATATCACCCATCTGTCCAAGGTCGCCGAGTTCGACAACGCCGAACGCATCATCTCGCAGGCCAAGCTCGATGTGCACTACGTGCCCGGCGAGCACGATTTCATCGACGAGGAGGTCAAGCTTTACAAGGAGCGCTACGGCAAGGGCACCAGGGGCTCCGGCTGGTACTCGTTCGACGCCAACGGCGTCCACTTCATCGGCCTCGTCAATGTGGTGGACCTCAAGGCCGGCGGCCTCGGCAATCTCGGCGCCGAGCAGCTTGAATGGCTGGAGGATGATCTCAAGGGGAAATCGAAATCGACGCCGATCGTCGTGTTCGCCCACATCCCGCTGTGGACGGTGTATCCAACCTGGGGCTGGGGCACCGAGGACGGCGCACGGGCGCTGGACTACCTCAAGGGTTATGGCTCGGTGACGGTGCTCAACGGCCACATCCACCAGGTGATGCAGAAGGTCGAGGGCAACGTCACCTTCCACACCGCGCGCTCGACCGCGTTCCCGCAGCCGGCGCCGGGTGCAGCCCCCTCGCCGGGGCCGATGAAGGTCGCCGACGACAAGCTTCGCGGCCTGCTCGGCGTTGCCAGCATCAACTTCAAGCCGGGCGATCAGCGCCTCGCGATCATCGACACGCCACTGCAGGGTTAGAGCCCTTTCGGTTCTGATTGAATCAGAACCGGGACTCTATCTTTTTGTTTTTGACGCGTTTTCTTTACGCGAACCGGTATCCACTTCGCTTGAAACGCTCTGGAGGAATTTTGTAATGACGCCAGCAGCTCTGCGCGGCCTTGGCATTCGCCTTGCCATCGCCGCGGCAATATCCCTGTACCTCGGCAGCGCTCATGCCGAGGATACCAACGTGATGATCGACAATTTCACCTTTGAGCCGGCACAGCTCACGGTGAAGGTCGGCACCACCGTCACCTGGAAAAACCGCGACGACATTCCGCACACCGTGGTCGCCGCCGGCAAATTCAGGTCGAAGACGCTCGATACCGACGATAGTTACTCGTTCACGTTCACGGCGGCGGGTGACTACAAGTATTTTTGTTCGCTGCACCCGCATATGACAGGGACAATCAAGGTTGAGTAGCGAGCGAAACCAAGGCATCACAATGATGCCCGGGCGGTGGATTGCGACCGGCCGGGCACCAGCATTTTCTGCGATAGCCGGGCAAGAAAAAGCGATGCCGCTCAACAGGTCGGACGATCCCGAAAAGGCACGACGGTTTCGCGACGCCGCGCTGCCCTATCTGGACGACGTCTATACGCTGGCGCGCCACATGCTTCGCGACACTACCGACGCCGAGGACGCGGTACAGGAATGCTATTTGCGCGCGCTGAAGCATTTCGACAGCTATCGCGGGCCGGCGATGAAGCCCTGGCTGTTCGCCATCCTGCGCAACGTCTGCCGCGCCGAATTTGCGCGGCGGGCGAGTTCACCGACCGCCCCGATCGACGATGTGCCCGACGACGCGGAGCAAACGCCGCTCTGGCACGAGGCGCAGGAAACGCCGGAGGCGCAGATGCTACATCGATGGGATTCCACAACCATAGGCCGGCTCGTGGCGGCGCTGGCCGAACCGTTTCGAGAGACCTTGGTGCTGCGCGAGATTCACGATCTATCCTACCGGGAAATCGCCGACATCGTCGGCGCGCCGGTTGGCACCGTGATGTCGCGTCTCGCCCGCGCCCGCGCCATGCTGCGATCAGCCTGGATGGCGGAAGAGGAGCAACCGAAATGACCTGCGACGAGGCTGAAATTCTTCTTCACGCGCTGATCGACGGCGAGCTCGACGCCGGACACGCGCGCGCCGTCGAAG